>ERZ869936.260-NODE-260-length-57248-cov-7.594601_pt1 | contig 57248 bp, 40 predicted proteins | sample MGYA00520876_ERZ869936 | MGnify/ENA primary metagenome ERZ869936 (study PRJEB32218, sample SAMN09650985) | biofilter metagenome | isolation source: enrty point of leading RO module | place: Saudi Arabia: Thuwal, RO plant located on Red Sea | collected 2016-02-17 ... | reverse complement strand
GTGGTTGGTGGCTGGTCGGTCGTTTGCGCGGGGGTGGTCTGGTTGGCGAGTGCAGATCGGCCGCCAATCGGCCGGCTCGTGCTGCCGTTGGTCGGCGGATTGCTGCTCGCGCTACCGGGATTGGTGCCGGCGCTGGCTCTCGGCGCGGGCGCTGATGCCCAAACGGTTGTGGAAGCAAATCGGCTCTATGTGTACGAGCGCCTGTACCATCACTTATTGCCACAGCGGTTTGGGACGTGGTTCGTTCTCGATGGCTACGCCGTTTCGATCGTTGCCCGTCACATGTTGCTGATCGGGTTGCTCGTGTGCCTGGTACGGATCGATGAATCAGCCGACGCTGGCGTGCGACGGTTGCGGGCCTTCGTCGCCGGTTCGATTGGGATCGCGGCGGCGGGAATGTGCATCGCACTGGTCGCGCCGTGGGCACCCGACTTTGCCGCCGGACTGCTGCGGTTCTACTGGTTTCGCATGTCGGACGTGCTGGTGCCGGTGGGCGTTGCTTTGGTTGGATGCCGCATCTTGGGCCGGTGGGAAATGACGCGGCCCTCGTGGCACGTAGCGGGTTTGTCGGTGTGTGTCTTGATTGTCGCGGCACACGTCGCGGGACTGATTTGGACTCGCCGGCAAGATCCGCGGCCACCGGCCGACCGGCAGATTGCCAACCTGGCCGCATGGCGCGAGACCTGCGCCTGGATTGCCGACCACACGCCGCACGATGCGGTCTTCCTCACGCCGCGGCTCGCCCAGACCTTCCGCTGGTATGCATCACGGGCCGAAGTGGTCAGCCGCAAGGACATACCGCAGGATGCCGCGGGCATTGTTGCCTGGTTGCATCGCAACCTGGATCTATATCGCGACGACGCGGGGAGCGCGCCCGACGCCAATGCCGAAGCGGGCGCCACCGAGAGGCAAGAAACCAGCCACTCTGGCCAGGCGCGCTGGCGACGCTCATTGGCTGAATTGGGCTCGCGGCGCCTCGCCGACTTGGGCCGAACGTACGGTGCCGACTACGTCGTGACCACAGTCGATCCGCCGCTTGCACTGCGTCGCATTGGGCCATCCAACGCCAGCTTCGCGATCTACGTTCTGAACGAGGACGCGGCCCCTGGGCAATCACCGCTTGGCCGATCGGCCAACGAGCGCGGACCGGTCACTGAACCACCGACGCGCGGGCCGTAGCACGCGAGCAATCGCGCTGGCAAAACCGCGTTTGACCTCGTGGGGCACGCGCACGGATAATTGCACGACAATCAGCACTGGGGCGAACCGCAAATGGTCGACGATTCTTTACCAGCGACGTTGGCTGGCCGCTTGAAGCAGCCGCTGCGCCATTGGTCGGCACAGGCCGGCTTTCAGCCAGAGCTCAGCTTTGGCCGTCATCGCGGGCCGGCCGAACACGACGCACGCGCGGCGGCCGTCATGATTGCGCTTTACCCGCACGGCGGCAATTGGCACCTGCCGCTGATCGTGCGACCGAAACACATGGTCGATCATGCCGGACAGGTCAGCCTGCCCGGCGGTTCCGTCGAACGGGGTGAGACGCCGAAGCAAGCAGCTCTGCGTGAGTATTCCGAGGAGCTGGGCGCGCCTTCGGAAGACGTTCGCGTGCTGGGGCGACTGTCTGAGCTGTACCTGTTTGCCAGCAACTTTCGAATCGAGCCCTGGGTCGGTGTCCTTGCCGAGCGGCCGAACTGGCGCCCCAGCAGGCACGAAGTTGAGCGGCTGCTCGAAGTGCCGCTAGACCACTTGCTGGACGCGAACAATTCGACAACGTTCGAGCGGCGTCACGGCCCGATCGCCTACTGCGCACCCTGCGTTCGCTTCGAGTCGGAGCACATCTGGGGCGCCACAAGCATGGTGCTGGCCGAACTGAAAGCCGTCATCGAAGGATTGCCCGATTGAGTACTGGGGCGGGCCCTCCGGCCGCCACGACGCACTGTGTCGCAACCATCACCACAACGCCGTCCGCGCGCCGTCGTGTTCGACTTGGACGGCCTGATGTTCAACACCGAAGACCTGTACCAGGACGCTGGCACCCAGATTCTTCGCCGCCGCGGCAAGCAATTCGACGACGAGCTATTGGACGCCATGATGGGTTGTCCGGCCAGCGTTGCTTTGCAGCGGATGATCGATTGGCATCGATTGGACGACACGATCGCCGGCCTGGCCGCCGAGACCGACGAAATCTTCGCCAGCTTGCTCGATGAGCGATTAGAGGTGATGCCTGGTCTGCTGGATTTGTTGGAGCGGCTGGAAACATGGGGGCTACCCAAGGCAATCGCCACCAGCAGCGGACCGGAATTCACGCGCGACGTGTTGGGCCGATTCGACCTCGAGTCCCGCTTCCAATTCGTGCTGACCAGCGACGACGTCCAGCGCGGCAAGCCGCACCCGGAGATCTACCAGACAGCCGCGCGCCGTCTTGGCCTTGCGCCGGGTGAGGTCCTGGTGCTGGAGGACAGCCAGAATGGCTGCCGCGCCGCGGTGGCTGCCGGAACCATCGCCGTGGCGGTTCCTGGTGGACACAGTCTTCGCCACGATTTCGCGGGTGCGTCGCTCGTCGTCGAGAGCCTGCGCGATCCGCGCTTGCTGGCCATGTTGTCGAGCGACCCGGGCGAAACGCGGCCACGCGCGACCTAAGCCGCAGTTTCCAGCGCCGACCGCGGCGGACCGACAACCCTTGCTCGCGCACGCCAGCCGTTGTGCCGTTGCTCAGCGAATCTCTGGAGCCCGTCACCCAAGAGCGGCATCTGTGTTTCGAACATGCGGCGTGCCCGCTTGCTGCTGAGCGATGTTTCTCTGTGACACCTATCGCTGGGCGCGACGGATGCCGACGTCCAATGGCGCGGCACGGCGAGCCCGAACACCGACGCCATTTGGTGCACGAAGCGAAACGGGCTGGTGCGCTCGGCCCCGGCAACGTGGTAGAGCCCAGCCAGTCGAAGTTCGAATGCGCGGAGAAGTCGATCGGCCAAGTCGGTAGCCAGGATCGGGGTGGCGTGCCGATACCCGTCGGCGTCGGCACTTTCGCACAACGAGACCGCGTCGAATGCCCGCTCGGCAAATCCGGCCAGTGCTTCCACCGGGCTCCAGCCGTAGGCGTGCGTGCGGACGACGAGGGCGTCGCGTTCAGCGAGGGCATGCTCCATGGCGAGCGCTTGGACCGCCTGTGGGCAAGTCGCGCGGGCTTGTGACGCCTCGTCGTGGAACATGCGTGGGCCGGTAAACACCGTGTCGCTGGAGAGTACCGTGAGCCGTGCCGAACAACGGACCGCCAGATCCGCCAACTCCGCGGCGACCCGCGGCTGTTCATCGGCCAGTTCGGACTGCGGTGGCGAATCCCAAGCAGCGGCCACCAGCGGACCGCAGTGAATGATCCAGTGAGGCTGCCATTCGTCGGCCAGCGGGATGAGCTGCTCAACGTCGTGGCCGTTCCATGCCGCCGAGCGAAACGCGTTAGACTCGATCGTGTGCAGCCCGTACACGCCCAAGACTTCGCAGTGGTCCGCCAGACGCAAGGCCACATTCAGCCCCACCGGGCCATCAACTCCCGTGACAAGCAATCGTACCACGTCGGCCTCCTTGCCTAAGCGGTTCGTCGGAGATTTCGAGTCGGCGTGTCTCGGCAGTAACGGACTGGCGCCTGCGTCTTCGACAAGCGGGCCGCGACATGGCAGCCCAGCGAGGTCGGGATTGTACTGTTGGGCGCCGATCGGACCAACACAGGTTGCAACCGGACGCGCGTTACGGATTCATGGCGGATTGCTGGCATCGCCACCACGCTCCGCCCCCATCGGATTGGCGCTCTACAGGTGTCCGTCGTCGACCCCGTTGCCTAGCCCGTCATGGTTGATTGTCCGATCGATTGCCGCGTGTAAATTGCCGGCCACTGCCGGGGAATTGGCCCGTATTGACGCTCAATTCGACAAGCTGCTAGACTTCCCGCGCTTGGACGCGATGGGTAGGGGCGCCCTCCGGTCCCGCCAGGAAGGAATCGAAGACAGCATGACAAAGACGTTAGGGATCGTTCACGTGGGGCCTGCTTCGCCGGGCTCGAGTCCCAGATTCGCACGCAAGCTGGCCGGTAAACCGCTGCTCGAGCACGTCGTCCGTCGGATGACGGACTGTCAACGATTGGACGCCGTGGTCGTCGTGTCGGGCGATCCGCGCCAGGATCAGCTCGTGGCCAGCCTGGTGCCGCCAGACGTGGCCACGGTGACTCGCCGAATTTCAGACGGGCTGTCGCGATTCGTCGCGGCGATCGATCAATTCAATGCCCAGGCCGTGGTGCGCGTCGCTGCCGATCAACCGTTCGTCGACCCGGTGTTGGTCGATCGATTGGTCAACACGGCCGATGCGCATCCGGCGTGTGACTACATCGGGTATTGTTGCAAGGACGGCCGGCTGGCGGTGCGTTCACAGATCGGCTTGGTTGCCGAGTGGTGTTCGGCCGAAGCCCTGCGCTGCGCCGACCGATCAGTAACACGCCAGGCAGACCGCGACGGCGTGACGCCCTGTTTGTTCGGGCATCCCGAACTGTTCATGATGCGGCTCGTTCCGCTGCCGCGTGAGTTGGACCGGGATGACGTGCGATTGTGCGTCAACCGGGAAGAAGACTGGGAGCACGCACAGGTAATTTACGACGCGCTGGGACACGAGGAGTGGGACTGGCAACGGCTGGCCGATCTGCTCGACCACCAGCCCAGATTGCGGCAGCGCATGGCAGCGCTGAACCGGGCCGGCTCGCCGGCGTAGCGCGGACGTCAACCAGAGTCTTTAATAGTGGATGCCTGGTGCGACGAAGAAGGGATTCTTTCGTCCATGGACCTAGCACGACCGTCGTTTCCCAATCACACAAAATGCGGCGATTGCACTGGCCCCGCCCAGGCCGGCGTGCCAGACATCACGTCGTTGCAGGGAGCTGTGTCCGTCGATGGCATCATCGGCGGGACTGCCCGTGGCCGCGAATCCACCGAAAAGCAGGCGCCGAACCATTCGGGCGCTCGCACTGTGGAGTCCGGATGCTCTGACGGGCACAGCGATCCGGCGAAGTCGCCGGCGCCAGCGATCGCCGCCCTGATGATCGACACGGCCGATGTCCTGTACGACGCATCGTCTTGGCCGCGGAAACTGGTGCGGTTGGTCCGGCGGATCGGCGTCGAAGCCGAATACGAGGCATTCGTCGACGTCTGGGAGCGAAACTACCTGCGCGACGTCTATTGCGGTCGTCGCGACTACGACGAGGCCCTGCAAGATTGTCTGTTGGCGGCGGGGCTCACTTGGGCACAAGTCGACGAAGTGGAAGCGGCCAGCCGCACGGAGCGGCGCGACCTGAACGCGAAGGTGCGGCCGTTGCCGGGTGTGGTGGCCACGATCACCCTCCTGCGACGTCGCGGCATTCGGCTGGTAGCCTGGGCGGACGCGGATTGTCCCAGCGAAATGGTCGCCGAGCGAATCGAACGTCTGGGACTTGCCGGTCAGTTCGACGCCGTGCTTTCGTCATTCGATCTCGAAGCCGCGCAACCGTCGGGTCAGTGCTACTGCGCGGCACTTTCCGCGTTGAAAACGCCCGCGGAGCGTACCGCCTACGTTGGCCACGCCGCGGACCATCTAGAGGGCGCACGATCGGCCGGCTTGCGATCGATCGCCTTCAACTACCGCGAAGGCGTCGCGGCCGACATTCATCTGGCCGCGTTTGGCGATCTGCTCGACGTGCTGGCCCCGCCGTCGCTGTGCTAGCGAGCGGCTCGTGCCGAAGCCCGGTCGCCGGCGTATCCAATTCGGCCGGACCCTGAATTCGTCGGGCGGTTGCATCGCTTGCTGTCGCCCGGGTGCCAGCAGCCGCGGCGATTCCTATCCGTTCGTCACGATGTGCCAGCAGCCATCGGGCGTTTCAGGCGATTCACGACTTAGCACCTGGCCCGGCGGCAATTCGGCAAAGATGGTCAATGGATGGCATGCAACGAGCCGATGATAGAACCGTTGTACTCGTCAAAGGTCGCTCAGTTTGCGCAGGCGTACATTGGGCGCGAAACTGCCGCGACACCGAGTGCGAGTTCATCGTCGCACAGCAGTCAACTCTTGCCGGAGCGATTCGCCATGCTTGCCGTTGTTCGTTGGTCGATGGTCGTGATGGTCGTGGCACCCATGTGTGGCTGCCGGATGTGCCAGTCGCCGTTCGACTACTGCAATCCGATGATCGGTCCCAGCGGCTCGCTCAACTGTGACTTTGGGGCACGACGCTCCTCGGCATTCCATCCGATGGCCGACGATCCGCCGCTGCGCGTCCTGAAAGCCGAACCGCCGCAGCCCGGCACGACCTACGAGTTAGGTGTGCCCGATCCGGAAGCCGAGCGCGGCTACGATCCGTCCGCGGCTGCACCTTCCTACGACGAGACATACGTCGAGTAGCCGTCCGTCACACTGCGGCATACGCAGAGGCGTTCAACCGGCGTGTCGCCCAGTGCGCGGCGAATAGTCTAGCGACGTTTCTCCAAGGTTCCGCGACAGGACGCTGGTCTGCGCTGCTCGCGCGGTCACGGTGCGCAGAACGCGTGAGTCGTTTCGCCGCCGCGCTGCAGCGACAGCGACGCTCGGACGTTGGTGCCGGGGCAAATCCGGCCGGGATGGTCGTCCTTGGTCCGCGGCAAACCATGGGACGGTTGGCGCCAGGTCGTGGTCAAGACCCATCCCAGATCGTCGTGGGGCCACAATGCAGCGGACTGGATTGCTCTGAGCAGTAGGCACCCAGCGCAAGAAAAAACCGTACGCAGCGTTTGCTGCGTACGGTTTGAAGAACGCGTACTTCAGTCGTTGCTAAGTTAGGCAGCCCGACGACGACGGCGAATGGCCACAACAGCCACGCCAGCGACGGCGAACAGAGCCATGACTACCGACGACGGCTCGGGCACGATTGTGATCGTACCGTCGAGGGTGTTCGTCGGGAGTCCCGCAAAGTCCGAAGGAGGAAAACCAATCCCCGGAACACCACCGACGAGGAACGCATAGACACCGGGGCCAAAGCCCGTGGTGTCGAGCGTCACGAGAGCCAGGTTACCACTGGCCGATACGGTACCCGCGTTGGTGGTCGTGTTCTGCTGACCAAGCTGGTCGTTCGGTATGAACGTTCCGGAGTGCCCGGTGTTGTTACCGTTGAACATCAGCGTACCATCAGCAATCAGGTCGATCGCGGTGATGATCGGGGCCAACACACTGCCACCAAAGTTCGGGCCGCCGTCACCGGTGGCCAAACTCAGGTTGACGCCCTGAACGGCGTCACCGCCGCTGGCGGTCACGTAAACCTGGTGCAGACCTGGAGCGTTCGGCAGCACATGGTTGCCGGCACTAATGGTCGGCACCGCCAATGCCACAGTCGGCAGTAGCAATAGTAGTCCCATCAAAAGGACAACACGTCGTTGCATAATCGTCTCCTTGTTATTACTCACGTTGTCTTCAAGCTTACGGGCCAAGGTCAAGTTGCCCAAACTAAATCGCTAAACTGCCTTGGCGAACAAACCTTGCGACATCCCTGTCATCTGCCACCCAAGGGGAATAACCCCCCTTAAATCTCAAGTTGGTCTTGATTGTAGTTAAGGGCCTCCTGATTGCAACCAAAATTCCAAAAATTTCCGGATTCATGTTCGATCCCCACTGTGGTGGGGACTCAGTTTAGAGCCCCTCCACGAGCGAGTCGAGCACGTCCTCGTCCACGCTGTCATCGTCGTCGCCGCCGAGATCCTCGGCTTCGAGCAACAGTCCGGCGTCATCCGCGGCGGCCGCAGCCGGGGCTGCAGATGCCAGGCGGCTGCCCACGCTGGTGGGCAGGGCCTGCTCGTCGGACGAGCTGCCCTTGCCAGCCAGGGCCGAAGCGATGCCGGCGTCACCGTCGCCATCGGAGTCACCGCCTTCCGGCGCGAACGGGCCGCCGGTGCCGACGTTGATTTTCACCAACTGGGTCAGGAAGTTCGTACTGTTGTTACGCGAGATGAGCTGGTCGGTCGCGTTGACGAAACGATCCTTGTTGTAATCGTACTGATCGTCAACGGTCGCCGGGTTACCGAAGCTGTGGGGATTGTTGCGGGCACCGATTTCATCGGTGGCGTTTACCGGGGCAGCGGTCGCGGTGTTACCCGTGTCGCCGTCGCCGACCGCGTTACCCCAGAAGAACACGTCACCGATGCCACCGCCGAAGTTATCCGGCAGGCCGGTGTTGCCGTTGGCCAGCACCTGGACTTCGAGCCACTGCTTTTGAATGGCGTTGTTGGCCCAGATGATGTCCACACGGTCCGAACCACTCACACCAGCACCGGTCCTTACCTGAATGCTTGACGGTGCCGGAGCGGCGCCCCAGGAACCAGGCGTATTGTTGTTGCCGACCTTGAACACGAAGTCGGCCGCGGAGATCGACCCCGGACTCCCTGCGTTGGCAATGTCGATCATGATGCCGTTGATGCCCTTGTCGTAGCCGGTGATGTTGGCATCGACGGCGTTGCCGGCACCCGGCAGGTAGGCCGAGCGGACCGGATCGATGGCCGAATCGTCACTGACCGAGAAGCCGGCCGTGTTGCCATCGAAGAACGACTGGTTGTAGAAGATGTGCCGGCCGGCGATGGAGCCGGAGGGCGCCTGCTGGGTCAGCACAACGTCGTTGCCGTCACCGCCGGTGTAGCTGATCGCATAGGTATCCGAGCCAACGGTCAGCGTGGCGCCTTCGGCCAAACCGGCGAACGTACCCACCACGGCGTCGCCACCATCGTTGTTGATGATGGTGAACGTCTGACCGGCGCTCGAAACGTACAGCTTGCCGCCGTTCGACGGAGCCAAGATGGCCCCAGTAAGGTTGACCGTACCGGTGACGTCGAATTGCGACTGCCGCGGTCCGGCGACGAAACGGATTTCGTCGACGACCACCGACAGAGCGCGGGTAACCACCGCACTGGTCGAACCGAACGCACCGGACATGGACCAGCCGGCAATCGCGGACAGGTTCGAGATGCCGTCACCATCCACGAATCGAACCGGCGGAATCAAGATGTTCTGCGTGAACGTCTGGAAATCCGTCGTCATGTCGGCGATCGGGAAGTAGTGCAGGTCGGTCGTACCGTCAAGGTCCGAGACGCCCACCAGGAATTCCTTGGCCGTGTTGGTCCCGACGCCCTTCTTGGCGACGAGTTCCATGTAGCCCATTTCCGTGATGTCGAAGGGCGTGGTTCCCAGGTTGAGCAGAGCGCCGATTTCGCTGGCACCGCCGCCACTGTTTCCGATTTGAATGGTGCCGTCGCCGTTTTGAATCGTCTGGCCAGCCGACCACAAACCGAGGCGCGCCGGGTTGAGGAAGCCCGTGTTCCACGGATTGACGTGGTCGATATCCGAAACGATCCCGTAGCTGAACGACGAGCCGAAGTCAGCCAACACCACCGTCGACGGACCGGTCGGGTCACCGTTGAGCAACGGAGCGAAGATGGCATCGCCCGTCAACGTGAGATTGCCCGTGCGAATGATGTCCGGCTTCGGCTCCGTGACGTCGGAAACTGTCGGAACCGGCGGCGTAACGTTGGTCGCCGGGCTAGTCGGCGGAACCGGTTGATTGGTTAGGGCGTCGGCATAGGTTTCCAAGATGTTGGGCAGGAACTGGCCCAGGATCGTGGTGCCTGGATCCGTCACCGGGTCAGGCGTGTTGAATTGGCCATGGATGATCACGCTACCGCCGGGATCGGTCGGGCCAAAGTCGTAGCCGGTGCCGTTGCCATGTACGTTGAGTCGATCGAGGAAGACGTTCGTCGCGACCGTCGAGGCGTTCGACTGGTTAATCTTTACGCCGGTCTCAAAATTCGTGACCTCCAAAAGGTACGAGGCCAGGAAGGTGGTGTCGGTATCCACGCCAAACGTGTTGTCGGCCAAAATACCGATCGAGCCGCTCACAGCCGTGCCCGGGCCCTGCAGCAATGAATTGGCCAGGACGACACTTGTACCGTGGCCGGCCGTATCGGCTTTCTCAAGCTTGAGCCCGATCAGCGGGGCGTTGGCGGCGCTGGTGCCCAATGAACTGCCGAGCATGTTCAGATCGGACTCAACGTTCCAAATGCCGATCGCCGTGTTGCCGGGCGCGAACGTGGCCACGTTGTTGATGAAGTCGTTGCCGTTATTGAACTCGCGATAGTACGCGGCAACGACCGGGTTGTTGACGGTGTTGAACGAGTAGGTCGAGTCGTTTTGCGCGGCATCGTCACTGGACCAACCTCGGGTGCCGTAGGCATTGTTGCCGATACCGATACCGGCGTTGCTGACCACGTTGTCGTAGGCGTTGCCGCCCTTGGAAGCCGGGGCGCCACCGGGATCGCCCGTGTCGTAGTCGTCGACATTCATGATCATGATGCCGACGTGGTTGAAGCCCTGGTTGCCAGCGTCGCCGACGTTGGTCACGATCGAGTTGGCGACTTCGTTATGAGCGCCGGAGCCGTCTTCATCGAAGTTGGTTCCGGTCGGGCCGGAGAACGTGATGCCGTGGTACCATGCATTTTGCACGGTAACGCTTTGGATGAAGAGCTTCGGCCGAAGCGACGCAAGTCCTTCGACGATCCCGCCGTAATTGGCGATCGCATTGGTCACGCTCAGGTTGCCGGCACGTAGCGACACGTAGTCCTGCGATCCGCCGCCCGGTCCGTTCTGTTGCTCGTAGAACGTCGTGATACCATGGTGATACGCAAAGCCCGGCGTAATCGAGCCGTTGCCGCTGCCGTCCAGACGGAGGTTACGAACCGTAATGCTGTTGTTGTAGATGATGATTCCGGAGCGCGACCCGATGGGGAACTCTTGCTCGGCACGAGCGGAGGCTACTTCCGGAACGATCAAGGTGTCGGTCAAGCCGCTACGGCCCGAACCTTGAAAGATGACGGACTTGTCAATGACAATATCCGACTCGGTGTACGTACCTTCGATGATGCTGACCGTGTCGTTGTTGTCGTCCAACGCGGCGGTAATCGCCGAGTAGATGAACTCGTTGCCGGCAATATTCGGCACGTTGGTGCCGGTCACGTTACCGAACGCATTCGTGCCGTAGGTAGCTGTGATGCCAAAGTTGACTGGATCGTTTAAGCTAACGACCGAGTCGCCCAGGGTCAGGGTCCCGTCCGCGGTGTTCGGGTTTTCGGCCCAGTTGTCGTTGACGTAAAACGTCGCCGCCAGGACTTTCCGAACTTCCAATGGCTCGATGGCCGCGCGATAGTGCTCAGGCCTGTCAGCAGTACGACGCGCCAAGGTCCGAGGGCTAAGGCGACCGAAGAGTGATTTGCGATTCATGCGAGGCTCCTACCAATTAAGCGGAAAGTATGACGGTTGGGAGACACCTTTCGGTGCACATCATCGACGCGAATACACCAGCGGCGAAGGATTTACGGGTTTTGCGGACTTTCTGCCATCCGCCAGGAATATTGAAACCACCGGACAGCTGGATGTCAACCAGCTTCGAAAAAATATTTGCAAAAAAACGAAAATCGGGGTCCCCGCGGCTGGGGGTACAATTTCGCGAGTCCCTGAGTTTGCGGTTCCAAGTCGGACCGAGGGCTAAACCGCACCGTGCGGCGATTTTGCCCCAACAGCGACAACTTCTTGCCGGTCGTGACATGACGCGCTCGGAAATTACGCCGAACCGCGCAACATTCCGGACGCGATTGACACCGAAAAAATGGACCTCGCCTGGCATGTACGGAAGCTGCCGCGCCGATACGGTACGAGATGTTGCAATTGCACGTTGCCTACCCGTCGATGGCTTTGCAACGTGACGCGATGCGCGATCGCTCTGGCCGATTGACCCGATTGACAGGCTAGTGTTCGTTGGATGAGACTAGCCGCCGGACGCCCCGAAACTTCAAGCGAAAAAAATCTGCCCTATGCGCCTGTCAAGATTCTTGATCCTCGAAATGGTCGTTTTCGCGTGCTGCGCAAGCGTGTTGGCGGCCGACAAGCCCGCCCCGCCACCGTCGCTAGCGAAGCTAGCGCCGGCCGACGACTTGCTCCGACAAGTCGACGAATACCTGACGCGCGCTAGCGAAGCGCTGGCTGATCCGAATGCGTTCGATCTGGCCAGCCAAAGTCGGGTGAGCAAAGACGCCAATGCCCTGGCAGCGCTGGCGTTGGTGCTGGCGATGCACGATCAAGATTTTCCACAGAAGGCTTCGATGCCGGTCATGCTGCAAGCTGCCCAGGAATTGGCCGAGTGCGAAGGGGACTACCAGTGTGCGGTCGATGCCTTGGCGCAGTTGAAGGCGGCCCGTGCGGGCGATGCGAAGGCCGACGCGCCTGCAAAATGGGAAAAGGTGGCATCGCTTAGCGCGCTGATGAAGCAGGTGCCGCTAATCCACGCCGCGATGAAGCGGGGAGTCGGGCGTCGGCTCGCGAGTCGGGCGGAGCAGACGACCGCACAATCGGCCGCGCTGGCCGCCATTGCCCAGGCTTCGATCTACGACACGGAACACGCGCTAGACGACGAAGAAGTCGAGGCCTGGCAGAAATACTGTGCCGAAATGCGCGATTCGGCCGGCGAGGTGAACGCCGCGATTCATGCCCAAGACGCGGCCCGCGTCGACGCGGGCGTGAAGCGGCTTGAGCAGAGCTGCGAGGCGTGCCACGCAAAGTTTCGCGCACAGGTGCAGTAGAAGCGTGTCGCTACGTCGGAGGCATCGAGCCGATATCGGGCGACGGGGATGAATGCCTGCGCAGGAGGGACGATATAGCAAGTCCGCGCGACGGGGCGGTTCGCGCGGCGTCGGGGCAGCCGGTGTGGCTCACGTCCGGCGCAGGCGGCAAGAGTTTACAGGGTCCCCTGACTGCGACACCCGTCACGCGCGGTCCTCGGATGAGCACGATTTCCTGATTCCCGATTCCGTCGGAGACACCGAGCGCTCGGCCAGGTGGTATGGTTGCGATGCAGCCGCTGACTCCACCCGCATTGAAACGAGGCGAGCGTTCCAACATGCTCATGTTGCACCGCCATCCGGCACTTCAATTCACGCATCCGCTTCCGTACGGCGCGATCCTGCACGACCACGGCGTGCAGTTCGTGGTGTTCAGTCGGTCGGCGACGTCGATGCGGGTCTTGCTGTACGACCACGTGTCGGACCGCGAGCCGGCGGAGGTCATCGTATTCGACCGTGCGACCGACCGGTGGGGCGACATTTGGAGCATTTTCGTTCCCGGCATCGGAGCCGGGCAGCTCTATCACTTCCAGGCGGACGGGCCGTACGACCCGGAAATCGGGCAGCGTTTCGACCGCTCTGCCCGGCTGATCGATCCGTTCGCCCGGGCGTTGGTCGGCGACTTTATGGTGGCCGACGACGGCATCATCCGCCCCCCGAAGTGCGTGGTGATCGACGATCAATTCGATTGGCAGGGCGATCGCCATTTGCGGCGCGATCTGTCCGAGACCGTGATCTATGAGATGCACGTACGCGGCTTCTCGCGCGCCAGTTCCAGCGGCGCGGAACATCCCGGCACGTACCTGGGCGTGATCGAAAAGATCCCGTATCTACAATCGCTCGGCGTAACGGCGGTCGAGTTGATGCCAATCCACGAGTTTCCTACGAACGGGTTCTGGGGCGAGCGGGGTGGGCACCAAAACTATTGGGGCTACGACCCGCTGGCTTTCTTCTCGCCGCATCGCGGCTACGCCGCCAGCAAGGAGTGTGGCGCGCAGGTCAACGAGTTCAAGGAAATGGTCCGCGCCCTGCACCAGGCCGGCATCGAAGTGATTCTCGACGTGGTGTTCAATCACACCTGCGAGGGCAACGAGCTGGGGCCCACGCTGAGCTTCAAGGGCCTGGAGAACCAGGTCTACTACATGCTCGAGGGCGGCGGCGCCTACTACAAGAACTACTCGGGCTGCGGTAACACGATCAACGGCAATCACCCGATCGTCCGCGAGATGATCTTCCTTTGCTTGCGGCACTGGGTGCACAACTACCACGTGGACGGCTTTCGATTCGATCTGGCATCGATCCTCAGCCGCGACCGTCGCGGGGAATTGATTCCAAATCCGCCGGTGGTCGAAGCCATTGCCGAAGACCCTTTGCTGGCCGATAGCAAGATCATCGCCGAAGCGTGGGATGCGTCCGGCGCGTACCAGGTTGGCTCGTTTGCCCAACTCCGTTGGGCGGAGTGGAACGGCCACTATCGCGACGACTTGCGCCGCTTTTGGCGCGGCGACGACGGCATGGCGCCCAGCGCGGCAACCCGAATCGCCGGGTCCAGCGACTTGTACCAGGCGGGTGGGCGGCAGCCGTATCACAGCATCAACTTCATCACGTCGCACGACGGCTTCACGCTGAACGACCTGGTGACCTACGCCGAGAAACACAACGAAGCCAACGGCGAGGGCAATCGCGACGGCGACAACAACAGCTTTAGCGCCAACTACGGCGTCGAAGGTCCGACACGCGATCCGGCGATCGAAACATTGCGGCTGCGCCAGATCAAAAACATGCTCGCGACGCTGTTCCTCAGCCAGGGTGTGCCGATGCTGCTGTACGGCGACGAGTGCCGGCGTACGCAGCAGGGCAACAACAACGCGTATTGCCAGGACAACACGATCAGTTGGTTTGACTGGAGGCTGGTCGAAAAGAACCGAGACCTGGTGCGTTTCTGCCGCGCGTTGATCGAGTTTCGCCGAATGCAGCCCACGGTTCGCCGGATGGAGTTTCCCTGGGGCGAACCGCCTCGGCCCGGCGGATTGGCCGAGGTGATGTGGTTTGGCCCGGACGGCCGCACGAAGAACTGGGGCGCCGACACGTCGAGTCTGACGTGCTTCTTCGCGGCGCCACCAACCATCGAGGGGCAGGTGCCCGCGCGCCACGTACTGATGATGATGCACGCTGGGCCCAGGCCGCGCGAGTTCGTGCTTCCCCGGCTACCCAAGCGCGTGGCGTGGCGCATGTTTCTCGATACGAGCAAGGTCAGTCCCGACGACGTCTATTCCGACCTGAATGGTCCGATGGCACCGCGGCGCGGTCGGCTGATTCTCGATCATCATTCGATGGTCGGGTTCGTTTCGAACGACTAGCTTCGTCCCCCCAGTGGCGCAGGGCTCCTTTCGTACTTGGCGGCAAGTCCGTGGGCCGTCCCTGTTTGCGATCGCGCGCGTTCCGTTTGCGGCGCTCACCACGCTGGCTGTGCGCGGCAGCCGATCACCTACAAGCGATTCGACGCAACCCGACGGTGCAAGCCCTAGCAACGGCGCGCTGTCCCGTCGCCGGCGCGCGGATTTCTTCACTTCCGCTGTGACAGTGCAGCCGTCGCGCACGATAGAGAATCTCGGGTCGGTCCCTGTTGCAGTTTGCGAGGTGCCCCTTGAGCCGAGTTGTCCCCATTGGAACGTTCGTGGCGATGATGCTGATCGTGCTTGGTTCGGCCGCGCGGGCCGACGAGGCGCAAACCGTGGCATGGCACACCGAATTAGAAACAGCCTGGTCCGCCGCCTGCCGCGACAGTCGACCGCTACTGCTGTTCGTCACCCGCGACGATTGCACATTCTGCACGCGGATGAAGGACCGTACGTTCTCGCACCCCGGCATCGCCGCGCAGATGCGTGACGCGTTTGTTCCGTTGGTGCTCGACGGACGCGCGGACTCGCCGTTGCTCAAAGAACTGAAAGTCGCCTGCTATCCCTCGACGTTCGTGATCTCACCACAGGCAGTGGTGCTTTTGCGCGTCGACGGGTATCTTTCGCCCATCGACTTCGGTCGCCGACTGACGGCTGTGCGTCGTCCAGCCAGCGCGTCCCACACAGCGCGTCATGCGGAGCGCAAAACCGGCGCGCCGTAGGTCGAGCATTCTCCACTCGTCATTTCCACAAACGTCGATAGGGGTTGTTCGACACGCACGTGCATCATTAGCCTTGCGACTAGATGGCCGCAGCGGGGCGCGGCATAATCGTGGTCGCCCCGGCGGCCGAACCTCTGGCCGGGTTGGATCTGACTCTGGGTAGCGATCAAGCACTGCGGGAATGTGTCATGGTCGAGGACTTGTCGCGGCGTCACGAGCCGGTGGGCAGCTTGTTGGACGGCGCCGGCGAACCATCCTGCTATCGATTGAGCGATGAACAGATCGCATTCTTTCACGAAAATGGCTACCTGTCCGGCGTGCGCGTCCTGACCGACGAACAGGTCGACCTGCTGCGTTCCGAGTTGGCGACGCTCGTCGATCCGGATTGTCCGGGCAACGAGTTGTTCTATGAGTACAACTCGAACGAGTCGACCGACCCGGCGCGGGTTTTGTTTCATGCGTTGGGTGCTTGGCGGATTACCCCGGGGTTTCATGACGTGTTGTGGAATCCGGCGTTTACCGTCCCGGCCAGCCAGTTGCTGGAAGGCGCCGTGCGATTCTGGCACGATCAGCTTTTTTGCAAGCCGGCGCAGCACGGCGGCGTCGTGGCCTGGCACCAGGACTATTCGTATTGGACGCGCACCCGGCCGATGTCGCACCTGACCTGCTGGATCGGATTGGACGACGCGGCTCGCGACAACGGGTGCTTGCAGTACATACCGGGCAGCCACCGTTGGGACCTGTTGCCGATTACCGGCTTGGCCGGCGACATGGACGCGATCCAAACCGTGCTGTCCGACGAGCAGAAGCGCCAGTTTCGGCCGGTTGCCGTCGAGCTCGCCAAGGGCGAGTGCTCGTTCCATCACCCGATGATGGTCCACGGTTCGTTCGAGAACACGACCGCCCGCCCGCGAAGGGCCACCGTGATCAATGTGTTTCGGGACGGTGTTTGCTCCTACACCGACGAAGAGCTGCTGGCCGGCGTGCCAATCATTCCCCAGGGCCAGAAGATGGAAGGGCAGTTTTTTCCTCTGCTGTACGACCCTGCTGCGGACTGATTGCGCGACCGATTTTCTGGTCGATGCCGATTGCTATCACGTCCACGGCTGGCGATGTGCCGCTGAACTTGCCGCCCTGCGCGACGACGACTACGATGACGGCGCGGTTACGTTCGTCCGGGAGTCCGGCGGGCGTCGCGACGGCGTGTCGGCGATCGTTCGAAAGAGTGACTTCGAGGAGGTGACATCGTGGAACAGGTTCGCAGCGCGCCAACGTGGGCCAAGTGGTTGGCGATCGTGATCGTTTGGGTTGCCAGTCCGATTGCACGCGGCCAAGAAGCGGCCACAGAAGCGCCCACCGTGCCACCAAAATCTGGCGAATCGGAGACGATCGAGCTGTTCAATGGCCGCAATCTGGACGGTTGGGAAGGCCACGAAAAGTATTGGTCGGTGCGCGACGGCGTGATCGTCGGCAAGAACACGCACCGCGTACCGGTTAGCACGTACCTGCTGACGAAGCGGAAGTTTACCGACTTTCGCCTGCTGGCCACCGTCAAGCTGGTGCGTTCCGAAATGCACTCCGGGATCGCGCTGTGGGGACGCGTGGCGCCTGAGAAGGACGACCCGTACACGTATGCCGGCCATCTGGTTATGTTTCCCAGCGGCTGGGGCCTGTACGACTTGTACGGCCGCAACGGCTTGCCGGTCGACGGCACGCCTGCCAAGAAAGCCGGCAAGCAGCACGATTGGAATCGGTTGGAGATTCTCGCCCAGGGCAACCGCATTCGCCTGGCAGTCAACGGCGTGCAAGTCGTCGATTGGCGCGATCCCGAGCCGGATCGCATCAAGGAGGGCCCGATCGGATTGCAACTGCACTCGAACAACGAGCCGCAGGAAGTTCACTTCAAGGATCTCACGCTCACGACATTTCCCGAGGACAAGTTGATCACGGTCAAATAGAATGGCAACCGGCTACCGACGCCCGTGCCATCGGTCGTGCGACGTCGTGTCGCGCTTGTCGCTGCTTTGAGTCCGCCACGTGAGAGTGCCGCCATGCATGTTCAACTGCGCAGTTTTTGTCTGGCGATGTTGGCACTGTTGTCGTTTGTCGTGCTGCCCGGCTCATTTCTCGCAGCCGGCGAACCACGGCGCGAGCTGCTCTGGCCCGACGGCGCTCCGGGTGCCAAGGGCGACAGCGAAGACGACAAGCCAACGTTGACGATCAGCCTGCCGCCGGCCGACGAGGCAACGGGAGCGGGGGTGGTGGTCTGCCCGGGAGGAGGCTACGGCGGTCTGGCGATGAGTTACGAGGGGATCGACGTTGGCAAGTGGCTCAACGACAACGGCGTCGCCGCGTTCGTGCTCAAGTATCGCCATAAGGGCTCGGGCTATCGTCACCCGGCACCGCTCGATGATGCCCAACGTGCCATTCGCACCGTCCGTGCGCGGGCGGACGAATTTCGCGTGGATCCTAAGCGAATCGGCATTCTTGGTTTCTCCGCTGGCGGACACCTGGCCTCGAGCGCCGGTACGCACTTCGACGCGGGCGATCCTGATGCGGCCGATCCGATCGACCGCGCCAGTTGCCGGCCCGACTTTCTGGTGCTGTGCTATCCGGTGATCTCGTTCACGTCGCCCCATACACATCAAGGCTCCAAGCGCAACCTGCTGGGCGACGATCCGGACCAGAAGTTGGTCGAGCACATGTCAAGCGAACTGCAGGTGACGTCCGACACGCCCCCAACGTTTCTGTTTCATACCAACGCCGATAGAGGCATGCCGCCGGAGAACAGCGTCTTTTTTTACATGGCGCTGCGCAATGCGGGCGTACCGGCCGAACTGCACATCTACGAGCAGGGGCGCCACGGTGTTGGGCTGGCACAAAAGCTGCCAGCGCTCAATAGCTGGCCGCGTCGCTGCGTCGACTGGATGCGCGGACGGGGACTGCTGGGCGAGCCGTAACACGCGACACGGGTGCACCCTGCGGCGCGGCACTCGCGCCAGACCGTGATCGACTATTCCGCCGCGGCGTCGGGCGTCTGGGCGGCTTCGACCGTGACGGCCACGTTGCCGCTGGCCGATAGATCCTGGCCATTGAACTTGGCGACGGCACTGACCGGCAACGTGTATGTTCCCGGCGCGGCGTCCGGCGCCGCTTCGAGCGTCAACTTCGCTTCGCTGGCGTCCTTGGCGATGGTCACCGCGGCCACTTTCAGACCCTTGGCCTCGCCGGGCACTGTCACGTTGACCTGCACCGGATCGGCGTAGTTGTAACGCCGCGCGATGGCGACATTCACTTCAGTTTTCGCGCCCGGAGCCACGGTGGCCGGCCCCATCGAGTTGAGCGTGATCGGTGCGGAGGTGACTTTAAGCGTCACGGTGCGCGACGGCACGGCCACGTTGATCTGCTTGGGTTGGGCGGCTTTGGTGGCGGCTTCTACCTGCTTGGCGACGCTGGCCTGCGCGTCGGTGGCCTGCTTTACCTTGGCTTCGGCGTCGGTCGCCGCCTTGTCCGCCGCAGCCTTGGCGTCGGCCGCGGCTTTGGCTTGCGCCTGAGCTTCGGCCATGGCCTGGTCGGCGGCTGCCTTGGCTTCCGCGGCGGCTTGAGCCTTTGCGGCGGCTTCCTCAGCCGCTTTGGCTGCTGCTGCGGCGGCCGCGGCGGCTTTGGTCGCCGCGTCGTTCTTGGCCGTCACTTGTTGTTCGGCGGCCGTCTTGGCCTCGGTCGCGGCTTTGGCGGCAGCGGTCAGATCCGCGACGATCTTGTCCAGCGCGGCCTTCCGCTCGTTCGCGGCGGTCACGGCCTCTGGATTACGCGCGTAGTTGACCTGCGTCGCGCCCACGATCGTGAACGTGTAAGTTCCTTCCGGCATATTGGGCGGCAGCGCGAGCTCGAGCGTGCCCTCAGTGGTCTTGTCGTTGAGCGTGACGCTCGGCGGTTTCACGTTGGGTGGAACCGGCTCGGGCGCCAGCGCCACCGCGGCCTTGAAGTCGCCCTGGCGCACCACCTTCAAGGGCAATTGCACTTTGCCGGCCTTGCACATTTCGAGCACGGTGTTCTCGCCCGCGTCGACCACTACCGGCGCGGTTTCGCCGGCGCTGACGGCCAGACCCAGATTGCGCGCCAAGCGAGAACGCGGCGTCACAGCGTTGAACTGCCCGCCCCAGACCATGGTGGCGTAGCGCGCCGGGCGAACGACCTCGGCCCCGCCGATTGTCGCCTTGCCCGTAAGTTGGATCAGGCCCATCGATTCCGGCGCGTCGTTGGCCGCCGTGAGCACGAGTAAGCCTTTCTCTTGGCCCTGGCCGATGACCAACGGCGATGCGGTCACGCGCTGCGGCAGTCCCTCGACTGAGACGGTGACTTCACCGTCGAACCCGTCGCGCCGAAAGACCATGACGTCGATCGACGCGTTGCCTCCCTTGCGCAGCAGCGGGCTCCAAACGGTGGGCTGATTTTGATTGGGGTCGGTGCTAAACGGCAGCAACCGCGGATTGGCCACGACACGAAAGTCGGGTTTTGCAGGGCGGATCGCGACCCGGTAGACCAACCGCGGATCCGGACGCGAGTATGACGCGGCGTTGCGGACCAGGATGCGGTACGTGCCGTCGGCCGGCGGCGCGAAACGAAACGCCGGATCCGCCGTCTTCATCGCATAATAGAACAAATTGCCTTCGCGACCGCCCGGGTCGTTGCGATAGTCGTCGACCGCTTGCACGTCTTTGACTTGTTGTTGGCCCTTGTCGTCGGTCGTCACCTGTTGCACCACAATGAATGGATCAGTGGGCAGCCCGAGACGTTGGGAAATGACCTCGATCCACAGCGGCTCGGATTTCTTGGCTTCGATCGTGATCCAGTCGCGGTCGCCGAGCGGATCGAACTGCCCGACCAGCTCGCAGGGCGTGGCAATCGCTTGGGCTTCTTCTGGCTTGTTGTTCGGCTCGGTCTCGGCGACGATCGGCGCGGTGGCCACGCCCACGGTGACCGCGTTGCTTGGACCGGTCGGCGTGTCCAATCGAAAGGCGATGCCGTCGATATCCGACTCGTTGGGCTCGACGACCGTGTCGATGTCGCGCTGATTCGCCTGGTCAGCGGCCGGAATCGCGATCTGCACCGTCAGCGTTTCCAGCGGCCGTCCGTCGACACCCCTGGCTTCGCTCGGCTGACCGTCGGGCAAGTTACGTCCGTAGAGCGTGTACTGGTCGTTTGAGCCGGGAAGCCCCGCCGGCGGGAACACAAAATCGAGGTACGCGCCAGTGCGGATCATCAGGCGATAGAAGTACTCGCTGCTGCCGGCGTAGAGATAGTCGTGGACCTCAACGTAGTACTCGCCATCTTCGGGTACGGAAAAGTCGATCATCGGATCGCGGCGGTTGGTGTCCCGATTGCGCGCCAACTCGCGCCCGCCCGCGTCGTACAACACGAGCGTCGCATCCATGCGCGAGTCGATGCGAAAACTCCAACAGTCGATGATCAACCGCTGGCCCTTGGTCGCGGCGAACTTGTAGTAGTCTTCGTCGCTGGCGCCGTTCGACATGCCGTTGGCAATCGTGTCGAGTGGAAGCGGCGTGGCCTGCTCACGCGTGTTGTTGGGTTCGGCCTCGGTGATCTCGTCGCGCGCACCGATTACGAACGCCCGTGGATTCGACATGCCGTACTTGCCAATAGCGCGGACTTCGCAGATGCCCAGCTTTGCATCCGGCGCGATCGTAATCGTGAACTTTCCGGGCACGCCCTGCGGGCCGGTTTGACCAAGCGCGGGCGGAGACGTGTTTTGAACGGCCGTTACGCCCGGATCGGAAAAGTGCAACTTCGAGACGTCCTCGAAGTCTTGGCCCGCCACCGTCAGCTCGAAGCTCGTTCCCTGTTTGCCGCCCGCGGGAAAGACGGAATTGAGCCGCGTGACCGGCAGCGACTGCGCCATCGAGACGGCGCTCGAAAGCACCAGACCTGCCGCGAGCAGCAACGTGTTTAGGCCGAGTCCGATACGGGGCGGGGCATCGTGCGAGCGCATGGAGACGTTCCTAGGGTTCGGTGACGACTTGCGTGACGCTCCGTCGGGCAGCGATTCCAAATCGCCCGGCAAGAGCGACGCGCGGTGGTCGGGTTGCAATCAACACGGATCCGGTGCTCCCGGAGGATCACCAGGGCTGGAAATCGCCGACACGCGGCAAAGTCGCCAGCGCGCCGGCGTCGTCCGGTTTAGCGTGCCAGGTTGGCGGGTGTTGGGGGCGGGTTGGACGGCACACCTCGGCCCGATTTTTCAGGCACCGGCATGCAGCGAATGCACCCTACTGGGGGTCCTTTCGCCAGCGACGATTATGGCGCGAAAGACCCTCAAATGCAAGGAGTTTTATGCGTTCGGATCGCGGTGCGGGACCGGCGATGGCTCGACTAAGTCGCGACGCCACGGCTCCTTGAGCGGATAGCCCGGGCTCGGTTAAACTCGCCAGCTTGCCTTGCGATGCGTGGGGGTGGTGTGAGGACGTTGGCCGTGAGCCGGCGAAGCCGTGCCCGCTGCGCGGCGATCCCCAAGAACGAGGACTGGCAAAGGTACGATCGATGAGTCGACACCGCGTCGTGATTACGGATTTTGTCGCCGGACCGCTTGAAACTGAGCGGCGCATTCTTGGCGACGTGGCCGACATCGTTGCGCTCGATGCCTCGAGCGAGGATGAGATCGCCGGCAAGATCGAAGACGCCGATGCGATCATGATGTATCACACCGTCTCGATCACGGCCCAAACGATCGACCGCTTGAAACATTGCAAGCTGATCGTGCGGTGCGGCGTGGGCTACGACAACGTGGATTGGCGTTTGGCGCGACAGCGCGGCATTGACGTGGCCAACGTGCCCGACTATGGCACGGAAGAAGTCGCCGATTCGGCAATCGGGATGATGTTGGCTCTGGCGCGCGGCATTTCGCAGTTCAACTCGCGACTGCGCGCTTCTCACGACGACGAGTGGATTTACAAACTGGCCAAACCGTTGCACCGTCTGCGCGGCCGCGTGTTCGGCATCATCGGCTTGGGGCGGATTGGCACGGCATCGGCCCAACGGGCCAAAGCGATTGGCATGGATGTCGTATTCTACGATCCGTACGTGCCGGATGGGCGCGACAAGTCGCTTGGGGTGCGGCGCGTGGAAACGTTGGACGAGCTGCTGGCCGTGTCCCACGTGCTCAGTCCGCACTGCCCGTTGACCGACGAAACGCACCACATTGTCGACGCGGCGGCACTGGCCAAGTTGCCGCAAGGCGCGATCGTGGTCAACACGTCGCGCGGCGGCGTGGTGGACGCAACCGCCATTCCCGACGCGATTGCCAGTGGTCGGCTCTCCGGCGCGGCCATCGACGTTCTCGAAGTCGAGCCGCCAGGCGACGACCATCCGCTGTTGGTAGCCTGGCGCGATCCTAAGCATCCAGCACATCATCGGGTGATCGTCAATCCGCACGCGGCCTTCTACTGCGAAGAGGGCATGGAGGAAATGCGCGCCAAGGGAAGCGAGTCGTGTCGGCGGGCGCTGTTGAACCTGCCGCTGCGCAATATCGTCAATTGACGGCGAGGTTTCGCCCGGCTCGTTCGAACGCGGCCGCGCAGGGGTGAGCCGGCCGCGAGTTACTTGTCCAGATTCGGTGGGGCGTCTACAGGCCGCTGCGCGTGCGGCAAACGCTCTTTGACCGCGATGCCGCTCGTTTGCTGGCTGAGCATGAGTTCGGCCAGCGCGAGGATCCGTTCGGCCGCGGCGTCCGGCGGCACGCCGCGAGCGTGGATGTTCGAGATCAAGTTGCGGTTCGCGTCGGTGTGCCCGGCTCGCGGTCGGAACGCCATGTACGCCGAAAGGCTCACCGCGGTGACCAGTCCCGGGCGTTCGCCGATGAGCAGCACGACCACCTCCGGCTCGAGCCGGTCTCCAATGTCGTTGAGCACGCCCACCCGACAATGACGGATGGCAAACGGCCGGCCGAACGTCCAGCCGCGGCGCAGGCAGCCGGCTTCCAACAACGGAAGCAGCGGCGGCACTTGTTCCGCGACCGCGGCGGCCGACAGCCCGTCGCCGATGGCAACCTGCAACGTGCATTCCTTGGGACAGCACTGCTCGATTCGCGCGATCGACTCGGGGCTCAACGTGCGCCCCAGAGCGGGTTGTTGCAAGAACTGCGATTTGTCCTGGGCCTGGGTGGTCACCTCGACTAATTCGAACCGTTCGACGAACGCCTGGCCGAAATCACGGACGATGTTCATCTCTGCGTGGACAGCGTCCACGGCAGCGGCATGATCTTCGCGCAGTTTGAGTTGCGTTGAAGTTCGGTAGCCGGTGCCGGCTCGGCCGACAAGCAATCGCGCCGGCGTGTGGGCCTGCAGCGCGGCCAGTGCGGCGTTGTTCGCGTCGCGGCCCGCGGCGGGCACGGTCGAATCGGATTCGGCGTTGTGTTTCGCGTTGGCTTGCATTGTCGCGTTCAACCGGTCTTGGGCTGCTCGCTGAGCACCGACTGCACCTGGCCCAGCAGCGGATGATCGCCGCCGCCGGCCGTCATTAACTTGCCTTGTTGAAAAATGCCGCGTGCTTCAAGCCATTCGAGAAACTCCGGCGCAGGCGTCAGTCCAAAGAGCTGCCGCATCGCCGCACCGTCATGAAAACTCGTCGACTGATAGCTCAGCATCACGTCGTCGGCGCATGGCACGCCCATGAAATAGTTGCACCCGGCCGAAGTGAGCAGCAGCATCAGGTTGTCGGCCGAATTCTGGTCGGCGTCGGCATGGTTCGTGTAGCACACGTCGCAACCCATGGGCAGCCCGAGCAGCTTGCCCATGAAGTGATCTTCGAGACCGGCGCGGGTGATTTGCCGCTCGTCGTAGAGATACTCCGGCCCGATGAAACCGACGACCGTGTTGACCAGAAACGGATCGAACGCCCGGGCGACGCCGTATGCGCGGGCTTCGAGCGTCAGTTGATCGATGCCGTGATGTGCGTCGGCTGACAGCGCGCTACCTTGCCCCGTTTCGAAGTACATCACGTTGTCGCCGACCCACGCCACGTCGCGCGTGTTGTGATGTTCCAGCACCCGCTCCCGGCCCTCGCGCAGCGTGGCCAGGCTGATCCCGAAGCTGGCGTTGGCCGCCTCGGTGCCCGCAATGGACTGAAACAGCAGGTCGACCGGCGCGCCACGGTCGAGTGCCGCAAGTTGCGTCGTGATGTGTGCCAGGCAGCAGTGCTGCGTGGGCACTTGGGCAACCGTGATCATTCGATCCAAGCCGTGGAGCACTGCCGAGACGGTTTCCACCGATTCGATCGCCGGGTTGACGCCGATCACCGCGTCGCCGCAGCCAAACAACAGCCCGTCGACCGCCGAAAGCAGGATGCCCGCCAGGTCGTCGGCCGGATGGTTCGGCTGCAAGCGGATTCCCAATACTCCGCGCTGACCCATCGTATTGCGACAACGGGTGACGTTGCGGATCTTGGCTGCCGCCAGCACGAGATCCCTATTGCTCATCAACTTGGCGACCGCCGCGGCGATCTCCGGCGTGATGGCCCATTGCGCGTCGGCCAACTGTTTGGCACCGGTCGCGTCGTCGAGCAACCATTCTCGAAACTCACCCACGGTCATTGCGGCCAGCGGCGCGAATCGATCGGCGTCGTGCGTCTCGACGATCAGACGACTCACCTCATCGCGCCCTGGATCGATCAGCGGATTCGCGACGATTTCCCCCAACGTCACGTCGGCGAGCGCGCGTTTGGCAGCCACGCGCTCGCGCTGGTTTTGCGCACCGATGCCGGCCAGCATGTCGCCTGATTTTTCCTCGTTCGCCTTGGCCAGCAACTGGCGCAAGTCAGCAAACGTGAATCGCTCGTGCCGAATCGTGCTGTGATATGCCATCGTGTAGATTCCGCGGGTTCGTGCATTCTAGCTCGCATGGCGCGCGGGCCCTAGGGCGTCGCCCCCGGGTGCGGCGCAAAGCATGAGGTCATCGCAGGGCTTGCATTTCAACCTTGTTTCGCCGCAAATAGGGTCTATGGCCAGCGCGACCGAACAAGCGTTCGACTTCGACTACATCGTCATCGGATCCGGATTCGGCGGCAGCGTCTCGGCAATGCGACTCGCGGAAAAAGGATACTCCGTCGCGGTGATCGAACGGGGCAAGCGGTGGCGCACCGCCGACTTTCCCAAAACCAACTGGAACATCCGCAAGTACCTGTGGGCGCCGATCGCGCGGTGCTTCGGCATTCAAGCGATCACGTTGCTGCGCGACGTGATGATCCTGCACGGATGCGGAGTGGGCGGCGGAAGTCTTGTGTATGCCAATACGCTGCTCGTGCCGCCGGATCGCGTCTTCGAAGATCCGCGCTGGAGCGCGCTGGGTCGCTGGAAGGAGGATCTGGCCCCGCACTACGCGACCGCACAGCGCATGCTCGGCGTGACAACGGCGCCGTGTCCGACCGAGGCCGATCATCTGCTCCGCGAAATTGCCGAAGAGAGCGGACGCGGCGACACCTATCATGCGACCGAAGTCGGCGTGTTCTTTGGCGAACCAGGCAAGACGGTGGCCGATCCGTACTTCGACGGCGAAGGGCCCGAGCGTGCCGGGTGCATCGAGTGTGGCGGCTGTATGGTTGGCTGCCGACACAACGCCAAGAACACGCTGGACAAGAACTACTTGTACTTCGCCGAGAAGCGGGGCGCGCAGGTCATCCCGGAAACCCAAGTGCTCGACATCCGCGAACTGCCGGGCGGGGGATACGAAGTCGAGACGCAAAAGATCACCGATTGGATCTTCAAGCGGCGTCGCACGTTGCGAGCCCGTGGCATTGTTTTGTCCGGCGGGGTACTTGGGACCGTCCCATTGCTGCTGCGCTGCAAACAGCGGGGATCCTTGTCGCGGCTTTCCGAGGCCCTGGGCGACTATGTGCGGACCAACAGCGAGGCGCTGGTCGGCGCCAGCAGCCGGCGCCGCGACGTCGACTACTCCCGCGGCATCGCGATCGCCTCGGGCTATTGGCCGACCGAGGACACGCACATCGAGATGGTGCGTTACGGCGAAGGCCAGGACTTCATGTCGCTGTTGACCACGTCGTTAGTCGGCGGCGGGCCGCCCTGGCCGCGCCCGTTACGGTACGCGTACGAAATCATCCGCCACCCGATGCGCTTCCTGCGGCACTGCAATCCGTCCCATTGGGCCCGTCGGACGGGCATCCTGCTGGTGATGCAGTTGCTGCCGAACCACATGAGCCTGGGCCTGCGACGACGGTGGTACTGGCCGTTTTCGAAGCGACTGGACACGATGTGGCAATCGGACCAGAAGGTGCCCAAATATTTCCCGTTGGCCAATGAAACGGCCGAGCGGCTGGCCGAGAAGATGGACGGAGATCCGGCAAGCAACCTGGGAGAGGTGCTGTTTAGCACCACGTCCACCGCCCATATTCTCGGCGGCTGCCCGATGGGTGCCGATGCGTCGCAGGGCGTGATCGACAAGTTGGGTCGGGTGTACGGATATGATAACCTGTATGTCGTCGATGGCTCGATTGTGCCGGTGAATCTCAGCGTCAATCCGAGTCTGACCATCTGCGCGTTGGCTGAGTGGGTGATGGCCCACGTGCCCGCCAAACAGTCGCAAACAGCCCCAGAACCGGGAGGTGTCGCATGTCCGCCGTAGCCCTCGAACAAACACCGGCAACCAACGAACGGATCGATCGCTGTGTTTCCGAGCTGGTGGCCGCGGAACCGGTCCTGACGGCGTTGCCGCTGGAACACCGCATCGCATTGCTGCAAGACTGCCTGGCACGCGTTGTCCAGTTGGCACCCGAGTGGGTCGAGCTGGCGTGTGAGGCGAAGGGACTGGCTCCGGGCAGTCCGCTACGAGCTGAAGAGATCTTCGCCGGTCCGATCGCGACGGCGCGCCATCTACAGCTTCTGATTCGCAATTTCAAGTCGCTGGCCGCGACCGGCAAGGTGGCACTGCCCAGCGCGCCGAAGCAGGGGGCCGACGGCTCGTTGCGCGTGCCGGTCGTTCCGACCAAGGGACTCTTCGATTCGCTGATCTTTGCCGGGTTCAAGGCCGAGGCGTGGCTCGACCCGAAGGTCACCCGGGAGGACTTGGACCGCCTGGGCGAGCAAGTGAAGAGCCCAACGCCTGCCAAGTGTGTGCTGGTCCTGGGAGCGGGCAACGTTTCGAGCATTCCGCCGACCGACGTGATCTCGAAGGTCTTTCAAGATGGCCACGTTGTGCTGCTGAAGATGAACCCGGTCAACGAATATCTCGGGCCCATCTTCGAGCGTCTGTTCGAGCGGCTGATCGAAGCCGGTTTCGTGCGGATCATTTACGGCGGTGCCGATGTCGGCGCCGCGGCCGTTGCGCATCGGCAAGTCGACGAAATCCACATCACCGGTTCGATCTACTCGCACGACGCGATCGTCTGGGGCCCGCCAGGTCCGGAACAAGAGCGCCGCAAGCGCGAGAACGATCCAGTCCTCAACAAGACGATCACCAGCGAATTGGGCAACGTCAGCCCCTGGATCGTCGTGCCGGGCCCGTACACCGACAAACAGCTTCGCTTCCAGGCCGAAAACATCGCCTCGTCGATCGTCAACAACGCCTCGTTTAACTGCGTGGCCACCAAGGTGATCATCACCTGGAAGGGTTGGTCACAGCGCGAGGCGTTCTTGGACCAGCTAGAGGCGGTGTTGGCGAAGGTGCCGCCGCGTCGGGCGTATTACCCGGGGGCGCGCGACCGATTCGAGCGCTTCTCGGGCCAAGAGCCTCCGGCCACCGGAGACACGCTGCCTTGGACGCTGGTGCGCAACGCCGATCCGGAACAGCGCCCGCACATGTTCTGTGAAGAGTCGTTCGTGTGCGTCTGTGCCGAAATCGGGCTGGACGGCACCGATGAGAAAGACTTTCTCAAACAGGCGGTCGACTTCGCCAACAACAAGCTGTGGGGCACGCTCAGCGCCGCGCTGACGGTACACCCGACGTTCCGTAGCGACCCGCAGGGCGAAGCCGCGTTTCAATCCGCGGTCGAGCAGTTGCGGCACGGATCGATCGGCATCAACTACTGGCCGGCGCTGGTCTACGCGATGATGAGCCCTCCGTGGGGCGGCCACCCGAGCGGAACGTTGGCCGACGCACAAAGCGGCATCGGTTCGGTGCACAACACGTTCATGCTGCCCAGCGTCGAAAAGACGGTGCTCGAGGGCCCGCTGACGATCTCGCCCAAACCGCTTTGGTTTCCGACGCATGCACGGCCCGAACCGCTGGCCTGGAAAGTGCTCGACCTCACGGCGAAGCCGTCTGTTTGGAAGCTGCCTGGTCTGATGCTGGCGGCCCTGCGCGGCTAGCGGAAACGTGACTAGGTCAGCCAGCCGGCCCACGTCGCACAGCGCTTGCCATGCCTCAGGCGATCAACAGCGCGTGTTCGGCCAATCGGGCCAGCGTGGCCGTCATTTCCCGCTCGGCGAACGCGGCCGATTGATCCTGCGCGACGGGTTCGCCCTGTTCGACCAGCGCTATTTGGCCTTCGGCCGCCGCCGTCGTCAGGTGCTCGATCGCGTCGGCGACGGTCCGCGTTCCGTCCAACAGGACCATGATGTAGCGGTCGAGCGGCTCCAGCCGCACCGGCTCGTGACGGCGATTGGTGGTCACTTCTTCTCGGGCCGCTTGCCAACGCGCCAGTGGGCTGGCGGTCGGCCGTTCGCCCGGCGTGCTCACGAAGGACTGGCGTGTGCTATGAACCTGTACGATGCCGGGCACGCAGCAGTGCAAAAGCGTTTCGGTCAACCGTGCCACGTCGACGGTCTTGTCAATCGACTTGCCGCGAGGAGGCTCCGTGCCGGCGGCTTCGATCCGCGCGCGAGCCACTTCCAGCAGCTCGTCGAATGCGATGCGATTGGGCCAGATCGAACCAAGGTGCACCAGTGCTGCCTTCGCGGCGGGCACCGCCGTCACGATCGACAATCCGTCCGGCCCGACGAACTTGGCATCACGTGTCGATTCGATCGGCTGCTCGGGCTCCTCCGGCTGGAGGCGCGCTTCGAGGAAAGTGCCGGCAAGGCGCGTCGCGTCCAGCTCGACTTGCAGCGCGATCTGGTCGCGAGCGAGAAGTGCCTGCCGATGCGACTTGTTTTGCAGAATGTCGCGCAACTGGAGTTGCTCGTCGAGGTCTGCGGTCAATTCTCGCAACATTCGCTCTTGCGGCGGCGGCAAGTAGTCGTAGGGTCGAATCCCAAGGCCCGCGTCACCGACGACTTGCAAACCGTGTTGCCGAACGTGCGCCGCAAATTGCGTGAAATAGGCGGCGTATCCCGCCTCGCCGAGATAGTCGTGTAGCAGGGCGCGGTCGGGCTGAAGCCGAATCGGTGCCAACAATTCGTGCATCATGGCTCCATAGCCGCCATCGTCCGCGGGAAGCGTCGATTCGACAAATGCCAACAACGTGCGCGCTGCTGCCAGCCGTTCGGCGTCGGTTCGCGCGCCGCGCGTTTGAAACTGCATTATCGAGCGCAACAGCTCGTGGGCCCGCCAACCGGGATACAGGTTCGTGTTGACATACGCGAGTCCCGCGGGCGAGAGCTGTTCGCGGCAAGCGCTCAGGAACTGGTCGCGCGAATCCGAATCAACCCAAGAATAGACATCCGGTGCCAGGATGTAGTCGAACGAACCCGGCTCGCCGAAGTTCCAACTGTCTTGTTGTCGGAACTCGACGTTTCGCAAACCGACCGTCGCGGCGATCTGCGCTGCGTTGGCGATCGCCTCGGCCGAACGATCGACTCCCAGGAAACGACTGCCCGGATAGCGTTCCGCCAGCGGTAGGAGATTGGCTCCCGAGCCACAGCCGATTTCAAGGATGCTGGCTGATTCCACGTCGGCCGGATCCATCCCCCGCATGCGCGCGATCGCGGCCAGCCGCTCTGGTTGGGATTGCGGCAAGGGGAGTTCGCTGTTGAATACGCCGACATCGGACGGCGGCGATGGTTGCGACATGCGGTGATCGACTTGGGCGTGTGAGTTGTTTCGAATGGGGAGAAACGTTTTGCGTTACGCGACTAGCAGTGCACTTCGCGCCAGCCCGGTGAGCGCTTGATCGAGCGCCTGTTCGAGGAACTGCCCGCTTACGGTCTCTTGGCCGGCCGGAATGCCCTCGCGCAGGATCGAGAGCCTGCCCGTTCTTGCCGCTTCCTGCACGACGGCAAGCAGGGCGGCCCGATCATGTTGGCCGTCGAGGTACTGCAGCAGGCTGTGTGCCATTTCATCCAGCCGGACTGGCTCGTGGAGCCGGTTGGTCACCTCTCGTTGCGACTCCGCCTCGAGCCGCGCCCAGGGGCTTGCCGTCGGCCGATCGCTAACGTCGACGACGAAACGATCCGCCGCGGCCCGCGGTTCGATGAGTCCGTTGGCAACGCACTCGATGAGGTTTTTGCCAAGTTCTTCGCGGTCGCTGTCCGACAGCCCGGCGCCGCCCGACGCGCTCGCTTCGAGCTGTCGCCCGACGTCCTCGACCAGTTGACGAAACGCGATCGCCTGGGGCCACTGCTGACCGATCGTCGCCAGTGCGAGCTTCAGCGGCGGCGACGACGACGCAATCGTGGTCCCGCTGGCCGTCTCGAAGCGGGCTGGCCCATCTGCCGTCAATGAGTCGTCTCCTCGGTGGCGCAGAAAGCCGGCCAGAGCGATTTCTTCGAGCCGCGTCGGTGACCAATGTCGCGAGAGGGCCACGTCCTCGCGGCAAAACAAGCTGCGGTGATAGCTGCGGTTTCGCAGAAAATCCATGATCTGTTCGAGCGACGTACTGTCGCGCACGATGGGCATCAATCGGGACTCGATCTCTGGGCCAAGCGACGCGGCAAACATGGTGCCGATGTCTGTATCGCCCACGTATTGAAGCTGCTGCGCCGCCGCCTGATCGACCAGCTCGTGAAAAAAAAACGGGTGGCTCTGTTCGCCCAAATACTCGTGAAACACGGCGGCATCGTTAAGCTCGAGCGCAAACTCGACTTCGTTACGCAGCAGGCGCCGATAGCCAGCGGCGCCCGCAGGAAGCGATGCCCCGAGCACCTGAAAAACTTCTCGGGCTTCGGCGACACGTTTGGCCGATTGCTCTTTGGTCGACGCGCGTTGCCAGGCAGCGTCGCCAAGAATCTCGGGAACGAGCGCCCCGGGGAACGTGCGAAAGGACAGATATACCAAACCCTGCGGGTTGAGCAGCTCCCGGCATCGTGCCAGCAGGGCCTGCTCCGTTTCCGGCGCGGCGCGCGACAGCACGTCGTGACAAATGATGTAATCGAACGTGCCGAGTTGGGAATCGATCGCGTCCAACGGCGCGACGCGGAACTCGGCGTTGTCGAGCTTGAGCCGCTCGGCCAGTTGCTGCGCCGCGGAGACCCGCTCGGCCGACGGGTCCACACCCATGAAACGGCTGTCCGGGTGGCGTTCGGCCATCGGCAGCAGATTTCGCCCGGTCCACGACCCGATTTCCAACACACGGCAGTTGTCTACCCGCTGCGGCTGCATGCCGAAAAACGTAGCAACGGCGGCCAGCCGATCGGGATGGCAAAGCGCGGCGACGCGTCCTGGTTGGAAGATGTCTTGAAAGGTGCGCGGGGCTGCAAGTTGCGTGGGCATTCGACGGGCGAGAATTGTGGAGTCCAAAAGATTCTGCCGCCGGGCCGGCGATGTCCGAATCGCCACCATGAATTCCACCCGGCGGTGCAGTGCGACACCAATTCTAATCGTTAACGGCCCTGGCCGTCTAATGGTGACCGGTCGCGCCTGGGATCGATGCTTGCGCGACGGATGCAATGCGACGTCTGGTACGCAGACCGGTTCGGCGCAACGAGCTCAGTCGTCAAAGAACGGAAACAGCTCTCGTAGCTCGTCATCGTTCGGGCGGCGGCCATACTCGCAAATCTCAAACGCTTCGGCATACTGCACGTCGGCGGCGCGCTTCGCGCCATACCACTTGGAAAGGGCGTCGCGATGCTTCTCAGCCACCGCGGCGTAGCGGCCGCCGTGGTTCTCGACCAGCCACGTCCGCCGGGCGATTGGGTCCTTGGGAATTGCGGCCATGAATTCCGCCGATCCGGTGGCGCCGCCTTCGTACACCTGTGACGGCATGGAGTCCACCGCGTCGAGCTTTTGGTCCAACACGTCGTCAATCGCGACGGCAATGTCCGCGGTGAACGCGTTGGGCCGCTCAAACCGGTCGGAGTAGTACAGAAAAACCGGGTTCTTCTTCAGCGGCGGCGTATCGGGACAAATATACGGAACGGTGACCATGTAGGCTGCGTCCTGCACAAGCACGCCCGTGTAGCGATGATCGGGGTGATAGTCGTTCGGACGATGCGACATGACGATGTCGGCCTTCCAGTCGCGAATCAGCCGCGTAATCGTGCGTCGGTTTTCGAGCGTCGGCATCAGTTCGCCGTCGTGAATATCCAACACGTCGGTCGTGATGCCCAACACGCTGGCCGCACGCTTGACCTCGGCAGTGCGCCGCTGCGCCAGCGGACCTCCGGCCATTTGCCAATGCCCGATGTCTCCGTTGGTGACCGAAACGAATTTGACGTGATGTCCCAGCTTGGCCCACTTGGCCGCTACGCCCCCGGCTTTGTATTCAGCGTCGTCCGGGTGCGCTCCGAAGCAGATGATCCGCAGCTTTCCGTCCGACTCTTCGGCACGGGCCGGATGTACCGCCAACAGGGCCGTCAAGCCGAACGTTGCAAGAATGAGGGTCGCGAACCGGCCACGGCCAATACAAATCATGATGCAGCTCTCCGAATGTGCGTGCCAAGAGTGAAAGCGACGACGGTGTCCCGCTCGCGGGCCAGCCCGCTCCGACGCCGGCGCGGCTGGGAACGACTCATTGTAGTTCGAGCAACGAGGCCGTATCCACCGTGGGCCAACGTCGATTGGCGGCCTTTGGGCTCAGTACGGCTCCGGCAATGCGGGCGCGAGTTTGGAAGTCCGCTGGGCTGGGTGTAGACTCAGGAGGTATCCGCCCAGCGTCGCCGTCCGTTTGTCGACCGTTCGAACGCCGCTGGCCACAGAACGCCGGCCCCGCCTGAAATCGCAGCGTCACACATTGCCGGAGCCTCGAGATGTCAACCGAGTCGAGTACTGGTTCCGAACGAGCGTCGCGGCGCCGTTTCCTGCAAGGCTCGTCGACCGCGGTGGCGGCGATGACCCTCAGTGGCCTGGCGCGTCCGGTCCATGCTGCCGGTGACGACACATTGAAGGTCGCACTGGTAGGATGCGGCAATCGGGGAACGGGCGCGGCTGCCAACTCGCTCCAGGTTGCCGGTCCGGTCCGACTTTGGGCCATGGCCGATGCGTTCGAAGATCGGCTCGAGCAAAGCCTGGGCATTCTGCAAAGCGGCGGAGCATTGCGGCGCAAACGCGTGCCGTCGGAAGTTGCCGCACGGGTCGACGTACCGCGCGAGCGGCGCTTTGTCGGCCTGGATGCCTATCGACACGCGATCGATGCGGCCGACGTTGTGATTCTGACAGCGCCTCCGGGCTTTCGGCCCGAGCAATTCGAATATGCCGTGGAGCAGGGCAAGCACGTCTTCATGGAAAAGCCCGTGGCAACCGATCCGCGAGGCGTGGCACGCGTGGTGGCGGCAGGCAAGGTGGCCCAGCGCAAGGGGCTCAAAGTCGGCGTCGGACTGCAACGGCATCACGATCCAAAGTACCTGGAAACGATACAGCGACTGCGCGACGGCGCGATCGGCAAGCTGCAAACGTTGCGCTGCTACTGGAACGGCGGCACGATCAAACGTCCGGTCGACCGCGCTTCGCTGACCGAAATGCAGTACCAGGTGCGCAATTGGTACTTCTTTACGTGGCTCAGCGGCGATCACATCGTCGAGCAGCACGTGCACAACCTGGACGTTTGCAACTGGGTGATGGGTGGACCGCCGGTTTCGGCCGTTGGCTCCGGCGGACGCTTGATGCGCGTCGGCAAGGACTATGGCGACATCTTCGACCACCACGCCGTCGAGTACACCTATGCCGACGGAACCAAGATGTTCGGATTCTGCCGCCAAATGCCCGGTTGCGATCCGCTGGTCGGCGAATTCGCTGTCGGCACTTACGGGTCGGCGGAGATCAGCAAGGCGCGACTCGAAGGACGCGACGGTAGCTGGCGCTATCCGCGAATTCGATCGGGCAGCGTGTCCGGCCCGGTGAACCCCTATCAGGCGGAGCACGACGCGCTGTTCGCCGCGATTCGCAACGACACGCCCCATAACGAGGTCGCAACCGGCGCATCGGCCACGCTGACGGCCATCCTGGGCCGAAGCGCCACGTACACCGGGCGCACCGTATCGTGGGACGAAGTGGCGACGTCTGAACGGATGCTCGGCCCGGACCAGATCGTCGGCTGGCAGACGATGCCGCGCACGCTACCCGACGACGACGGGCTGTACCCGTTGCCCAAGCCGGGGATCGTCCGCGAAGTTTGACGCGCACACCAGCTCGAGTCGACCGTCCAATGCACCGTCGCAAGTTTCTGCAGCAGTCGAGCGTGGGCGCCGCCCAGTTGGCGCTAGTGTTCGGCGGCGCGCGCCACGCTCTATCGGCCGAAACAGAAACGGCCCACTCTTTCACATGCACGTTCGCGCCGCACTTCGGCATGTTTCGTCATTCGGCCGGCAGCGACCTGGTCGACCAACTCAAGTTCGCCGCCGACCATGGCTTTCGTGCATGGGAAGACAACGGCATGAAGAGTCGGCCGATCGCCGAGCAAGAGCGCATCGCGCAAGCCATGGAGCGGCTGAATCTGCAAATGGGCGTGATTTCTTGCACGCGCGGCACGAGCGACAAGCCGACATTTACCAGCGAAGACGCTGAGTTGCGCCGCCGCGTCGTCGCTCAGATCGGCCAGGTTGTCGAGGTTGCCAAGCGGGTCAACACCACCTGGCTCACCACGATCTTGGGCGACATAAACCCGCGGCTGGATCACGACTATCAGACTGCACTGGCCGCCGATTTGCTCAAAGCCTGCTGCGACGTGGTCGAGCCCCACGGGATGACGCTGGTGCTTGAGCCACTGAATAGGCTGGTCAATCATCCGGGAAAGTTTTTGGTCTATTCACCGCAAGCGTATGCGCTGAGCAAGGCGGTCAATCGGCCTTCGTGCAAGATCCTGTTCGACATCTATCACCAGCAGATCAGCGAAGGCAACCTGATCGGCAACATCGATCGGGCCTGGGACGAGATCGCGTACTTTCAGGTAGGCGACGCGCCCGGCCGCAATGAACCGGGCACCGGCGAGATCAACTACGCCAACGTCTTTCGCCACCTGCGCCGGCGGGGCTACGACGGCATCTTGGGCATGGAGCACGGCAATGCGCAGCCAGGGCGTGAGGGGGAGTTGGCCGTGATCGAGGCCTATCGCCGGGTTGACCCACCTCGGTAATACGTGGCAACTTGTGCTGCGTACTGCTGGCGCGCCGTCCCAGCCGCCGGTGCTTAGATCGGAAAGTAGACGAACTCCGCGTCCTGGGGCGCTCCGTCGGGCCAAATGTCGGCCGGCACGCGCGAGTAAACGGGCGTTTGCCAGGCCGGTTCGACGAATTCCTGCTCTGCCCGCCTGATTAGGGATTTCAACTCGGAGACCTTCTCGGGCATCGCGTCGGCCAGATTGGTGCGTTCCCCGACGTCGTCCTGGATGTTGTACAGCATCACCTTGCCCTGCGTTTCGTCCAGTTGGAGGCGATATTCGCCAGCGAGCACGGCCTTGTACTTTCCGCTCCGCCAGACGAGCGCCCGATGGGGCCGCTCGGCTACTTCGCCCCGCAATAACGGCAACAGACTGACGCCATCGATCGTGCGATCGGACGGAAGTTTTGCCCCAGCGGCCGCCACCGCGGTGGGGAAGATGTCGAGCAGGCTCACCGGTGCGTCGATCACCGTGCGGGGTTTGATGACCTTGGGCCAGCGCACAAGGAATGGCACGACTACGCCGCCCTGGTAATACGTGGCCTTCGAGCCGCGAAACGGCAGGTTGCAATGCGGGATGCGCGTGTAGGGGGCGGCCCCGTTGTCGCTGCTGAAAACGACCAAGGTGTTTTCGTCCAAACCAGACTCTTTCAATTTGGCGAGCAGCTTTCCGACCGCTTCGTCGACCGACTCGATCATTGCGCAATAGACACGCGTCTTGTGATCTTCGATGTGCGATAGTTTGTCATATAGCCGCCTTGGAGCTTGCAGGGGGGTGTGTGGCGCGTTGAAGGCCATGTAGAGAAAGAACGGACGGTCGCTGTTTTCCTCGATGAACTGCACGCCTTCGTCAGCGAAGACGTCGGTCATGTACTTGTCCGGCTGAAACGACTGGCCGTTGCGAATCAGCGAATTGCTCAGCGCCCGCCACAGGAATTGATCGATGCCGTCCCAGGGCAACTTGGCATTGACGACGTCCGGGTCGTCGCGCTCGTCGAACAGTGCGGCGCCGGGATAGAAGCCGACAAAGTGGTCGAATCCCTGGTTGGCCGGCTGGAATTTCTTTGCCGATCCCATGTGCCACTTGCCAATGACTCCGGTGCGATAACCGTGTTGCTTGAGTACCTCGGCCAGCGTGATCTCGGACGTGGGCACGCCCATCTCCGCAGCCGGTACCCGCTTTTCCGGTGGAATGTCGATGATGATGTTGCCTTGTTCCTCGCCGAGCGTGCCGTCAAACGCCCGCACGAACAGCGGCGGAATCACGACGAACTCATACCCGAATCGCTGCTGGTGCCGCCCGGTGATCATGCCGGCGCGCGACGGCGAACAGGTGGCGTTGGTCGTGTGTCCGCGCGTGAAACGCGCTCCGTCCGCCGCCAATGAATCGATATTCGGCGTGCTGAGCATGTTGTTGCCGTGCAACGAGATATCGTTGTAGCCCAGATCGTCCGCCAAAATGACGATGACGTTGGGACGATCTTTCGCGGCACGTGCCATGGTTGCCGTCGGGCCCATGGCGGCGCAGGCCATTACGATCAGGCCGCCCCAAGACCAGCAACGGATGCGGCGTAGGTCGTGCCATGCTGCGGCCATGCAACGCGGGCGGTGGTTCACTGACTGAAATTGCCTTGAGATCATGCTCGTTGTTTCCTTGGATATGCCAGTGCGAGCCTCGTTTCGCGATCGTCGCAGCGCGACACCTGGCGTCAGTATCGCGCGGTCCACGATACCATGCCATGCTCCGGACCTGCAAAAGTGGTACCAGGTTGGGTCTCGTTTGTGCGATCGAGCGTTGTGCGGTCGTTTTCCCGCCGGATCGGCATCGGCGAATCGCGACGATTCTCTTTGAGTTCGTCTGCGTTTCTTATTCTCGCCGGGCGGCAAAACGCCACACTCGTTGGCCCACGAGCCACTTTCGAGACCCAATCTAGTGCGGACTTCGGTTCTGCCGGCGCAACTGCTCGCGTCGCGCACCGTACGGGCCCAGTCCGGCCGCGCCCGTGGTACCGCAGCATCGCGGCAGCCATGGCTAGACGCAGACCCAGTCCTTGAGCTTCTCGTGCTCGAAGATCATCTCCTGCTGCAGCGCAAGATCCTGTCCCAAGCCGGACTCCATTCCCCGTTCGTACATTGCGATCGCGATGGCGACGTCGACGTACGCCAGCCCGACGGCGTTGAAATAGATCCGCTCATTGGCGCTTTCGCGGCCCGGCTTTTTTCCTGTGACAAGTTCGACGAGGTTGGCGTGAATGTCCTTGTCGGCCAGTTCGCCGTCTTTATACATTCGGCTGAGCGTCTGCGATGCTTCACGGTTTCCCAATCGTCGCAGACAATCTTGTCGCACTGCTTGGCGACGGCATACTCGTCTTCCCATCCCCCGACGTGACTGTAGAACGCGCCCGGCTTGAACCAGTCGGCCTTGAGCAGTGGTGCCTGGGCACTGGTGGCCGTGACGATAATGTCGGCGCCGTTGACGGCCTTGCCCAGTTCAGTGTTGCAGGCCTCGAATGTGACGCCCGGCAGGATTGGCGACATCTCGGCGATGAACTGCGCCTCCTCCGCTTCGTACTTGGCCGCCACGCGGCAGTGCTCAAGCGAGGGAACTGCGGTCTTCATGGCGATCATGTGCATCTTCGACTGCTCGCCGGCGCCAATGAAGCCGATCGTCTTCGAATCCGTGCGCGCCAGGTACTTTGCCGCCACCGCGCCCATCGTGCCAACGCGCACGTTTGAACAGAGCGTGCCGTCCATGATGGCAATTGGCAGACCGTGCTCGATCTCGGAAAGAATGATGGCGGCCGACAGATTCTGGATGCCGTACTTCACCGGGTTGGGCGGAAACACCGAGACCCATTTGACGCCACAGATCTTGCGTTTTCGAAACGTAGCCGGCAGACAGTTGATCCGCTCCTGAGTTTCGTCGTTGAAGATCTGGACGATCTTCTCCGGAAAGATCACGTCACCTTCTTCGTACAAGCGCAGCGCTTCTTCGGCGGCCGCCATCGACATGCGAATGTCGAGACAACCGGCGGCCAGCAAGCTTTCCTGGGAAAAGAACTGGCAGTGAATCTTGTGACGAGCCATGTCGTGGTGCACTCCTGGAGTTGGTACCCGGTACGTTTTGCCGCGACGCGCTCGACGCGTCGAAACCACCGCATCGGTCCGTCGCGTGCGTGGCGGCAATCGCGTGCATGATAACGATTGCCGGCGACCGTGTACCGCCCCGATTGCTTCGGCGGTTACCATGCGGTGTATCCGCCGTCGATCACCACCGCCGAGCCGGTCATGTAGCGCGCGGCATCGCTCGCCAAATAGACGGCCAAGGGGCCCAGATCTTCGGGTGTGCCGAATTCGCACATCGGAACCAGTTGGCGGTACATCTCCATCATCTCGGGCTGCTCCTTGGCCCAACGTTTGTTTGCATCGGTCATGAAAACGCCGGGGCAAATCGCGTTGACCGTGATGCCATGCTTGGCCCAATCCGTGGCCGTAGCCTTGGTGAACTGAATCACCGCGCCTTTTGAGGCCTCGTAGCTGCGGCCGCCGATGTCGCGGTTGACGATCATTCCCGACATCGAAGCGATGTTGATAACTCGCCCGCCCGTGCCTCGGGCGATCATGGCGCCCCCGATGTGCTTCGTGCAGATGAACGTGCTGGTCAGGTTCAGGTCGAGAATCTGCTGCCACTGTTCGAGCGGGTACTGTTCGGTGGGTACGTTGAAACGCCGGCCACCGGCGTTGTTGATCAGGATGTCGATCGGCCCGAAGTCGCGCAGTGCTGTTTCGCACATGATGCGGCAGTCGTCAGCTTGGGAGACGTCGCAGACGATCGTGTCGGCGCGGCGTCCCCGTTGTCGAATCTCGTCGGCGGCGGATTCCAGGTTGTCTTTGTCGCGCGCCACGAGCACGACGTCGGCTCCGGCTTCGGCGATGGCCAGGGCCATTTCGCGGCCCAAGCCGCGACTGCCGCCCGTGATCAGCATTCGCTTTCCGTCGAGCCGAAATCGATCGAATATACCCATCCGTTCCCCCTAACGGTTAAGGTCCACCGCCGCGTCGACGCGGTTCGTTGCAAACGGTCGGGCAACCGGCTAATGTTGAGCAAAGATTCGGTTGCGCAAGGCTTTGCACCGACCCGCCTGATGACAAAGGAATCCCCATGTCCACGCTGTCTGCTCGTGCCGCGCTGGTTGCCATGATCCTGTCGTGTGTTGGTTCTGAGAATCTGCTGGCTGAGCAGGGCGAAGTCAAGCCCGAGGCCGATGGGGCATCGTCGGGCACGGAAAAAGTCGCCGCGGCAGGCACCCCGGCCAAGCCAAACGCGACAGAGACTGCGCCGCAGCCAAACGCCGCCGACAAGAAGCCGGACGCCGCGCGTGACTCGGCGAACGCGGCTGCGGAAAAAACCGGCCCCGCGGCGGGCCACTCGATGCACGGCGAGGTCTTCAACGAGGGTCCTCGCCAGCGAGCCTATCTGATGGGCGGTACAAGCAACGTGCATTTCCCAGTCACCACGCCTGTGCCGCTGGCACAGAAGTTCTTCGATCAGGGCGTCGGCCAGTTGCACGGCTTTTGGTACTTCGAGGCGGAACGGTCCTTCCGCCAGGTCGCGGCGCTGGATCCCGATTGTGCGATGGCCTACTGGGGAATGGCCATGGCCAACGCGAACAACGACAAGCGGGCCAAGAGTTTCATCAAAAAAGCCCAAGAGAAGAATGGCAACGCCAGTCCGCGCGAGGTGGCTTGGATCGAGGCGCTCGCCGCCACGTACGAAGGCAAGGACACAATTGAGCGGCGCACCAAGTACGTCCGCGACCTGGAAGCGCTGGTTCACGCCGATCCAAACGACGTGGAAGCAAAAGCATTCCTCGCGCTTCAGATCTGGAAGAACGGTAGTTGGATGACGGCCAAGGAAAAACAGTTACCGATCGTCAGCCACCAGGCCGTCGACTCGATTCTCGACCAGGTGTTTGCCGCCAACCCAATGCACCCGGCGCATCACTACCGCATTCACCTGTGGGATCGCGAGAAGCCGGCACGGGCACTGGTTTCCGCTTCGCTCGGTGGCCAATCGACGCCGGCCATCGCGCACATGTGGCACATGCCGGGACACATCTATTCCCGCCTGCATCGTTACGCCGATGGAGCGTGGCAACAGGAAGCTTCGGCCCGCGTCGACCATGCCCACATGATGCGCGACCGCGTGATGCCGGATCAGATCCACAACTACGCGCACAACAATGAGTGGCTGATTCGCAACCTGGCGTTCTTGGGCCGCGTCGACGACGCCATGGCGCTGGCCAAGAATATGATCGAGCTGCCGCGCCATCCGCAGTACAACACAGCCGAGAAACGGGGCGGAAGCGCTCACTACGGGCTGATGCGGCTTAGCGGCGTGCTCGAGCAGTACGAGCGCTGGCAAGAGATCGTGGACTACGCGGGCACGCAATATTTGCCGGCGGCCGACGAAAGCGATCTGGACGCCACGCTTGCGCACCATCGGCTGATGGGTCGGGCCTGGCTGGGGTTGGGCGACGTGGAAAAGGCCGGCGAACAGATCGCCGCGATCGAAGCCCTGCTTAAGAAACAGCGAGCCGCCCGTTACGCTTCCGCGGACCGCGCAGAAGAAAAAGCCCGCAAGGAAAAGAAATCGGACAAGGAAGTCGCGAAAGCCATGGCCGACGCGCTGGCAGCGGCCGGTGCGAAGCTGAAAAAGTTTGAGCCGGTGCTGGCCGAATTGCGGGGCTACGCGGCCCTCGCGGCCGACAAGCCCGAGGACGCCAAGAAACAGTTCGCGAAGATCGGCGACGACGGGCCGATTCGCAAGGATCATCTCGCCAGGGCCTTTTCGCTGGCCGGCGATCACGAAAAGGCAGAAACCATCGCCCGCAAGTCGGTCGACGACGGGCCGAACGAAGTCTATCCGCTGGCGGTGCTGGTCGACATCTTGCAACGTGCCGGCAAGCGACAGGAGGCTCAAGAGCAGTTCGCGAAACTGCGAACCATGGCGGCCGACGCCGACCTCGACAATCGGGTTTTTGAGCGGCTGCAACCCATCGCGGCGGAACTCGACCTGCCGACGCATTGGAGCATTCCGCGCAAACTGTCGCTTGACGTTGGGCAACGTCCCGACCTGGCCAGCTTGGGCCCGTTTCGCTGGGAACCGACTCCGGCGACGAGTTGGACGTTGGCTGGTGCCGATGGCAAACCGGTCTCGCTTGACCAATATCGCGGACGGCCGGTTGTGGTGATCTTCTATCTTGGGTCCGGGTGCCTGCACTGCGTCGAGCAATTGCAAAAGTTCGCGCCAATGGCCCCGCAGTTCGCCGACGCGGGAATCTCGATCGTCGCAATCAGCAGCGAGCCACTCGACACGCTGGCCGCCTCGCTCGATAAGCTGTCGCCCAACGAACCAGTCCCGTTTCCGCTGGCGGCCGATCCCGAGTTGGTCGTGTTTAAGGACTATCGGGCGTACGACGACTTCGAGAAGATGGCGCTGCACGGCACGTTCTTGATTGACGCCGAAGCGCTAGTCCGCTGGCAGGACATCAGCTACGAACCGTTCCTCAAGCCGCAGTTCTTGCTGGAAGAAGCTGCGCGGCTGTTGGGTCAAGAGTGATGACCGCAGGTCGCGGGCAGTCTGTGGCGGAGTCGGGCCGATGCGTTTGATGCACGACCGGCGTCGGCTGTTGGTATCTGCCGGCCAGGCGGCGGCATGTGTGGCCATCTGCATTGTGGCCCTGAGCGCCGCGATTGCTGCCGCCAGAGAGCCCACTGCCAACGCGCCGGCTATTGACGACGTACCGGCAGCCATCGACCGGGCTTCGTCGCGCGCTAGGGCGGTTGAGTTCGACGGGAACAACACGACGCTTCCGCCCGGCGGTCACCTTCAGGGAATCCAGATGGTGCGCACCCAGCGCGGGGGTCCGCAGCTGGTGCTGCTGTCGCACGACTCGACGACAGTGGGTTATCTGCTGATCGTCGAGCTGCCAGACGATCCGACGACCACCGGTCGCGTCGTCAGCCGATTGACCTTTCCGTCCGACGGGCGGCTGCCGCCATTGCGGCACGCCGGTGGGATTCAGGTTGCCGACAACGTGCTCGTCGTCGGGCTGGAAGACAATCAACAGAAGACGCGGTCCGAGGTCCAGTTTTGGAATGTTGCCGATCCGGCCAACCCAAAACGGTATCCGCACTTGACGATCCACCGCGCCGGCAAACCCAAGGACCAAACGGCCGGTGGCGTGGGCATCGTGGGCCGCGATCACGATTACCTGGTCGCGGTGGCGAATTGGGACAGCCGCGCGATCGACTTTTATTTGTCCAATGGTCAGCCGCTGGCGTCGGAGGCATGCCGATTCGAGTTGGCTTCTCGGTGGCAGGTCGAGGGCGCGGATACGCGCGATTGGCGGCCCGACAAGGAATTTGCGCCGTATCAGGCGATCAACCTGGTCGCCGACGCTCTCGACAACATCTACCTGATCGGAACCGGCATGGCCGGTGGCAAGAACGTCGTTGACCTGTTCGCCGTCGACTTAGACCAGCCCACGCCCGGCCAACTGCGCAAAGTGTTGCGCAAGGTGATGACATTGCCCACCGGCAATCGGCTTCAATACGGTGGCGGCGTTTCGTGGGACGGTAACCGCCCGGTAATTCTCTCCAGCCCGCGAAATGTCAGCCGCCGGACGCGGATCGGCTTGGCGCGCTAGCCGGATCGCGGCCTGGCATGACGTGTGTGGCACTCTTGCTACTGGCAGTTTCGGCGGACGGTGCGGCCAGGTCGATCAATTCGACTTGCATCGACGAGGTGTCCATCAGCGCGATCGTTGGCCGCCCGAACGTCCAACCGCTGACTTCACCCGGATTGACCATCAGCCGACCCGACTCGTCGTGGCGCACCACCGGCTTGTGCGTGTGGCCGTAGACCAGCACGTCGAATGGATCGGTCCAGCCGCGGAGCTGCGTCAGCATATGCACAATCACAAATCGCACTCCGTCGGGTGTCTCGTACCGGACGGGCGCTTCTTCCAATCGCCCCACGATCCGCATGCCCGACAGCAGCCCGACGCGGTTGCCCTCATTGTCGCCAAAGCAGCCGACGAACGGGCAGCGCAGCGCCCGCAGCGGCGGAACAGCAAACGTCGACACCAGATCGCCAGCGAACAACACCACGTCACACGAGCGCCGATTAAACTGATCAACTGCCAACCGCAGGTTACCCAAGTGGTCGTGACAATCGGCAAAGAGTCCAATACGCACGTCGTTGCGTCCTACCGTTGCGGTCGTGTCGCGAAAGAGGCACGCGGCAGTGCGCCACGCCACCCACCGCGTTTGGCGAAGTCTAGGGTAGTTCTAGCAGAAACATCTGACGTGTGCGCCCAGCGTCGTCGGCAATCGCGGTAACGACGACGGCCGTGCCATCACGGTTACAGCACGGAGCGCCGTCGATCCGCAACGTGCCCCCGACGAATGGTCCGCGCGACAGCGGTCCGCCGCGTACGGTCAGCCCGTCGGCAAGCCGGTAAAACGTGTATCGGTTCTCTCCGCGAATGCTGGCACCGTTGACCAGCCACTTGCCGTCGGGCGACAAGGCGATGTCTCCCTCTGGTTGCTCAAACGTCTCAGGCTTGCCCAGTGTACCGACGAACGCTTGGCGCTCGACATCGTACACGCCTTGCCGCGCGTCCCAGCGGCCGATCATTCGGTTTCCGTCGAGCCACTCCGGATGCCCGCCGAAGTGATGGGCCAGCAGCGCCAGATCGCTGCCGTCCGGACGGACCACAAACCCGGCGTTGATTCGTTGTTGCTTGTTTCCAAAGTTGCCGCGACAGAAAAAGAAAAGCTGCTCTCCGTCCGGGCTCCACAGCGTGTGATTGATGAACAGCGAAACGTCGTCGACATTCGGATGCGTTGGTCGCAGCAGCGAAGCAAGCCGCGCGAACGAGGCGACCAACCGCTTTTCGCCGGTGGCAATGTCGACGACGAATACGCCGTCGTCAGCCGGATGCGCAACGCCTTCCGTCCAATCAACGGTTTCCGGATAGCCGGTCACGGGCCGCAAGCGGGCCATCCGGGCGTAATTGATCGCGGCGAATCGTTTGCCCGACGGCGCGACGCCGCCGTTGGCCACCGGCGTGTCGTCGAATCGATACTCGCGCAGGCGGCCGCCCCGCGGTGCATGTTGCGCGCCGCGCAGCGCGATATCGAATAGCACGGTATAAATCGTGTTGTTGTCAGAATCGCGGTCGTTGAAAAAGAATTGCGTCTCGGCGCTCTCGGGATTCCAGTAAAACATCGTGCCCTGCTGAAAGTTCCAAGCCCGCGTGCGATCGACCTCCACTTCGGCGTAATCTCGTTGCGCGTCCAGCAGCACGATGTCGGCCGCGTCGGTGCGGCTGGGCATGTGGTTTTGGAACGTCGTCCGCAGCGCGAGCACGTAGCGCCCGTTGGAGTTCCAGGGAATGGTACGGCAATGGCCGATGTAGCCGAAAAAGTGGTGCGCTGGTCCAAAGGTGATTTGGCGCACCCGCGCAACAGGTGCTACCGCAGGATCGGCGGCACGGACCGGAGCGACCAAGAGCGCGAGCGCGGCGGGCAGTAGCAGCGAAGGTACCCCCGAATGCCGCGCGCAACGGGGTGTCGTCCGACGATCGAGGTGGCACCGAGGGTTTAGCACAACTCGGGAATCGGCCGGCCGCCGTTGGTGACGATCGGAATCGGGCGGCCCTGCCGGTTGGTCCAGTGCGAATTCAGGTCGATGCCCAGATGCTTGAACGTGGTGGCGGCGATGTCGGCCGGCCGCACCCGCGCTTCTTTGACGCCATAGCCCTTGTCGTCGCTCGCGCCGATCACCTGACCACAGGGCATTCCACCGCCTGCAGCCAGCATCGACATCACGGGGGTCCAATGTCCGCGGCCGGCAGTTTTGGTCATGACCGGCGAACGACCGAACTCGCCCATCATTAGTACCAACGTCGAATCGAGCAGCCCGCGATCGTCCAGGTCCGTGATCAGCGCGTGCACGACCCGATCGACGCGCGGCAGTAGCGGTGTCAGCCCTTTCTGAATTCCGCCCCAGCGGACTTCGTCGCCATGGTGGTCGAAGTAGCCCCAAGCGCCGCTTACTAGCACGAACGTGACACCCGCTTCGACGAGCCGTCGGGCCAACAGCGCCTTTTCGCCGATGCTCTCCCGCCCATAGGCGTCACGCATCGCGTCGCTTTCTTGGCCGACGTCGAACGCTTGCTGTACCTTGCCAGACACGACCATGTCGTAGGCCATTTGGGTATATCGATCGGAAGTCTGCACGTCGGCCGCGCTATCCAACCCGCGGCGCAAACGATCGAACTGTTGCCGCAGGTCGTGTCGGTCTTGCAATCGGCGAACGTTAATGCCCTCGGGCATGGCCAAACGCCCGGTCAGTTCCTTGCCGCTGATTGGTTCGTACAATCCGCCCATGTGCCCGGCGCCCCAGACGTCCGACTTCCAACTGTCAGCTAGTCCGATGAAGGGCGGCATCTCGGGGTTGTTCGGTCCGCGAAACTTGGCGGCGATCGAGCCCATCGACGGATAGCCGGCACCGTCGTTACCGTCGTTGGTGCGGCGGGCCAACTCGTTTCCGGCCTGCATGGTGATCGGCGTGTGATTGCTGGCCGTGCAATCAACGCTGCGAATGACGCTCAACTTGTCCATGATCCGTGCCTGCATCGGCAGGTGCTCGCAGACCTGGATCCCAGGCACGTTGGTGGAGATGGCGCGATACGGCCCGCGAATTTCCTGCGGCGCGTTCGGCTTGGGGTCCCACATGTCGAGATGACTGGGCCCGCCGGAAAGCCAGAACAGGATGACCGCCTTGCGGTCGGCGCCGGACGAGGCGCCTTGCGCCGAATGGCGCAGCAAATCCGCCAGTCCCAATCCGGCCAGCCCGGCAACTCCGGTCTGCAAGAACCAACGCCGCGAACCCACCCGCAATAAGTCACCGGCGGGCGGCACCATCGGATTGGCGTGTGCCGCGGCAAGGTGGTCGAGCTTGTGGGCTAACTCGTCCATGGTTCGTGCTCCGTTTTGGGCGGGGGGAGGGCGGGACCAGCGAAGCGACGTCGAGTATAACGAATCGAAGTCGGCTGATGCAATTGGCCTCCGCAGTGGTCGCCGTACCGCGATCCCTACAAATCGCGGCCGACCACCGCGTTGCGGCCAGATCGGTGTGGGCACGCCGCGCGAGGCGCTGGCCGAGACAGGCCTTGCCCGAGCGGTGCAATAGCGTTCAATGGAGCGATTCGCGAACGGACGGGCGCCCGAAGCGGCGGCTGCCGGTCGCAAAGCTCTGTTCATCTTCAACTCTCCATGCGCATCCTGGCCATCGAAACCGTGGACCTGACCGGCTCGGTCGCTGCTTTGGACGGCGAGTCGGTCCTCGCCGAGCGCACGATCGAGGGGCACCGGCGAACGGCGCGGTCGCTTGCACCGAGCCTGGCCGAACTGCTGCGCGAAGTGGGATGGCAACCGGGCGACGTGCAACTGGTTGCCGTGGCCGTTGGGCCTGGTTCGTTCACCGGGTTGCGGATCGGCGTGACCACGGCCAAGGCGTTCGCCTATGCGACCGGATGCGAAATCGTGGAAGTCGACAGCATGCTGGCGATTGCGTCGCGCGTCGACGACCCGGTGGCGCGCGTAGCGGTCGTGCTCGACGCACAGCGGAGCGAATTGTTCGCGGCCCAGTTCGCGCGGGACGGTGACGGTTCGTTGCAGGCGGACGGCACGACGCGCATTGTGTCACGTGCCGACTGGATCGGATCGCTGTCGCCCGGCATCCACGTCACTGGCACCGGGCTGACGTCGATTTTTGATGCGCTTCCGCCGGGCATCGTCGCTGCCGATGCTTCGCTGTGGAACGCCACGGCGGCCGCGGTCGGCGCGATCGGCCGGCAGCGGTTTGTCGCCGGCGAGCGCGGCGACGTCTTTTCTGTGGTCCCGCGCTACGTTCGCCGCGCGGCGGCGGAAGAGAAGCTCGATCCTCGCAGGCCGTGAGTCCTTTCAAGACTCACGTATGGCGCCGCGCCATGAGCCACTGACGCCACATGCGTCGTTCGGGCAGTTCGAGCCATCCGCCTTCATAAGTGCACTGCGCAACCGCAACAGCGCAAAATGAACCGGGCCTCCGATATCCAATATCGGAGGCCCGGGTGGGTGGCGAGCTTCGTTGCTCAATAAACTCTCAAGGTTTTGCTAAGGCAAAGTCAGGCGATTAAGCCCGTCGCTTTCGGAAACGTCGTGCACAAGCTACAAGACCGACCGCCCCGACGCCCAACAAGATGATGGACGAAGGCTCGGGAACAACCGGCGAAGCCAAAATTACACCAACGTAGTCTACGTCGATACCATCTCCGGCGCCCGGGGACGACTCGGGGATGCTCAGGTAGAAGTCCAACGGGATGGTCAGCGTGACGCCGTCCCAGTCGATGGGGCTAACGCCTTCTGGCCCGCCCGTGTACACGATCGGGGCCGGAAAGCCCGTATCGGCGGTACCAAACTCGGGCAGATACAACTGATCGATGATCAGCGTTGCCACATCTTCCCAACCGTCGGTGGCCAGCAGCGAAAGGCCGTCGGTGCCCGATGGAATCGGAAGATAGGTCGTACCTCCGGCGAACACGGCCGGGGGGCCACCGTCAAGCGTGCTGCCCACGGTAGCCGTGAGGTCAACGGTGCCAAAGTTGGCACGATAGTTGAAAATCCTGGCGGCACCAGAACCAAACGATCCCGGCGTACCACCGGCAGCGAGTGTGTTCAATTGGAAACCCATTTGGCCCGGGGCAACACCGCCCGGATCAACCGCGCCACCGGAATTCGGCGTGCGGCCAGGCGGGTAAACGCCCGTGTCGGCAAAGTTCACCGCCGAACCGCCGGCAAGGAACTTAATTGACGCACCGTCGGTAACGTCGGCCTTGATTCTGCCCCACGCGGGAGCAGTAGGCGCAAGCGCGAGGGCCTTCGCATCGGGAATCTGCGTTCCCAAGGCCAGGTCCGGATCGCCCGGCGCAAAACCGGATCCGATCGAGTGACCGACGAGGGTTGCGGCGCCACCCAGCACGTCAAAGCGCTGGACCAGGCCAAAGAAACTACCAGGCAGGATTTCAAACTCAATGACGCCTGCCTGAGCGGTCGGGGCGAGGAGAAGAGTTGCAGCCAATACTGCAACGCCCGCCACCTTTCTGCGATCTAGACGCCGATCGCGAGGCGTAGTACCACCCTTGTTCTTCACACGCATTAGCGGTCTCCTTGTCCAACGAGAACAATAGTTGCCTAACCTTGCCTAGCAACGAAGCTATGCACGTTGACCCCAAATATAGTCACAACCCCTACAACTTACAACAATCTCACCCAGAATTTTTTCTTTTTTCTAAATACCGGTCCCTCGCCGGCTGGGATACGTAAGTATTTTCTCCCATTCCACTTAGGAGACTCCCGTCAAGCTGGCGCTGGCATCCCGGCAAGCCGCTTCCGGTCGCTAGGGCCCGAATCTCGGGGAATTTTTCGAGAAATGCTTCGCGCAGCCTAGTTCGCCGCAATCGGCCGTCGGGTTGCGGACTACTCGCCCGGACCCGCGAATTGGCCCATAGCTATCCGGGCAGCAGCCAGCGTGGCGTCGACGTCCGCCTCGGTATGTGCCGCCGAGACGAACAGCGCCTCGTACTGGCTGCACGGCAAATACACGCCCTGGTTGGTCATTGACCAAAAGTATCGGGCATAGGCTTTCGTATCGCATTGCTTGGCCACGTCCCAACTAGTTACTGGCGTCGGATGAAAGAACAGCGTCATCATGCTGCCAACCCTAGCCAGCGTGTGTTCCACTCCGGCGGACCGCGCCGCTTCGCCAAGTCCCTGGGCCAACCGCGCCGAAAGTTGTTCGAGCCGAGCGTACGGCGGAGCATCGCGCAGTTGTCGCAGTGTTGCGATTCCGGCGGCGGTGGCTAACGGATTGCCGCTTAGAGTGCCCGCCTGAAACACGTCGCCCTTGGGCAGTATGCGATCCATGATGTCAGCCCGGCCGCCGTACGCGCCCACTGGAAGCCCACCGCCGACAATCGTTCCCAGCGTCGTCAAGTCGAGGACGATCCCGAACAGCGACTGCGCTCCATCATACGCTACACGAAAACCGGTCATCACTTCGTCGAAGATCAATAGCGCACCGTACTTCTCCGTAAGCGATCGCAGCGCCTTGAGAAACTCGCCAGTCGCCACGACGCAGCCCATGTTGCCGACGATCGGTTCGAGGATGACCGCCGCGATGCGATCTCCGTGCTCGACAAAGGCTGTTTCCAAGCCGACCGGATCGTTGTATGCCAGCACCAGCGTGTCGCGGGTTGTACCGGGGGTAACGCCCGGCGAATCCGGCACGCCGAGCGTGGCCGCGGCACTTCCGGCGGCTACCAACAGGCTGTCGACGTGGCCGTGGTAGTTTCCGGCGAACTTGACGATCACATCGCGACCGGTGAAACCGCGCGCCAAGCGGATGGCGCTCATCGTGGCTTCGGTACCGGAGTTGACGAGCCGCACGCGCTCAATCGAGGGCACCGCGTCGACGATCAACTGTGCCAAGTCGTTCTCGGCCAACGTCGGCGCGCCGAAACTCGTTCCGCGGGCGGCTGCGGCTTGTACGGCTTCGACCACCTCGGGCGGTGCGTGGCCTAGGATCATGGGGCCCCAGGAGCCGACGTAGTCGATGTACCGGTTGCCGTCTAGGTCATACAGGTACGCCCCGTCACCCCGCTCGAAAAACACCGGTTCGCCACCGACCGCGCCAAACGCCCGGGCCGGACTGTTGACGCCGCCAGGGATTAGTTGTTGGGCGCGGGCAAACGCGTCTTGGCTGCGCGGCAGGGCCTTCGTCGGGTCGTCAGCCGACCGATGGGCAGGTTGCGTGGGTGTCATGGTTGCGTTGCGTGTTGATTAGGATCGGCCGAGGTGCCTTCGATGGTGGGTGGCCGGCAGCGGCGCTCCGAGTTTGGAAACGCGCCGACGGTCGGCGGAGGGTCAAGTCACCAACCAGGCGGCGGCCTGCTTGGCCCAATAAGTCAGGATGATGCTGGCCCCGGCGCGGCGGATGGCGATCAAGGACTCCAGGGCCACGGCCCGTTCGTCAATCCAGTCGCGCTCGGCAGCCGCTTTGACCATGCTAAACTCGCCCGAGACGTTGTACGCGGCCAGCGGCACACCCGGGAAACGTCCTGACACGGCCCTCAATACGTCGAGATAGGCCAGCGCCGGCTTGACCATGATCATGTCGGCCCCTTCGGCCAAATCGAGCTCGACTTCGCGCAGTGCCTGGTCGGCGGCCGCGGCCGGATCCATCTGGTAGCCACGCCGATCGCCGAACTGCGGCGCGCTTTCGGCAGCCTCGCGAAACGGCCCGTAAAAAGCGCTGGCATACTTGGCGGCGTAGCTGAGGATCGGTACGTGCTCGAATCCACCCTGGTCGAGCGTTGTGCGAATCGCGCCAACCATGCCATCCATCATGCCGCTGGGGGCCACCAGGTCGGCGCCGGCTTGAACGTGGCTCAGGGCTTGCGCGCCGATCATTTCCAGGGTCGCGTCGTTGTCGACGTCGGTACGACCAGTGCGATCGCTGGTCGCGCCGCAATGCCCGTGATCGGTGTATTCGCAGAAACAAACATCGGTCATCAGCAGCACGTCGGGCGCCGCCTTTTTCGCGGCGCGAATCGCCTGTTGGACGATGCCGTCGTCACTTGTCGAATCGCTGCCGTGGGCGTCTTTGGCGTCTGGGATGCCAAACAAGATCACGCCGCCCAAGCCGAGACGGGCGACTTCTTCCATTTCACCCGGCAACTGATCGACCGAAAGTTGAAAGTGCCCGGGCATCGACGTGATCGGCGCGCGGACGTTCTTCCCGGGACGCACGAACAAGGGCAAAACGAAATTGGCTGGCGCCAGACGCGTGTGCCGCACCAATTCGCGCACGGCCGGATGGTAGCGCAAGCGGCGCATCCGCGTGGTCGGGAATCCGGGGCTGGTTGCTCGTTTGTTGGACGGGGCCATACACAATCCTATAGTGCGAACGCTTGGTTATAGTTCAATCACGCCGGGGCGAAAACCACCGAGCTCGGTCGGCGTCTGGCAGTGGGTCGCAACGAAACGAACGGCGGTAACAGGCGCGAGGCGCGATCGGCAGTCCGTCCGAATGGCAGTACTCAGTTGGCCGCGGCCTGTGAGTCGTTGATCCGATCGAGTTGGGCGCGGGCCTGTTCGACCAAGCCGTTGGCCCAGGGCTTTTCGGTGTAGAGCGTGATAACGCCCTGATAGATTCGTCGCGCGGCGGCCGGATTCTCGTCGGCCAATTCGTCGGCCCGCGCCAGTCGCCCTTCAAGCGCTTCGCGGTCTACCGCGACCCGTTGGGCGATCTGCTTCTGAATGCTGTGCAGCTTGATTCGCGCGAGCTTGATGAAATGCCGTACCGAGCCGGGCACCTCGTCTGGATTCTCGGGATCGTCAAAGACATCGATCAGGGCCTGAAACTTGGCTGCCGCCAGCTCCGGACTGAGTATGGCCAGCCGCTTGGCTTCGGTATAGGCTCGCTGCGCGGGATGGCTTTGCGTGGCTTCGGCTTGCAGCGTTTGAACCTGTTCCGCCCGCGGATCGTCGGCGTAATGCTTCAAGAACAGTTCGATGCTGGGCAGGGCCGCCTTCATTTGATCGATGTCGCCATCGGCCGAAGCGGCTTCAATGTCCTGATACAATCGGTTGGCACTCGGCGGTTGCATCGCATACCAGCCAATGGCCAGCAACATCGCCAGCGCGGCCGCCAGCACGAATGTTTGCGCGGAGAAGAAACCGCTTGGCTCTTCGGTTGGTTGATCGGTGACGGATTGACGAGAATCGACCTTCGTGTAGCGATCGCTAGCCGGCGAGGCCTCTTGTTCGTCCGACTCCGATCGCTCGACGTACTGGCCATGTGCCATCGTGGCCGCCGTGGCTTCGGCGTCCGGCGGACGATCCGGATTGTTTAGCGCCGCCAATTCGTCCGGTGACAACGTCGGAGATTGCGACGAGCGGCCCACATATTCGCTCGCGGGCCGTTGCGGCGGCTCGGCGATCAAGTCCCTGCCGCGATGCGTTGCCACCGAGAGACCCCGTTCCATTGCCTCCAAGCTTCGGGCCAGCATCATTGTGTTGGCGAAGCGTTTCTGCGGTTCTTTTTCCAGCAACTGGTGAATGATCCTGGCCAGCTCGTCGGGCGTATCTGGAGCGTATCGGGTCACGGGGTCTGGATCGGCGTAGCGTTGCAACTGAAGCATCTCGACGAGCGTTTTGGCGCGAAACGGCGCCCGGCCGGCCAACAGCGTGTACATCAGCCCGCCCAGGCTGTACTGATCGCAGCGTTCGGTGACGTGGCCGCCGCTGGCTTGTTCCGGGGCCATATATTCGGCCGTACCCAACACGCCACCGTCGCCAGTCAGTCGGGTGTTGCCGAACAGTCGGGCGATTCCAAAGTCGGACAGTTTCACTTCGCCGTCGGTCGCGAGCATGACATTGGCCGGTTTCATGTCGCGATGGATCACGCCGTGGTCGTGTGCTAGCTTCAACGCCCGACAGAGCTTGATGGCTATTTCGGTCACTTCGCGCCAATCAAAGCGGCGACCGTTGCAAATCTCTTCCTCGAGACTCGTCCCGTGAACCAGCTCCATCGCGTAGAACAACGTGCCCGACTGTTCACCGTAGCCGTACAGTCGCACGATGTTCGGATGACGGAGTTTCTTGAGCGACTCGATTTCTGATTCGAATCGGGTGCGAAATCCCTCGTCGGACGCGAGGCTTGGCGAAAGTACTTTGACGGCCGCGGCTTGCCCCGACTCGACGTCGACCGCTTCGTAGACGGTGCCCATGCCGCCTTTGCCAATCAGTTTGCCTAGACGATAGGGTCCAAGTCGTTCTGGTTGCATGGTGATCCGCGGGCCATCGAATGATTAAGCGAACGTGGAGCTACGATCGAACCGCGCAGCCGCCGTTGAACTACCAACGGCGAAAACTCGACCTCCGCGGCGTACCGCGACAGTGCCGGGATGGTCCTCTGACTTCGCACTGACGTCGCTAATTGTCGTGCCAGCGGCACCGACTGGCGTTTCACGCGACCGTGGATTTCATCCTAGCATCGGTCGTGTGACGCGACCAGCAACCGCCTCCTCTGTCGCCGCTTTACAACGCGGTACAAACGCCGGTAGATTGCCCAAATGGCCAGTGCGAAACGTGCCGCGGCGCTGGTCGTGGGAGGGTGCCGCATGCCGCGCGGCATTCTGGAAACGATGAACCTCATTGCAAGCCCGGGAGTAATTGCGTGTCGAACGAATGGGTAGTCCTGTCGCGCTCCGAGAACCAGGCCCGAGGAATTGGACAATACGCCGTCGACTTTCTGTCGGGCAAGCTCGGTGATCCGCACCAGTCGGTCTTTGACAAGACCGAACAGTTTCATCTCGACAGCATCGCTTGCGGCGTTTCGGCGTTGGCTTGCGGTGCGAATGCCCCGAAGGTGTTGCGACAGGAAGCGGCCGATTACGCGTGCGCGGCAGGGCAGGGGGTGCCGCTGTTCGGTTCGCGCGCAAAGGTCATGCCCGAGAAGGCAGTGGTGGCCAATAGCTCGGCCGTGCGCGAATGGGACTCCAACGGCACGAACTTTGGGTACAACCCGGCACGTGGTGCGACGAAAGGGGAGTTTGGCCACAACGACTTCTATCCCGTCGCGGTCGCCGCGGCGCAGTTGGCGGGTTTTGACGGCCGCCAGACGTTGCGGGCGATGATCTTGCTGGACGAGATTCGGGGCCGGTTGGCCGAAGTGTTTGCGCTGAAGAATCACAAGATCGATCACGTCGTACACGGCGCGATTGGTTCGGCGGCCACGTTCGGCGCCGCGCTGGGTGCCACGCCCGAGCAAATCGAATCGGCGATCGGCCTGGTCGTGGCCCACTACATTCCGTTTCGCGCGATTCGGGCCGGCAAGCAGCTTTCCGACTCGAAGGGCGCTTCGGCCGCGATCAGCTCCGAGGTCGCCGTGTTGAGCATGCGGCGCGCAATGCGTGGATTTGTGGGGCCCGCGGACATCTTTCGCAACCCCGAGGCGATTTTCTGCCTGTTCGAGAAACCCGACGACGCGGAGACCAGCCCGTTCGACCTGGCGCTGGCGGCAAGTGGCGACGACTTCGCCGTGATGGGGATGCACTTCAAGCTGGGGCTGTACGAGCATCAGTCGGCCGGCGCGATCCAGGGACTGATGGATCTGCTGACGAAGCATCCGGAGTTGTTGTCCGACCCGGCAAAGATCACGTCGCTGCGGATCACAATCTACGAGCCGGCATTCGGCATCATTGGCGACCCGGCGAAACGCGATCCGCGCACGCGTCAAAGCGCCGACCATTCGATGGTTTACATCGTAGCGACCCTGCTGCGCAAAGCCTTGCAGTTGAAACAAGCCGGCTGGCGCGAGCTGATGCTGGTGCCGGCCGATTACGACGAGCCGGCGCTATTCGATCCGCTGACGCGGCAGCTCATGGAGCGAATCGAGTTTCGCCACGGAGGGAAGCAGTACGACGAGAAATACCCCGACGGGATTCCCACCACGCTCGAGATTGAGCATGCCGACGTGGGCAGCGTTTCGAGCGGGCTGGTGATGTATCCCGAAGGCCACGCGCGCAACACCAGCGGCAATCTGCCGTCGCTGCTCGAGCACAAGTTCCGCACATTGGCCGGACTGGGTGTGGGCGATGTCGACGCGCTGTACGGTCGGTTCACGGGCATGGCCGAAAAATCGGCCGCGGAAATCGCCGAGCTGTACGATTTCGAGATCTCTGGTTTGTGACGCCACGATGACACTGTTCGGGCTATTGAACGTCAACAAGCCGGCCGGCGTCACTTCGCGCCGGGTGGTCGATCAGGTGAAACGACTGGTCAAGCCCGCCAAAGTCGGTCACGCTGGCACGCTCGACCCTTTGGCCACCGGGGTCTTGGTAATTGGCCTCGGGCAGGCAACGCGGTTGGTCGAGTTTGTGCAGCAGATGCCGAAGCACTACCGCGCGACGTTTCGCCTCGGAGCAAGCAGCACGACCGAGGACGTCGAAGGCGACGTGACCGAACTAACCAATCCGCCGCGACCGACCCGCGAACAATTGGAGCAAGCCGCCGCTGAATGGACGGGCCGCGTCGAGCAACGCCCACCGGCCTATTCCGCACTGCACGTTCACGGGCGACGTGCGTACGCCCGGGCCCGGGCCGGCGAGTCGGTCGAACTGGCCGCCCGGCCGGTCGAGATCCACAAGATCGAGATCGTCGCGTACGACTATCCGATGCTCGAGTTGCAAGTCGTTTGTGGCTCGGGAACCTATGTCCGTTCGCTGGGCCGCGATTTGGCACAAAGTGTGGGCACCGCAGGGGTGATGGTGGCGCTTGAGAGGACGGCGATCGGACCGTTTACGATCGATTCCGCGGTAAGCGTCGACGAGTTGAATCGTGATTCGGTGGGCCCGCACCTGCTGTCGCCGGTGTTGGCGGTGTGCGACCAAATGCCGGTCTGCACCGTGCCACCAGACGACCTACGGGACCTGGCAGACGGACGCACGATCCGAGGCGTGAACTGCTCGGCGCCAACGTGCGCCGCATTGGACCAAGCCGGCACACTTGTCGCGATTCTCACCCATTGCGCCGACGGAACGTATCGCCCAACCAAATACTTCCCGCCCGGCGATTAGAACCGCCGTCGAAGCCGATCCAAGTGTCGCGTGCGCGCAGCGCCGTGGCGCGCAGTTTTTGGACAACTCGCGGCGCGAAACTTGTCCGGCTGGGCAAGGTCTGTGGGGCGGATAGCCGCTGCATCCCGCACGACCCGCGCGGTATATCCCGAGATCGTTCAGGGGAGGCTCATCCGGCCGTCCCGCGTGCGGTGCGCGTGCTAGACTTTCCAGTGGACGATCAACTGAGCGCCCGCACCCTACCGTTTAT
>ERZ869936.259-NODE-259-length-57484-cov-5.873548_pt1 | contig 57484 bp, 46 predicted proteins | sample MGYA00520876_ERZ869936 | MGnify/ENA primary metagenome ERZ869936 (study PRJEB32218, sample SAMN09650985) | biofilter metagenome | isolation source: enrty point of leading RO module | place: Saudi Arabia: Thuwal, RO plant located on Red Sea | collected 2016-02-17 ... | reverse complement strand
TTCCAACACCGGATTCAAACTTTCGATTGAAACGCTCTCCAGTTGGAATATCTGGGACCGCGAGACGAGTGGGGAATTGACGTAAAAATAGGGGTTGTGCGTTGTGGCTCCAATAAATCGAACGGTCGCCTTCTCAATATGCGGGAGCAGGACATCCTGCTGCGCCTTGTTGAAACGATGGATTTCATCAATGAATAAAACAGTCGTTTGACCTCGCAGATCGCGGTAGGTTCGGGCCTCGTCGATCTTGCTGCGGATCTCGGCGACGTTGGATTCGACGCCGTTGAGGGCCTCGAAGCGGGAGCCGGTGGTGCGGGCGATGACGCTGGCCAGCGTGGTCTTTCCGGTGCCCGGCGGGCCGTAGAAGATGAGCGAGGTGAAGCGGTCCGACTCGATCGCCCGACGCAGCAGTTTTCCCTCGCCCAGGATGTGATCCTGCCCCGCGATCTCGTCGAGCGAACGCGGTCTCATGCGGGCGGCCAGGGGCTCGTCCGGCGCCGGTTCGCGCGGCTTGGGTGGTTCGGAGTTTTCGGCGAAGAGATCAGCCACGGGACGAATTGAAGATTGGGGATTGCCGGATGACGATTTCGGAATTGGGATTTCGGCCATGGAGAGTCTCAAGGGCCTGCTGGAGAACAACCAACGCTGGGCGGCCGAGAGGGTGGCCGAGGACCCCGAGTTCTTTTCGCGTCTGGCGAACCAGCAGACACCCGAATACCTGTGGATCGGATGCTCGGACAGCCGCGTGCCGGCCAACCAGATCACCGGCCTGGCGCCGGGCGAGGTGTTCGTCCACCGCAACGTGGCGAATGTCGTCGTGCAGACCGACTTCAACCTGCTCTCGGTGCTCCAGTTCGCGGTCGACGTCCTGAAGGTGAAGCACGTGATCGTCTGCGGGCACTACGGCTGCGGCGGCGTGAAGGCGGCCCTGGAGAAGGGTCGGCACGGGATCATCGACAACTGGCTGCGCCACATCCAGAACATCGCCCAGCGCCATCAGGCCGAACTGGAGGGCCTGGATCCCGAGGAGGCGGTGAACCGCCTGTGCGAGTTCAACGTGATGGGCAATGCCGAGAACGTCGCCCGGACGACGATCGTCCAGGATGCCTGGGACCGCGGGCAGCCGCTCGACATCCATAGCTGGATCTACCGTCTCGACACCGGCCTCATTTCGCCGGTCGGCCAGGCCATCCGCGGGCCGGAGTAGAGGCGTGGCCCGGTTTTCCCGGTTGATTCCGGCCGGGGCGGGGGTAGGATCCCGGTCCACCCAGCAAACGGGGGCGTTCTGGTTTCGACGGGATGTTCGACGCGCTGGCTGCACGTGGAGGTTGGTCGGTTGGCCTCCTAAAAAGCCGTCCAAAACAAATAATTGCAGACTCTAACGAGCTCGCACTTGCTGCTTAATTGACAGCAACGCCCGAACCCTGATGCCTGTTAAGGGGGAAGGCGACCAACCAACAGGCTGGCCACCGGATCGGGGTTCCGGGTCCGGTGGCGAGACTCAACAGGATCCTAGGTTGGGGGACGCGGCCGGCGGGCCGATCCCATCCGAAACCACCGAACGCCGGCTAAACGTGTAGATGCCAGTGCTGAAGGCGTTTCGGACAGGGGTTCGACTCCCCTCGCCTCCACCAATCTTCGCACCCGAGGGGAGCGATCGAACTTGAAGATTTTGCCATTCCGAAGCTTCAGCGGAGGCAGGCTGGTTGATGTCACTCGAATCTGGTCCGGAAAGCCCGCATTCTTCGTGAGAGGGATGGTGACTCTGGGCGGTCGACGACCGGGCAAGATTCGCGATACTCGCCCCCGTAATCACCAGTCCATGAACCCTCGTCTGCTCTTCATTCTCGTCTGTCTTCCGCTCTCCTCCTGCCAACGCGATGCCGCCGGAGAGGAGGAGGCGACCATCGTTGACGAAACGCCGGTCGCAACGCCGGACCCGACGGCCAACCAGCAGTTCGCTTCGGTGATCGAAGACATCAATTCCAAGTGTCCCGAGGAGTATCCGGAGATCGTCACTCCTCTTCCCGAGGCCAGGAACTTTGACAGCATCGGCAACGATGAGCTGATGAAGATGCTCGAAAGCTGGAACCCCGCCCTGCGCTCGCAGGCGGCCAGGGCGCTTTCCCTACGGGGCCCCGAGGTCATGGATGTTCTCAGGCAGGGCACCGGTTCGGACAACTGGATGGTCCGTGCCGGCTCGGCCACCGCTCTCGCCAGCATCCTCCAAAAGGAACTTCAAAGCGCCAAGCGGGAGGAGCAGGAGGCGCTCAAGGAGAAACACGGCGACATTGTTGCGGTCTTCGTCCGCCTGGCGACCGATGAACGCCGTGAGGTCCGGGGTGCGGCGCTCAAGGGGCTCGAAATTGTCGCCCCTCAAACTCCCGAGGCCTTGAGGGCCATGCTGACGCTGATCAACGACTCGGACGATTTCATCGCTCAGTCGGCAATGATCACTCTCTCCAAGCGCTTCGGTCTGGACCCACTCGATATCGAGGAGGTGATCCCGCAGCTCAAGGACGCCCTCGACGGGGAGTTGCCGCGTGGCCGGGGCAGCATCGTCACCGTCGTCGAGCGCCTGAAGCCCGAGATCCAGCGGAAGTTTGTTCCCGACCTGCTGGCCCACCTCGATTGGCAGCCGCGGCGCGACACGATGTTCGCCGCGGGAGGCCAGGACTCGGCGGTCAAGATACTCGCCAAACTTCAGGAACCGCAGCTCATCGAGCGCCTGCCCAGGCTGATGATCAAGGACCGCGGTCCCGGATTCGACGTCTGCCTCGATGCGGCGAAGTCCTACGGCAAGGACGCCAAGGTCATCGGGCCGGAACTCAAGGCCATCCTTGACGACATCGAGACCAACGGCAAAGAGGCGAAGATCCAGCCACCCCAGAAGACCGCCGAGGCGAGCCTTCGCAAGCTGCGGGAAACCATCGAATACCTCGAGAGCTTGTGATCATTCCACCCCTCTACCCCTTTCACGTGATGAAACGTCTTACGTTCCCCGCACTGCTTGCCGTCCTTTGCCTGCCAACCACCCATGGTCAGGACCGGGACATCGCGAAAGTGTCGAAGTATGCGACCCCTGTTCCCTACGCGGGCAGCCGCATCTGGCACATCACCCAGAACCTTGGTCCGACCGGTGCCCGCGGCTGGCTCCTCGGCAAGGACGGCCATTCCAACGACAGCCGCGAGATTCTCATCAAGAGCGTTGAGCCGGGTTCTCCGGCCGATGGCATTCTCCAGCCCTACGACGTCATCACCGGCGCCGCCGTGCCGCCCGAGACGCCGGCATCCGGCTGGAAGACCGCGCCCGAAGTGAAGCCCTTCGATTCCGACGCCCGCCTCAGCATGGGCCGGGCCGTGACCTGGGCCGAAAGCGATGCCGGGAAGGGCGAGCTCAAGCTGCTTCGCAGCCGTAATGGCGAGCCGGCCGAGATCGTCACCATCAAGCTGCCGGTCATGGGCACCTACGCCGATGCCATGCCGATGGAGTGTCCCAAGTCGCGGGCCATCGTTGATGGAGCGGCCCGCTTCCTCGCCGCCAACATGCCGGCGGGCGGCTTCACCGAAGGGGTGGGCGACCCGCACAACGCCGGCTTCCTGCTCGCCACCCACGAGCCGGAATATCTCGACCACGTCCGCCGCTCCGCCATCCGCATGAGCGAGCTTCACACCATCAGCGACGCGGGTCATGAAACGTGGCGTTGGGGCAACACCAACACCTTCCTTTGCGAGTATTACCTCGCCACCGGCGATGCACGTGTCCTGCCGACCATCCGCGAGTACTGCCAGCGCCTGCAGGACGGACAGTGCAATCCCGGCACCTGGGGCCATCGAGTCGTGCCCAACTTCATCCCGCCCGGCTACGGTTCGGTGAACTCCACCGGCATCATCTGCTTCTACTCGCTCGTGCTTGCCAACCAGTGCGGTGTCCACAACGCCGATCAGGCCATCGAGCGAAGCATCGGCTTCTACGGCGGCTATGCCGGACGCGGCGCCATTCCTTACGGCGACCACGAGCCGGTCTACGACAGCACCACGAACGGAGGAAAGAGCGGTACTGCTGCGTTGGCCTTCCACCTCCTCGGCGCCAAGCCCGCCGCGCAGTGGTTCGCCCGCCTGAGCGCGAGTTCCAATCTGGTGAATTTCGAGGGTGGTCACAGCGGCAACTATTTCAACCAGACATGGACTCCGCTGGGCGTGCAGGTCGCCGGCGACGAGAACTACATCGAATTCTGGAAGCGGTTCCATTGGTACCGCGACCTTGCGCGGCGACGTGACGGTTCCTTCATTGCGCAGCCGTGGCCCCACGGGCGTGAAGGCGACCTCGGAACCGGCAACTACGTCAACAAGGGCCCGATGTGGAGCACCGGCAGCTACGCCCTCAGCTATCTCGCCGGCAGCGAGCGCCTCGCCATGCTCGGACGGGTCGACAGCGTGTTTGCTGAAAGCGTTCCGGGCGAACTTGATGAGGCTCTTCGTCATTTTCGAGCCAAGGAATTCGACAAGGCCGCCGGACTGGCTGCCGATCTCGAAGGTTCGTCCAACGGGCGCGTCGCCACGCTCGCCGCGCAACTCCAAGGCGTGGCCAGACGCAACCTTGCAAGCATCGACCTGACCCTTGCCGACATGGCCCGCAACCTCGAAATCGGCGACCTTTATCTGGTGAAGCATCAGTTGCTTGGCATCGAGTCGCTGCTCGACCCCGCCGACGAGCGCCTCAAGCCCTTCCGCTCCGCCGTAGAGGACCCGGATGCCGAAAAGATCCTCCAGGCCGGAGCCCAGTACGATCGTGGACTCCGGGGGATCAGCATGACCGGCGAAAGAGGCTTTCAAACCGTCCTTCCGGACGTCAGCGGCAACGGCCGGCGTTTCCTCCAGCCGCTCGCCCGTCATCCTGACGGTCCATACGGCAAACTCGCAGCGGCCCGACTCGAGGCCCATCCCGACCTGGCCCGAGGAGCCGGGCAGGCCCTCATCGAGCTCAAGGCCAAGCCTGCGGAGGCCACCGTCGAGAATCTCAAACTTGGCGGAGAGTTCGTCGTCGAGGACCCCGCAACGATCGGCGATCTCTATTTCAGCTACACGATGGGCAAGAAGTTGAAAGTGCTGCTCAACAATACCCCCATCCTCGACTTCACCGTTGACCGCCCGGACGCCCGCCCGGTCAACATCCTGCTGAAGTCCGTCACCGCGGAACTGCTCGAGGACGGCAGGAACGTGCTCTCCATCGAGGTCACTCCGGGCGGCCCGGGTTTCCAGGCCGCTCTGAAGAAAGGCAGATGAATCGCACGCTCATATCGGGGGGTGAAGTGGATATCGACAACAACTTGACAGAGTCCACTGCCCTGCAAAGGTCGCGGGCGTGAGGGGCCCGGCTGATCTTTTGCGTGACCACGGCGTGGCCGTGACGGCCCAGAGGCTGGCGGTGATGCGGGCGGTTTCGAGCTGTCCCCACACGACCGCGGACGCGATCGCGGAGCGGGTACGCAGTGAAATCGGCACGATTTCCCGCCAGGCCGTTTACAATGTCCTCTCGCTCCTGTCTGAGAAAGGACTCGTCAGGCGCATCCAGCCGTCAGGCCAGGCCGCGCTTTACGAGGACCGCGTGGGGGACAACCACCATCACCTCGTCTGCCGATCCTGCGGCATGACGGTCGACGTCGACTGCGCGATCGGCGACACGCCGTGCCTCAGCGCGGCCCACGACCATGGCTTCAAGATCGACGAGGCCGAGGTGGTTTACTGGGGCACCTGTCCCGACTGCCGGTGAGACTGACGCTTTTCCATCAACCCCAACACGAACGCATACAACCATGTCAGAAGAATCGAAATGTCCCTTCGGCCACGGCGCCGCATCCGCAACCGCCGGTGGCGGCACCACCAACGAGGACTGGTGGCCGAACCGCCTGAAGGTCGAGTTGCTCAACCAGCATTCGTCGAAGTCCGATCCGATGGGCGGCGGCTTCGACTACGCGAAGGAATTCAAGAGCCTAGACCTCGCCGCGGTGAAGAAGGATCTCGCCGACCTGATGACCGACTCGCAGGACTGGTGGCCGGCTGACTTCGGCCACTACGGTCCGCTCTTCATCCGCATGGCCTGGCACAGCGCCGGAACCTATCGCACCGGTGACGGTCGCGGGGGGGGCGGACGCGGTCAGCAGCGCTTCGCGCCGCTCAACAGTTGGCCGGACAACGTGAGCCTCGACAAGGCCCGCCGCCTGCTGTGGCCGATCAAGCAGAAGTACGGGCGCAAGATTTCGTGGGCCGACCTGATGATCCTGGCCGGCAACGTCGCGCTTGAGACGATGGGCTTCAAGACCTTCGGTTTCGCCGGTGGCCGCGAGGACACCTGGGAGCCGGACCAAGACGTTTACTGGGGTCGCGAAACGACCTGGCTCGGTGGCGACGTCCGTTACGCCCAGGGCTCCGAGGGCGTCGAAAAGGAAGGCGTGATGTCCGGCGACGATCATGACGACGGCTCGACCCACAGCCGCAATCTGGAGAACCCGCTGGCGGCGGTGCAGATGGGGTTGATCTATGTGAATCCCGAAGGCCCCGACGGCAATCCCGACCCGGTGAAGGCGGCCCACGACATCCGCGACACTTTCGGGCGGATGGCGATGAACGACGAGGAAACCGTCGCGCTCATCGCCGGCGGGCACAGCTTCGGCAAGACCCACGGGGCGGGTCCGGCGGATCACGTCGGCCCGGACGCGGAGGCCGCTCCGATCGAGGAGCAGGGCTTCGGCTGGAAGAGCAGCTACGGTTCCGGCAAGGGCGGCGACACGATCACCAGCGGGCTGGAAGTCACCTGGACCCAGACGCCGACGCAGTGGAGCAACCTTTTCTTCGAGAACCTCTTCAAGTACGAATGGGAACTCGAGAAGAGCCCGGCGGGCGCGCACCAGTGGGTGGCCAAGGAGGCGGAGGCCGACGTGCCGGACGCGCACGATCCGTCGAAGATGCGCAAGCCGACCATGCTCACCACCGACCTGTCGCTGCGCTTCGATCCCGAGTATGAGAAGATCTCGCGCCGGTTCCTCGAGAATCCCGACGAGTTCGCCGATGCGTTCGCGCGGGCGTGGTTCAAGCTGACTCACCGCGACATGGGGCCGAAGGCGCGCTACCTTGGTCCGGAAGTGCCGGACGAGGACCTCATCTGGCAGGATCCGCTTCCCGCGGTGGATCATCCGCTGATCGACGAGCAGGACGTGGACGCGCTGAAGGCCAAGGTGCTCGATTCCGGCTTGTCCGTCTCCCAACTCGTTTCCGTCGCGTGGGCCTCTGCATCGACCTTCCGCGGATCCGACAAGCGGGGCGGCGCCAATGGCGCCCGCATCCGCCTTGCCCCGCAGAAGGATTGGGAGGTGAACCAGCCCTCGCAGCTCGCCCGCGTGCTGGAGGTGCTCGAAGCGATCCAGAGCGAGTTCAACTCGTCGGCATCCGGCGGCAAGAAGGTTTCGCTGGCCGACCTGATCGTGCTGGCCGGCGGTGCCGCGGTGGAAAAGGCCGCGAAGGATGCTGGCCACCAAGTCACCGTGCCCTTCACGCCGGGGCGCACGGACGCCAGCGCCGAGCAGACCGACGCCGAGTCCTTCGAGGTGCTCGAGCCGATCGCCGACGGCTTCCGCAATTATCTGAAAGGTGCCTATTCCGTGCCGGCGGAGGCGCTGTTGATCGACAAGGCTCAGCTCCTGACACTCACGGCTCCGGAAATGACGGTGCTGATCGGCGGGATGCGGGCGCTGGGTGCCAACTTCGGCGGCGAGAAATACGGCGTGTTCACCGAGCGCCCGGGGCAGTTGACCAACGACTTCTTCGTGAACCTGCTCGACATGGGCACCGAATGGAAGCCGGTCTCGCCCTGCGGCAACGCGTTTGCCGGAGTCGATCGCAAGACCGGCCAGCCGAAGTGGAGCGCGACGCGCGTCGACCTCGTCTTCGGCTCGAACTCGATCCTGCGCGCGCTGGCCGAGGTTTACGCCTGCGGTGACAGTGAGGCGAAGTTCGTTTCGGACTTCGTCGCGGCCTGGGTGAAGGTGATGGAGCTTGATCGCTTCGACCTGCATCGCTGAGCGGTAGGAATCCAGACATGCCCCCGATGCCGTGATTGTCCGCGGTGTCGGGGGCTTTTCCGCCCGGTGGATGGACCTCCTGAAGGAGGGACTACGTACGCCACTGGCGCGCCGGTTCGGTAAGTAGTTCCTCCTTCAGGAGGTCGGATTTCAGCGGGGTGATTCCGAAGCCGGGGTGAGTTCGGCATTTACGCGCATGATCGTGCGGCTAGCGTGAACCCGACCTCTGACGATGGATCGAGCCGAAGCGAGACTGGACACCCTGCAGGCGATCGAGCTGGCCGAAGGCGTGGAAGTACGCCTGCGCATTGCGGGGCCGCTGCTCAGGGGCGGGGCGCTGGCGCTGGACCTGGTGATCCAGTGGGCCGTGATCCTGGTGGCCTCTTTCGTCCTGATCCTGACCGGGGTGGTGGTCGGCGGGGAAACCTCGGCCGGGTTGATCAGCCTGATGTGGTTTTTCATCTGGTGGTGGTATCCGGTGTTCTTCGAGGCGGGGAAGTGGGGGGCGACGCCGGGCAAGAGGATCGTCGGGCTGCGGGTGGTGCAGACTTCCGGATCACCGATCAGCTTCGGCCAGGCGGTGCTGCGGAATTTCCTGCGATATGCCGACGGCATGCCGTTCATCGGATTCGGTTTTGCGGGTCTGCCCACCTTCGGTTTCGCCCTAGCCACGATCGTGGCGACGCGGCGGTTCCAGCGCCTCGGCGACCTGGCGGCGAGGACCGTGGTGGTCTACGACAAGCTGGCGCCGGAGCCCGAGGTGCCGGCCCCGCCGCCGATCCAGTCGGTGGCGCCCGCGGTTCCGCTCAGGCCGGAGGAAGTCCGTGCGCTGGGGGCGTTTCGCGACCGGGCGGGTCTGTGGTCGGAAGGTCGCCGCGAGGAGATCGCCGATCACGCGCGGGAACTGAGCGGCAGCCGCGGTCCGGCGGGGGTCTCGCGGCTGATGTCGATGGCCCACTGGCTGCAGGATCGGAACCGGAGATGAAGGAGGGGGGATTCGAAGAGCGGCGGAAGCAGGCGTGGGACGACTACGAGCGTCTCGTGACCGGCCTTGAGAAGGGCAAGCCGGAGCCCGGCCTGGTGGAACTGCCGCGGCGCTTCCGCGAGGTGTGCTCGGACCTCGCGCTCGCCAGCCACCGGATGTACCGCGGCCAGATGATCGAGCGGCTGAACGGGCTCGTCATCCGCGGCTACAAGCAGCTCTACCGCAGCCGGCGCAAGGGGACGGAGTCGTTCGTCCGCTTCATCGTGGCGGATTTCCCCGCGGCGGTGCGGCGGGAATGGCGGCTCTTCTGGCTGTGCAGCGCGCTGTTCTGGGTGCCGTTCTTCGCGATGATGGCGATGGCGTGGGTCGATCTCGACTGGGTCCAGTCCATCCTCGGCCCGCACGGGATGGCCGGTCTCGAGGCGATGTATGGCGGCGAGGAGGAGCAGATCGCCCACCTGCGCGAGGAGTTCGGTTCGAACTTCATGATGTTCGGCCACTACATCCAGAACAACGTCAGCATCGACTTCCGGATCTTCGCCGGCGGGATCGTTGCCGGCCTCGGCACCATCTTCTTCCTCGTCTACAACGGTCTCGCGATCGGGGCCTCGGCCGGCTACGTGAACTACGCCTGCAATCCCCAGTCGTTCTGGACCTTCGTCGCCGGACATTCGTCGTTCGAACTGATCGGCATGACGGTCGCCGGGGTGGCCGGCATGCGACTCGGACTGGCGGTCCTGAAGCCCGGCAGGATGACGCGCGGCAAGGCCATCGCCGCGTCGGCGAAGAAGGCGCTGCCGCTGATCCTCGGAGCCGCGGGAATGACCGTGCTCGCCGCCTTCGTCGAGGGCTTCTGGTCGGCGCAGCGGATGCCGGCGGAGATCAAGTACTTCGTGGGCATCACCTTCTGGGTGCTGCACGTCGGCTACTTCATGCTTCTGGGAAGGGGGGTGCGTGAAGCTTGAGGCGGTCACCGCCGAACTGCGGCCACGCAGCGACTGGGAGGCCGTCGACCTCGGCCTCGCGCTGGTGCGCCGCGACTTCTGGAGGTTGAGCGGCGCGTGGTGGCTGGGGATGCTGCCGGTGCTGCTGGCGGTGCCGTTCCTGTGGCGGCACCCGCTCTGGCTCGGGCTGCTTTTCTGGTGGTGGGTGCCGGTCGCCTCGAGGCTTGCCCTGTTCAAGCTCAGCCGGATCCTGTTCGGCGACCAGCCCGGCTGGCGGGAGCTGTGGCGCGAGTTTCCGCGGTCCGTCGGCCGACGGTTCTTCTTCCGTCTCGTGTGGGCGCGGTTCTCGCCGTGGCGTCCGCTGACGATGCCCGTCGAGGACCTCGAGGGTCTCCGCGGGAAGGACTACGCGAACCGCTGCCGGATTCTCATGCGGCGCGGCGATTCCAGCGTGATCATGCTGGCCATGTGGCGCTTCTTCCTGACCTTGTGGTTGGCGCTGACCCTGTTCTGCACCGGCATGCTCTTCGTCCCGGGAAACGCCTCCACCGAATGGTGGCAGGTGATCGGGGTCTGGTGGGAGGGCGAGGGGATGGATCCGCCGGTCGGGCTCGCCGCCGCCCTGCAGGTGTCGATGTTCCTGTCGATCTGGCTGGTGGACCTGTTCTCGACCGGCTGCGGTTTCGGAATCTACGTGAACCATCGTACGTGGATCGAGGGCTGGGATGTCGAGCTGGCCTTCCGACGCCTGGGCAACCGACTTGCCGGAATCGTCGGCGCGGTGGTGCTCGGGTTGCTGCTCGTTTCAGCCGGTGGCGTGCGGGCCGCCGATTCCGGGGATCCGCAGCAGGTGGTCGAGCAGGTGCTGGAGGATCCGGATTTCGAGGTACACTCGGAGACCTACAAGCGGTGGACCGGATGGGATTGGAACTGGAATTTCGGCGGAGGAGGCGGCGGTTTCATGGAGGTGCTCGCGGTGCTGATGAAGATCGCGTTCTTCGGGGGGCTGGCGGCCTTGCTGGTCTGGCTGCTGTATCGCTACCGGCATCTTTTCCAGGGAAGGGGGGGCAGCCGCGTGCCGAAGCAGGCGGCCTCCGCACGGGTGGTGATGGGCATGGAGGTGACTCCGGAAAGCCTGCCCGACGACGTGGCGGCGAGCGCCCTGCGGGCGTGGCGTGAAGGCCGCCACCACGAAGCGCTCAGCCTGCTCTACCGTGGGTCGATCGCGTGGATGATCCGCCACGGCGGCATCGAGATCGCTGAGTCCGACACCGAGAACGACTGCCTCGGCCGGGTGCGGCGGGGCGGGGCGGGGCACGTCGATTATTTCTCGGAGCTGACCGAGGAATGGGTGCGTCTGGCGTACGCGCGCCGGATGCCGGACGAGGGCAAGGTCGAGGCCTTGTGCGGCCGCTGGCCGTTCGTGGAAAGGAGGGCATCGTGAGGTGGTTGGCCGGCCTGCTCGCGCTGGCTTTCGCGGCGTGCGACTACGTGGAGGAGACACGCGAGATCGGCCACAAGGGCAAGGCGAGGGTGAACCCGTATCTGGCGGCCGAGCGGTTGCTCGGGAAATTCGATCACGAAATCGTCAACGAGCCGGGCTGGCCGGACTTCGACGGCGACCTCGCGATGGTGCTGATGCCGGTGTCCGTCCTCGAAGCGGAGGGATACGTGAAGGATCTCGAGGAGTGGACCCAGTGGGGCGGTCACTCGGTGATCTTCCTCGAGCGCGGCGAGACGTTCATCAACGACTGGAGCAAGATGCCGGTCTGGAACGAGTTGGGCGAAGACGAGTCCGTCCCCGCCTTCGAGGAATGGCTGGGACGTGCCGGTCTTTCGATCGGGAGCGGGGAGGCGGAGGACGGCTCGAAGACCGGCTCCGAAACGGTGCAGCTCGACGGGGCGGAGTACGAGATCTGGATGGAATCGAACCGGGTGATCGGCAGCGGGGACGGGGAGGCGCCGCTGGTTTCGGTGCCGTATGGCGAGGGACGGTTGACGGTGGTGGTCGATGCCCGGCCGTTCCGCAACCGCTACATCGGCGACCACGATCATGCGACGCTGCTGGTGCGGCTGGCCGACCTGTCGCCGTGCTACGGCTCGGTGAGCTTCATCCGGAACGCCTCGCTTTCCTTCTGGGCGCTGGTCTGGGAAAGGGCGTGGGCGTTCCTCGTCGGGCTGCTGGTGCTCGTCGGCTTCTGGCTGTGGAAGAACCTGCCGCGGTTCGGTCCGCTGGACTCGGCCGAGGCGGGGGGGACGCTGAGGGCCTATGACCATCACCTTGAGGCGCTCGGCGACTTCCACTGGCGTCTCGATCGCGGCGAGGGACTGCTCCGCCCGCTCCGCGAATCGCTGCTCGAGCGGGCGCACCGCCTGGCGCTTTCCTCCGGTCGTCCCGATGCCGACATTTTCCAGCTCATCGCCGATCGTGCCGGTCTGTCCCGGGAGCGCGCCGAGCGGGCGATGACCCACGAGCGCGCGCGGGACGCCGGCAGCTTCACCCGTCTTGTCGCCGACCTTCAGACACTTCACTTATCCATTCCATGAACGAAGAACCGTCCCATGAATCCACCCCGCCCGTCACCGAAGCGGCCCCGGCCATGTCGCGCGCGAGCCAGGCCGCTCACGCGATGCGCGAGCAGATCGGTCGCGCGGTCCTGGGCCAGACCGAGGTGATCAGCCAGGTGCTCGCGGCGCTGCTGGCGGGCGGGCACGTCCTGCTGGAAGGCAAGCCGGGTCTCGGCAAGACGCAGCTCGTGCTGGCGATGGCGAAGAGCTTCTCCGGCGGCTTCGGGCGGATCCAGTTCACGCCGGACCTGATGCCCTCCGATGTCACCGGTTTCCGCCTCTTCGACATGAAGAGCCAGACCTTCCAGCTCCGCCGCGGCCCGGTTTTCACCAACCTGCTGCTGGCCGACGAAATCAACCGGGCGCCCGCCAAGACGCAGTCGGCGCTGCTCGAGGTGATGCAGGAGCGCCAGGTCACGATCGACGGCGAGTCGATGCCGCTGAGTCCGCCGTTCATGACGCTGGCGACGCAGAACCCGATCGAGCACGAGGGGACCTATCCGCTGCCGGAGGCGCAGCTCGACCGGTTCGTGATGAAGGTGCTGCTCGACTACCCTGAAACGACCGCCGAGTCCGAGATCGTCACGCGCTCGGCGGCCGAGGTTCCCGGCGAGAGCCCGGTGGCGGCGGTCGAGGCCGTGGCGACGCCGGAGGACATCGTGGCCGCGCAGGCGGAAACCGCCGCGGTGACGGTGGTGCCGGAGGTGGTCGACTATGCGGTGTCGATCGTCAAGGCGACCCGCGAGTCGAAGGCCGTCGCGCTGGGGGCGGGGACGCGGGGCGCGATCGCGTTGGTGCGGATCGGCAAGGCGATCGCCGTGCTCCACGGGCGGGACTACGTCACGCCCGACGACGTCAAGGCGGCGTCGCTGCCGGTGCTCCGCCACCGGGTGCAACTGGCGCCCGAGGTGGCGATCGGCGGGCAGGACATCGACGACATCCTTCGCGGCCTGGTGGACTCCGTGGCCGCACCAAGGCAGTGACCCCGACCCGCCGAGTGCTGTATCTGGTGGCCCTCTGGGTCGCCATCGGTCTGGCCATCTCGATCTGGCCCGACGGGTCGATCGCGTGGTGGCTGGTCGCCGCGGTGCTGTTGCTTTTCCTGCTGCTCGACGGGGTGGCGCTGCGTTTTTCGCAGTCACCGGTGATCGAGCGCGACCTTCCGGACCGCTTCGCCCTCGGCGAGGCGGGAGAGGTGAGGCTCGAGGTTTCCAACGGCGGCTCCAAGACGCTGGAGATCGAACTCTTCGACGGCATCCCGGAGGGTGCGGAGGCGGGGGCGATGCCGTGGCGGGGACGGGTGGCGGCCGGTGGCCGGGCGCGGGTGTATCATCCGGTGCGATTGCTGGAGCGCGGCATCGCCCGATTCCGGCCGGTTCATTTCCGGGTCCGCTCGCCGCTGGGCCTGTGGTGGCGGCGCGGAACCTGCGGGGAGCCGGGCGAGGTGAAGGTCTATCCGGACTACGAACCGGTGGTGCGTTTCGCGCTGCTGGCGATGCAGGCGCGGCAGGAGCAGATGGGAATCGTGCGTCGATCGGTGGCGGGCAGCAGCCGGGATTTCCACCAACTCCGCGAGTACCGCGAGGGCGATCCGCTGTCGCAGATCGACTGGAAGGCGACGTCGCGGCGGCTGTCCCTGATCAGCCGCGAGTTCCAGGAGCAGCGCAACCAGACGATCATCTTCCTCACCGACACGGGTCGCCGGATGCGGGCGATGGACGGGGAACTGCCGCAGTTCGACCACTGCCTGAACGCCATGCTCCTGCTTTCCTATGTCGCGCTGCGTCAGGGCGACCAGGTCGGCGTGCAGTCGTTCGGGGGCAGCGACCGCTGGCTGCCGCCGGTGAAGGGGGCGCACTCGATGGCGGTGCTGCTGAACCACCTGTTCGACTACCAGACGACCACCGAGCCGAGCGACTTTTCCGCCGGAGCCGAGCGGCTGCAGGTCAGGCAGCGTCGGCGAGCGTTGGTGGTGCTGCTGACCAACCTCCGCGGAGAGGATGCGCCCGAGGTGCTGCCCGCGCTGAAGATCCTCGCGTCGAGGCACCTCGTCATGCTGGCCAGCCTGCGCGAGCAGACCGTCGAGGCCGCCCGGACCAATCCGGTTGAGGGCTTCCGCGAGGCGCTGCGTTTTTCCGCGGCCGAGCGCTACGACTCCGAGCGCGAGGAGGTGCTGGCGAACCTGCGCGGACACGGGGTGCTGACCCTCGACGCGCCGGCGCAGGAGCTTCCGGTGGCCCTGGCCAACCGCTACCTCGACATCAAGGCGGCGGGGCGGCTGTAGGGAAAAAGGACGACTCTCCCTCATGCTCCGCGATGGCGTAATACCCCGAACGGGGGAGATGTGAGAGGCTCCGAGTGCTGTGATTACCCTCATGGGCGATCCGCACGGGCGCCGGAACTCTCCCCCTCCGGCGCCCGCGCTTTTTCCGGGACGGGAGATGGGCCGTGATCGCGTAATGTTGGATGGTCCGGTCCGGTGGCATGCTCGCGGGCGTAAGGGATAGCACTGCCCCCGCAAAGGGCCCACGGACGCCGGATGTTTCCCCCTTCGGCGTCCGTGGACAATCCCTTGCAGGACAAGCGCGGAGCGGGGAGTGCGGAGTGATCGCGGGGACGGCGGCGCCGAAAAAAAGGACGCGGGAAAATCAGACCAATCCCTTGCGCAAGGCCTTGGAGACGGCCTCGGTCTGGGTGCAGACGTGCAGCTTCCGATAGACGCTGCGCAGGTGCATGTCGACGGTGTGCAGGGAGATGTCGAGCTGGTCGGCGATCTCCTTCTTGATGTGGCCCTTGACCAGGGCGCGCAGGACCTCCTCCTCGCGATTGGTGAGCGGTTCGGTCTCCTCGACCGGGCCGAGTTTGGCGAAGCCGTCGAGGATCATGCTGGCGATGGGGCCCGACAGGGTGGCGGAACCGTTCATCACCTCGCGGATGCCGTCGACAATGTCGTCGGGATCGGCGGTCTTGAGCAGGTAGCCCGAGGCGCCGTTGCAGATCGCCCGGTAGACGCGCTCGCGGTCGTCGAAGGAGGTGAGGATGACGATCTTCTGCTCCGGCGCGCGGGCGCGGACCTCGAGCAGGACCTGCAGGCCGTCCTTTCCGGGAAGCCCGAGGTCGAAGAGCATTAGGTCGGGAAGCTTCGAACCGAACTCGATCTCGGCGTTCAGTTCGTCCGGATGGGTGAAGACCTTCTCGCACTCCATGTCGTCCTCGCCGTCGATCAGGCGGCACATCTGCTTGGCGAACTGGGAGTGGTCCTCGAGGATCCAGATCCGGATCGATTTGGCTTCGTCGCTCATGAGGTCGCTTTTTGTGTGGTGAGGTTGCTCCGTTTCACCTCCAGACGCAAGCTCGTCCCCCGGCCTTGCTTTGAATTGACCTCCAGACGTCCCTGAAGCACCGCGGCGCGGTCGGCGAGCTTCCGCACGGCGGCGGGGCGGGCGTTCTCATCGACCGGCAGGCCGACGCCGTCGTCGCTGATCTCCATGACGAGGGCGTCGCGATGGTCGCGCACGTGAATGGTGACCCGGGTGGCCTGCGAGTGCTTGAGGATGTTGTGCAGGGCCTCCTTGTAGAAGAGGAAGAGGTGGCGCTTCGCGTCGAGGGTCATCTTGGACGCGGTGCGGTTGGAGCGGCAGACCAGCTCGTAGTCGATGTCGCGGAGCAGCCGCTGGGCGGAGTCGCGCATGCGCTGGACGAAGTCGCCGATGGTGTCCTGGCGGCGCTCGAGGAGCCATACGATGTCGCGCATGGCGAGGGAGCTTTCGCGGGCGATGACCTCCATCTCGTCGAGGTCCTCGGCGAGTTCGTCGGGGCCGTGGAGGCGTCGGAGGTCCTTCTTCGCCGAGCGGGCAATGAGCGAGATGCTGCCGAGGTTGCTCCCGATGTCGTCGTGGAGGTCGGAGGCGATGCGCTTGCGCAGGCTGTCGACCTGCTTGCGGGAGACCAGGCGGCGGCGTTCGACGAAGGCGACCGGGATCAGCAGGGTGAGGCCGATGGCGATCGAGGCGCCCCAGGTGGCGTTCAGCTCGGATTCGGTGGCCATGCTGTTGCGCAGCGGCACGAGTCCGTCGAGTTCCTCCTCGATGTCCCGGCGTTCGGCGAGCTGCCGCAGCCAGCCGCCGACCGAGAAGATCTGGAGCCCGTTGGCGTAGCCGTCGGTGAGGTTGCCGGAGCCTTCGGAAACCCCTCCGTCCCGGTGGATCTCCACCATGCTGTCGGCCGCCAGGTTGCGACCGTGGGACCAGACCTCGATCTCGGCGATCGGGAGCAGATGCTCGGGCCCGCCGTTGAGGGACGACTCGGCACGGATCGTGACGTAGCGGGCGGTTTCGCCGTCGGCGACGAAGGAGAGGGGAGTGCAGGTTTCGCCGCCCTTGTGACGCCACTCCTTCGCCGCGGGACCTTGGGCGGAGTCATTGGAAAGGCTGACGGTCAACTGCTGGGGCAGGGCGTAGATTCCTCCCAGCTCCGGCATCTGGAGGGGAAAGAGAACGACGCGGTTCACGGGGACCGGCTCCTCGAGGTCGATCCGCCACTCGGTGGTCGGCTCGTGGGGCGGCACGCTGAGGACCTGGCCCCGGGAGTTCGTCCATTCGCCGCCTTCCCAGATGCCGAGCGGCGAGCGACCGTCGATCGCGTAGCGCGGGTCCCAGCGGCCGCTTTCGTCGAGCGACCCGTGGGCGGAGACCTCGGCATTGAACGAGACCGGCTGGCCACCGGAGATGACCACCATTTCGGAAATCGTCGCGAGCGACCGCAGCCCGCGGTGGTGACCGAGAAGGACCCGCAGGCGCACGTAGCGGGCATCGATGTCGCGGGCGAGGATCCGGACCGGATAGCCGTCCTGCTGTTCGTGGATCTTGCCCCGCGTCTCGTAAATCAGGCGGGCGTCGGAGAAGTCCGGTTCTAGCGCCGCCTCGACCTGCAGGCGCATCGGGAAGAAGGTCCGCGACTCGCCGTTGAGCACCTGCGCGGGGATGAGGAAAATGTCGTCGAGCGGGTAGATGTCACCGAGGTCGAGGGTCAGGCTCGGCGGGGAATTGCCGTCGGTCTGGACCGCACGCCAGCCGAAATCCTCGTTGAGCGGCTTCGGCGAGTAGACCGCGAGACTGCGGAGCCGGTTTTCAAGCCATCCGAGACGGTCCTCGACCTCGACCAGGGAGGGGTTGATGAGCCGGGCGACCCGGCCGATCGGATTCGAAGAGGTGGCCTCCGTCGCCATCGCGGGAAAGGGCGAAACGCCGGCCAAGGCAAGGGTCAGAGCCGCGCAGCGAGGGTGAATCGCATACAGAAAGTTCATTGAAAAAGGGGAAACAGCGGCGATTGTTTAACATTTTCAAAATTTCTTTCCAAGTTTTTATTGAACGTTTTAGGATTTTTATGGTCGTGACCTCAGGATGAGGCCGTCTTGACCAGCAGGCCCCGGTTTCGGGCGACGCCCAGCATCCGGGAAAACAGCGCTCCGGCGGCAACGAGGAAGGCGAGATTGAGTCCGGAGGCGATCAGCAGGCGGGAGGGCTCGGGACCGTTGCCGGCGAGGACTCCGCGCATGCCTTCGAAGATGTGGGCGGGAGGCATGGCCTGGCTGACGACCCGCATCCAGCCGGGGAGCACCGAGAGGTCGTAGAACACGCAGGCGAAGGGCTGGATCATGAAGGGCAGGGCCCAGGCCAGCGACTCCGCGGCGTGGCCGAAGCGCAGGATGAGGGAGGTGGAGATGATGCCCAGCGACCAGCCGAAGACCAGCAGGTTGGCGTAGAAGGGGATCAGCAGCCATTCGAAGCTGAACAGGTTGAAGCGGTAGGCGAGGAAGGCGATGAGCGCCATGACCAGGGCGGTGACGAACACCCGCAGCAGGCCGACCGTGAAGCTGGCCGCGAGGTATTCCGACATCCGGATCGGAGCGGCGAAGATGTTGAGCAGGTTGCGGGTCCACACGTCCTCGAGGAAGGAGATCGCGACGCCCTGCTGCGAGCGGAACAGCGCGTCCCACAGGATGATGGCGCCGATCAGGAAGGTGATGAAGCGGTTGAAGCCTTCATCCCCGCCGCCGGCGTTCTGCTGGAGGAAGACGGTGACGAAACCCCAGACCAGGAGCTGGACGACGGGCCAGAAGAGCAGTTCCAGCGCTCGGACGGGATTGCGCGTGAAGAGCAGGATCTGGCGCCGCACGAGGGCGAGAATGATCGCGGGCCGGAGCATCGCGGGAAGTCCGCCGGAAAGGTGGAGGCTTGGCAAGGGCGCTCAGTTGCCGGTGTCGCCGGTGGACCGGTAGAGCGCCGACAGGCGGGCGGCCTCGCGCGTCCGCTCGTCCGCCTCGGGAAGGATCCGGTCCGGGACGCTCCGTTGCTCCGCGAGCTGTGAGGCGGCGGCGTCGATTTCACCGACCAGCGACTCGATGCGGTCGTCGAGCAGGGCGAGCACGGATGCCCGCTCGACGGCGGTGGCGGGATCGTCGGTCGGCGTCGTTCGGCGGAACGCCGCCCGCTCCCGCCGGCGGCCGGCGAGCCGGTTCGAGAGGGTGTCCACCTCGCGGGCCGTGGAGCGGAAGGCACCGATGCCGGCTTCCGCCTCGGCCCCGAGTTCGGCGGCGCGCAGGGCGAGCGATCTTGAATCGACGAGCAGCGAGGCGCGGTACCAGCGTCGCTGCTGGCGGAGGAGTTCGGCGCGTGCGTCCTTGTCGGCTTCGCGGAGCTTCTGCTCGATCCGCTCGCGGCGGGTCGCGATCGATGGCGGGTTGTTGTCAAGGACGCCGAGTTCCGCGCCATCCTCGATGCGATGGATGTGGATCCGCCCCTGGTAGTCGCCGGTGAAGACCTTTCCGCCGAGATGATCGATGGCCACCGCGGTGGGGATGTCGGGAAGGTCCTTGATCATGCGCAGGCTCCCGAAGTCCGGCTTCCAAAGGCGGACCGCACGCTCGCGCCCGGCCGTGGCGAAGCCTCCGTCAGGCGCCCAGGCAAAGGCGAGCACGCCCTCCTTGTGCGCATCGATCCGCTTCACTTCGCGGCCGCCGTTCATTTCCCAGAAGCGCACGGTTCCGTCCTCCGAGGCGGTGGCGAGCAGGTTCGCATCCGAGCGGAAGGCCGCGGCGGTGATGGCCGCCTGGTGGGCGCGCAGCGTGTGGAACTCCGCCCCGGTGAGCGCCTCCCAGACCCAGACGCCGCCGTTGCGGTCGCCGGTGGCGAGCAGGATGCCGTCGGGCGAGTAGTCGAGCGCGGTCACCCAGTCGGTGTGCTTCTTGATCGATGCCGCCTGCGAGCCGTCGGCGCTGCTCCATAGTTTGACCAGTTTCGACGGCGATCCGCTGGCCACCGCGGAGAGGTCCGGGCGGAGATCGGCGCTGAGGACCACGTCGAACTCGCGCGCGGCGGTGAGCACCCTTTCGCCGGTGACCAGGTCGAAGGTCGCGGTGAGGCCGGACTTTCCGGGGCGCCCGCCGCCGACGATGAGGTGGCGGCCGTCGGGCGTGATCGCCAGCGAGACGGGATCGCCCTCGGGAAAGGGAAGCACGCCCGCGAGTTCGTGACTGCGGGTGTCGAAAAGCAGGACCTGGCGCTGGGAAGTCACGGCCAGCAGCGGGGCGCGGGGCGAGGCGACCATCGACTGGATGGCGGACGGACGCTCGGCCACGACCGCCGGCTCGAGGACCACGTCCTGTGGCATCGGCGGAGGACCGGATGCGGAGTCCCCCGGACGATCCCGCAATGCGGTGTCGAACTTCGGCTTCGAAGGTTGGCGCGCCTTCGAACCGGGATTCTGCAGCAGCCCGCCGTCGATCCATGCGCGCAGCGTTTCGATCTGATCCTTTGGAATGGCGTCGCCCTCCGGCGGCATGAAGGGTTCCTGGCTGCGCATCACCACGCTGAGGAGCTTCGACGAGGGATCACCGGGCTCGACGATCCGGCCGCCGGAGCCTCCCTTCATCGTTCCCTGGTAGGTCGAGAGATCGAGCCCTCCCTTGGCCTTGTCGGGATTGTGGCAGTTCAGGCAGGACTGCTCGAAGATCGGCAGCACCTGCTCGTCGAAGGTCGTCTTGCCAGACGCGTCGGCGACAAGAAGCAGGAGAATGGGAGCGGGAACGCGGAGCACGGTGTGGAACCCCGACTCTACGCGGCGGCATGTCCGGTCTTGTCGTCGTAAAGGGAAAGCCCGCGCCGGTGGCGGCGCGGGCTTTCGAATCGAACCACGAACACAGGAAAAACGGTCAGCCCACCGGCACCTTCAGGCCGAGGGTGGCGGTCACCGTTCCGATCACCAGCGGAATGAGCGAGGTCGGATCGGTGTTGAGGATGCTGGCGAACTGGAAGTACGCCTTGTGGCCCTCGGTCGGGAAAAGAATCATCGGCACCGTGATCACCGCGGTGGTGAGCAGCACGGGCAGCATCGCGGCGATGATGATCGCCGCCTGGCGGCGGTTGTAGCGTCCGGCGATGATGGCACGGGTGCCATCGACGTAGCAGGATTTCAGGAACCCCGGAGTACGGCGCAGGAACACCATGGCATGTTCGGCCGCGACTTTGAAATGGCTCGATTTCGCGGATGGCGAAGATGAGCGGGCAGGTGCGTGGGACAGCATGCGGGAGAAATACACGCCATCGCGTAGTTTCACAATAAAAATTTCAAAAATATTGAACGTCCTGATCCCCGGATTGTCGCGATTGATGGGGGATTGATAAAATTCTCCCCGAGCCCCGCCTGTTCCGGTCGGGGTTGGGGGGGATGGCCAGATCCCGGGGCGATCCGGCAGGCTCAATCGCCGCTGTTGCCGAGCATCGCGACGAAGCGTTCGACGCCATCCGGACCGGCCTTGCGCTGGTAGTCCGCGGCCAGCGAAGCTTCGCCGAGGAACTCCATGTAGACCGCGGCCCGGGCCTGGGCGATCGGATCGTCGGGTGCCAGCCGGGCCACGAGCCGTGCCAGGAGGGCGTGGTCCTCCAAGGCCAGATCCTCCAGCGAGATGGCGACGATCTTGTCGTCCTCAAGCGACTGGAAGGCGAGGATGCCGCTGCCTTTCGCCTCCAGCAGACGCACCTTCGAACTGGTGATCGAGAGATCCATCGGCAACGGTTCGAGCTGTCCCTCGGTGCTGATGGCCGCGAGCGCCTGGAGCAGGGAGTTCTCGAGCACGCGCCGGTAGGCGGTCGACAGTCCGGACTCCTCCGGGGCCGTTTCGGCGGCGGCCTTCTCCGCGGTCAGGACCTCGTTGCGGCGGTCCCAGGGGATCAGTTTGAATTCCTTGACCGTGATGCCCTTGTTGTTGCTGTCGGGCTGGCGCTTGAAGCGGAGGACGTTGCGGCCGTTGTTGAGTTCGACGGCCACCGGCTCGGTCATGTCCCACAAGCCGACGGTGTGGGGCAGCGGCATCGCCACCGGCTCGTCGGAACCGTTGACCGTGACCTCGAAGCCCTGTTTCCAACTGGGGGTGGCGACCCGCGCGACGAGCGCATACCTGCCCTTGTCCCGCGACTGGAAGCTGTATTCGAACTCCGCATTGCTGCCGCGGCCGTAGTGGAGCTGTTTTCCGCCGAGGCTGCTGTCCATGAACTGGATGCCGCGGGTGGAGTCCGTCGCGGCCGCGGGAATCCGGATCACGTCGTCCTCGGCGCGGATCTTGCGGTCCTCGTCGGTGATCTCGACTTCGGCGATCTCGATCTTTTCCTTGGTGTCGCTCGCCTCGGCGATGTCTTCGCCGACCGCTTCGAGCGTCTTGGCGTCGGCGGCCTCGATCAGGGCGCGCTGGGTGTAGAGCGCCACGCCGTTCCAGAATTCCGGTTCGGTGCGTCCGCCGAAACCCCAGACCCGCTTTTCGCCGTGCAGGTCGGCGATCCATTGTGCGCGCTTTACCCGGAGATAGTGGGCACCGGTGGCGCGCGCCTGGGTGGTGGCCAGGAAATTGAGGTCGTCGCCGTAGACCGTCTTGGTCCAGCCCGCCCCCCAGCCGGCGCCGAGGCACACGACCCAACCGTCGGGCGTCCAGTGGGCCAGCGCGGCATGACCTTTCTGCGGCCGTGCCGTGGTGGGGATTCCGAAGGCGCGCAGGATGAAGCGACCGATGAAGGCGCGGCGACCGCAGATGCCGCCGTTCATGAGGATGTTCTGGAAGAACTGCAGCTCGTCCTTGTCGTCCTTCACGTCCTGCGAGCCGTAGGGGATGTCCGAGCGCACCAACGCGACATAGCGCCAGCCGTAGTTGTCGGTGGTGATGTGGTCGGGGCGGTAGGCGCGCAGCATCTCGCGACCCCATTCGCTGATCTCGTCGGGCTCCTCGCCGTCAACGACCATGCGCATGTCCCACACGGTCAGGTTGGCGAAGGCCGGGTCGAGCCGGTCGTTCAAGAAGGCCTTCTCGTACTGGAGGTAGCGTTTCACCGGATCGACCGTGGCGGGTGCGTCGGTGTCGGCGACCGCGTTGCGCTGCTGATGGGGCGAGGCGTGTTCGAGGCTGATCGCCAGCGCCAGGCGCTGCAGCGTGCCCTCGGTCGCCTTGTCGCTGGCTTCGCGGATGTCGTGGTAAATCTCCATCGCCCGGCCGTAGTTGCCGTCCCGGGCGCCGTCGGCCACGGCCATCTGGACCAGCAGGGCGTCGTCGGCGAGCATTCCCTCGATCATCGCCTCCTCATCGCGTCCCTGCCCGGCGAAGGCGGCCAGCTTTTCCGGGGTGGCCTCGTTCATCACCACGAACCGCGCCAGCGCCCCGTCGTAGGCATCGCTTGTCAGAAGTTTTTCAAGGCCGAGGTCCTCAAGCGCCTCCATGGTCCGCTCCTTGGCGGCGGCCAGGGCCTCCTGCGCCTCCTTCAGCGCCTTCTCGGCCGCCGGCTTGTCCTTCATGGCCTCATCGAGCGCCGCCTGGCGCTCCTCGAGCGCGGCGAGTCCCTCTTCCTTGTTCTTCTCCCACTTGGCGAGTTCCTCCTCGGCGGCCTTGCGCTCGTCGGCGGTTTTCGCCTCCTTGAGTTTCGCCTTCGCTCCGGCGATGCCCTTTTCGGCCCCGCCGATCCATTTGCCCTTGGCGTGGGCGACCAGCCCCTGGGCCGCTCCGAGCTTCCCGACCCGCTGCTGGGCCTGGGTCAGCCTGCCCTCGGCCTCGGTCTCCGCCTTGCGGGCGGCGAGATAGTCGGCTTTGCCGCGCGCATCCACCCTTGCGAATGACTTCTCAAGGTCCTGCTTCAGTTCCTTGAGCTGCTTTTCATACTGCGCACCGAGCCGCCGCTCGCTGTCGGAGGAGATGGACCACCCGTGGGAGATGCCCAGCGCCATGGCGGCGAGGAGGATCAAGGGGCGGGGTGTGAAGTTGGCTTTCATGGATTGGTTCGGCTGCTTCCGAATGGTAGGTCAACGTCGGTCCGCGCGGCTTCTTGTCACGGAAATTCCGGAGCGCCGGTCGGGGCCGGCTCAGTGATTGAAAAGGAACTCCTTGGAGTTCAGGAGCGCCCAGAAGATGTCGTCGAGGATCTCGCGGCGTTCCTTGAAGCCGCTTCCGGCGGCCTCGACGACTTCGCGGAGCTGGTTGACTTCCTTTTCGACGGGTTCGCGTCCGACCGTCCGGAGGTAGAGGTGGCGGACGATGTCCATCGGTTCCTCGCCGGCCTTCAGCCGCGAGGCGACCACGTCGCTGCGCCGGATGCGGGCGTGGGTGGCGTCGCCGTTGAGCAGGTGCAGCGCCTGCGAAAGGTTCGGCTCCATCTTGACCTCGCACGAGCAGACCGTCGCGCGGGTCGCGCGGCCGAAGGTGGTGAGGAAGTAGGTCGAGGTGTTGCCGTCGGCGATCTCGACGGCCGAGGCACCCTCGGGCAGGCCCTTGAACTTGTTCGGCGTCTCCGTGACGCGGGAGATCGTGTCGAGCAGCACCTCGGCGCGCATGCGGCGGATCAGCGAATGCGAGAAGTTGCGCTCGTCGGTCGCGTTGGTCCCGTTCGTCCGGCTCGAGACCTGGTAGGTGCGCGAGCCGCAGATGTCCCGCACGATACTACGCATGTCGTAGTTCGAGGCGATGAACCTCCGGGCGAGCGCGTCGAGCAGCTCGGGGTTCGAGGGCGGGTTCGAGACGCGGACGTCGTCGACGGGATCGGTGATGCCCACGCCGAAGAAGTGGGCCCAGATGATGTTCACGACGTTGCGCGCGAACCACGGATTGTCCGGCGAGGCGAGCCAGTCGGCCACCGCCCGGCGGCGGGACTTTCCATCGAGATCCTCCGGGGTGGCGGTGCCCAGGAAGCGGGGCGCGACGTTCCGCTTGGTCACGGGGTGCTGGATCTCGCCGCCGCCCTCGAAGACCACCCTTTCGCGCGGATCCTCGGCGGGCTTGCGCTTCACCCGGGCGAAGAACGAGGCGAAGCCGTAGTAGTCGTCCATCGTCCAGCGGTCGAAGGGGTGGTTGTGGCACTGCGCGCACTGGATGCGCGTGCCCATGAAGACCTGGGCGACGTTCTCGGTGAGCTTGAGGACGTCCTGCTCGACCTGGAAGAAGTTGGTCGGCGGGTTGTCGAAGGTGCCGCCTTCGGCGGAAAGCAGCTCGCGGACGATTTCGTTGATCGGCGTGTTGGCGGCGATGCGCTCGCGCAGCCAGTCATGGTAGCCGAGCGCGGCCTTGTAGGAGACCTGGTTCGGGCCGTTGCGGATGGTGCGGATCTGCAGCAGCTCGGCCCACTTCATCACCCACATCTCGGTGAACTCGGGTCGGGCGAGAAGCTCGTCGACCAGCCTCGCCCGCTTGTCCGGCGCGTCGCTGGCGAGAAATGCGGCGCGCTCCTCGACGGTCGGCACCCGGCCGATGACGTCGAGGTGGACCCGTCGGACGAAGACCTCGTCGCTGCAGAGGTCGGAGGGGATGATGCGCAGCTTGTGGAGCTTCGCGTGGACGTGGCGGTCGATCTCGTTGAACTCCGGAAGCTCGGGGCGGGTGTAGTCGAGTTCGCGCGGCACGACGATGGCCTGCGAGCCCTCGGTGAAGGTGTGGAAGCGGGCGAGCAGAAAGGCCTCGCCGCGGTTCTTCGAGGTGGCGATCCCCCGGCGTGGGGCGATCTCGACCGTGTTGTCGTTGGACGTGGAGAAGGTGGAAAGCGGCGTGACGTCGCGGTCGGTCCCGTCCGAGTAGGTCGCGCGGACGGTCATGGGCATCTCGATGTCACCGCCTCCGAGAACCATCCGTGGAGGTTCGACGACGATGCCGGTCGGCTCCGGGATACCGTCTTCGTCGTACTTGGCGCCGGAGCGAATCCAGTCGAGGAGCGTGCGGTATTCGTCGCTGTCGCGATCAAGCAACTTGCCGCCGGTGTGGGGCACGGCGCCGGTGGCCTTGGTCAGCAGCAGCGATTCCTCGGGCAGGCCGAGGTTGATCCGGCGTCCGGCCATTTCGCGGGTGAGACGGAAGTGGTCGCCCTCCGGGTCGAAGCCGTAGAGCGAAAGATGGAAGCCGTCCTGGCCGCGTGCCGAACCGTGGCACGAGCCGGTGTTGCAGGTGGCGGAGGTCAGCACCGGCATCACGTCGAGCTGGAACGAAACCGGGCGCTCGACGGACGCCTCCTTCACCACCACCGGGACCACGGCCGAAAGGCCCCGATAATCCAGGCGGAGGGTGGTTTCGCCATCGGCGATCGGGCGAAGCAGGGTGTCGGTGAGCGTGGTCAGCCCAGGGTTCGCCAGGCTGGCGCGGACCTGGCGGGTCACGTCGTGGGTGGTGGCGTCGTCCATGTGGGCGATGACCACCACGCGGTGGAAGTCCGCCGCGGATTCGAGGACGACCTTCTTCGGAAAGGCTTCGATCGAGGTGATGGCGGGATCGGGCGGGGCGTCCCAGTCTGGCAGCGCGGTGTTGGAGCGGGGGGCGAGCGTGACGCCCTCGGGCCAGATGGCGCCTCCGGCGATCCACCCGCGGATCGCCTCGATCTCACGGTGTGCGAGCCGACCGCCCTGGGCCGGCATCAGGTCGTCATGGTTCTCGGAGAGGCAGATGCGCTCGACCAGCAGCGAGCCGTCCGGATCATCCGCCATGATCGACGCTCCGGAATCGCCGCCCGCAAGCATGTCCTCGCGGGTGTTGAGGAGGAGTCCGCCCTTGGCCTTCTCCGGTTGGTGGCAGGAAAGGCAGCGGGTTTCGAGGACCGCGCGGGCCGCGGAAAAGGAGTCGGCCCCGACCGGCGCCACCGTCAGCAGGGCGAGCGGCAGCAGGACTTCGATTCGGGCCATAATCGTCGGCTACGGGCTGCCGCCGGGTCTTGTTTCACGACCGCGACGAAGCGCTCACGCCCCGGCGGCGGCACCCGAGCCGTCGCGGGCCTGGGCGTCGAGGCGGGTCCGCTCCTCGGCGTTGGCCGGGAGCTTGATCGTGAACCGCGTGTCCTCGCCCGGCGTCGATGAGACATCGATCCGGCCGTTGTGCGCCTCGACCGCCCGCTTGACGATCGAGAGCCCGAGTCCGGTGCCCTTGATCTCGTCCTGGTTGTGGTGTTTCTCGACGCGGTAGAAGCGGCGGAAAATGTGGGGAAGGTCGGTGCTGGGAATGCCGATGCCGTCGTCGGACACCCACATCTCGACGTTTCCCGAGGCATCGCGGATGCAGCCGACCCGCACCTTCAGTCCTTCGCGCGGGTTCTGCTTGAGGGCGTTCTCGACGAGATTGAAAAGGACCTGTGTCCAGTAGAAGCGGTCGCCGTTGATGACGAGATCCTCGTCGGGCATCTCGACCTTCACCTCGGCCTTCTGCGACTGGATCATCGACTCGAGGCGCTCGAGCACGTCGGAGATGCACGAGCGGATCTTGAAGGGCTTGAGCTTGAGGGCGGCGGCCTCGCCGGACTCGAGCCTGGAGATGACGAGCATGTCCTCGACGATCCGGGCGATCCGCTCGGTGTGCTTGCGCATCACCTTGAGAAAGCGCCGGGTGAGTTCCGGATCGCTGACGAGGCCGTCGTCGAGCAGGTTCTCGAGGTAGCCGTTGATGATGGCCAGCGGCGTCCGGAGTTCGTGGGACGCGTTCGCCACGAAATCCTTGCGGACCTGCTCGGTATGGTGTTCGGGGCTCACGTCGCGGAGGACGATCCGGAATTCCGGGGCGTCGTCGGGGGTTTCGGAAATGCGGGCGGCATCGACCACCCATGCGCTGTCGCCGCCAGCGGGGCGGGGGAGGATGACCCGCGAACTCGTCCCCAAGCCGGTTTCGATGCAGGAGAGGATTGGCTCGGCGAGCCGCCTTTCGAGGAAGACGTCCTGGATGGTGCGATCGACGATGCTGCGGCCGGCGAACATCGCCTGGGCGGCGCGGTTTGCGAAAAGGATGCGGGCCCCGCGATCGACGAGCAGGAAGGCCTCGTCGAGCGCGTCGAGCAGCAGGTCGCGCTCCTTGCGGGCACGCTTGAGATCGAGGTCGAGCCGGAGTTTCCAGGCGTCCACTTCCTGATCGAATTCACGGCGGGCACGGCGAAGGCGGAGGGCGACGAGGGTGAGCGCGACGATGGCGGCGGTGGCGGCGACGGCCGCAAGCAGGACGAACGGTTCTTCGGGCATTCGTTATGGGGTCGACACGCGGTAGCCGATGCCGCGCACCGTTTCAACCATCCCCGCATGGTCGCCCAGCTTTTGCCGCAGCCGCTTCATGTGCGTGTCGAGCGTCCGGCTGTGGACGTCGTCGCTGTATCCCCACACCGATCGCAGCAGGTCGTTGCGGTCCTGCGGCCGGTCGGCGCGCTCGGTGAGGTAGAGGAGCAGCTTGAACTCCGTCGAGGTCAGGTCCACCGGTTCGCCGTCGAGGTAGAACTTGAGGTCGTTCTTGTTGAAGCGGAAGGGACCGTGCTCGACGACGACCGCGCCCGGCGAGGCGTCGGAGCGCTTGAGCACCGCCTGCACCCGCAGCATGAGTTCCTTCGGCGAAAAAGGTTTGGTGAGGTAGTCGTCGGCACCGGCCTCGAGTCCCTGGATCCGGTCCTCGGTCTGGGCGCGGGCGGTGAGCATGATCACCGGCGTGTCGCGGGAGCGGGAATCGCGGCGGATCTCCTTGAACACCGCGTAGCCGTCCTTTCCGGGCAGCATCAGGTCGAGAATGATCAGGTCGTTCGGCTCGTGGATCGCCATCCTTGCGCCGGTGATGCCGTCGTGGGCCTTGAGGACCTCGAAGCCGGCGCGCTCGAGGTTGAAGGCAATCAGATCCGCGATGTCCCGCTCGTCCTCGATAATCAGGATGCGCTGCATTTGCGCCATGGAATAAAGCGGTTCCGACACGGAGAGAAAGCCCGCAAAGTGACGAAATCGTCGCTTTCGCCCCGCGCATCCGGTGCGGCGGATCAGGCCGGATGGCGGAGGTGCCAGTCGCGGTAGACGGCGGGGGAGATCTCCGAGGGCTTGATTTCCGAGCGACCGCCCCAGAAGACGTTGGTGTAGGAAACCGGGATGCCGACGCTTTCCAGATGGGCGTCGATGGCGGCCTTGTGCGCGAGCACGGTGTCCTTCTCGGTGCCGTGGACCACGCCCATGATGTTCACGTCGCCGAACTGCGGGCCGCCCTCGCGCCAGTAACAATGCGTCATGCAGTAGTGGCGCCCGACCTCGCCGCCCGCCTCGATCTCGCGGCCCTTCGGCACGGCCCAGTGGAAGAGTCCGTTGAAACGGGTGACCCGCTGGCCGGTGGCCGACGGCTTGACGTGTTCGAGGAAGGTCGAGAAGCGGCCGATGACCTTCTTCTCGTTCAAGCCGGCCGCGATTTCGCAGAAGCGCTCCACCGGGATGCCGAGGCGGTCGGCCCTCGAGATCCACGGCTCGGCGACGATCTCGCCGTGGGCGAGTTCCTCCTTGAGCACGAGTAGGACGGACCATTCCTGGTCGGTCAGATCGACCGTGGTGGTGGTCATCATCACCGCCGGTTCCTCCGCCTTGCTGCCCGGCGGCAGGCCCTTGCGGCGGACGTGGCCGACGCCCAGCGCGAAGACGCCGTTGGCGGGCATGAGCAGGTATTCCTCGGCACCCGTCAGGCGCATCAGCGCGGTCGCATGCTCGTCGAGCGATTCACCGACAGGAACCTTCAGCGTGGTCCACAGCCGGTAGCCGGACCCCGAGACGTCCGAGTCGGTCGAGCGGATCACGACGTGGCCTGAGAACGGATCCTCCTTCGGCATGAACGCGGAGCCGACGTTGAGCTTTTCTTCCGGCACCCGCCAGGCCACGAGCGCGCCGTGGGCGAGCTTGGTCGAAAGCAGCGTCTGGCGGACCCGGCGGATCACCCCGGCCCCGAGCATCGCGCGGATGCGTTCGAGCACCGTCTCGAGGTCCACGCCGCTCTTTTCCGCGATCAGGTGGAAGGGATGCTCGTGGAAGCCGGAGACGAGGTCTTCGGAGATCGCGAGGATCTTCGCGTTGATCGGGTCGGTGTGTTCGACGGGAACCGTTGGCATGCGGCGACGCTAGGAGGGGAGCCGGGAGCGGGCCATGAGGAAATTCTGGAAATCCGGCAGGCGCAGAAGCGGCTTGTCGCCGCCTCTCGCGGCTGTTGGGATGGCTGCCATGGAGAAGGAGAGTCTGTTCGTCCGCATCGGGGGCGAGGCCGGGGTCGAGAAGCTGGTCGATGCGTTCTACGAGCGCGTGCTTGCCGATGAGAAACTGGCGCCGTTCTTCGAGCATGTCCCCATGGACCGCCTGCGGACGATGCAGAAGGAGTTCTTCAGCGAGGCGCTGGGCGGGCCGCTGTTCTACACCGGCCGCTCGTTGCGGCAGGTTCATGCGGGCAAGGGCATCCGCAAGCGCGACCTGCGGCGGTTCACCCAGTGCCTGCTCGATACCCTGAAAGCCGAGCGTGACGACCTGAAGCTCAGCGAGCAGGACGTGAAGGACATCTACAGCCGCATCGCCATCGAGGCCGACCGGATCACCGACAGCGTGAACGAGTCGGGTTAGCCGATCCGTTCGCGCAGCCACTCCAGCGCCTGTTCCCGGCTGCAAAGCCTCCCTTCCAGTTGCTCGGTCTGGGCGTCTTCGAGGATTTCCTTGAAGGCCGGACCGGGCTTGAGGCCGAGGTTGATGAGGTCCTTTCCGGTGACCAGCGGGGGCGGCATGATGGGCTCGGCGGCGAACTCGTCGCGCTTTTCCAGAAGGAATTCGTAGTTGTCGGTGAAGCCGTTCGACGAGGCGCAGTCGACGCGGTGGAGTTCGAGTTCCCGGGGGAAGGTCGGAGCGGACATGAAGCGCTTGAGCTTCGCCACCCGCATTTCCTTCACGTGCATGAAGCGCATGTGCCGCGAGACCATGAAGGAATCCGCCTCGATCACCTTGTTGGGATACTTCAGGCGGCGCAAAATCTCTTCCGCCATCTCGGCGCCGAGGGCATCGTGGCCGTTGAAGCGGACGCGTCCGGCCTCCTCGTCCCACCGCCGGGTCGGTGGCTTGGCGATGTCGTGCAGCAGCACCGCGAGGCAGAGTTCCAGCGGGGCGTCCGGCTCGAGCAGGTCGAGCATGATGCGCGTGTGTGTGTAGACGTCGCCCTCGGGGTGCCATTCGGGCGGCTGGTCGCAGCCGATGAGGGCGAGCACCTCGGGAACGACGTGCCGGATGAGGCCGGATTCGACGAGCAGGTCGAGGCCCCGGGCACGGTCGGCCGCGGTGATGAGGCGCGAGAACTCGTCGCGGATCCGCTCCGGCGCGATCCGGCGGAGGCCGTCGGCGTGGTCGCGCACCGCCTGCCGGGTGGCGTCTTCGATCTCGAAGCCGAGCCCGGTGGCGAAGCGGACCGCCCGCAGCAGCCGCAGCGAGTCCTCGGCGAAGCGCGCGGCCGGATCGCCGATCGCCCGGACGATCTTGGCTTCGAGGTCGGACCGCCCCCCGACGTGGTCGATGATCTTACCGCTGGCCGGATCTTCAAAGAGGCCGTTGATCGTGAAGTCGCGGCGTCGGGCGTCTTCCTCGGCGGTGGCGAAGGTGACCGATTCCGGGCGTCGTCCGTCGCGATAGGAACCATCGGTGCGGAAGGTGGCGATCTCGACGTGATGACCGCCGTGGCGGACGATGATGACCCCGAAGTGCGCCCCCACCTCGTTGGAGCCGGGGAAGAGGTCGAGGATCTGCGCAGGCGTGGCGGAGGTGGCGATGTCGTAGTCCTTCGGCTCCCGTCCGAGCAGGCGGTCCCTCACGCAGCCGCCGGCGAAAAGCGCCTCATGCCCGGCCTCGGCGAGGCGGGTGGCGAGTTCCAGGGCGGCATCGCGGGCGGACACGTTTCGAAGCTCCGCTTCGAAGTGCCAAGTGCCAAGTGCCAAGTGCCAGGTGCCAGGTGCCAGGTGCCAGGTGCCAGGTGCGGCGCGGCGCGGCGCGGCGCGGGAGGGTGCTGCTAAAAAATTAGCAGCAGATGCCTCAAGGTCGGTGAGGCAGTGTCGGCGGGCGGGAAGAGTGGGGGGGTGTCGTAAGGCGCTCCAAGCGGGAGAGCTGGCCGGGAAAATTTCGGATTTCCGAAATGCCCGGGTTGGGGTTCACTACGCGGGTGATTTTCCCTCCGCTCGATCATCCGGTGTGGCTGCTGGCGGCGTTCCTGATCGGTGCCTGCATCGGATCGTTCCTCAACGTGGTGATCTACCGGCTGCCGCTGGGGCTTTCGGTGAACGACCCGAAGCGGTCCTTCTGCCCCTCGTGCAGGACGCCGATCCCGCTGAAGCTGAACGTCCCGCTGGTGAGTTGGCTGATGCTGCGTGGAAAGTGCCGGTGGTGCGGGACGCGGATCTCGGCCCGCTATTTCGTGGTCGAGTTGGTGACCGCAATCCTCTTCACCGCCGTGCTGTGGGTCGTGGCCGGTCTGGTGGGGAACCGCGAGCTGCAGCTCGCCCACCTCGCGATCATTCCCTTGTGGTTCCTGGTCGCCTCCTTCGTCGCCATCGCCTTCATCGATGCCGAGCATCTCATCATCCCGCTCGAGTTGACGATCAGCGGCACGGTGGCGGCGTTCATCGGCGCGCTGCTGTGGCCGCACCTTCCCGACCTCATCGGCTGGCGCTCGCTCTCGCCGACATGGCTCGACGGCCTCATCCAGTCCGGCCTCGGGTTCGTGATCGGGTTCTTCGGACTGTGGATCGTCGTCCTGCTCGGCAAGCTCGCCTTCGGCAGGGTCGAATGGAAGCACGACCAGCCGGTCGAGTGGTTCCTGGAGGAGCCGACCAACGAGGAGGACCCCATCCACTTCCAGATGGGCGAGGAACGACTGGCCTGGTGGGACATCTTCTACCGCAAGAGCGACCGGCTCGTCATCGAGTCCGAGACCGTGGAGGTCGATGGCGAATGGATCGACGGCGGCACGGTGACCCTGCGCGAGGACGCGATCACGTTGCCCGACGGGCGCGAGATCGCGCTCGAGGACCTCAAGGCGCTGCGCGGCACGGCGAAAAGGGCGGTGGTGCCGCGCGAGGCGATGGGCATGGGCGACGTCCATCTGATGGGCGTGATCGGCGCCTTCTTCGGTCCCTTCGCGGTGTTCCTCTCACTGCTGGCGGCCTCGTTCTACGCCATCGTCGCCGCCGTTCTGGGGCGCATCGGCTTCGGCGTGCGTCTGCCCTTCGGCCCCTTCCTCGTCCTCGGGGCGCTCACCTGGTTCTTCGGCGGCTGGAAGCTGGCGGAGTGGTACGTGGCGAGCCCGCGCTGAGGCCATGTGATCCGGGCGGACGACCCACCCGTCCGGAGCGGGGGATGGAGTGGGTTGCGCGTCCTTGCGGGTTCGTCACGCACCACTTGCTGGCACTTTGACGCCTTTTCGGCGGATTTCTAACGTGCGGAGCCTGTTGTTCCGGACGGACCGGACCACGGGTTCAACCCATTCAACAAGATGAGTGCCCCAGTCCAGTTCGCCAGCGGCGAGTTCGTGCCCCTTGAAATGCACAAGGTGCGTGTCGTGCAGAAGCTCAACCTGCGGCCGGTCGAGGAGCGCCTGAAGGCGATGGAGGGAGCCGGCTTCAACACCTTTCTGCTGCAGAACGAGGACGTGTTCCTCGACATGCTCACCGACAGCGGCACGAACGCGATGAGCGACCGCCAGATCGCCTCGATGATGGTGGCCGACGACGCCTATGCCGGCTCGGCTTCCTACGCCCGGCTCTACGAGCAGATCGTCGACATCCTCGGCACCGACTACTTCCTGCCGGTCCACCAGGGCCGGGCGGCCGAGCACATCGTCAGCCAGGTCTTCGTGACCGATGGAGGGGTCGTGCCGATGAACTTCCACTTCACCACCACCAAGGCGCACATCGAGCTGGCGGGCGGGACGATCGACGAGTTGTTCACCGACGAGGCGCTCAAGATCAAGAGTGACTGCCCCTTCAAGGGCAACCTCGACATCGACAAGCTCAAGGCGAAGATCGCGAAGGTCGGCAGGGAGAACATACCCTATGTGCGGATGGAGGCCGGCACCAACCTCATCGGCGGCCAGCCCTTCTCCATCGCGAACCAGCGCGAGGTCCGGAAGGTGTGCGACGAGAACGGCCTGATGATGGTCCTCGATATCAGCCTGATCGCGGAGAACATCTACTTCGTCAAAACCCGCGAGGAGGAGTTCAAGGACGCCGACATCAAGACGATCTTCCGCACGATGTGCGACCTCGCGGACGTGATCTACTTCTCCGGCCGCAAGGTGAGCTGCACGCGCGGCGGCGGCATCGCCACCCGAAGCAAGGAACTTTACCTCAAGATGCGTGACCTGGTGCCGCTCTTCGAAGGCTTCCTCACGTACGGCGGAATGTCGGTGCGCGAGATTGAGGCGATGGCCGTGGGTCTGCGCGAGACGCTCGATTTCGACATGATCAGCCAGTCGCCGCAGTTCATCAAGGCACTGGTCGACGATCTGGACGCCGCAGGGGTGCCGGTGGTCACGCCCGCCGGTGGGCTGGGCTGTCACATCGACGCCAAGGGTTTCCTGCCGCACCTCGATCAGCTCGAATATCCGGCGGGTGCGCTCGGCGCCGCCCTTTACATCATCTCCGGCATCCGGGGGATGGAGCGCGGGACGATTTCGATGGACCGCGACGCGGAGGGCAACGACGTGCCGTCCGAGGTTGAACTGCTGCGCCTGGCGATGCCGCGGCGGGTGTTCACCCTCTCGCAGATCAAGTATGTGGCCGACCGGGTGAAGTGGCTCCACCGGAACCGCGACCTGGTTGGAGGACTGGAATTCGAAGAGGAACCTGCGGTGCTGCGTTTCTTCGTCGGTCGGCTCAAGCCGAACAGCGGCTGGACGAGGAAACTCGTGGCGAAGTTCCGCGAGGATTTTCCGGACGGACGCTGAAGGACGGGCCTCGGCCTTGTCGGCGGGCGGTGCGGTTGCTTGACTCCCATCAGCCCCCGTGGCGACCCCTTTCCCATCCAAGCACTCCCATCATGTCCAAGCTGACCATCATCGCCCACATCACCGCCAAGCCCGACCAGGTCGATCTCGTGAAGCGCGAGCTGCTCAAGCTCATTCCCATCACGCGGGCCGAAGCGGGCTGCATCGACTACGACCTGCATCAGGACCGGGAGAATCCCGCCCGCTTCCTGTTCTTCGAGAACTGGGAAACCCGGGAGTTGTGGCTGGCGCATTCCGAAGCCCGACACATCAAGGACTACCTCGCGGCGACCGAGGGGGCGGTCGAGGAATTCGCAATCCAGGAGATGGATTTCATCGGCTGAGGTCGCGGTGCGAGAACCTTACTGTCTCGTTGGGGAAACACGATCTGTCAGAACATTCTGCTTGCCGATCAAATCCTGTACGTGATCCTGTCCGCATGAAGGCAATCTCCTACACAGCCGCCCGGGAGACCTTGGCGGCAACGATGCAATCGGTCTGCGACGACAGGGAGCCGGTCATCATCACGCGGAAGCGGGATCAGGCGGTGGTGATGATGTCGCTCGACGACTTCGAGTCGATGCAGGAGACGGCTTACTTGCGGCGCTCCCCGGCAAATTCCTGGAGGTTGGATGCTGCGGTAGCCCAGCTCGAGTCCGGGTGCGGTCAAGAGAGGGATCTCCCGCCGGTGGAATGAAGCTCAGGCTGATTTTCGCCGATCAGGGTTGGGAGGATGTCTGTCATTGGGTATCGACCGACAAGAAGGTATTGCGACGCCTGATCCGGTTGATCGATGAGTGCCGATCGACTCCGTTTGACGGGATCGGCAAGCCTGAGCCGTTGCGCGAGAGCCTGTCCGGTTACTGGTCACGACGGATTACCGACGAGCACCGTTTGGTCTACAAGGTGTCCGGAGATGAGCTTTGGATCGCCCAAGCCCGCTACCACTACAGCAAATAACGGCGGAGTCAGAGTAGGCCGCGTATGACGAGCTGAGCGCCCGGCTCGCCACTCACGTCGACCAGCCGAAGGTGCACCGGATGCGCTTCGACGGTGAAGGAGGCTGCAATCCGTCCATCTCGTCGCGATCTCCGGGTCTTCAGGTTTTCCAAAGCAGGGATATCCGAAACCGTTCGCCGTCACGACCTTTCACCGATGCAAGGCGTTTCGGTCCCGCCACCGCGTCCTGCTCGTCGCGCGGGAGCCTTGACGTTGCAGGGGTTTCCGGACATCCATCGACTCGGCAGAAGCTCTTGGATATCCAAAACACCGTGATATTCCGTTGGGAGAAGAATTGCTGTTGGGCAGGAATCATGATCCGCATCCTTTCCATCTTTGTCGCGATCGGTCTGCCATCCGTTCTCGGGGCGGCGACTCTCGCGGATCCCCCGAAGAACACGGGGATAGCGTTCAAGATCTCCAAGGTGGAGCGGGGCAAAGAGGGGGATACGGGCTTCGAACTTCTGGTAGTCAATATCGCGAATGAATCGACGTCAGATTACTGGATCATGAGCAGCGACAAAGACTCGGTTGAGCGCCATTTGAGAGGTAATCCGGAGGCTTTGGTTTACATGCTTCACCATTCCTACACAGCGGATCATGACGAGCATCATCACGTCCGCCAAGACGGTCATTGGCAACGCACCCATCCACTAGATTTCAGGCCAGGGAACACCCGTTGGATCAAGCTCGGTCCGAGTGAGCAGAAGGAGATTCGTATTCCAGTCGTCGACACGCTGGTCGGCCATGCAGCCCGAGTTGCTCTCAGTATGTATTTTTCCCGCGATGCTGAGGGACAGAAGAGTTTCTACCTCGTTACGAAGCCCGTAATCATCAAAGCCCAACAAGGCTCACCACAATCCGCTACCCGCTCTGAGTCAGATCTGGAGGGTGGCGATCAACCTCAACCAAAGGCGAAGTAGCGCTTCCGGTAGCGGTTGTGTGGACTTCGACACTACGCCGTCTGATAAGCCCGTCGGTCGTGTTCGTGCTGGCGGTCGCTGGACCAGGAGCTGACGCGCTTGAGGTAGCCGATGATGCGGGTGGCGTGGTCGATGTGGCGCGAGCCGCAGGCGGAGCATTGGTTGCGGGTGAGCTTGTCGATGTGGCCGCAGTCGTTGCAGCAGGTGACGCGGACGTTGGTGCAGAAGTAGTTGCAGCCGGTGCGGATGGCGGCGCGGATGAGCTTGGCGAAGCTTTCCTCGGTCGGGTAGCTCTCGAGATTGAGGTGCAGCGCCGAGCCGCCGTCGAGGTAGCGGGTCACGCGGTCGCCGTGGAGGATGAGCTTGTCGAGGATGTGGATGTCGTCGCGCTCGACCGGATAGAAGTACGAGTTGTAGCAGTCACGAGGGACGACGTAGCCGGCCTCGCGGTCCCAGCGGGCGAACTTGACGCCGAGGTTCTCGGCGGGGACGAACTCGGTGTTGAAGCGGGCGCCGTATTCCTGGGTCGCCTCGCGGTTGAGTTCGTTGATGATCCGGAGCTGGCCGGACACCCACTCGATGTAGTCCTCGTTGTTCGAGGGATCGAGGCCGAGGAACTCGGCGGCCTCGACCAGGCCGTTGACGCCGATGGTGAGGTACTGCTTTTCGGGCACGATGCACTTGGCGGTGTAGATCGGCAGCAGGCCGGCCCCGTCGAACTCGGCGAGGATCGCGCGGCGGGCGACGAGGTAGCGGTGGAGGTCGCGGACCTGCTCCTTAAGGTTGCGGCCGTCCTGGACGAGGCGGTTGAAATTGATCGTCATGACCTGCATCGAGCCGGTCATCACGCCGCCGGCACCGAGCGAGAACGAGAAGTCGTTGTCGCCGTCGAGCGCGTTGCGCAGTCGGCAGCACGACGAGAGCGAGTCGACGCTGTCGCTGGTGTAGATGAAGAACGAATTGCCGGCGGCGAGCTGCAGCGAGAGCATCTCAGCGAAGTCCTTGTCCCTTGGCTCCTCGCGGTCGTGGACGAGCGCGGCGGTGACCACGGGGAAGGTCAGCAGCGAGCGTTCACGCTCGTGGTTGAACCACTCGAGGAAGAAGGCCTGGAGGCGGCTGACGCTTTCCCACGACGAGCGGTCGCCGTCGGGAAAGACGAAGTCGCCGAACATGCTGGTGAAGTAGTTCTCGTCGAAGACCGAGATGTTCCAGAACACGCTCTGGTAGCTGCGCGCGGCGGCAGGTTGGTTGAGCGCGTAGACGACGTGCTGGAGGTGGTTTTCGATCTCGAAGCGGTGGGTGGCGAGGTAGTCCTTGCCGTAGTCCTTGCGGGCGAAGTGGTCGAAGCAGTTGAGGAACTCGACGGTGGCGCAGGCGCCGGCGAGGTTGGCGGAGATGGCGAAGACGAAATTGATGAAGCTGCCGCAGAAGGAGGCGAGGTGCTTCGGGGCCTTGCTTTCGCCGCCGAGCGGGACGAGGCCGTGCTGGAGCAGCGGAAAGAGGCTCACCGAGGCGCAGTAGGGCATGAAGGGCGCGGTCTCGTCGTGGGTGTAGATCTCGTGGTTGGCGAGTTGGTTGCGGTAACGGTCGGCGGTGGCGTCGTCGAAGAGCCGGCGCAGCTTGCGGTCCATCAGCTCGCGGTGGATGCGGATGTTGGACTGCTTGTGGATTTCGGAGGCGAGGACGGCGACGTTCTTGCAGGAGACGTTGGCGTTGGCATCGACGAGCGAGCCGTCGGCCGAGTTGCGGGCGGAAACGTAGTGGTCGATGAAGTCGAGTTGGGAGTTCATGGGATCTTGAGTCTGAAGGTCGGAAGGTCGGAAGGCTTGGGCGAGACGCCGGGGCTCCAGCCGGGTAAACCCGGCGCTCTGTTGGTCGCGGTCCGGGTCAGGCGGCGAGGTCGAGGGCGGGGGCGGCGTGACGCTGGAAGCGATGGGTGAGATCGAGGCCGCGGCGGAGGTCGAGGAATCGCTGGTTGGTACCGGGGGTGTCGAGCCCGCCGCGGGCGGCGACGAAGGGGCCGAGCTTGAGGTAGTCGAGATGGACGGCGACGGTGTCGTCGATCGTTTCCCGTCCGGTGTAGAGGCAGGTGGCGAAGCCCTTCGCCCGGCACAGCTCGAGCAGCTTGATCAGCGCCCCGGGCTGCCATTCACCGCCGAGGAAGCAGACGCAGCTCGCCAGGCCGGCGTAGCGGTCGAGGGTCGAGGCGAGCGTGGCCGGGTCGAGCGGGCGGCCCATTTCGGGATTCCGCAGGTCCGCGGAATGGCATCCGGGACAGCGCAGCGGGCAGCCGGAAAGGGTGTAGATCAGCGAGACTTCGTCGGGAACTTCAAGGGTTCCGACCGTGTGGCAGACATATCGAAGCGAGGGAAGCACAGCACCGGGAGTCTGCGCATAAATTGCTCAATCAGTCAAAGATATTGTATGAAAAATCTACAACAGCACCACATATAGTAGATGATCCAAAAACCCAAAAGTTCTTCTGTTTCTCATGCAAGCCGCCTGAACTGACTGATTTTCAGTCGTCATCGGAAGGGGTGGCCGAGGTCGGTCGACGAAGGCCCGCCCTACATCTTGGGAGTCGTCCCGGGGAAACGGGGCGCAGGGTCACCAGCCGGGTGGGACGGCACCGCTCACTCCGTGAATTCCGGGACGGGGCGGAGCGGCGGGGGCGTGGCGGAATCCTCGGATTCCCCGGCGCCGGTGGCTTCGCTGGCGGCGCTTGCCTTCGAGCGGATCTGCCAGACTTCGACGCGCTGGTTTTCCTCGGGGACCTCGCCGCTGAAGCGGTCGGTCTGGCCGAGGTAGACCGCCTGCACCTTCTGGTCCGGGCGCTTGATGGTGTCGAGGATGCGGGCGACGGCGGTGGCGCGGTCGGAGGAAAGGTTTTCGTTGTTTTCGACATCGCCGGTCTCCGAGGCGTAGCCGACGACGAAGAGCATGGCGTTGGCGGGCGCCTCGGCGGGGAGGTCGCGCAGGCGGGATTCGAGATCCGGGCGGACCTCCGCGGAGCCGGTGGCGAACTGGCAGGTGTCGAGGACCTCGGCGCTGAGTTCGGCGCCGAAACGGCTGTAGGCGGCGGTGAGCTGCTGTTCGGTCGAGCCTTCGAGCTTGCGCAGCGCGCGGAACAGGGCGACGGCCTCCTTGATCAGCTCGTTCTCCGAGTCGGCGAAAAGGGTGGAGCGGCGCAGTTGTTCCTCGAGTTCGGCGACGCGGGCCTCGAGTTCGTTGCGGCGGCGGTTGCTTTCGATGAGTTCGGCACGGAGCGCGCCGGGCTCGTCGCGCAGCCGGGCGAGTTCCTCGTTGAGGGTGGTGATGGTGGCCCGGGCCTTGTCGAGGTCGTCCTGGAGGGTGCCGGAGAGCGAGGCATCGACCATGGCGGCGCGGAGGTCGGCATTGGTCTGTCTGAGCAGTTCGCGCAGCCGTTTCTGTTCCTTGAGGGCGGTGAGGGACTCGGAGCGGAACTGGTCGATCTCGAGTTCCTTGCGTTCCAGCAGGTCCTGAAAGCTCGACCCCAGGGAAGCTAGGGTGTCGGCGTCGTCCTTGAGCCGCTCGGCCACCTCCGCGGTGGTTTCGACGCCGGTGGTGCCTGGGAGCGGGTCGAGGCCCAGGGCGATCCGCTCGCGGTTGAGTTCGGCGCGGCGGGTCTCGATATCGGCGCGCAGCGATGCCATCGCCGGACTTTCCGAGCTTCCGCCGCCGCCCCGGGGCAGGAGGTTCTGGAAGATGACGACGCCCAGCAGGACGATGATGATGAAGGCGATCGTGAGCAGGATCGGGGAGATGGGCTGCCGGGGCGCCGCCGCGTCGGATGCCGCGATCTCGGGCTGGTTGGTCGCCGGCGCGGTGGACTCGGGATGAGACTCGGCGGCGTCCGCGCCGGTGGGCGTATCGTCTTTCATGGGAGCAGAGGAAAAGCGGAACGGAGGCGTTTGTCGAAGCCTGAAATCGCCTCAGACCGCCGGTGCCAGATCGAGCAGTTCGGACGCCTCGGAGACGAGGTGGTCGGGTTCCTCGGCGGCGAGGGCCTCGGGGGAGTTGAATCCCCAGGTGACGGCGGCGACGGGGATGCCGGCCTTTTGCGAGGCCTTCACGTCGCGGATCTCGTCGCCGACGTAGAGCATTTCCTCGGACTTGAGCGAGAAGGTCTTGCGGATCGCCTTGAGGTGCTTGGCCTTGCCGGTGAGCTTGGAGGTCGAGGAGATGAAATTGAAGAGGCCGCGCAGGCCGTGGGCGCGGAGGAACAGATCGACGTTGGTGGGGGCGTTGGAGGTGAGGACGCCGAAGGAACTGCTGCGGGCCCGGAGGACCGGGAGGATCTCGCCCATGCCCTCGATGAGGGGCAGGCGGACGATGTTGCCGCGCATGAGCGAGGTGCCCTTGGCGATGAAGGCGGGGACGCGGCGCTTCGGGATGCCGAGGTGCGAGATGAGTTGCTTGATCGACATGTGGCGCAGGCCCGGCAGTTCCTCGGCGCTGACCTCGCGCAGCCCGTATTCGACGGCGAGCGTGTTGAAGATGCGGCGGCTTTCCTCGAGCGTGTTCGCGAGGGTGCCGTCAAAGTCGAAGATGATCGTGCGGTAGGCCATGAAGGGCGGGTCTAGAAAGGTGGCTGGCACGATGTGGGCCAAGCACAAACGATTCGGGAGTCAGGCGATGGCAAGCGGTAGATTCGGATCGATGTCGGCGTCGAGCGGCGAGTGGCGGCCGTCGAAATGGTGGAGCAGGCCGGCGAAGGCGATCATGGCGGCGTTGTCGGTGCAGTGCTGCGGGTCGGCGAGGAGGAGCTGCCGGCCGCGCTTTTCGCAGGCGATCCGGAAGGCTCGTCGGAGGGCGCCATTCAGCGAGACGCCGCCGGAGAGGGCGATGGTGTCGAAGCCGAGCTTGTCGGCGGCCTTCAGTGTCTTGGCGACGAGCACGTCGACGACCGCCTGCTGGAAGGACGCGCACAGGTGGGGGAGGTCTTCGCGCCGGGCTTCGCCCTGGTCGGGATTGCGGTCGGTGAGGGTGTAGAGCACGGCGGTCTTGAGCCCGGAGAAGGAGAAGTCGAAATTCGGCTCCTTGAGCATCGAGCGCGGAAAATCGAAGGCGGCGGGGTCGCCGGTGGCGGCGGTCTTTTCGATTTCCGGGCCGCCGGGGTAGGGCAGGCCGAGCATCTTGGCGACCTTGTCGAAGGCCTCGCCGGCGGCGTCGTCGCGGGTCGAGCCGACCCGGCGGTAGCGGCCGGGGCCATCGACCGCGAGCAGCAGCGTGTGACCGCCGGAAACGATCAGCGCCAGATGGGGCGGGACGCTTCCGAGCCCGACGAAGGGGGAGAGCAGGTGGCCTTCCAAGTGGTTGACCGCGATGAAGGGTCTGCCTGCGGCGGCGGCGAGCGCCTTGGCGGCGGTGGAGCCGATCAGCAGCGACGAGGCGAGGCCGGGGCCGGCGGTGGCGGCGAAGACGTCGATCGCATCGATCGAGAGGTTTGCGGTCCGCAGGGCGCGCTCGACCAGCGGCCGGAGGTGCAGCGAGTGGTTGCGCGAGGCGAGTTCGGGCACGACGCCGCCGTGGGCGCGGTGGAGGTCGATCTGGCTGGCGATTTCCGAGGCCAGCACCGTGGAGGGCTGGTTCCGCTCGCCGCGCAGGATGGCGACGGCGGTTTCGTCGCAGGAACTTTCGATGGCGAGAATGACGGGCACGGTCGGAAGGCTCCGGTGGCGGAGGGGTTTAGGCAAGGACGGGCTTGAAAGCGGTGCGGGAGGGGTTACGTAGCGGGCACATGCAAAGACGAAGTTTTCTTCGGGTGATCGGTGGCTCGGCGTTTGTGTCGGCGGTGGCGCCGGGGCAGCTTTTCGGCGCGGCTGGAAAAGGTGCGGGCGGCGTGCTGGTCGAGGCCTGTGGCTTCGAGGACATCGGCGGCTGGGTGCTCGACACGCAGTTCTACCAGCAGATGGGCGGCGTGCAGTTGCTGGCTCACGGCATGGGCGAGCCGGTGGCCAACGCGAGAACCGCGTTTGATCTTCCCGAGGCGGGGAAATGGCGGGTGTGGGTGCGGACGCGCGACTGGTGCCCGGGTGACTGGGAGGCTCCGGGTCGGTTCAAGGTGAAGGTGAACGGCACGCCGCTTGCGACGGTCTTCGGCACCGAAAAGGGCTGGGCGTGGCAGGATGGCGGCGTGGTGGAGATCGGCGAGGCCGGAAGGCAATCGCTCGAGGTGGAGGACCTGACCGGTTTCGACGGGCGGTTCGACGCGGTGCTTTTCACCCGCGAGGAGGCGCCCGAGCTGCCGAACGATGATCTCGCCGAATTGACGGCGTGGAAGGACCGGCTGACAGGGCGGGCACGGATGGAGGTGCCCGAGGAAAGCTTCGACGTGGTGATCGTGGGCGGCGGCATGGCGGGCTGCGGGGCGGCGCTGGCGGCGCGTGAGCAGGGTCTTAAGGTGGCGCTGGTGCAGGACCGTCCGCTGTTCGGCGGCAATGCCAGCCAGGAGATCCGGGTCCACACGATCGGCATCCACGGCAAGGGTGCGGGCCTGCTGAAGAAGATCGACACCAAGCACTATCCCAACGGCCATGCCGACGCGAAGCTCGACCAGGTGAAGCGCGAGGAGTCGCTCAAGAAGTCCGGCACGTCGCTTTTCGCCCACCACATCGCGGTGGGTCTCGGCAAGGACGGCGACCGCATCACGAGCGTCGAGGCGCGGGAGGTGAAGAGCGGTGTGATCAGGCGCTTCGTCGCGCCGGTGTTCATCGATGCGACCGGCGATGGCTGGCTCGGGTTCTGGGGCGGTGCCGACTACCGGGAAGGCCGGGAGGCCGAGTCGGAGTTCGACGAGGGCTGGGACAAGCACGGCGAACTGTGGGCGCCGAAGGAGGCCGACAACCGGGTGATGGGCACGAGCGTGTTGTGGAACTCGAGGAAGACCAAGCAGCGCGTGACCTTTCCCAAGGTGCCGTGGGCGATGCCGGTGGCCAAGGACCACGTGGCGACCGCGGGGGAGTGGTACTGGGAATACTCCGACAACGAACTCGACCAGATCAAGGACGCCGAGCGGATCCGCGACCACGTTCTGAGGGCGATCTACGGTTCCTTCGCCAATGCCAAGAAGCACCCGAAGAACGCGACGGTCGCGCTGGAATGGGTCGCCTTCGTCGGCGGCAAGCGCGAGTCGCGCCGGCTGATCGGCGACTACCTTTACACGATGAAGGACGCGACCGAGCGGCGGGAGTTTCCCGATGCCGTGGTCGAGGAAACCCGCGAGCTCGACACCCACTACCAGCTCAAGGAGACCGGTTCGCCGTATGATTTCCTTTCGAAGGCGATCTTCCGCAAGACCGGCGGCACCTACTACATTCCATTCCGCTGCTTCTATTCGAAGGACATCGCCAACCTGATGATGGCGGGGCGCTGCTTCAGTTGTTCGCACATCGGTCTTTCCGGCCCGCGGGTGATGCTGACCTGCGGCCAGATGGGCATCGCGACGGGCTATGCGGCGGCGCTTTGCAAGAAGCACTCGGCCCTTCCGCGCGAGGTCGGCAAAAAGCATGTCGCCGAGCTGCGGAAGCTGATTGGCTACGACGCGTGATCCGGCATGTCGTCAACTTCGGGCTGCTGTTCGCCTTCCTCGGGCTGGCGGTGACCGGAGTGATGGCCTTCACGCTGCCGTTCTCGATCACGACGACGCGGGTGCACATCGTCTTCGGCGCGCTGACGCTGCTGCTGGTGGTCATGCACCTCGTCTCCCGGACGCGGTATTTTTCGGGAAAGCTCTCCGGCAAGGGATCGTCGCGGGGGATGGTCGGCGCGGTGGCGCTCGCGGTCGGCATGGTCGGCGCGGTGGCGGTGGCCGGTTGGTGGCCGACCGGTGCGGCGGTCGATCTCGGCTACGAATCGCGGAACCGCGAGGCGATCGTGCGCGAATCGCCGCTGGCCGGGTTCCTCGATGATGGCGCCACCCGCTGGGTGGTGCGTGAACCGTCCGACCCGGAACTGCCGTCCCTGGCCCTGGCGATGCGCCTCATGGGTGATCCGGCCGTCGCGGTATGGGCGGAAAGCACCACCGGCACGATGATCGAGACGCTCTACCTGCCCGAGGCGCGGGCCTACTCGGAGCATGTCGAGGGGGGCGGAGTGGCGACCGGACGCCATCGCCTCCTGCCGATCTGGAGGCACCGCTACACGATGGTCTCCGGGGTCGAGCCGAGCGGCGAGGTCGACCTGTATTCCGCCGCCACGCGGACCCATTCCTTCCAACTGGAGAAGCACCTGCGGGAGGGCAAGGAGTTCGTGTTGTGCGTGGAGGTCAACGCGGTGCGGGATCCGAACGAAACCTGGCCGGACGAGGAGTTGGGTCAGCCTTCGCTGCTCTACACGGGGTATTTCGAGCCCGGCGACGGCGGCTACTCGCTGCTCGAACTCACCGCCCACGGCGGCGAGGCCACCGACGGTGGCACGCTGGCCTACGATTTCGAGGGCATCGACAGTGCGGGGGCCGTGGTTGATCTGCTTCTGGCGAAACTGGGATCATGGCAAGCCGACGGACAGGCTTCCGGCGATCCGGAATGATCGGGGTGGGTCTCGAAACTCCTGTCACAGCCTCGGAACCGGGTGCAAAGTGACCATGTCATGAAGGCTTGCCCACATTTGCCCATCACCTGTGCCATCGCATACCTCGGAGTCGCCGGGGTGGCGCTTTCTCTGAGTCTGGCGCCTCCACGTCCGCTCTCGGAGCGCGTCGCCGAGGCCGAGAAGATCTTCGTCGGGACCGTGGTCAACCGGGTCGAGAAGGATGGCTGGGTGCGGGCGGAACTGCGCGTGGACACACCGCTGCGAAGGGTCGAGGCCAAGCAGAAGGTGCCGGTGGTCTGGCGGCCGAAGATCCGCGATGTCATCCTCTTCGATGCCGAGGAAGGCCGGAGGGGAATCGCGATCCTGAAGGACAAGCACGAGGGCCGATACTGGCTGCGCGCGGACAAGTTCGAAACGGTCGAGAAACTGGAGGAGGTGAAGAAGCTCGTCGCCGAAAACCCGGAGGCCGATGCGGATGTGCCGACGTTCGAGGAGTGGATGAAAGCGGGGAAGCCGATTCCCAAGGACCGTGCGTTCACGGGCGGCACGCCGTGGTTCGACGAGACGACCGGCAAGCGGCGCTCGGCGGAGGAGGTTTATGAGATGCTGTATGGAAGGCGGCGGTGAATCAACTGGCGAGGTATTCGTCCGGCGTCACGACCGCGATGTCGGTGTCTCCAGGAAAGTCCGATGGGTTCCGGGTGATGAAGTGTGAGGCCTTCCACGCGCGGGCGCCCTGCCATTGAAGGGCGTCCTCGAAGTCCGCCATGCCCGACGCAAGTGCTTGATCGACTTCCGTCGATCCGATGCTTGCGATTCCGACGACCTTGCGGAGTTCGCGAAAGAAGCGCAGAACCCTTGGTTGCTCGGGCTTGCGTAGGATGTAGGCGATGTCGGAAAGAGTCAGTGCGCTGACAGCGACCGTGGCGGCGCCGGATTTGGCAAGGGTGAGCACCCGCAGCGAGTCGGAGACGAATGGCATACGATTCTCCAACACGTCGAGCAGGACGTTGGTGTCGATGAAAAGCCTATCCATGCTTCTCAAGAATTCGCTCCGAACGGGCATCGAAAGGCTTGGGGCGATGCAGAAGACCAACGAACTCGCGAAGTTCGGGCCAGTTCACGGAAGCCTGCTGCATTTCGTCCGCTTCGCCGGGGAGCGAATCAATCAAGGCGGTGAATAGGGCCGAAACACTGGTGCCGTGGCGCCTGGCATAGGATTTCGCCTTTCTCACGGTTTCCTCGGGAACCGAAAGGGTGAGTTTGTTCGGCATACGTGCATGGTAATCCACTGATACGTATTAGCAAGGCGGATAGGCCTCGGATCACTCAAGGCCCTTGCGTTTTCGCCAGTCCTCCGAGATCCGATGGCAGGTCGGGCAGCGCCAGGTGAGATGACGGATGCCTGAACTGCAGAGCAGGTAGGCCTTGCCGTCGTTCGGGCAGATCCGCGGAATGCTGCCCTTGAAGAACGAGTCGGGATAGTCCAGCCCCGACACACCCTTTTCAATCCGTCGCTCCATGGCCTCGTGGTGGAGCGGGCAGATCGAAGCGTCGTACAGGACGTGATCGCCATCGGAGATCCGGACGAGGGTATGGTCGATCCAATCGCGGTCGGAGCGACCCCGGCGGATGGACGCCCTCAGGAATTCCGCGCGGTAGCTTTTCGAGGTGTCGATCGCACGATGAGGCAGGGCTCTCTCCGGCCATTCGACAGCGGTAACCGGCAGATTGCCAACGGGATGAACGGTGGCAGTGGTGATTCCTTGGGTATTCTCGAACGAAAGTCCTGCCGAAGTCACGAGGCGACACTCTCGGTGATCCTCCGAGTAGCGGACGCAGTCGTGGAGGATGGGGCCGCAGCCCGCGAGGATGAGAGTCGTCGCACAGACGCCTGGCATGAGTGACTTCATCGGAGGAGAGTCACGGTTTTTCCGGCAGTGACTGGAGCGCTGCCTGAAGGACCGGGTCGTCCCAGCCCTCGATAATCTTGCTTTCCTCCGGAGTGAGGCTGGCGCGTCGGAATGAGAGCGAGGTCTTCTCCCGGATGTCGTCCGTGATCCCGACCACGACATCGGGCGTGACACCGGTGAGGTGGGGCGTGCTGCCACTAGGCGTGTGGTAGGTGGCGATGGTCAGGCGCAGGGCGGTGCCTCCGCCCATGGGGATGATGTTCTGGACCGAGCCCTTGCCGTAGGATGTTTCGCCGACGATCACGGCCCGGTTGAGATCCTGAAGCGCCCCGGCGGTGAGTTCGGAGGCGGAGGCCGACAGGCGGTCGATGAGAACGGCGATGGGGTAGTCGCGTTCCCGGCGCTGGCGCTCGGGTGTGGAAAGGATTTCCGGCTCCATCTGGCGGCCACGGGTGGTGACCACCTCCGTGTCCGGCGGCACGAAGAGCCCGAGAATCCGCACGGTCGCCGGCAGCGAACCGCCGGGATTGCCGCGCAGGTCGAGGACGAGGCGCTTCATGCCGGCATCCTCCATCTCGTCGAGGGCGGCTTCCATTTCGCGCGGGGCCGCATCGGTGAAGGACGAAAGGCGGAGGTAGCCGGTCTGCTTGTCGTCGAGCAGGCGGGATTCGGCCACGGCGCGCTGGTCGACCGCACGGTGGGTGAGGGTCACGTCGACCGGCTGTGGCTCGGCGGGCGACTTGAGCTTTAGGGTGACTGTGGCGCCTGGTTCGCCGGCGAGGCGGGCGAGCAGGGTGGGAAGCTCGAGATCCGCGGTCGGGTGGCTGTCGATATCGAGGATGGCCGAGCCGGGGAGGAGTTCGGCGGCGGCGGAGCCGGGCAGGACGTTGGCGACGTATGGTCCGTCGTCGCGCAGGCCGAGAGTGAGGCCGAGTGAAGGGACGTGCGGGTCGAGGTCGGGATGCGCCTGCATCGCCGCCGCCATTTCCGGATGGATGAAGGACGAATGGGGGTCGAGCGAGGCGAGCACGCCCTCGAGGGCGTGGTTGACGAGACGGTCGTAGGCGAGCTTGTCGACGTCCGGATGGCGCTGTCGGACCTGCTCGAGGACTTCGACGAAGCGCTCGATCGCCGGATAGGCGGCCTCGTCGGGGTCGGGTAGGGAGGGTGGCTCGTCCGCGAGGATGGGAAGGACAAGCAGCGGGAGCAGCAGGCGGCGCATGCCGGCATTCAAGCGCTTGCGGCAGCCGCCAGCAAGCTCACGCGGCGTTGCGGCGCTTGCGGATGAGCGGCGGCTTCTCGCCGATGACGACGGCGCGGTTGATGGTGACCGACTCCACGTCGTCGCGCGAGGGAAGCTCATACATCAGGTCGAGCATGGGCCGCTCGAAGATCGAGCGCAGCGCCCGGGCGCCGGTGCCGCGGCGAACCGCCTCTTCGGCGAGGGCGCGCAGGCCGTCCTTGGTCACCTTGAGCTTGGCGCCCATCAGCGAGAGCTGTTTCGAATACTGCTTCACCAGGGCGTTCTTCGGCTCGGTGAGCACGGTGACCAGTTCGTCCTCGGTGAGCTGGCGCAGCGAGGAGATCACGGGCAGCCGGCCGATGAACTCGGGGATGAGGCCGAAGTGAAGCAGGTCCTCGGGCTCGGTGAGTTCGAGCAGGTCGCGATCATGTTCGTCACTTTTTTCCTGAATCCCGTGGAAGCCGAGCGCGCTGCGGCCGAGGCGGCGCTGGATGATGTCGGGCAGGCCGACGAAGGCGCCGCCGCAGACGAAGAGGATGCGCTCGGTGTTGATCTGGATGTATTCCTGCTGCGGGTGCTTGCGGCCGCCCTGCGGCGGGACGTTGCAGATGGTGCCCTCGAGGATCTTGAGCAGCGCCTGCTGGACGCCCTCGCCCGAGACGTCGCGGGTGATCGAGACGTTGTCGGTCTTGCGGCCGATCTTGTCGATCTCGTCGACGTAGATGATGCCCTGCTCGGCGCGCTCGACGTCGAAGTCGGCGGACTGGAGCAGGCGGAGGATGATGTTTTCCACGTCCTCGCCGACGTAGCCTGCCTCGGTGAGGGTGGTGGCATCGACGATGCAGAAGGGCACGTCGAGCAGGCGGGCGAGGGTGCGGGCGAGCAGCGTCTTGCCGGAGCCGGTCGGGCCGAGCAGCAGCACGTTCGACTTCTCGATCTCGACGTCGGCGAACTCCTCGTCGGCGTTCTCCTGCCGGAGGCGCTGGTAGTGGTTGTAAACCGCGACCGCGAGGACCTTCTTGGCCTGCTCCTGGCCGACGACGAAATCGTCGAGGCGGCGGCGGAGCTCGGCGGGCGGAAGCAGCCGGGCGTTCGCCGTGTGGGAAGGGCGGTGGGGGCCCGAGCCCTCGGCTTCGGCGAGTTCCTTGTCGAGGATGTTCGAGCAGACCTCGACGCATTCGTTGCAGATGTAGACCCCCGGTCCGGCGATCAGTTTCTTGACCTCCGAGTGGCTCTTTCCGCAGAAGGAGCACATTGTGAGATTCGACGCTCGTGCCATGGTTTTGCTCGGGAAATGGAAACGGGATGGGCGGAATCACTCCCGCGCCACCCCGTGATGATAGCGGATATCCGCTCAGGCGTCTTTCTTTTTTCCGTCATCGGAATCGCCGGCGGCCTCCTTGACCGCGTCCGGCAGCTCCTTGCGGCTCTCCAGCACCTTGTCGACCAGGCCGTAGGCCATCGCCTCCTCGCCGGTCATGTAGTTGTCGCGATCCGAGTCGCGCTCGACATCCTCCACGGATTTTCCGGTGTGCTTGGCGAGGATGCCGTTGAGGCGTTTCTTGAGATTGAACATGAAGCCGATGGTCCGCTCGACGTCCGAGGCCGTGCCCTGGGCGCCGCCGGAGACCTGGTGGATCATGACGTGCGAGTTCGGCAGGCAGAAGCGCTTGCCCTTGGTGCCGGCGGTCAGCAGCACCGAGCCCATCGAGGCGGCGATGCCGATGCAGTAGGTGTTCACGTCGCAGGTCACGAACTGCATCGTGTCGTACATCGCGAGGCCGGCGGTGACCGACCCGCCGGGCGAGTTGATGTAGATGTGGATGTCCTTCTTCGGATCCTGCATCTGCAGGAACAGGAGCTGGGCGATCACCGAGTTGGCGACGAAGTCGTCGATCGGAGTGCCGATGAAGATGATGCGGTCCTTGAGGAGCCGCGAGTAGATGTCGAAGGAACGCTCGCCGCGGCCGTCCTGTTCGATGACGACGGGAACGTAGTAGTTGTTGCGCGGGCCGAGGGCCTGCGGGCTGGCGGTGGGAAAGGAGCTCATGATTCCTGTGAACTTTCCTCCGGAGTTCCGGAGACTTCCTCGACGTTGGCGTGCTCAAGGATGAAGTCAATGGCCTTGCCCACCAGCATCGAGTTGCGGACGCCGGGCAGGCGGCCCTGCTTCTGCATGTCGCGGATGAACTTCTTCGGGTTCTCGTTCCGCGACTGCGCCATGCGGGCGAGGTGCTGGACGAGTTCCTGGTCCGGGACCGCGAGGTTCTCGCGGTTGGCGATCTCCTGGAGGATGAAGTTGGTCTTGAGGTTCGTGCGGGCCTGCATGCCGGCACTGGCGAAGATCTCCTGCTGCTGGGCGGCGATCTCGTCCTCGCTCATGCCCGACTGCACGCCGCGGCGGACCATCGAGTCGGCCTGGCTCTGGGTCTCCTGCTGGAGCAGGCCCTGCGGCAGCTCGAAATCGACCTGGCTGTTGAAGTACTCGACGATCTGGTTGACCTTGAGGTCCTCGATGCGGCGGCGCTTTTCCATGCCCGCCTGCTCGCCGATCATTTCCTTGAGCTTGTCCATGCTCTCGGCGCCGAGCTTGGCGGCGAAGTCATCGTCGAGATCGGGAAGATCCATGGTCTTCAGTTCCTTCACCGCCACGGAGAAGACGACTTCCTTTTCCCGCAGCTCCTCGACCGGGAAGTCGGCGGGGATGGTCACGGTGAGCTCCTTCTCGTCGCCCGGTTTCGAGCCGGTGAGCTGCATCGCGAATCCCGGCAGGAAGGATTCCTCGTCAATCTTGAGCCAGAAGCCCTCGCGGCCGGCGAGGTAGCCGACGGGCTTGCCGAGCGCCTCCTCGATGGGCTGGCCGTCGAGGGTCGAGCTGTAGTCGATGACCGCCAGATCGCCCTCCTCGGCGGAACGGTCCTCGATGTCGGTGTAGTCGGCGAAGCGTTCCCGCATTTGTCCGAGCTGCTGAGCGAGCTCCGCATCGGTCAGCTCGGACGGCGGGACCCGGAGGGAGATGCCCTTGTATTCCGGAAGTTCGATGTCCGGGGCGAGGGTCAGCATCGATTCGAAGGTGACCGAGCCGTCCGGCGTCTCGGTGTAGGCGGTGGGGCGGCCGAAATCGATGACCTTGAGCTCTTCCTTCTGCAGGGCCTCGTCGAAGGCCTTGCGGGTGAGGCGGTCCTCGAGTTCCTCGGAAATCTGGGGGCCGAAGCGCTTCTCGACGACGGCGCGGGGAGCCTTGCCGGGGCGGAATCCCTGGATGCGGGCCTGCTTGGCGTAGATCTTGACGATGCTGTCGCGTTCCGAGCGCACGTCGTCGGAGGGGACCTCAACCCGGAGGGTGGCGGTGCAGTTCGGCTGCTTGTCGACGGTGATGTTCATGGATCTGGTCGGGAAGGGCCGCGGGACCCCGCGGCGGGGGCGGGAACCTAAGGAGTCGGCCGGTGGCTTGTCAAAGCGAAGTAGCGGACCCTTCCGGGCGTGGAAGAGCCGACATGGGCCTTGACGTGGCGGGGGTCGGACGGGTTTCATGCGCCATCGCTGCAGCACATGGGTATTTCAATCCTTTCTAGCATGAGGCGCGCGCTCGGAGGGGCATGCGGAGTGGTTCTGGCAACGGCTGTTTTTCTCGGCTTCGGTGTCGAGAAAGGGGCGGCTCAGGATTTCGAGGGCAAGAAGGTCACCTCGGTCGATTTCCGGTACGAGGGAGACCGCACCGCCGTCGACGAGGCCCGGCTCCGCAACAACATCCAACTGCGCGCCGGAGCGACCTACCTGACCGACACCATCGACAACGACATCCGCGCGCTTTACGAGTCGGGATTCGTCGATGACGTGCGGGTGCTTGCCGAACCGGTCGGCGCGAACGGCGTGCGGGTGGTCTACTCGGTGGTGCCCCGCAGCGAGATCGTCGGCGTGGGCTTCGTCGGCAACTCGGTCTTTTCGGACACCAAGCTGGCCAAGGAGTCGAAGCTCAAGGCCGGCGGCGCCCTGAGCGATCAGATGATCCTCGATGCCCGCGAGAACCTCGAAACCCACTACGAGAAGGCGGGCTATCCCGACGTCATGATCACCCACCGGGTCCAGCCCTCGCCCTCGGGCAACGGGTCGGAGCTGATCTTCGTGATCGACGAAGGGGTGAAGCGCGAGATCCGCGACATTCGCTTCGAGGGCAACACCGCCTTCGACGACCGCACGCTGCGCCGGCAGATGAGCGTGAAGGAAAAGGGTCTCTTTTCCTTCTTCACCCGCTCCGGGCGCTTCGAGGTGGACCAGCTCGACGAGGATCTCGAGGCGGTCCTCGATTACTACCGCTCGAAGGGCTACCTGCGGGTCAGCAGTCCCGGCATCCGGCGCGAGCCGGTCGGTGACGGCCGGACGGACCTGGTGATTCCGATCAGCGAGGGCGACAAGTACACGGTCAAGGGCGTGGGCTTCGGCCGGATGACGGTCTTCAACGAGGACGAGCTTTACCCGGCGCTGACCCTCCAGGGGGGCGACGCCTACAATTCCAAGAAGATGCGCGCCGACATGACGACCATCCGTAGCTACTACGGTTCCCGGGGTTATGCGGACGCGACGGTCACCCCCGACATCCGCGACGCCGGGCCGAACCAGGTCAACGTGATCTACCAGATCACCGAGGGCAGCCGCTATCGCGTCGGCAACGTGAACATCGAGGGCAACACCAAGACCCAGGACCGCGTGATCCGCCGGGAGGTTCCGCTCAAGCCGGGTGACTACTTCAACTCGGTCGAACTCGAAACGACCGAGTCGCGGCTCCAGGGCCTGCAGTACTTCGACCCGGTTTCGGTGACCTCGTCACCCAGCAGCCGCGGCGGGAACTATCGTGACGTGGACATTCTCGTCGGCGAAGGCCGGACCGGTTCGATCTCCGCCGGCATCGGCTTCAGCTCGATCGACAACGTGGTTGGCTTCGTCAACCTCGAGCAGTCCAACTTCGACATCACCAATCCCTGGTCGTTCACGGGTGCGGGCCAGCGCTTCGCGATGAACATGCGCCTCGGTTCGGAGCGGACCGACTTCTCCATCTCGCTCACCGAGCCCTGGTTCATGGGGCAGCAGCTCGCGCTCACCGGCGAACTCTTCTATCGCGACTCGCAGTATTTCTCCGACTTCTACGAGCAGACCAATGCCGGCGCCGCCATCTCGGTGCGCAAGCCGCTGACCGAGAACACCTACATCACCGGCGAGTACCGGATCGAGAACGTGGAGATCGATCTCGAGACCGCGGTCTTCACGCTCAACGCCCTCCGCCCGCCGGGCACGCCTCCCTCGCTGCTGATTCCGGAGGCCGGCGACTACCTCCGCAGCGCCGTCAGCGCCAACTGGATCTACGACACCCGCGACGCGCTGATCGTCCCGCGGCAGGGAACCAAGGTGGACATCGGAGTCAGCGTGGCGGGCACTTTCCTCGGTGGCGACGTCGATACCTTCGGCCTGACCATGCGCGGCCAGCAGTACTGGAACCTGCGCTGGGATTCGATCCTGTCGATCCAGGGCGAGCTCGCCTTCGTCGATGCGACCAGCGGGACGGTGCCCATCTTCGACCGTCTGTATCTCGGGGGAGCCCGCACCCTGCGTGGCTTCGATTTCCGCGATGTCGGCCCCCGCGACCCCGTGACCGGCGAAGTGGTCGGCGGCCAGTCGCTCGGCTTCTTCTCGGTCGAATACACCATTCCGGTCATCGATCAGGTCCGGCTGGCGGCATTCTACGACATGGGCTTCGTCAATCCGTCGGCCTGGGATCCGGATCCGAGCGATCTCTACAGCGACGTCGGCATCGGTGTGCGGCTCAAGCTGCCGGTCAGTCCCGTGCCGATCGCGCTGGACTATGCCATTCCGGTCGAGAGCCCGGATCCTCTGGCCGATCAGGGGGGACGCTTCCAGTTCTCGCTGCAGTACGAGTACTGAAGCCCTCCGGCTGAAGAGCCCGGCGGTCAGGCCCAGCCGATGAAAGCCACGCCGGAACCGTCCGGCGTGTTGAAGTGTTCCCGGTCGAAGCTCCGCTTGCGAAGGTAGCCGAGGGCCGCCCGCGAGCCGTCTTCGGAAGCGCCGGGAGAGACGCTGGTGAGGTGCCCGACCTCGCCTTCCTCGTCCATCAGGGGAGCGGGGCGCGTGGCATCGGTGGAGAACCGCGCGAGTCGTCGGTTCACCCGTCCAACCGATTTGATGCGCGATAGGACTTCCTGACCGATGTAGCAGCCCTTGTCGTAGCCGATGGCGTGCCGGTCGAGTCCGGCCTCCGGTGGCAGCATGCCTTCTTCCAGTTCGCGTCCCCAGGCCGGGATTCCGGCGGAAACCCGCAGCGTCTCGGCTTCATCATCGGAAATGGGGTCATCGTCCGGCTCGCTGCCGCAGGGATACCAATGATCGACACCCTCGCCGAACGGGCCGGCGGCGGTCCGCGCGAATGCCGCGCCTTCGAGAGGGCCCTCGGCATGGACTCGAACCCATCGGCCGGTCAGGTCCTCGATCTCGACCTCGTCGGCGATCAGGTATCGCTCGAGCCGTGCGATGATTTCGACGGCGCGTCCGCTGGGCCCGGCGACCCGGATGTCGCTCTCGTCGTCTCCCTGGAAAACGGAAACGGTGAACTGAAGCCGGCCTTTGGCATCGGTGATGCAGGAGAGCCGCGCGTCCGCGCCGAGGTTTCGGACATCCTGGGTGAGCTGTCCGTTCAGGAAGCGCACGGCGTCGGGACCGCGAAACGCGAGCAGGGCGGGGATTTCGGCCTTGAGATGCCGGATCATGGGTTCCTGACGGATGGGCCCCTCCGCCCGACGCGTCCGTGTCGGCCTCGGATCACCGGGCTGTCGAGGGGCCGATCAGCGCTCATGGTTCCTCTTCCCGCTTGAGGGCGAGTTCGGACAATTCGGCGGCCTTCTTGTGGATCTCGACGATCTTTTCGGGCTTCGGAGCCTCTCCTTCTTCGAGCAGCATTTCCGAACGCATGCCGGAAAGCAGATCGCGCATCTCGATGAAGTTGGGTCGTTCGGCGACCCGGGGTTCGAGCGAACCCACGATCGAGGCGTAGTAGTCGGCAATGTCCTCCCTCATCACCTCGCGTGCCCGTTCCTCGCTGAATTGCTTCTCGACCGCACCCGAGGCCACATGCAGCGCCCGGATCCAGCCGCCCAAAGAGATCAGGTGGGCCAGGTCGGCATCCCTCAGGGTGACGAGTTCCATCTCGACGTCCCTCTGGGTCGCCGAGAGCTCTTTCTTGAGCTTCTCGACCTCTCCCTTCTCGGCCGATTCGAGCAAGGCGGCGGCGTGCTGGTTGATCCGGTCGCCCGCACCGAGCGCCTTGGCGTAGCGGGTGAGTTGCGATGCGAAATCCTCGACTTTGTTGAGTTCGCCGACCTGGACCACCAGGAACCCGTCGGCGATCAGGAATCCGAGCTCGATGGCAAGATCCGCCCGGTTCAGCGGCATCTTGTCGGGAGTCTTGCGGGGGTGATCCGCGAGGGGCAGGGGTGCCAGCGATTCCAGCGAGTCGAAGATCCTGGAGATCGACGGGGCGGTGAATTCGTTGATGGCCAGTTCCTCCCGCACGTGCGGGTCGGCCAACAGGTCGGGCGGAATCTCCTTCCGGAAGTCGTCCGGTTCATCCTCGGCGGCGACCGGCGTCGCCAGAATCAGGACGAATCCCAAAGCCTTCAGTGCCTTCATGGCGGCAATGTGGCAGCAGAAAACGCCCGGGGCAACGGGAATGCACCGATTCCGGGGAGTTCTGCGCGCTTGACCCCGGGGCCCTTTCGTGTTGGCCTGCGGCCGGGTGGAAGTCCACCCGGTTTGGGTCCAAAGCCTCCGCCCCCGGTTTTGGCCAAGTTCAAGAGCTGGTTTCACATCAATGCCAGCTTCCTCCTTCGCGTCCCTCTGACTCATCAACCGACGATCGCCATGGAACTGTGGTCCTCACCCCTCTGGTATGCCTCCTACATTCTCGTGCTTCTCGGACTGTCGGGATACGGGATGCACCGGCTCGGCATCGTCTATCTGTATCTCAAGCATTCACGCAAGAAGCCGGAGCCTCTCCGCCGCTTCGAGGAGCCCCCGCTGGTGACCGTCCAGCTCCCGGTTTTCAACGAACTCCACGTCGTCGACCGGTTGCTCGACTCGGTCTCGAAACTCGACTACCCCAAGGACAAGCTGCAGATCCAGGTGCTCGACGACTCGACCGACGAGACCACGGAGATCTGCAGGGCCGGGGTCGAGCGTCTCCGGGCACGCGGTTTCGACGCCGAACTGATCCACCGGACCGACCGGACGGGCTTCAAGGCCGGGGCGCTGGAGAACGGCACCCGGTCCGCCAAGGGCGAGTATCTTTTCATCCTCGATGCCGACTTCGTCCCGAATCCGGACGTTCTGGAGAAGACGATCCACTATTTCTCCGATGACAGGATCGGCATGATCCAGACCCGCTGGGGGCATCTGAACCGGACCTTCAACCTGCTGACCCGCATCCAGGCGATGTTCCTCGACGGCCACCTGGAACTCGAACAGACCGCCCGCAACCGCAGCGGCCGCTTCTTCACCTTCAACGGCACCGCCGGCATCTGGCGCAAGTCCTGCATCGCCGACGCCGGTGGTTGGGAGCACGACACCCTGACCGAGGACATGGACCTCAGCTACCGCGCCCAACTCAAGGGCTGGCGGTTCATCTTCCTCAAGGAGGTCGAGACCCCGGCCGAACTGCCGGTCGACATGGACGGCTTCAAGAGCCAGCAACACCGTTGGACGAAGGGCTCGATCCAGGTCTGCAAGAAGGTCCTGCCGGCGATCTGGCGCAGCGACGCGCCGATCTACGCCAAGCTCGAGGCCACCGCCCACCTGACCTCGAATTTCGCCTACCTCCTGCTCATCTGCCTCTGCTTCCTGATCTACCCGAACCAGCATGCCGCGCCGGATTTCGGTCCGCTGACCTACTACATCGTCAACGTGCCGATCTTCTTCTTCGCCTCGGTTTCGGTGATCGT
>ERZ869936.258-NODE-258-length-57625-cov-7.816085_pt1 | contig 57625 bp, 32 predicted proteins | sample MGYA00520876_ERZ869936 | MGnify/ENA primary metagenome ERZ869936 (study PRJEB32218, sample SAMN09650985) | biofilter metagenome | isolation source: enrty point of leading RO module | place: Saudi Arabia: Thuwal, RO plant located on Red Sea | collected 2016-02-17 ... | reverse complement strand
GCATTTCGCGGGTGATGCGTGAATGCTCGGGAGCCGTCTCGCCGGGGTGCGTGGCGATGCCTAAGTCGCCGATGCGGACCGCCGCCACAGTAGTCTCGACGCTATCGCCGATTTTGACGGGCAGCACGCCAATTTGCGAAAGCTGCTTCCAACCCTCGTTCTGTACCGGAATCGAGATGGTCGTGCTGGCAAACTCGATTCGCGGATTGGCAACGGTGGTCGCCTGCTCGAGTGCTGACCGGGATTCTGCCGCGATTTCCCGGCCGTAGCGGTCCGCCAACTCGAAGCTGCGATTCCCTTTGACGGGCTGAACCCAGCCGCCGACCGCTCCCTGAAAGAACAAATGTTCTCCGTCGAGCTTTTCGGACATGCCTCGGTAAAGACCGCCGACCCAATCCGCTGAGACGACATTGTGGACCCCATCGAGAATGGTGGGATGGCACGCGAAGTTCGTAATGGTGGCGATGCACGTGCCGTCGTTTGACTGCAGTTTCAACACCGTGAGCGTGCGATCCAATTCACCAGGTTCGCACTCGTTGAGCACCCAGTCGACTTTGCTTTGAATCTGCGCCGTGTGCAAGGTAGCCGGCACCAGTGAAGCCGCAGCCCGCTGAACTTGGCGCGCCACGGTTTCGATCAGCCGATCCAAATACTTCGGGTCGACGCCGCTGGTTTGCAAATCGGGGCCCCACAGTCCGACGATGTCTGGCCCGTTGTGACAATGGGTCGATGCGACAATGATTCGCTCAGCCGTCAGTCCCGGAAGTTTGGCTCGCTTGGCCGCCTCGTGCTGAATCTGCTGGATCGTATGCGAGAGCAACCCGATACAATCGACCGCAACGAACGCCACCGCTGACTGGCCGTCGTGAACGATCACGGCTTTCGAAAACAGATCATCGTGCACGCCGGTGAACTTGCGATCTTGCGCGTCCCCAGCAATGTAGCTACCGACAGGCGGGTTCACCACGGCCGACGCTGCTCCCGCTCGGAATGGCGTCTTGTCTTCAGCAGCGGCGATGGAACAAATGACGACTAGCGAAAGCGTCAGCAGCGTCGTACGGATCATCGAGAACTTTCCAAGGAGTGGTGCAGATCGAGAACATGCTTTTCGTAACACGATATAGCCGCCGGTCAGATCTCGATCCAGAAGCAAGACTAGTAGGCGTCTACTGCAACGATCGTACCATACCCGAAGACGCATTGCCCGATCGAGACTTCGCAAGGCAGTCTGGACGCAATCGGGCTATCTGTTGGAGGTAACTCTGATCGCAATTCGAGACGGCGAGGCGCATCGTCCGATTGATTGCATTCGGCGGATTGCGAACTTGCACATTCGTGCACGGTGTCGAACCGACCTACGCGGCGTAGCGATTCCGAGATTGGCTACATCCGGCCGCCGTGGGTGATGATGCCGGCCCTTTGCGAGCGCACAAGAAAAGCCCCGCGACGGCTCGACGGAGCAGGGCGGGGCCGCGCGGACTCGATGAAAGCGGAGGGCATGGGATTCGAACCCACAACCCCTTGCGGGGCACCTGATTTCGACCAACTTGAACCTGTGCGAAAATCCCTGGAATCAGATCGTTTCCGTGTCCAGGTTGGGCACAGATTGGCGCATCCACCGTCCAATGCCGGACCTGGTTCGTGACCAGCACTCATCGGCTTCCGGCAGGAGTGCCGGTACTCGAAGCCCGCGTACGACGCCCATCCGCTGTGGTCCATGGGATCGACGCCGCCGAGAGAGCTTCCATCAATCGATGTTACGCCGGTACGCCCAACAATTTGCAGGCGTCTTCGTAGCCGGCTGCTCGGAATCCGTGGTTGTCGTCGCGGTTGTAGCCATAGGCGCTGCTGGTGACGCGTGCCAGTGCCACGATCTGTCGCCACCGAAATGCCGGACGAGTTGTTCGGTATTCCTCGCGAACCGTGTGAAAGTACTTTTCTCCGTGAAGACGACCGTCTTCGCTCACGGCGTACTTGAGCATCAATTGGAGTGCTGGCCCGACATCGTGGCCATTCTCGCCATAGATCTGCATCGCAGCCGAGGCGCGACCCTGGTCGTTGTGCCGAATGGCGTCTTCTGTTTCGGCGAGCAGCCCAGCCGCGTCCCGCGCTTTCACCAGTGTTCGATGCTCGTCGGTGGGGTAGGGGTGCTGCTGGAACTCCGTTGTCTGAAGACCGGCGTAGTACGCGGCGACAATCAGTCCGGACACGGCATACCGCGGTTCCGCGATCCGTACCATGTTCCGCCAGGCGTTGGTGGCGTCGGACGAATGAACGCCGGCCGAATCTCCGTGCGTCCGCCAGTTCTTCGTTCCCTGGCGCAACACGCACAAGTTCGACGCCAGCGAGATTGCTTCGCCGATCACCTCTGGATCGATGCCGTCGGCCAAGGCCGCCGCCGCAGCTTCGGCTGCTTTTTCGCGCGGCCCGTCGAAAATTGCCAAGCTAAGCTCATCGACCGCTGCATCGCCCGGATCACGATTGCCGATCTGCTTGCCGTCCAACTTGTACTGGTCAAGAAGTTTCGGCACGAGTGCGCGAATTGGTGACTCGGGGTGGTTGCCTTCAACATGATCGCGTTCATGATCGGCGCACAGCCGCACGCACTGGCGAAGCATTGAGTATGAGTATTCTTTACCCAGCAGGCCCACAAGTCCGTAAGTACGATGAGCGAATACGAATCGGTGGACGTTGAGATCATCCTGGACCGCGGGTTGCAGTGCATTGAATGCGTCAAGCGGCGAGTCGCCGACGCCGGCCAACAACTGCTCGCCGCGCGTTGCATCGAGCTTGCGACACGCATCACGGATCTGGACGCCAACATCACCTGTGGAGGCATGCTCGGCCGCGTGAATGGCCTCGAGCGTGGCTTTCGATGCGCCGCCGACGTTTTGGATTTGCTGCGAATTGCGATATAAGACCTTCAATACCGGGAGTGGCTGGCGACGGTCGGGCAGCAAGCCGCTCATCTCCAGCGAGGGCAGCAGGGCCATCGCGGTATGAAACCCTACATAGTCACAGCCACCAAATGTGACGGCATTGGCCAACGCCCCAGCACCAACTAGCTTCTTCAAATCGCATTTGCCGTCGAGAACCATCTTTGCCAGCAACGGCTGGAGCTTGTCGGCCGGAGTGCTCCGCATCAATTCCACGAGCGGGGCATACTCACCAAGCGGAATGGCATCGGGCCCGTCATCCGCGAAGGCGGTCGAAAAGCCCAGATCGCTGGCCAGCGAAGTGCCCAGCCCGGCCGCCAACATGCCGCGACCAACGTCTGACAGGAACGCGCGACGGTTATTGCGATTCATTGCAGGACTCCCTTCGAGTTGCGATCGGGTTGCGGGCTACGAGTCAGTAGGGGCGATCCACCTATTTTCTAGAACGCGGCGGCGTTACACCAAGCGGATTGCGGGCAGGACCCATTTTTTAGCGGGCCGATGTAACGACCGACCGTTAATATAGATAGGATCGCGCGCCGACGTGCGCGGCTGCAATTATCCGCTCTATCGGGAGGCCGTTCGTGGCGGAACGATCTTGTCCTGATTCGACCCAGCTTCGCGAGTTTTCCCTGGGTCGGGGAGATCCGGCGCAATTCGATGCGCTGGCGGGCCACGTTGAAGGCTGTGTCGATTGTCAGCACCGGTTGGAGCGACTCGAAGACTCTGCCGACGAACTCGTAACGCAGCTTGGGCGACTGCACGGCGCTCGTGATGAAAGCGTGCATGTCGACGACAAGGGGGCGGATCCCTGGAGTCAGGCGATTCTTGCAAGTGTCTCGAAGTCGGGCCACGTTCGCTCGCGGATCACGGCAGATGTAGGACGCGAACTTGCCAGGCGCCTGAGCGAAGGTCCGGTGTGCCTTGATCGATTTGAGCTCCGATCCGAGTTGGGCGTTGGCTCGTTCGGCTATGTGTTTCAAGCGTGGGATCCACGATTGGAGCGAGTTGTCGCACTCAAAGTGCAGCGCGCCGGCAGCCTTGCCTCGCCGGACGAGGTGGAGCGCTTCCTCCGTGAGGCCCGCAGTGCCGCCCAACTCAGGCACCCGTCGATCGTCTCGATGCACGAGACCGCGCAGACGGAAGACAACGTTTGGTTCCTCGTTAGCGAGTACATCGATGGAGTGACGCTGGAGAGCCGATTGCAAGACGGGCCGTTGCCGCCCGAGGATACCACCAACATCGGTGTTGAGTTGGCCGACGCCTTGCAGTACGCCCATGAGCAAGGAGTGGTCCATCGGGACGTCAAGCCGTCAAACATCATCATCGACCGAGAGGGGCGGGCCCATTTGATGGACTTCGGCCTGGCCAAACGCGACTCGGGCGAATGGACCATGACCTCCGAGGGTCGCGTGCTCGGGACGCCAGCATACATGTCGCCGGAGCAAGCGGCAGGTACGTCGCATCAGGTCGACGCTCGCAGCGATATCTACAGTCTGGGCGTGGTGCTATACGAAATGTTGACCGGTGTGCGTCCATTTCACGGCAACCGGCGTCTGCTGTTGCTCCAAGTGATTGAGGACGATCCGCGACCTCCGCGCGCGGTCCGTCCCGACGTACCTCGCGACCTCGAAGTGATCTGCCTGAAGGCGATCAGCAAAGCCCCGTCACGGCGCTACCAAACGGCGCGGGAATTGGCGGAAGACCTGCAGCGATTTGCCAAGGGGCAGCCAATCCTGGCGCGGCCGATGGGCACATTCGAGCGCACTGTGCGCTGGGGCCGTCGATATCCGCTGGCCGTCAGCGTGCTGGTGGCAGTTCTGATCGGCTCTGTGGCTGGCTTGTGGTATCTCTCGAGTTTGGCGGAGTTCTTCGTGCGGCAAACCGCACTTGAGAGCGCACGGCTGGAAGCGAACATGCTTGACGAGGTATGGCGCTTTTACAGCGACGAGATATCCGATATCGACCCCCGGACCTCGAGCATCACGATTACGGAGAATTATCGTCACGTGCATCCTTCGCTACCGCTTCCGGCCACTTTTGCGATTGATCTCGGCGAGCGCATTAGCCGTCGCAGTCCCGGCATGGAAGTCCGCGTGTTCAGTCGCTATCCGTGGCCCAGTCGTAAGGACGGCGGGCCGCAGAGCGAATTTGATCTGGCGGCGCTGGAATGGCTGGAAGCGCGGGCGAAACCGAACGACGACACGCCGGCCGAGTACGCTCACTTCGTGGATGAGGATGGGCGGCGGATGTTGCTGTACTACACGGCCCGCCACATGGAGAAAAGCTGCATTGCGTGCCACAACCACCCCGACAGCCTCAGCCCTAAGAAAGACTGGAAAGAAGGTGAAGTTGTGGGCGTGCTAAAACTAGTACGGCCGCTTGAGCGTGAGATTGACAATACTCAGGCCGGCTTGCGAAGTGCATTCCTGCTCATGGGGGCGATCTCGTCGCTGGTGCTGTTGCTGAGCGTCGTTGTTACGGTCACTGCGCAAAATCGACGAAGGGCGGCGCAATGACGGCCAATGGCGATGCCGACGACCATCCGCGCTTGGGCGGCTCGACGTCGCGGAGCTTGTTGGCCGGAGCGCGAATGGACGACCCATCCGCTTGGGAGCGCATTGTGCGGTTGTATGCCCCGCTAGTCGCGTCGTGGTGCCGAAGGTGGGGCCTGCCGGAACAAGACATGGGCGACTTGATGCAGGACGTATTCTCGGCTGTTGCAAGCCATCTCGAGCGATTTCGCAAGGACAAACCCAGCGATAGCTTCCGCGGATGGTTGTTAGCGATCACCAGAAACAAAGTACGCGATCACTTTCGCCGCCGAGCCGGTGAACCTGCCGCACGAGGCGGAACGGAAGCCGCGCTCTACATGCAACAGATTCAGGATCCCGGCGCGGTCGACGACACAGCGTCTTCCGACGATCCGCTGTTCGACGAGCTGGTGCTAAGGGCGCTTGAGTCCATTCGTGATGAGTTCCACGAACGCACCTGGCAGGCGTTCTGGCGCACCGTCGTCGAGGGACGCACCGCCACGGACGTCGGCACCGACCTGAAGATGAAACCGGGCACGGTACGAGTTGCCAAGTCGCGCGTTTTAATGCGCCTACGTCGCGAGCTTGGCGACACGACTGACTAGTCCTGGTCCTGCGGCGCGAGATGGGCCGGCGCCGTCTTGCTCATCCAGCCAGCGCACAAGAAAAGCCCCGCGGCGGCTCGACGGAGCAGGGCGGGGCCGCGCGGACTCGATGAAAGCGGAGGGCATGGGATTCGAACCCACAACCCCTTGCGGGGCACCTGATTTCGAGTCCTATCTGGACATGTGTCCATTACTCCCAGCGTCGTCCAACTCGCGCACGCGTTTCACCTTGTGGCGACCGCGAGTCTCCACGAATGTCCACTAAGTCCGCCAGTGTTCCGCGTGTTGGCTACAGATTGGCTACAAATCGCATCCGTGCCGCCAAACTTTGGATCGCGGTTCTTTCCAACGTCGAGCGCCTTCCTGCGGCACGCAGTGCCTGCACCACCAATGTCATAATATCCTCCCCTTAAAGAACGCTCTTCGAAACTAGACGCGCGAGCGATTGCGAGAACATGGTGTCCGGCTTGAACTTACCGAGTTCGAGTCTCTTTCGGTCCGGCTCAAACCGGAAGCAACCGTTAGGAAACTGCCGCCCGCCGGATAGCAGCCATGTGAGTCTGGGCTGTTCACTGCTAGGCCGTTTTTCTGCACGCTCGAAAACTTGCCTGTCGAGATAGCAGCGGCGCGAGCGCCCACGCAGTCCAGCCAACGCAGTCTGCTGTGCCGTCCTGATCTGCCACGCCTGAACGCAAAGCTCACCAGGTTTTGCGGTGTGCCTGCGCCGCTCCTCACCACCTTCCGTGTCTAGCGAGGTTGCCTACTGGCGGGCGAACAGCAGCGATTCTGGGGCTCTGTCGCTGGGCCGAATTTCCACTAGACCTGCCTGTTCTTGATCTCTCTATTCCACAGCCGATGACCTCGAGCGGCAGGCCAAGTTCCTCAAGAATGGTTACGAAACGCCGAGACATCTCTACACCGGGGACCAAGTTTCGGCTGCGAATTGGGATCAGATCGGGTGCGATTCACCGTGCGCTTGGGTCAAACGCAGGTCTTAGAAGCACCGGCCGACAACGACTTGACACAATATGTGCTCATATGTACACTATCGCCCGATGTCACGCACAGATCAAGAACTGAGCGTCTACTCAGTCAACCTGCGTCGCATTATGGCACAGGCGGGATTGACCTTAGCTGAGGTCGTCAGCGCGACGGGCACTTGCGAGCGCACTGTCAAAGGGATACTGAGCGGACGCACGAAGCCGCACGCCCGTACTCTGAACCGAATCGCGACTGGGCTGGGCGTCTCAACCGATGAGTTCTTCGCCGCGATCACGGTGGAAGCTGAACGGCGAGCCAAACGCGATGCGCAGGATGACATCCATGCCAAGGTCGATGAGTTGCTCGCGAACGGGCAACGGAAGTTGCTGACCGAGTTTGTCGATCTACTCTGGCGCCAAACGCACGACGGAGGAACCGACAGCACGGTGTATGCCACGACTCCCTCGGTCAACTCGTGCGAATAAATCGCCCATCTGGCCCACGATCGCGGTGAGGTTTTAACTTGTGAGGGGCCGTCGCCAATTCGAATTCCTCTCGCGTGAATTCAATTCTATCGTTACCTGTCCGTGAATCACGAAAAGGCGGCCGTAGTTGAATGACGCCGCTGGATATCTTGGACGCTCGCCGGATTCTCGGATGGCGACCGAACCAAAGTTCGATCCGATTTACAAGCGTCAACATTGCGGCACGCAATAGATCGCGCTCGTCTCCTTCCAAGGCAACCCTGATTCGAGCTAGTTCGGCCATTGTCTCGGCGATCGAGTGTTGAACGGTCTGCCCGATTACGTCCGTGCTAGTGGAACACCGGCCGTTGCGCGGGCCGTTCTCGCTTGCAACAGACAGGGAGTTGAACTGCGCACAAAGATTATCCTCGCATTGGCGATCGACCACTCTTTCGCGAAGAACTCCCTGCAAAAACAGAAGGAACAGTCTCTCATCGATTGACCTGGTGCGACAAACGATACGCCCCATTTCCGTCGCACTGCGGCAGGTGATTCGCCAAAACTCGCGGCGACTCGTGGAACCGCCGCTGCGTGCAGACTGTGCAATCATGTGTGCGCCACAGTGGCCGCAGAACACCAATAGAGCCACAGGGTTCACGTGTCTCCGGGGGCTCTTGTGGCGTATTGGCCCTAGACGCAATTGCACCCGGCGAAAAAGCTCTCTATCAACAATCGCCGGATGATCGTTCTGGACGATGACCCAGTCCTGTTCTGGATTGCATACTCGCTTGGTGCGTTGCTCCTCACGGGCTGTCGCGAATGCCGCGTCCTTCACGACTTGACCATCACGAACGCCGAAGTACTTCCCCAAATGTCGACGGTTCCACACTTGGTCCCCACAGTAGACCGGGTTCGCAAGAATAGTGCGTACGGTTGTTTGCCGCCAGCGCCCATTGGCGGGTGACGGCCGCCGGCGCGCATTAAGCGAGTGGCAGATTTCATGACTTGAGAGCCCGTTGGCAAACGCCTGGAACATCCAGCGAATGTTTCGGATTGTTGCCTTGTCCTTCGTGGGATCCAGGCGCGCACTCCAAGTCTTTGGTCTCAGGAAGCTTTCGGACGAAGTCAAACGACGCTGTAAGATGCCACGTTCATCAAAAATGAGTTTGTCGTAGCCGTAGGGGGTCCTGCCGTGGCAATGACCTGGTCGCGTCGCGCGTCGTTGAATTCCGCGCGTGATGTCCCGCGCGCGATCCAATAGGACCGTGTGCTTTCCTTCTTGCTGAATCGAATACATCAATCGTCCACTCGTCTCGGTCCAGTCGATCTCACCCTCAGCTACCGTTACGAGCCTTATGCCTGCACGGCGTAGTGGTCCGACCCACTCTGCCGCTTCGATCGAATCAAATCGTCCGAAGCGATCCAAGGACCAACACAGAATCTTTTGAAACTGGTTGTTGCGCGCGTCGGCAATCATGCGTTGAAAATCGGTGCGCCGAGCAATGTCGTCGCCCGAAATCCCGTGGTCCTCGTACCACGCTGTGACTTCGCAGCCGATTCTGGCAGCCAGAGTCAAGATGTACGCACGCTGCTGTGCAGGACTCTCGTGCTGACGGTCGGTTGACATGCGAACGTAGCCAACAGCGCTTTGCTTGGTCGCTGCATCGACGACAGCTGTTGTCATGGCTCACCTCGCTGGGGACGTTGGGATCGCTGATCGAGGTTCAAAATGCGCCGCCCCACGAAGGCGTCAATGGCCATGTCACTTTTTTTCAGCAAATTGACACAAGTAGTGCAAAATCTGGTCGCGACGTGGCTCGCACAAATGCACGTTTGTGACACATTCGAGTCATGTGTCAGCCATCAGTGCGTGTAGAAAATGGATTGCCGAACGGTCACGATCCACCAGCAAGGCCAGGATGCAATCGGCGTGCGAAATCTTTACCAGCCCCTGCTGTTCTTACTCGCCCGCTCCACCGCCGACGACCTCCAGCGGCAAGTCGAGTTCCTCAAAGCCGAGAACGAGATGCTCCGCAAACGAGTTCCCAGGCAGCGAATCTTCCTGAAGGCGGATGAACGTGCGAGGCTTCTCAAGCTGGGTAAGGCGCTCGGCCCGGCCATACGCCACTTGATCACCAAAGTCGACTATTCGACGTTCCGTCGATGGTTGCGCAAAGAGAATCCCGCAGCCGTCAAACACCGCAAGGGTCGACCGCGGATCACACAGGTGATTCGCGAAGTGATCGTGCAAATCGCCAAGGACACTGGCTGGGGTTACAGCCGGATACTGGGTGAACTGCGGAAGCTCGGCGTGGGCAAGATTTCCCGCCAGTCGTTCAGAACCATCCTGGTCGAGCACGGCTTCGATCCAGGGCCCAAGCGGTGCCGCGGCTCCTGGAGCCAGTTCTTGAAGATCCACGCCGACACGCTGTGGCAGGTCGACTTCTTCAGCAAGCGGGTATGGACTCGCGGTGGTCCGCGTCAAGTCTTTGCGTTGGCCTTCATCCATGTGCGCACGCGGCGCGTATTCGCCACGCCAGCGACTTATCGACCGAACTCCACCTGGATGAAAACGCAAGTGCGGGCATTCGCAGCCTACGCCGAACGAGAGAAGCTGCCCTGTCAGACCATCATTCGTGACCACGACGGCAGGTACACGTCCGACGTCGACCGGGCGTTCACGCGCCGCGGCATCGACGTAAAACCCGTTGGCCCGCGAGCGCCGAACTTGAACGCCTTCATCGAGCGGTGGATCCAGAGCCTGAAGCACGAGGTCCTCAATCACTTCATCGTGTTCGGCTTGGCACACTTCGACCACATCGTCAGCGAGTTCGTCGACTACTACCACGACTGCCGGCCGCATCAAGGAATTGGCAATCGGCTGATCGGCGCCGAAGAATTCGACGCGCCGCCACTGATTGAGAGCATCGAGCAGCTTGAGTGCGAGTCTCGGCTCGGCGGACTGCTCAAGACCTATCGCCGCGCCGCCTGACGGCAGCCATGCTTCGATCAGCTACGATTCTGTCGCACGCTGGCTATGCGCGCCGAATTCTCGAATTGGCAATTCGGAACCGGCAATTTGGCCGCACGCCGCCATAGTACCGGGGCCAATCGCTCAGGAATCCCTGCACAACCATCCTCGACACGTGCCGACCTCGCTTTGGCAATCTATTTGTACATGACGGCCGCGCTCACGCTGGCCCCGCGGCTCTCCCTGTGCAATGCCTTGGGCCCTAACGCGCGGCAGGGCCGGCGCCGCACTGACCTTGGAAATCTGCTATCACGCCGGTCGAAAGCACCTGCCAATCGTAACGCTCAAGCGCGCGGCGTAGCGACGTGCCGCTGCCAATACGGCGATCGGTGCGCTGGCGATCCGTACCAACGGTCGACGCAGCATGCCTCAAGCGCGAAAATTACGCGTCGGTTCGCTTTGCGAACCACAGTATGTCCTCGCTGCTGCCTCGAAACCCCGGAAATCAATCAACTGCCACCCCGCCAATCGGCGTAGTAAACAATCGCTGGACCGCTATACGCGTGTCGAAAACCTTGTTGCAATTTAGTTGTTTAGTTGTACCGGGCGCCGTTTAAGTTTCGGCGCAAATACACGGGCGAAACGCCGTGCCGTTGAACCCCTTTCCCACAAGGCTATTGACCAGGTTGAAGGTGCACACGGGTCGTGGGCAGACATAGTTGGGAGTTACCAAGTATCGAAAAATATGCGCCCCATTGGTTCTCGCAGCGTCAATGCACAGCTCGGAATACCCGCCTAACACATCTTCGTCATCGTACCAAGGTACGGACCGAACTCGATCGACACAGTCGAGCACCTTCGTTACGTTGACAACTTGATAACCGGGAACGCGAGTTTCTGTGTCCTTGAAGAAAAGCGGTGCGGGAAAGATCTGCACGCAATCCTCGATCAACGCCCATAGGTGACGTACGAGCCGATCCGACATGATTGTCCAGTTAAGTGCATTGCCGAGATAGTCTGCGATTGGGGCCGCCGTGTCGTCGATCCAAAGTTTCAGACTGGAGGGAAACTGGCCATCAAAGTCGCCGCCTTCCAGTAACTTCTCACCAGCCTCTTCAAAGCTCATCTCTTCATGTGTGTCGCATTTCCATCCGCTCACATGGCGCATATCCGGCGTATTGGAATAATACGTCGGTATCCAAAACGTGTCTGACCGTTTCGGTGCTCTGCGAGGTCTTATTTCACTACCCATACTTCTTTGGTGTTGTAAGGTTTAAGCGTGCCTTTGCCAATATCGCGCTCAATTGTATTGACAACTGCTTTGAACTTGTCGTCTGCCGCCTTTTTGCTGACTCGTCCGCCGAGCCGGTCTTTGAGCGCTTTCCAAGCCCTATCGAGACGTAATTGTATGTCATCCAAGTACGTAGTGGAATGACGTCCAGCATGGTTGCCCAGCAGCATCTGATTGCGACTGTCTTTTTCCAAGTTAACGCCCGCTCTTCTGACTAGCTGATGATTCTGAAAATCGTACTTTGAATTGCCGTACGGCACCTTATGATGGTTTTGAATCCCTTCCTTGGACGACGCCATCAGTAGGTAGCCTTTGAATACCACTGGGCCGACTGTCTGGACCATCCACTTCGCGGCCGCCGGATTTACCACCCAAATTTTCCAAAGAGCGGCACTAGCTGTTCCCGCACCCGCAACCGCTACCGCACCAAACCCACCCAATGACGGGGGTGGCGTAAGGCTTGCGCGCAGTCCGATGGCACTCAATGCAGCCGAACCGCCGTTGAGTGCAGCGGCTGCCACCTGGACCAAGCCATCCCAGAATTCGCCATTTTGAAAAGCATGAAACGCATTTGCACCGTGCTGAATTGCGGAATAAGTGCTATGCACGAGCGAAACGAAATTCACCGTTGCCAAGGAGAACTGTATCGCCGCGGAAATATTGATTTCGGCCAACAGCGACTCTCCCGTCGGATCAGTTCCAACTACGGGGTTGCCGTGCGTGTACAGATACTTGTGTAGGCTCAGCGGATCCTGAGGGTTGCCCTGGAAGGGATCGAGCGTGAGAAACAGACCGCCAGAGCGCCAGCGGGCGATGTGGTTGGTCAGGCCGCTGGCCGGGTCGAACTGCCCGTCGCCGGCGAACAGCCACGTCGTCTGCGCCAGCGCCGCCGACGTGAGACCCGTGCCCGCCAGCGTCTCGCCGTAGGCGTCGTACGCGTAGCGCTCGACGATCTGCCCGCTGACGGGGTTCAATAGCGCCCGCGTGCTGCCGTGGCCGTCGTGCAACAGTTGGAACAGCGTGCCGTCGGCCAGCGCCTGACTGATGATCGCATGGCCGATCGCGTAGCTCCGCTCGAGCTGACCGTCGACGATCTCCTCGATTGCCTTGGCGTAACCGGTGTGGTTCTGTGGATCGATGTGATACTCGGTCACCACGGCCACGCCGCCGTCGACCTGGACGGTCTTTTGAATCCGCGCCCCGGCGTCGTTATAGAGATAGTCGGTCACGGTGACCGACGTACCGTCGTCGACCGTTACCTTTTCAAGCCGGCCTTGCAGGTTGTACTCGTAGGTCGTGGTGGAGTCCGGGTCGCCCGTCGGCTCGCTCGTGTGCAGGCCGCCGTACTGCTTCTTGCTTGTCTGCTCGGTGGCGTCGTAGTCGTAGAAGGTGGTCGTGTCGGCGGCCGCCGGTGTCTGGTCGTCGCGTTCTTCGCGGGTCAGCCGGTCGTTCACGTCGTGGAAGTACGTAATGATCTCGTCGACCGTGGCGTCGTTCCCCAGGTCGACTTCCTTGTGCACCCGGTTGCTGGCCAGGTCGAAGCCGTAGCGGGCAACGTAGCCGTCGGCCGTGCCGGGCCCATCGTAGGTCTCCTCGGTCAGCCGGCCAAGCTCGTCATAGACCCAATCGAACGAGGTATCGCCGTTGGCGTCGGTCTCGTCGGCCCGCACGCGCAGCCCGTCGGCCCGTAGCGTGTAGAGATACTCGGCCAAGAGCGTGTCGACGCCCGGCTCGTATACCGCGTCGTTGTCGTCGTCGAAGTGCCGCAGCTCGGTCAGCCGGTTCAGCTCGTCGTGGACGTAGTCCGTCACGTAGTCGGTTGTTGCATCAACGTGGCGGATCTCCACGTCCAGATTCCCATTGGCATCGTAGCGATACTCGGTTACCTCGGGCACCGCCAGTGGCCCGGCGTCGTTTCGCTCGACGACCGAGACCGATTCCAGCCGGCCCAGCGCGTCGTACGTGTAGCCCGTGTCGGTGATCGCGTCGGCCAGTAGCGCGCCCGACGGTCCCTTGCTGGACCAGGTGCGGGTTAGCTGACCCAAGGCGTCGTACGCGTAGTTCAAGTAGCCCTGGTCGGATTGGATCTGCACGAGCCGGCCGTCGGCGTCGTACTTGCGAGTTTCGGTCGCTTCGCTCACCAGGTCGTCGGCAAGCGTGATCACGCGGTCCAGCGCGTCGTAGGTGTACGAGATCGTCTGACTGGGGGTATTGGCGGCGTAGGCGGCCGCGTCGGCGTAGAATACCCTCGAGTCGAGCCGGTTGGTTTGCAAATCGTAGACGAACTTCGTGTGCCGGTCCCGGAAGTCGACGTGCAAGGTCTGACGACCGTGCTCGTCGTACTCGAACCGCTCGCTCGAATCGTCGGGCAGCGTGCGCGAAAGCTGCCGCCCAGCCGCGTCGTAGGTGAAGACGGTCTCTTTGTTGAGCGTACCCGAGTGATTGTCGTCCATCGGGTCGCGGATGAGCGTCTGGTTGCCATAGACGTCGTAGAGGTAGGCGTACACGGCGGTGCCGGTGATCGACCCGGTCGTGCCGTCGGTGATCTCCGGCAGCGTGACGCCGGTGAGCTGGCCCGCGTCGTTGTAGCCGAAGTCGGTCTGCCGGGCGGCGCTGGTGTCGATCGTCGTGGGATCGTTCGGGTCGGACTGGGTGAGGTTCTCGATCTGGCTGACGCGGCGACCCAGGACGTCGTAGGCCGTTTCGCTGCGCAGGTGTTCGTGGATGACGTCGCCGCTGGCCGGATCGAGCACCTTGGGCAGCACGACGGCCGATTGCCGCCCGGCCGCGTCGTATTCGAACAAGGTCGTGTTGCCCAGCGCGTCGGTCTGGGCCACGAGCTGGCCGGCCGCGTCGTAACGGCTGGTCGTGCGGATCAACTCCGGCCCGCCGTCGGGCACGCCGTTGGTGTAGGTGACGTCGAGCGTGTCGTCGTTGTTCAGGTCGACCGCTTGGACGACGGCCGATTGCCGCCCCGCGGCGTCGTACTCGAACCAGGTCCGATTGAGGACCTCGTTCAGCGGATCGGTCAGGTCGGTCGTGTCGTAGGTGATCGACTGGGCCACGCGACCGGCTGCGTCGAAGCGGGTCTCGCTGCGGCTGCGGATCGCGGCGGCAAGCGCGGCACCGGTGGGAGCCACGAAGATGGTCTCGTAGATCGGCACCGTGGCATTCGGGACGGTCGAGTCTTCGTCCAACGCGATCTCGACGCCGGCCAGCCGCTGCGTTTCGACGGCGCGCCCGGCCGGGTCGTAGATCGTGCGCGTGACCCGGCGGTCGGCCAGCGGCGTGTCCTGCGAGTCGTCGTCGATCGTGAAACCCGAATCGGTCGGGGCCAGCCCGTTGGCGACGATGATCGGGTCCATGCTGGCCGCCACGCGGCCGTTGGCGTCGTAAAACGTGCGCGTCACCAGCCAGCGTGGCTGACCGGCGGAGTTTTCGGTCTCGGTCCGCGTTTCGATCGCGTTGCCGCGGACGTCGAACAGCGTGTAGGTATGCCTGCCGAATTGGTCGACTTGTTCCACGACCTGGCCGGCGGCGTTGTAGAACGTTTGGGTTGTCCAATCGGGCGTGGTCTGATCGAGCGTGGATAGGGTACCGTCCCACGTGCCGGTCAGCGTGTACTGCCGCACCTGCGTGACGCGGTCTTCCTGGTCGTAGTCGGACCGGGTGAGCAGCGTGGTGTCGATGGTTCCGTTGCCGGAGGTTCCATCGCCGCCGGCGGCCGGCGAAGGATCGTCCCACTCGAAGAACGACACGACCTGGTTGCCGCGCGCGTCGTAGCGGAAGTGGCGGCTGACGCCGGACGGATCGATGGAGGAAAGCAACCGGCCCTTCTCGTCGTGGATGAACTCGTTGGTGATCAGCGCGCCGCTGGGGGCAACGCGGTGGGTCTTCCAGAGTCCTCCGTCGATGTTGTATTCGAATTGTGTGATGCCGTCGGCCGGATCCTTGGTCGCCGTGAGGAAGCCTTCGGAGAACGTGTTGGTCGTGACGCGGCCGAGCGCATCGGTGATGGTGGCAGGGTTGCCATACTTGTCGAAGTTGCCGTAGTACGTCGCGTGGCCCAGCGCGTCGGTGGAGGAAAGCAGGTTGTCGTCCTGGTCGTAGACCGAAATCGTTTCCCAGACGGACGGGTCGAAATCGAGGTTGTTCGGATCGCCGATGAAGTCAAGACCGACGGTAAAGCGATCGACGTCGCCGATGGCCTCGACCGGAACGCTGACGTGCGTTTGGTTGTCGTTCGCGTCGTAGCGGAAGACGGTGACCAGGTAGCGATTCGTGCCTGCGTCGGCCGTGTACTCAACGCGCTGGATGCTGCGTTCGACGTTGCCGCGGGCGTCGCGCACGATTTCGGTGGGGCTGCCGTCGGCGTCGCTGACTTGCTCGACCGAGCGGCCGTCGCCCAAGTCGAGCGAATACGAGAACCCGGCCGGATTGCCGGCGGCGTCTTGCAGGCCCAACAGCCGTCCGGTGCCCGGATCGAAGCTGGCGGCCAGCACTCGGACGCCGCGCGAATCAACGATGCCGGTCAGGTAGTGCGGACGGTTGGTGGCCGCCACGTCGTACTCGAACCGGGTCGTTTCGGTGGCGCGATTGGTCACGGCCAGCAGGTCGCCCGTCACCGGATCGTACTCGTACCGGATCGACTGGCCGTCTACGTCGACGACTTCGATAACGCGGTTGGAACTGTCGCGATGCATCTCGACGCTGTCGATGACTTCGCCCGACGAATTGACGCTGAACACGTTGTCGCGGTTGAACACGAGCCGGTTGCCTTGCGGATCGGTATAGCTGAGCAATTCGCCCGTTTTGGAGTCGAAGATATACCTGCTGCGGTCCGGCATGGTGAGCCGGTAGTTGTTGTTGGTCGTCGAAGGATTCTTGGGAATCCCCAGCGTGGATTGCGCCCCGGTGGTCACCTCGCGGAACTCGCCTGTTTCCGGATCGAGAACGACCGCGAAGCTTTTGTACGCCTCGCTGAACAGATTGGGATCGAACCGATTGATGTATTGCCGTGGATAGAAGTAGTCGGTGGCGGTGCCGGCCAAATCGAGCCGGGCCAGGTTCCCCTCGTCGGGCAAGAAACCCAGGGCGAAGATATCTGCCAATCCGAGGATCGCACCCGCGCCGCCGGCTTCGCCCGTGTCGGTGGGCATGGGCACCGCGGTAAAGCCGATCTGTTGGCCGTCGGGCAGCGTGACGACCATCCGCGAACCGTTGAACAGCGCTGGATCGATACCGAAGCCGGCCCAATAGCTATTGTTCGGATTGTCCGAAAGCTGGATGTCGAGGCTGCCGGAAATCATGTCGAGCGACCAGCCGTAGCCGAAGTCGCCGATTCTGTTTGCCTGGAGCGTGTCGTAGGTGCGCCGGATGGTCAACGGCAGCCCGGCGACGGAGGACTGCAAGTCGGTGAAGCTCAGGGCGAAATTGCCGAGCTTGAACTGGCTGTCGATGGTGATCAGTTGCGAGGACACCTGTGGCGGCGACTTGCCGTCGGTGGCGACCAATTCCAGCCAGTAAGAGCCGTTGGGAAGGCTTGACGGATCGATCTGTGCGCCGAGCGCGGCGGAAGTTTGCAGGGTTGCGTCGCCGCGCTGGCCGGCGAACGATCCCAGATCGATGCGGGCCGGCTGGCCGCCGGCGCCCGTGGGTACCAGGCTGAGGGAATACGTCACCGCGTCATCTTCCGGGTCGTCGACAATCCCGAAGATCTCGACCGTTTGTGTGATATCGAAGTCGCTCGCCGGTGCCGTGAGCTTGACGACGGGTGGCAGGTTGTTCGGATCGACCGGCGTATAAACGTAGAGACTGTCGGTGGGCGACGTGCCCATGTTGCCGGTGAGATCTTCGGCGGTGGCATGGAAGTTGATCGTGCCGGCGGTATCCATGGCGACCGTGACCAATCCGTCGCGCCCGACGGGAATGGGATTCGGTACGTTGTCAACATAGAGCTGCACGTTGTCCACGTTTCGTCCGTCGACGTCGTCGACAACGCTCACGAAGAAGGTGACGACGCCGTCGAGGTGGATCTGGGAATGACTGGCATACACGGCCACAACCGGAGCGACGTCGTCGCTCGCCGGTATGATTTGGATCTGTTGCGGGGTGGACGACGCCCCGTAGGCGTCCTTGACGACCACGTCGAAGTTGATCGTGTTACCCGCGTCGTCGGTGGTCGTCTGCCAACGGATCCGACCGAACTCGTCGATCGTCAGTGCGTTGGTTGGTGTCCCGTTGGTGAGCGTTAGCTCGTATTCCAACGGATCGCCGTCGGGATCCGAGGCGATGACGTCGTACTTGTACAACTTGCCCGCGTTGATCGTCGTGACCGGCGGCGAGGTGATGCTGGGCGCCCCGTTGGCGCGCACGGTCAGCGTGAACGTTTGCACCATCCCCAATCCGTTTCCATCGTCGTCCCTCACGACGACCGACACAGGATGCGGCCCCACGCCCGCCGCCGTAACATCCGCCGCCGGCCAGGAAATGACGCCGCTAATCGAATCGATGATCATTCCCGTAGGCGGAGATGACAGCGAATAATGCAGGCTGCCCGGACCGGAATCCGGATCGTTCGCTTCTACGATGTATTCGTAGTCTTCGCCGATCGTGGCCAGATAGACCGGGTCGGACGTAATCAACGGCGCCAGATTGGTCTCGGTAGCGTCGTCAGTCGCGGTCAAATCGTATTCTTGAAACGCGAAACCGCCGGCGTTGTCGGAAACCTGGACAGTCACCCGATAGGGATTGTTGGGGCCAAGCGCGCTGGCGCTGGGCGTCCAGGTCAGGCGTGCTTCGCCGGGAGCGATCTGCTCGATCGTCATGACGTTGCCCGATCCGTCGTCCGGCGGGGTACCCACCAGATCGATGACTAGTTTGGCCAGCGGGTTGTCTGGATCGCTCGCCTTGATGTCGTAGGTGTACTGCTCGCCGACCAGTGCCAGTGTCGTTGGATCCGTGTCGATGCTGGGCGGCAGGTTGACCGATCGCGCGATCACATCGAATATCTGTTGTTCAGCGGCGCCGGACGCGTCGGTTACGCGGACGATGACTTCGTGCGTTCCCAGTTGTGCGGAATTCGGCGTCCACGTCAGGAACCCGGTGGCTCGGTTGATCGACATACCGTGCGGACCCGCATCCAGGGTCCAAGAGAAGTCGTCGGACTCGTCGTCGACTGCCGTCGCCTGGTATTCGTAGCGGCTGCCCAGCGCGACGCTCCCCAGCGGCAGCGAAGTGATGTGCGGCGGCGTGTTCCGCGGCGGACCGGCAATGACCGTGATGCTAAACACCTTGAGTTCGGACATGTTGTCGTGATCGTCATGTACTCTTACACCGAACAAATGCGGAGTCGCGCTGGGGTCGAGATTGACGTCGTAGACCGTCGTGCTCCAGCGAACCAGGCCGTGGTCGTCCATGGTCAGATCCGACGGCGTGTTCGAGTCTCCGACGAGCTCGTACGTAAGCGGGTCGCCCTCGGGGTCCGTGGCCTTTACCTGGTATTCGTAGAGTTGGCCCGCCTGAATGGTGGCGTCGGAAGTTGCGTTGATCATCGGAGCACCATTGCTTGTCCCGTCGTAGACGAGCAGGTCGTAGGTTTGCGTTGCTGACGCGCCGCTGTCGTCTTTGGCCGTCACCGTTACCCAAACCGTACCCAAGTCGTCGGGGTTCGCCGGCACCCAGGTAACGACGCCATCTGTATCGATCGCCATCCCGCGTGCTTCGGACTCGGAGTCGAGATAATACGTCACCGTGTCCTCGGGATTTGGATCCGTCGCGTCGGCGTCGTAAGTGTAGGTACCGCCGGTGATGTCGAATCGATGCACCGGCTGCGAGTCGAATTCCGGCGGCGCGTTGTCGTTGACCGGCAAGTGGAACGTCTGGACGTCGCTCAACAGCCCGTCCGAGGCGGTTATCTCGACGTAATACGAACCGCCGAGCGTCGGTGTCCACGTCAGCATTCCGCTATTCGGGTCGATCTGCATTCCGCGGTCCTTCGAGGCCTGGTCCAGATCGAAGGTGATCGTGTCGCCATTGGGATCCCATGCCTCGACGTGATAAACGTAGGGCGAATCGGCGACCGCCGGCCCAAGCGGGATCGACGTTATGTTGGGCGGCTCGTTGACTGCACTGCCATCGACCACAAGCAGCGGATACTCTTGCCACTCGCCATGTCCGCTTTGATCGACGACTCGAATGGCAACGTCATAAATCCCCGCGATGGTTGGTGTCCAACGAAGTATGTCGTCATCGAGATACATCCCCCGATCTTCCGAGTCCCTGCTAAGGGAGACGGTGATTTCGTCGCCAACGTCAGGATCATCCCACGCAAGGGGATAGCTGTACTCGCTGCCAAGGAACGTGATCACGGAAGGAACTGACGTGAACACCGGTGGCGTATTGATCGTCACGCCGAGCACAAATGTCTGAAATCCCAGCCCACCGCGTCCATCGTCCGCGACAACCTCGACGCGGAACTCGCCCTCTACGGCCGGCATCCATTGAAGGTAGTGTTTTCCTTCGACTTCGACGATGGCCATGCCGGCGGGCGCTGTCACCAACCGGTACTCGACCTCGTCGCCGTTGGGATCGTGTGCCTCAAGCTCGTACTCCCATTCTCCCCCCAGGCCGATCGGACCGTTGGGCGTGGAGATAATCTCCGGCGACTCGTTGAGCACTCCCACGTCAATCCGGTAGCCCTGAGTGCGAACTCCGCCCCGACCGTCGGACACCATGATGACGACGTCATGCGCGTGCAGATCCGTGATTACCGGATTCCAACGAACGACGCCAGTCTCTGGGTCGACCACCATGGTGGAGGGCCCGACTGCGAGCGAATAGGCAAGCGCGTCGCCGTCGGCGTCCGTGGCATGCGCGTTGTAGGTGTATGATTCACCAACAATCGCAGTTTCGACCGGGATCGAGTCGAATCGAGGATCGCTGTTGGGTAAAGGGATAGACGTAACATTGCCTTCGAAACCAGCGGTCGCTTCGCCTCCGCGTCCGTCAACCGCCAAGACGCCGAAACGAAACGGACCAACTTCGCCCAGTGACGGCGTCCAGCGCACCACGCCCGTATTGCGATCGATCGTCATGAACTCCGGAGGCGATTCTTCGGTGGTGGGGTGGTCGATCAGGTAGTAGCGCAGCGTGTCGCCATCGGGGTCGGTGGCGTTCACTTCGTACTGCCAATCGCGCCGAATCTGTCCGCCAGCCGTCGGCTCTTCGACGATTGTTGGCGGATTGTTCGAAGCAGATTCTTCCAGGACCTCGACCGTCCATTCTTGCACGTCAAAACCGCCATGGTGGTCCGTGACCGTTACCGAGAATCGATAGAAACCGGGTGTGTCCGGGTTCCAAACGACCTGATCGCCCTGCAGTTCGGCACCGTGCGTGGGCGTGTTCGGCGTCCAGCTAAACGTCAAGGGAGTGTCGTCGTCGGGGTCGACCGCCGCAAGGTCGTAGGTATAGGCGACGTTGATCGCAACCGGGATCTCGCCAAGAACCGTTCCTTCGTTGACGAACTGCAATCGAAAGTCGTGTGTTCGTCCATCGCCGGTAAACGTGGCAACATAGTTGCCGTCATTCGCTATCGGATCGTCCGTGTAGCTAAAACCGAGGTCGCCTTCGTCTTCATTGAGCTCGAGCTCAACGGATAGGGGGTACTGCAGGTCTTGCGTCAGCACGTCCACGAACGCCGCGGAAAACGAGTCTAACAGCGGGTCGCCGAGAGGGACTTCGCGCAGTTGACTCAGATCCCACACCGATCCGCCCGTTTGCCAAGCGAGTCGGACATAGTCGTTGTAGGTTTTGAAATCGTAACCTCGTACGACTTGGAAATACTGACCATTGATGCCTTCGACGTACGAGCCATTAGCGTCGGGTAGGTAGCCGGTGTGGTCCGGGCCGATCCCAAGGGCGCGCGTGCCGCCGAAGCTTGTCGAGTAATTGGGAAGTAGCGCTTCGGGAAAGTTAACGCTAATGGCTCCATAGCGGAAGTTTGCGAACGTGGCCTTGGAATCGTCGGTTGCCAGCCCGAACTGGCCGCCGATCTCATCACTAAACTCGTACTCGCCTTCTACAACTCGATTGACTCGCACACGCGCAACCGAAACGTCTCCGCCCGCGGTGACGTCGACTTCGACGGCCAAGTCGATCATCTGGCCGGCCGCTAACGTCGTCGACAAGGCCCCGCTGTAACTGCTATTCCATCCATTTCCGTCGACGTAGCCAAACACCCATTCGTCGCTATCAATGTCGACGCCGGCAAACTTGAAGTTGGTATCCGATTGGTAGTCGAGTACGACAAAGGCGTTCGCTTTGCCGACCCCGTCGTCCTCGATTGTGACCACCGTCTCAATCACGCGTCGAATTGGGTCAGCAGACTTGTCGTGGTAAGCAAGCGTCATGCCCCCGGATTGTTCCGGCTCGAGTGTCAGGGCGAGCGGTTCGACGGCCGAAGTGCCGGCACCGATGATGAATTCTGAGAGCTGCCCCGACATTACGGTATCGTCGGCGTGCAACTCGCCGCTGATTACGACGTTCAGCGTAATATCGTCGGTGACGGTCGACGCGTTGCGAGCCAAGCTCGTGATCACGTCGGAATAGCCGATCTTCGGAGATCCGTCTCCGTTCAACGCAAGCGCATCGCGGTCTTCGTCGGTGACGAGGACTAGCGCCACTACCGCGTCGGTGCGGAATTCGTAGTCGGTCAATACAAAGTCGATGGCTTCGTAGCCATCTTCGTACCGGCCCGAATTGGCCGAAAGCGAACCCATTGCGACAACCAATTGATCGGCGTCACCGAACAGCGACTCATTGCCAGGAAGGGCTACGTCGATGATGAAGCTATAGGGCCATGGATCGCTTTTTCCGAAGCCCACGAGGCCGTAGTGCACGTCGGTGAACCCTTGTTGCACGAGCCCCGCGTCGAACTCATCAATGATGGATGCCAGCCAATCGTGCGCGAATTCCATCGAGCTTGATTCGTCCACCATGAACACAATGTCGGCCCGACTCGTCGCGGCGCCCACGTTCAATGACACGTTGAAATCCCGCGATTGGCCGTCGGCGAGCGAGAATGCCAGCGAACGCGGATCGACGGGATCCGGCAACTCGACGGGCGCGATGGGCAGGTAGTGGCTCCGCGCCGGGTCGCTGACGATGACCGGCGGCCGATTCGCAGGATTCGGATGGACGTAAATACTATAAGGTTGAGTCGCGAACAGGTCACCTGCGTCTTGCGCACGGATCGTCACGGGCACCGTTTCGCCAATCAAGGACTCCGGCGGAGTCCACGTCACCTCGCCTGTGTTCGGGTCGATATGGAAATCGCCTGGTGGGTTCGGGTACAAGTCGACCGAATAAGCAAGATCCTCGTTGTCCGGATCGATCGCCAACGACGGATAGGAATAAACTTCGCCAGCATACGCCTCGACGACCGGATCGGTTCTGAATCGGGGCGGACGATTCGGCACGTCGATCACTTGGATCGTAAACGACTGCTCATCGTACGCAGCAAAGGGATCGGTAACCCGTATCACGACATCGTAATTCTCAACCGTCGCGGGCGGGGTGCCTGATAGAAGCCCCTCGTCGATCGCCAGCCAGCCAGGACCGGCCACCAACTCATATTCCAGATCGGCCAGGTCGGGATTGTCGGGGTCATCGGCCGCGGATTGGTACTGGTAGTCGGTCGAACCGGCGGCAAGATTCACCTCGGTCACCGCGGTGGACGTAAAGACAGGCGCGCGATTCAATCCGCCTAGTACAACCAGGTCGTAGCTGAACTGGGCACGGCTTGGATTGATGAATTCCAGTTCGATGCCATCGATCACGTGGCCGTTTTCCGCCAGCAGTTCATCACTGGAAAACGCGAGACGTGACACGTCGTAGTATGTGACTCCCTCGGGCGTTATTCCGTCGGCATTTCGCAGTCGCACCAATGGGTGGCTTACGTTTGTCACGCCCACGAGCAGCGGCGCAGTATCGCCGCGTACGGTTAGGCGCCCATTGTTGGTTAGCGTCAGCCCCGCGTAGAGCGTGTTGGACCCGCCGTTCCAACTCGTGATTCCGTACTCGGCGTCGTAGCCGATCGTCACGTCCGAGAGCACATCGAAGTCTGCTTCAACCGGCGTCGCAGGAGGTATCGGAAGCGGAGTTGATGGCGGTGAAGCTGGAGGCACCGCTTGCCGCGGGCTCTCGTCCGGTCCGAGTCCAGTGGGAGTAAAGAGTGAGTCTTGCGTGAGTAGAATCTTGTCGACGCCGACACCGTCTTCGCGCATCCAGACGTTGAACGTATGTACGCCGGTTGTTTGCACGTTGACCTGCATCGGCTGCGCCGCGGACGTTTCCGATTGCCACGTCCAGGCCCCGCCCGACGGGAAGCTCACGTGCGTACCGGTAGGATTGACACGCGCGCCGTCCAAACCCACGTGAATCGAGTTGGCAGATTCGGTTGGCCCCTGCCCCAGAACCCACACGTAATACGTGCCAGTCGTCGCAAAGTCGATTGCGTAGTTGAGTTGCTCTCCGTTGGTTGTGTCCTGTGTATTGAAGTTATCATTGCTTTCCGGAACCTGCATAAACTGGCCGGAGCTAACATCCATATCGAAGATCGGTGTCCACGCCCCTCCGGTGCCGTCTTCCGTGCTGGTGAAGTGTTCTGCCTCGACGACCACGAGTCCGTCGCTTTCGACGAAGGGAGTATTTGGTGGGATGGTTTCCTCAAGCGTCACGAACTCGACTCCGCCGGGGATGAGCACCTGCGTGTCTGTATCGTCGATTCCGTTAGCTACACCATCGTTGTTGATCAGTCGCGTAACCAACCACACTTGCGTCCCGGGCGTGAGGTGCGAGATATCGACCGCGACCGTTTGATCTTCGATCACATTCGCGCCCACGGCGTGGACGGGATTCTCGCCCTCGGTGAGATTGAAGAATGCATCCCGGCCAAACCCGATCGTCGGAACAACGGATCGCCCCTGCTCGTCGACCAACGCCAACTCGAATGCATCATTGATCGAGCTCGGATCGTCGAGGTCAAACTGGAGGTCCTGATACGAAAACGAGATGCCCTGAGGATTGTCCGGCACCAAGAAAGAAATCGGTGTTCCGGCCGGAGTTGCCTCCTCGATCGTTGAAACGAATCGGCTGTCCTCGACGATGACATGTCCCGGGGGGATCGACGTCAAATCCTCGATGGTCGTAAAGCCTGCGAGATTGGACGCATGGGTGTGGCGTTCCGCCCAGAACATGTCGAACGGATACGTCTTGCCATCCTCAAGGCCAATCGTGCCGGCAATCTCGTCCAAATCGACCAGTCCGTGTGCGGCGGAATGAACACCCCCGATGTCCACGACCAACCGATCGTTAATGAAGATCCACAAGTCATCGTCCGATTTAGTCAGCTCGAAGAGTTGGTTTGTGCCTTCCCGGTACGTAAACGTTGCGTGCAACTCTAAGGTGAAGTGGTAATTGTTGCCCGATATGGCCGGCTCATAACTGGGATCCTGATCATCTTCATTGAACAACTTACCGTTGACCGGAAAAAAGCTCGTGTCGCGGAACCAGTAGGCCAGCACGGAGTCGTTCTCGGGTGTGCCTGGGTCGTCGTACAACTCGCGCACAAACGTCAATGAATGCTCCATGCGCCGGTTGTAGAGCGGGTCGTCGTTGTACCACGAGCTGAATGATTCGGCACTCTCGATTATCGTTGGATTCGTGACAAGTCCCGAATACACGGGTTTGCCGTCCGACCCAAGAATGCGGTTCACCAGACCCGGGCTGGCCGCGTACGGATCTCTCTCGAAATCCGGGTGACTCTTGGTTGGCGAATTCGTATCGTCCCAGTGTTGGTACAGGGGATCCTCCGGATCTACTATGTGGTCGTACGACCCATGCAAATCACGAATCGTCGATACGAGCGTGATCGACGGAGGCGCGAGGACCCCCGATATGAACACGTCGACAGAAGCCGTGTCCTTGAGCGATATGTCGCTCTCGTCGGTCACTTCCACCGTTAGCGTAATCGTTTGTCCGTCCGGCGGCACAACGAGTGTTCGCAGCGCGGACGTACTTTGAACTCGGATCTCCCCAACATCATTGACATAGAACGCGCCCGCGCTATTCCCATCGGTTATCGCAAAGCTCCACGTACTTGTGCCGGGGCCCCCGGGCGGCTTGCCATACCCGTCAGATTCGTCCGGGTCTTCCACGTGTACCACACCCACGAAGACGCCATCGATCTCCGTGTCTGGATCAGGGTTCGGATCGGTGGGCACCGAAATGCTAAAATCGCCACCGGTCGCGACGGGTGCTTCCTCGACGTCGGTCAGATTCACCGTCACTTCAGCGGAGTCGGTTAGACGCCCCGTGCCGTCGTCGCGCGCCTGCACGACGAGCGTGAAAGTCGACTGGACCTCGTAGTCGAGCTGGCTTGGGTCGGCGACGACAAGATTCCACGTCGTCGGATCGATTCCAAACACACCCGGTCCCAGATGTCCGCTGTTGCCGGAAACAACCGATAGCGTGACCGTGTCTGCCGTGTCTGGATCGGTGACGACAATCGGCCCCAGCACAGTCCCCTGCGCGCTGTTTTCGTCGATCTGGAATACGATCGATGGATCGTCATCGATGATGGGCGCCTCGTTGATGTCTGCCTCGACAATCGTGATCAACGCGAAGGCCGAGTCACCATCGCTGACCTCAACTGTGAACGAGTACTGGGTCGCATCCTCGAAATCGATCAGACTGCCGTCCACAACCGTAATCCGCCCCGTGGAATCGAGCGCAAACACGCCGCTCGTGTTGCCCGGGTCGGAAACGCTGTAGGTGACCGAATCACCCACGTCATTGATGGACTGCACCCAACCGACGACCGTGCCAAACGGACTATTCTCGTGCACGTCGAACTGCTGGTCCCAGATCTCCGGGGGCTCGGCGACGTCGCCGACATTGACCGTGACGAAGGTCGTGTCCGATAAACCCGAAGCGTCCCTCACGCGGACTTCGAGGTTGTAGCTGGACGTAACTTCGTGGTTAAGGGTTGAAGAGGTTCGTATCACGGCGCCCACAGTGCCGAATGGATCGACGTAGAGGTCACCGTTGGGATCACCAGTGACGATGTCGAACTGCCAGCCCGCTTTCCCATTGATATCGGGATCCGATGCATGAACGACTCCAACAAAGTTGGTTGCAGCATCGTTCTCGTTCTTCGCAAACGGGCCGGCCGGTTGAATGACCGGAGCTTCATTGCGATCCAAAACGTTGATCGTCACGCTTGTCGTGTCGTTCGTTGTCGGATCAAGCGAAGCTTCGGCCAGCACGTCCAGGACGAAACTGTTGGTCCCTTCATAGTCGAGCACCGCGGACGGTGCGACGGAAATCGCGCCGGTCGTTTGGTCGATCACAAACTGGCTCTGTCCGCTGCCCCCGGTAATGCTGAATTGCACCGAACCGACGTCCGGGGCAAGATCAACAACGGCCGTTTGAAGTGTTTGGACGAACGTGCCTCCAGGACTGTTTTCGTCAACCGAGAACGGTCCGTTGGCGGCAAACGTGATCGTACTTGGATCGTCGTCAACAACCCGAACCACCGACGGTTCCTCGTCGGCAAGCCCGTACGTGCTGAGCGCGCCCAGCGCGATATAGAAAAACTCGTCAGCCTCTGGCGCTTGATCGTCGGCAATCGAGATGTTGATGGTCTGGAGCGTTTCGCCAGGTGCGAACGTGGTGGTACCGGTTGCGGATGTGTAGTCGGCAGGGTCGTGGGCAGTACCGTCCAGCGTTTCCCAGCCAACCAGGATCTGCTGGCTGCTGGGATGCGACAGCACGACTGAAACCGCGGCACTTGTTGCGTCTTCGTCCACCGCGCTCGGCACTGCGGACGCCGTGGGCTCGTCGTCGGTGTCAAGGATCGTGCCAACGCCGGCAACACTGTCCCATTGCGCGCCGTCCACTTCAGACAGCAGGATTTGAAACGTTTCGTTCAGTTCGTGAACTTCGTCGCCGCGAACCGTAACGCTAATCAGTGTCTCAGTCTGCCCGGGTGAAAACGTCAGGGTGTTCGTGGGCGATACGGTATCGTAGTCGAAGTTGCCGGTCGCCGTGCCATCGTCGGTTTCCCAAACGAACGTGACGGCAGACGCGCTCGCCGCGGACAGTGACACGGTGAATAGCACGTCGACGCCATCGCCCGCATCTTCTGGTTCGTTGACCTGGCCATCCGAGACACTGACGTCGATCGGCGGTGGGTCGGTATCGACGATCGTGCCGATTCCTTGCGCATCCGCGAGGGTGGCGTGAGAAACGTTCGACAGGTTTACCTAAAACGTCTCGTCCAGCTCGTCGTCGTTGTCGCCATAGGCGGTAACCGTGATGAGCGCCTCGGTTTGGCCGGGCTGAATCGTCACCGTTTGCGAGGTTTGCGCTTCGTAGTCGTCCGGGGCGGTCGCAGTGTCGTCCGCGGTTGACCAGGTGAAGGAGGCCGTGGCTTCACTCGCCTCCGACAAACTCACCGTGAAGACGATATCGCCCGATTGTCCGTCCAGTTCCGGCTCGTCGATCTGCGCGTCGCTGATCGTGAGATCCGGTGCCGCGTCGTCCTGCGCGTTGTGAATTGTTATCTCGCCGTCCGAATCTCCAACGTCAACCCCCGTCACGTTGGAAACCGAGATTTGAAACGTTTCGTCCGGTTCGTAGAGGTCGTCGCCGTTGACCACGGCCGTGACGTGGAGCCACGTTACACCCGGCGCGAAATGCAGACTTCCGGTCAACGTGCCTGGGTTCTCCGCAGAGTCGTAGTCGGCGGGGTGTGTAGCTGTTACGTCGCTAAGCGTCCAATCCAGATCCACTCCCTGATGGTCGTCGCCTTCGTCGATGCTGATCGGAATCAGTACCTCGACGGTGTCCTGTGGGCTCGCCGGCTCCGTGACCACCGCATCCCAAACGAACAGCGTAGGATCGTCGCCTTCGTCACCACTTGCCGAGAGCGGCTCGGCGACCGGTTCCACAGAGCCCTTCTTGAATGGCAGTTCGAGTCGGCCGTTGTAGAGCACGTCCACATCAAGATCCGCCGCCGACGCCAGACGCACGGAACGGATCACCGCGCGGCGCCCAGACTCGGTGACGATGTGATTGAGCAGGGAGTGGGCGTTGCCCCAGCCGGCCGATGTAAGTTGGGCGGCCAGTGTCCCGTTGGCCAGCGGCTCTCTCCAATCCCCATTGACGAGGAATTCCTTCGGGTCGGTGATCCCGAGGGCTTCTTCCCATCCGGGGCCCAGAGTTTCGTTGATCACATCGAGTGTTTCGCTCGGGTCGACCCAAGGACCGTTGGCGAATACCAAATACTCGACCGCGGAAAACGCCGATCGATCGAAGTTAGAAAAATCGATGAACTGAGTCTCGGCGACCGGCCGCACGTGGATCGTATGCACGGTGGACGCATCGACAACCCCGGTTGACGGTACGGCGCCGTTGATCTTTGCCAGGCCGCTCTGGGAACTCAGTGCGATGGCGTCGGCCGCGTCGGACTTGATCGTCAACACGCCGCGGTCGAAGAGCGAATCGACGGCCAACAGCCGCCGATCTTCAAGCGGTTGGAGATGAAGGCCTCGGTACCGATGATCCCTGCGCCCGGACCGGGCGCGCGACTTCCGTAGCGCCGGCATGAGGTTAACCTCGCGTGAATGGGATTCGTGTGCCCCAAGATCAGTCGAAGCTGATCGACGACCCATTGGTTGGAGAGAGGGAATGGGTCGTTTTCACCTGTGACTTTAGGCGTATTTGTACCCCTAGCGCCTACTATGTCAAATGATTTCTTGGGGGGCCTGGTGGAATCGGCGCTCAACGTCACCTTCGCATTGATCGTTAACTGGATTGGCGTCAGGACACGGCAACACAACGCCATGTGTTTAACTCAGGAAACTGGGTAAACAAGCGAATATCATCTGATTCCGATGGCACCGCGTTACCACGACACGCTAATCAACTCCCCCTGAAAGCGGAGCTACTCATAGTTGATGCCCTAAGTCGTTTACGAGCTAGGGCATGCCTAATTCCCAGAGCAAGAATGGGAATTGTCACTGCGCCGTTACCATGCCTGCGAAACGCGTAGTGACCAGTCTGATGTCGGCACCCGGCAGGGCGATTCGGCCATTTGACCGATCGGTCAAAGGCGTGTCGCGTGGTCGGAGCTAGTTGGGCCGCCCGAGCTCGCAGCGAAAATCTTCGAATTTTCCCGTCGGGCCACGCGGAATCTTGTCGACGTACGTGAAGCGCACGTCGAAGTCGTCGCTTGTCGCGTCGGCCAGCATCGTGCGAATCACACCCTGCTCGGCCTCACTAAGCGGACGGTCGGAGACGAGCCGCGCTTCGAGTTGCCCGTGACTCACCTGCGCGACTTGAAACTGCCGAATCGGAAGCTCCCCGTCCAAGACTTCCAGCGGGTCGACGTTGAGGGCCGGCCAAATCGTCTCACCGCCGGGCAATACAAACATATTGCGCTGCCGGCCGACGATGTTGCGCAGCGTCGGCAGGTTTCGGCCACAGGAGCATGCATCGCCGACCGTCGCGTAGTCGCCAATGTCGTAGCGCAGAAGCGGCATCGCATAATTAAAAAAGTCGGTAACCACCACACGACCAGTTTGACCGCGACCGCACTGGTTGCCGTCGCTATCGAGCACTTCGACCAGCAGGTGCTCTGCCTGCACGTGATATGGCCCATCCGATGCACACTGCACGGCAACGTGCCCCACCTCGTTGGCCGAGTACGAGTCCACCACCTCGGCGTTCCACGCATCGCGGCATGCTTTGCGCACGGCGGGTTCGAGCACTTCACCGAAGGTCAAAACTTGTTGCAGCTTCTCTAGCGACTGACCCCGCGATTGAACGTGCCGAGCCAACTCGAACGCTACCGATGGAAAGGTCTGCAAGTAATCGGGTTGCTCCCGCGCAAGCCATTCGGCCTGCTGGCTCGTGGTGCTGGTGACGCTCAGCACGACGCACGGACCTGTCGGGACACGTCCCACGGTCGCCGTTCCCCAGGTTGACAGCGTCACACCGTCCGGCGGGTCGGCTCCGTCGTCAATTCGGCGTCGTATCACCGCCAGTTTCTTGTCCAGATCAGTGCCCTGCCAGGAATGCTTGCGGAGCGTGTTGGCGATCCACACGCGGCGCGTCAATTCAGTTGTTTGGATGACAAGCGGTTCGCCGGTCGATCCGCTCGTTTGCTGTTGCGACACGCGCCCATGCTCGGGCGGGAGTTGCGAGCTGTGCAGTGCGCTACCTGCTCGACGGATTTCGCTTCGCGTCAGCAATGGCACGGCGCGCCAAGCGTCGAGATCGAGCTTGCCGTCGGCCGATAAGATGCCTTCGTCCAGCCGATCTGCGTACCACGGGACGTTTGTTTTCGCGTGCCGGATGAGTTGCACCAGCAAGCCGGCTTGATGCTGCCTTAGGATCTCCGGCGGCCACCACTGGGCGTGGTCGAGATGTTTTTGAAGCGAATCCGCCTTGAATGCATAACGCATCATTGCGCAGGTCGGTCCAAGCTGGGATACTCACGTGCAATGCAACGACGCCCGTCGCTGGCAAACTATGGTAAGGTGCGATCAGTGTCAACAATTCCGGGATTCTGGCAGACAGGCGACGCGCGACCTCTGTCGGCCAAAGCCCATCGTGAGGTTTTCCATCCGAAGTCGCGCGGGCGATCCGTCGCGTGGTATTTCGGGTAGAAGCAATGACGTTGCACCGGACCGGCGGATCGATTCACCAGTTGTTCACATGGGTCTGCCAAGCGCAGGCTTCACATGAGCGTTTCTTGCACGCACCAATCTCGGGACGTAGTATGCGCAAGGTGCCGCGGCTCGGTTTCGGCGTACCTTGCAGTGTCCTGAGTCAGGAAGTTCCGGAATGGGAAAGCATCGTCACGAGCAGGACAAACTCCACCATGTCTGCGACCGAGTTCGCATCGCGCCGCCAACGCTGCAAACAGCTAGTCGACTGTTGCGACTCTACAGGGAAGCCTACTTCGACGACCGAGAGCTTGTCGCGCGTGTATGCGATCCGACGTCCGGGGTGCATGGACTTGTTGAGAACATTTCCGAGAAAGAACTGTTTGCGTTCCTTCAAGAGCCCGACACGCTGGTGCTGGAAATCGAGCCGAACGACGATGGCATCGCTGGATTTACGATACTGACCTTCGCTACCGCCCAACAATCCTCCCGTGAGCGGTATCGGCACTACCTTCTCGCCCAGGCGTTTCGGGCGGATGCGCTTACATTTTTGGACCGCGCGGACGAAGCCCATTTCGCTCACATCATGGGGCGAGGATTCATGGCATCGCTGGCTGAGTTCGTATCCGTCGGAGGGCGCGCTGCGTGGGGAGCGCTGATCCTCAAGGCGCTCAAGGAAATGCGCGCACGTCTGCGCAATGACTTGCAGTTCGGGGTCGTCAGCAGGTGCCTCGATGCGGTGCGGATCAAGGACCGCATCAATTCCCAGGGCAACGTCCCGATCAAAGCCGTGACTGAATCGCTGGGTCTACGGAAGATTGCCGTGTGCGACCAGGTCCGTCGACTGCATGGTCTGAACGCCAAGGACCTTCAATGTCTCGGGATTGCCGATCCGACGGAAGCAAGCGCCGGCGTCGAGGCGATCCTTACCTATGCGCTCTATTTGGGCAACGGACGCGAAGTATGGGAGGCACTACTGGCGCGAGCATGACGACGTTGCTCTGTTGGCGCAATTCAGATGCCGACGTTACGGCAATCGCGTGGAATCTCTTTCTGCACGACATAGAATCCAACGTCGGGGTGCGAGCTTTCGGGCACGACGTTGTCGTAGTGCCGATCCATCAATTCGAGCATTTGTCGCCGATCTTCTCGGGACAGATCCGCAACATTGACCAGGCGTCCACAGAGTCTCATTCTCGCGCTCTTTGACAGCTCTTGCTCGCTGACCGCCACGAGCTCGGCTTGAGGTCAGCCTATCGCTATCGCCGTGACAGGGCAAACAATCCTCCTCGATCGGGCGCGTACCAGCACAATACGCGGCAACGCAAGCGTCGTAGCGCGCGTTGAGCGAGCAGCTGCCTGCGGCGTTGCTTGCGGCCTGCATTAGACCTTGCTCGCACGAACGATCGGTCCACGGCTTCAGTTGCGGTTTCCCAAGGGGCCAAGATCCTTCCCTGATATCACCAACGGTGCACCCGCGGCCAGTCAAAGCCTGACCGACCTTCCTCCGCAATTTCCCCGGCCGGGGGGCGCTGATAGGGCGAGGGCTTCTTCGGTGCCTCGTCTACCAACCGCACTCCGCACAAGTGCCCAGCAGCGCACGCGGTGTAGAGCGCATCGAACCAGTGGTTCTGCCTACGAAGCCGCTCCCATTGCACCACGACGCCTTTGCCCGCCACGAATTGTTCCGTCTTCTTTTCGGCAGTCAGGTGCTTGGCCAATGCCAGGTGCACTTCAGGATCGGCTTGAAACAGTGTCATCGTGCCGGGACTATCCAGCGGCGTGGAGAGCCGCTGGTGGACCCAACTTTTCCAGTGATCTGCATCAACCTCCGCAACGTACAACCATTCGGCCAACAGCCAATTGCAATGGAACGCCTCTCCGATGTACCGCACAACTGAACCGGTTCGGGTCGGCCGGTTGTACCACTGACGGTGCTGCTGGGTAGCTCCCCGACCCAGCGCCGGACGAAAGCGTTCGCCGGCTTCCCGGCAAAACGCGTACACGACCGGCGTCATATATCCGGCGTCGATCCAGACTTGCTGTGGGACGAACCGCTGGCCGGTTGCGGTGCCCACGGGCCAACCTTCGCTCGCCGTATCGCGAAACTCCCGCAGCGCAAGCAGGATTGCTTTTTCGACGCCCAGGTCGTTGCTAGCGACCTCCAACCGGCCGTAGTCGACGATGTGACCCACGGCATCTGGCGACCAGCCCACCAGAATCCAGTGAGCCAGGTATTTCCCAAGGTCGACCGCGGCGGTCAGCCATTGAGCCGAGCTCGGAACGATCCCGCGGGGCAAATCGACGATGCGCGCAGTCAGTTCGTGGGGCACCAGCGCCGACTCACTCCATTTTGCGGGTGCCACCGGCAAGCACCACACGAACTGCCGCATCTCGCGTTCCGCATTCTCTTCATCAAAGGCCCGGCCTGAGCGCCATTCATCGGCAGCCAGCTCACCCGGCGAAAGGAACAGGTTGTTTACAGCCGACCAGCGGAACCCGAGGGTATCGCTAGCCGGAACTTCGCCAGTGATGCCCCCGCTTTCATCGATCGCTTGGTCCCCGTGCAGTAATCGCGATTGCCGATTCGCGTCAACCCGGTCCTCCGCACTCCAGATTTCACCGCAGGCCGGACAGGAGAATGCTCCAGCATCCCGCGCGGCCGCTTGGTTTTCGGCGCCCTGCCAGCCGGTGAGATGCTCGCGCTCTGGACTGACCCAACTCCGACAATAAGGACACGGCAGCACGATCCGGCCGCGTGTACCCTGCTGATACTCTTGCCAGGTCCGCCCCTCCTCGGTGCTGACCGTGCACTCCATGTAGATCCGCTTGCGGCTGCCGTAGGCCCGCGTGCGGGCCTCAAGCTGCGTGATCTTGTCGCTTTCGCGGCTCGTTGCCCCGGGTTGGTCCATGCCGTCGGTTTCCGTGATCACCACCACTCGAGATGTGAAACCAGCGCGGCTCTTGTCACTCCCGCCGCCCGACATGAACTTCAGCGTCGCGCCGTTTCCGAATTGCAGCGACTCCACGCGTCCACCGCGGCTGCCGCCACCACGCCGCGGCAACAACTCACGGAACCGCGACTGCTCGATCGCCGGCAGGATGTCCTCCCGCCACTTGTCGGCTGCCATATCCATATCGGGCAGGCCGCAAATCACCGTCTCGGCCATTTCAAACAGGTGGTACAACAGTGGAATCACAAAACACGAAAGCGTCTTGCCCGACTGCGTAGGACCAGTAGCCACACACCGAGGCCAGTGGCCAGAGTCAACAGCGTCGAACCACAGTCCCGTGTAGGGCTGCCGATGACAACGGAACCGTCGGCCAAGGAACGGACCGTCGGGGATCACGATTTCCTGCTCGGCGAAATCCCGCATCGAGCGCAATCGCCGAGGGCGGGCCTGGTTGAGGAACCACGCCAGGTCACTTCGCGTCGGGTGCTGGCTCGTGGGGAGGGTCATCGGCGCCCTTTCCGAAGGCTCGATCGATTTCCCGCTGCGCGTCGTCTAGCGCTTCACACAGGATCTCGAACGCTGCCCGCCCGGCCTCACGCTGCAGGACATCGCCGGCACCGCGCAGGATCGCCGCGATCCGGCCCAGCGCTTCGCGAACCTCGCCGCGCGGGATTAGATTCTGTTCTCGTTCTAGCCGATCGAGCCGGGCCATGGCAGCCCGTTCTTCCCGATAGCGCTCCAAGGCCGGACTGCCTGTTCCTTGCATCAGCGGGTCGTCGTCGCGTGCTAGTTTCTGAGCATTTTCCGCCAGGAAATCATGCAGCGCACGGACAACAGCGGGGAGATTGATTCTGGAGCCACCAAATGGAATCCCGTACCGCTGGGCCTGTTCATTGATCACCTTGGTCTGGCGAGCGGACATCGCTCGCCAGTGCTTTTGCGGAATGGAACCGTAGTACTGCCAGCGCAGACGCTCTTCTTTTTCTCGTTCGTGCCGCTTAAGCGCCGCCCGCTCCGGCGCGGTAAGTTCCTGACGGTCCATGACTTTGCGGTAGGCCCGGGATACCAGATCAGCATCGACCCGGGCTGCGGCATCGGCGGACGGCGGTTTGGCGGGGGAGTCGGGCATGATTACTTACTTACCCGGAATCTGCCTGTTGTTTGTACAAGACCTGCGGCGACGGGAACCCGAGCGTTTCACAGTCGCCCGGAAGTACCTACGGCCCCCGGGGGGCGCGGCCCAAAATCAACGAACCGAATTGACTGGATGTTTCGCGCGCAACGAGGTAACTGTCGTGGCCTGTGAGACGTCGATGTTCGGCGCCCGATCAGCTTCTCGGAAACAGGAGACGAACGATGACCGTGAAGAAGAAGACCACCAAGCGCGCACCGAAAAAGCCGACGAAAACTGCAGCGAATCCGAAGGTTCCCAAAGCGTCGAGCAAGATGTCGGCGGTGGACAGCGCCGCTCACGTGTTGGCAGGTTCGAAGGAGCCGCTGAACGTCAAGCAAATGATCGACGCGATGCGAGCCAAAGGTCTTTGGAAGAGCCCCAACGGAAAAACACCCTGGGCCACACTCTATAGCGCCATCCTTCGAGAGATCAGCGCAAAGGGGAAGGGTGCCCGATTCAAGAAAACCGGTCGTGGCAAGTTCGCCCTCAACGGGTAGCGCCCACCACGCGTTCCCACCGAACGCCCCACGTCGCCGACGTCGGGGCGTTTCTTGGTTGGTGGCGTCAACGGCCAATTCTTGCCGCCGGTGGCCACACCGGCCAAACACCGGGTTCATGTGGCGGTTTGTTGCGAACGCCCGGTGAAGGAACGAGTCGGGTCTCGAGTCGTTTGTTTGGCCCATCCTGACAGGTACAATCCGCGGCTGTACGAGGAGCCCAAGAATGCTGACGCTGACCCACGTCCAACGGCTGCTTGATGATCTTGACAAACGGTATCCGCGGCCGTGGCTAGGTCGGCTGCAAATCTCATCGTTGTACGACTTGCGGGAAGACTGGCCGGATGAATATCCAAACGCCGACAAACCAGGCGTGTACTTCTTGCTCAACAATGAAAAAGAGTTGGTATACGTCGGCAAAGCATCCTTTTCTAACGACATCGGATCGCGACTGGGAAAACGCATAGGATACGATTCGCAACGTCGCGCACTGATTCGAGACCCCCAATGGCTTTCGGCTTGCGTCAGATACATCGCCACAGTTGGCTTGGCCGCAGAGCACGCATTTGAGGCTGCCGCGATCGAAGAGTTCATAGTCGTCAATCTCAATCCCTGTCCGATTCTGAACAAGGTCGGAAGTGGGCGGCCTCGCGCCTAACCGCGTTCTGCCTTTCGACCCGTGAACTTCTCCCAGCGTTGGACGATTACGTCGCAGTACAGCGGGTCGAGTTCCATTGAGAACGCCCGCCGTTGCGTCTGCTCTGCCGCGATCAGTGTGCTCCCGCTCCCGCCGAACAGATCCAAGACGTTCTCACCAGGGCGGGAGGAGTACTGAATTGCGCGAGTCGCTAGTTCGACTGGCTTCTCCGTCAGATGCACCATACTCTGTGGGTTAATCTTCTTGATCGGCCAAAGGTCGAGTGCATTGTTGGGTCCAAAGAACTTGTGACCGGCCCCTTCTTTCCAGCCGTAGAAGGCAATCTCAAAGCAGCCCATGAAGTCCTTGCGTGTCAGAACTGGATGCCGTTTGTCCCACACAATGCCCTGGCTGAAGTAGAGACCACAGCCTTTGAGCACTGGTGGATAGTTGCCAAGATTCGCGTAGCCGCCCCAGATGTAGAACGCCCGTCCCGGCTCCAGTACGCGAGCGATGTTGCCGAACCAAGCGTGGAGCAGCTGATCGAATGCTTCCTCCGAGACGAAATCGTTGGCCAGAGGTCGATCCTTGGGGCGCAGCTTCTTGTCGGTCGGTTTTGATTTCTTGGGGTGGCGAGCAAGATCGAGCGACTGACGATGCTTGGGCCCGCTGAATGAGCTCAACCCGGCGGCGATCGCGTTGTTGCTGCGCGGCTCGACTCGCACGTTGTATGGCGGGTCGGTGTCGACCAAGTGAACGGTCGCACCATCCAGCAGCCGGTCGACGTGCTCAGACTCGGCTGAGTTCCCGCACAGCAGTCGGTGGTCGCCAAGAACCCATAGATCGCCCGGCTGCGTCGTCGCCTCGTCGGGTAGCTCGGGAACTTCGTCCGGGTCGCAATTGCCTTCCTTCAATTCCGAGCCTAGCAACTTGGCCAGCTCCTCCTGATCGAATCCCAAAAGTCCGAGATCGAAATCCATATCCTGCAACTCGCTGAGTTCGATCGGAAGCAACTCGTAGTCCCAATCAGCAATCTGCGCTGTCCGGTTATCGGCGAGCCGATACGCCTTGATTTGCGCCGGCGAAAGGTCTGTGGCCACATGGACTGGCACCTTCTCGAGGCCGAGCTTCTGCGCTGCCTTCCACCGCGTATGCCCGCATACGATCGTGCCATCACTGTCCACGACGATCGGCTGGCGGAAGCCGAACTCGCGGATTGAGACGGCGACTGCCTCGATGGCGTCGTCATTCTGCCGCGGGTTGCCCGGGTAGGGCTGGATGTCGGAGAGTTCTCGCGATTCAGTCTTCATCTGAGCACCTGCAACTCGGGCATGGTGTATGTCTCCAGGACTGGGGCAAGTGGGGCTACTGGGGCGGCAGCCCGTCTTCGCCGACGTTTTCAGGGGTACTGCCCCAGTTTTCTGCCCCACTAATCTCTGGCGCTGGTGCGGAGTGGGGCACGGAAGTGGGGCAACAATGGCCGTTTTGACCGGCATTCGGTTGGTCGTGCCCCCACATGCCCCAGTTGCCCCACTTCTGGCGCTAGATACGCCGTTTCCAACGACAGAACTCTGCGTCGCGTGCCCTCGACGGTCTTCTGGATCTTTAAATGCGGTAGGTCCGTTTGCCGAAGTAGTCCACGTTCGTGCATCCGCTTCCAGAGAGTCCGTGGTTGTACCGGCAGTCCGTCACCGGCCGTCATTTGCTGAGCTGCCCGATAGGCGGCATCCGCATTGAGCAACAGATCATCACCGTCAACCCATCCGATCCGGTCGCCTTGTGGCTGCCATTCAAGTTGCTCGAACCGATGGTTTCCCGTGATCCGTTCGCGCCAACCCCATGCGCTGGCGTTGTCCGGCGCGCCCCCATCCGTCGAAGCAACGTGCGCACGTCCCGACGTGACGGCGCTGGTCAACAACTCCTGGAATCTTCGTACAGGATCAGCCGCCGTGTGATGGTCGGATTGTAATTGGGCAGCTTCCAGCAATGCGGCCCAACACCGATCGAGTAGCCCGCCCGCCGCCGTCCCCGGCTTTGCAAGCACGCCAATCTCCGTCACGAATTGATCGAACAACGCTGCGGCCCAGGCAAGCTCGGCAATGATACTGGGGGTCCGTTTATGTGTGGTATGCGACTGTGTTTTGCTTCGCAGGCTAGCGATGTGCGTATTGCGCTCGGCGAGGATCTGAGTACGATGCGTCGCGATCCACCGCACGAACGCAGTTAGTGCCGCGGCATAGACGCCGTTAGACGCAGCCCGTTGGCAGACTGTGAGTCGCGTCCAGTCCATTCCGCTCGGTGGCATCTCGACGATCAGCGCGCGGGCACGCACTGAATGGCCACGGGGCACGTCCTCGCCGGTCGACAGGATCAATCCGCGTGGCGGTTTGCTCTGCCGCAGTTGTGCATCAGAAGTAAGGCGAGCTCGTCCTGACTGATTGCCCTGACCGCGAAGCAATCGATCGGCGTCCCGATGAAAGCGGGCAATGTCCGCTGTGGTGCCGCTTGGCGCAAAGTCATCCACCACGAGCAATGCGTCTTTTGCCGCGAACGCTAGCGCCTCGAGTGAATTCCCGGTCGACGACCAGCTGGCTGGCAAATGCCGCGCATCGAGGCCCGCACCAAAATGCTGTTGTACAAGCGCCGCAAGCTCCGACTTCCCGCTGCCCGTTTGGCCGCAGGCGAAAATCGAGAAGTCGGCCGCCACCAGCACCGACCGCCATACGGCCAGCCAGACGGGTACCGTGATCACATCAGGGGCCACGTCGAGGACCGCCATACTGGCCCGCACTGCCGCCCGCAGGTCATCGCCCTCGAGCAAGTCCGGCAAGACATAGCGTTGCAACGCTGCCGGCAAGTCGACAGCGGCCCGTACTGGGGTCTGCGAAGTGATCGCCCCACCGCCATGCAGATAGGCCCATTGACCATCAAACTCTCGCCAACCCAGGTGCGCGTACACGGTCCGACGAGGGATGTCTCCAGACAACATCTGGATTGCGCAACGGGCATGATCCTTGGTCCCAAAACCCGGGTACAGAATGGCGCCGGCCCCCAGGTTCTCGGTGGCCCAGTTCATGGCCGCAAAACGGGTCGCCTGTATGACAAACGTCTGTACTTGGCCCTTGCGCTTCGTCTCGATCTCAAACGCAAGCCGCTGCTCGACCCCATCGTCGCGCAGCTCTTCGGCGATGATCTTGGACGAGAAGTTCATCAATGGCACGGCAACCGCGCCATCTTTTGTCTCCTTCATCCAGATCGTGCCAGTGTCGGTTACCTGGTACGTCCCGTCTCCAAAACTGCGCGGTATGCTGTTTGTCCGGGCACCACAGCCGCGCAGAAGCTTGCCGCGCTCGACCCGTTTCTCGGCATCCCGTATCCGGGCCAGCAGATCGTCGTCGGACCACGACTTAGGAAACGGACGAGCCGAATGGTAGGCACGTATGCACTCCACGGCCTCGGTGTCCAACAGATCGAACTCAACGCAGCGGCACGCCACGGCAAATAGTCGCTTGCTCCCGTCTTTGTGGTCGGCCGTGCGGATTCTCAAGATCGCTTGCAGGCAGCGTGCCATGCGATCGTCGCGTGCTAATGTCGGCGCGACCGCCCGCGGCTCCTGCTTCCCGGTGGATGCCGGTTGTTGGATCAACTTCAGAAGCCACCCGGGAAGAGGTGCGAGTTGGATCTCGTGCGGCCCACACGCGTCTCGCCATCTGTATCGATTGCCGGTCGCGTGGACGCTCGGCGGCGCCACGATGTAGCCGCCGTCCGCCCGCACGTCGATTCCCGGTCGAACGTTGGATCGGTTTCCAACAGCACTTCTCGGATGAGCAAAGATCAGATGGCACCCGCCGCCACCGGTCAGTGATTCGACGGTTGGCGGAAGGTGACCATACTCTTGTGCGAGTGCCGCCAACGATTCTGTTCCACCGTGCCGAGGGTCCACGTCGATGACCACGATGCCAGATGATTCGCCCGTCAGGGTCCCGACGTTGGCCGCAGGCCATTTTCGAAACCAGGACCTGATCCGATTCTCGTCGGACGTGGCGTTCTTGAGCCCGTTCTTGGTCCGGGGGTGCTTGCCGATGCTCGTGCAATCGGCCTTTACGCAGCTGCACGCCCCGTCGATGGCATGGTGCAGCGGAAAGACAGGCCAACCCCGCGCAGCCAGGGCCAGCGCTTCGGACAGACAGCGGGGGTCACGATCATCCATGGCCGGAATCCGGGTGAGTCGCAGCTTCAAGAAATAGACGACCGGGCCTAGGACCGGGAGATCGTGTTCGCTTCTACGAGCCGCTCAACGTCGGGCCAGCGGACCCGGCGACTTTTGCCAAGCTTCACGTAGGGCAATTCTCCGCGATCCATCATCTGGTAGATCTTGCTGCGGCTGAGGCTCAGATGACGGGCGACCTCGGTGACGCGGATCAACTGGCTTTCGGCGGACAACTTGGAAGTGCTCATGGCTTCCTTCTCGGGGTACTGGGACGTCCTGTATGCCGTGGTGCCATCACGGCTACCACGAAGAAAATTGTATTGATCGCTCCTTGACGTTCAATACATTTATCCATAATATAGCCGTGGCATACCTGGAGCACCAAGATGACCGACCTGATGACGTACGAAGCCGCCCTGAACGGCGAGGGGTACGAGTGGGTCGAACCCTCGGATCGGCGGGGATACGTGCGGCGCATCCGGCCACCGTGGAACCCACGTGGCGACGACACGCCGCGGCTCGCACTGGTTGGCAAACGCCCTGAGCTGACGAACCGCAGGGTCGTCCTACCCACGGAGGAAGACGCTGCGCTGTTCCGCAACTTCGCGGCCATGGAGCCCACGCCGGAGCAGATTCTCGATTTTGCCACCCGTCGTGGTCCGCTCTGGGGCGAGGAACAAGAGCGATTCGAGGAGTGGGAGTTCGAGGTCCGTACGATGCGGTTTTTGATCCAGGTTTGGGATGCGGTAAGGCGCCGCAAACTGAAGGGTGAGCTTGTTGAGCTCTTCAAGGCCGACAATTCCGGCGTGGTCGAGTTCCCCTACGTCGACACGGTCCTTGAGTACAAGCCTTGGCTGCGACAGAGGCGGCGGGTCAGCGAGCATTCGGGCGCCGAGTTGACGGTCGAGACCGGAGCCACGGCGGTTGCCCAGCGCGGAACTCCGCTACGTGCCGCACAATCGTACGTCGTTTATGCCGTCAACAATCGGCTCTTGGCACTCGGTGCCCAGACCATGCTGGACTGGCCCGATGGCAAGTACCAGCTCGTCACGCGACCAAACAACCTGCTGGGGGCCCTCTGGTTCCAGTTCGCCTCGTCGATCGCCGGCAACAAGACCTACCGGGCCTGCGACGTCTGCGGCCGTGCGATGGAGATGTCGCCCGACGTGAACCGGGCGGACCGGCGGTACTGCTCAGATGCTTGCCGTAGCCGGGCCATGCGCCGTCGCCAAAAGAAAGCCGCAGAAATGCGGCAAGCGGGTAAAACGCTGCGGGCGATCGCTAAGGCAACGGGGTCAGATATGGCCACGCTCAAGAAATGGCTCGGGGAGGACTGAGGAATGCCACGCGCACGGCGCGGACGTGGGGAAGGGTCAATCTACCAGCGGACCGACGGCACCTGGTGTGCCACGTATAGTGCCGGTTACGCGGCGAGTGGTAAGCGGATCCGCAAGACGATTTTCGGCATCACCAAAGAGGAAGTCGCCAAGAAGCTCAGCAAAGTCCAAGCGACACGAATGGACGGCACGTTCGTTGAGCCCAGCCGCATGCGGTTGTCGACCCTCTTGGAACGCTGGGTCGAGGATGCCGCTCGACCGTCAGTCCGCCAGACGACCTACTACAGCTACAAGGGCATCATCAAGAATCACATCGATCCACGAATAGGCGGCACGACCTTGGCCATCTTGAACCCCGTCCACATCCAGCGGCTGTACGCTGACATGGAACGGGATGGCGTAGGCCCCCGCGTACGCCAGCTAAGCCACGCCGTTCTACGCCGGGCTCTCAAGCAGGCGCTCCGCTGGGGCCTGATCGCCCGGAACCCCTGTGACGCGATCGACCCGCCGCGGGTGCCCAAGCGCCAGATTTCGCCGCTCAGCGCCGAGCAGGTCCAACAGTTCTTGGAAGCCGCCAAGGGCGACCGGTTGAACGCGCTTTACGTGGTGGCAATCGGCACCGGGATGCGGCTTGGCGAGATCTTTGGCCTACAGTGGCCCGACGTCGATCTCAAGGGCCGCGCGATCAATGTCCGCAGCACGTTGATCGAGATCAACGGAAAGCTTTCCCTGGCCGAGCCCAAGACGCCCAAGAGCCGCCGTCGCGTCGATCTGCCGCAGTTCGTGGTCGAAGCTCTCACGAAACATCGGGCCCAATCGGTCCGCGAAGGTTTTGCAAGAGAGCCATGGGTATTCTGCAACTCGACAGGCGGACCGCTGCGACGCAGCCATTTTCAAGCGAACCACTTCAAGCCGCTGCTGTTGGCGGCCGATCTTCCCGCCATCCGCTTCCACGACCTACGGCACACCTCGGCCACGCTGCTGCTCGCCGCCGGCGTCCATCCCAAGGTGGTCCAGGAACGCCTCGGCCACTCGCAGATCGGGATCACACTCGACATCTATTCCCACGTCGTTCCGACGTTGCAGCGCGAGGCAGCCGGTAAGCTGGATGCGCTGATGCAGCCCCCGCGAAAGCCTGCGAAGTCCAGGCGTCGAGCGTGAGTTTTCGCTACTCGCCGTAGATTTCCTCTCGTCGCTCACGTTGCAGTTCACGCTCTGCATCGGCCCGCATTGAATCCAGCCCACGTTGCCCAGCCGGTCTAAAGCGGGGATCAGCGTGATTTACGAGCGTTTCGTAGGCCGGGATTCGTTCCAGAAAGTACTGGGAAAAAGGTCCCCACATAACTCCCGTAAAACTCGGCATGCAGTGATCCGCCAAATCATTGGGGGATGCACCCGCCTCGAGCGCAAGTAGTGCCATCTGCTCCCAGCGCGGACCGACATCCCGGTCTAGTGGCCGTAATCGAAGGTATGCGTCCACCTGGTACTGCAACCATTCAGCGAATAGATCGGTCTCCTCGCCCATCACCAAATCAAAGCACTCATCGCTGTAGTTCTTGCGCGTGAACAGGCGGAGCAATTGGGCACGTTGCTCACGGTTGATGGCTTTGCAAGCGGCATGAAATGCCTGATCGTGCATTGACAGGTGACGATCAGCGCGCAACTGAGCCTCAAGCCATCCAAAGGCCAGGGTCGAGTCCTGCTCGAAGATGTCTTTCAACGCGTAATGGTTCGGCCCGACATCGCGAATGGCGAGACGCCATTGCCGTTCGAGTTCAGGGCGGACTGTGCCGGCAGGTTCGCGCTGCCATTCGCCTATCGCCGCTGCACCGCGAACCCACGGATTGGGATGCTTCAGAATCCTTGCCACGACCTCCAACGGGATGCCGCTGTCTCGCAGCCAAAGATGCTCAACGAGTTCAGGATCATTTAGGAGCGCAAGAGCAGAGGAGAGCAGAGATTCATTCCCTTTTGAGAGTCGCAGTACGCGAACGATGGCAAGCCGCTGATATTCTGGGAGTTGGAGCAGATGATGAAGGGCCGCTTCGTACTGACCTGAATCCTCGGTCGACAGACGGTCGACAAACGGGGCAACGAACTCGCTGGGGGAGCTCCTTGCGACCAGCGCATCGAGCCAGTCTCGCGGATCCTTGCAGGTAGTTCCAATGTGGTGATAGATCACCCAAAGATGGCCGTTTGGATTGCGATAGCCAAACTCGGTTGCCTCAGCCCGAATCTCGTCCAGGTACTGAATTACCTCGGCCCGTGAGCCCCTAACGAGGTTGTTTGCAACCTCTTGCAATTCGGCGGTCCGCCTTTTCTCTTCTTCTTCCCAGTTCTGGGCATGGTCGCGGTCGGCGAAAACGGCGTCAAACGTGGAGTCCACGGAGACTTCCGAGTCGAGTTCCGCCCACCGAGCGATCGTCGCCGCCCGCGTGCGCCAAGCTCGATTGCATTGCGGCATTTTGAGAATGTCGGCCAACATTTGTTGACCGCTCCGCTGGATCAATTGATAGGTCTCTTCAGGAACCGGAGCGTGGAACGAAAGCCGTTGGGGAAGGCACCAGTCTTCGAGTCGAGCAAAGAAAATGTGCGCTGCCGAGTTCGGCACGTGCCGGAATAGTTCCTTTACCCGAGGCCAGAGCGCTGCGATCTCCGTCAAAATCGCATGCGACGCGACGCCTCGGATGCATTGAATCTGTCGATTATCGCCCGGCGAAGTTCTGGCGATGTCAAAGGCTGGTTGAAGGATCTCGGCCAATGCCCACGTAAAAGACTCGCCCTTACCGACTTTTCTTTGCCGAACGCGTTCTTCGAGCACGGCAATAAGAGCGAGCCGCCGCTCCACCGTTACTTGTGGTTCGGCGTCAAATGGAAACAGCCATTCTCCGATCCGGCGGCGAGGGTGCTCAACGGCGCCAGCTTGCTGAATCTGGGTCGCCTTGTCGGCATCGAGGAGCGCGTCAAGTGCGCGGCTGGGCGAATAGTGCAGGAGCCCTGGCGCGGCATTGCATACTTGCTCAGGATACTTGTCAAGAGTCGTCAGCGTGCATTGCTCATCGACCCAAGCAAAGTGCTCCCAAATGTCACTTGTACCGGCGGCGCGCACGAATGCCTCGAGCAGACCCCGGTCAATATTGGCACCCCGTTGTTGTGCACTCAGCAAAACCGCAGCCGTGGCCGCAGCCGACCGGGAGTGGCTCAAGAGGGGAGTGATATCCAGAGCGCTTGCGCCGCAATAGAAAACGTCCCGGACGAGCACGGGCCGAATCGCTGGCGGCCGAACCTGAAGCCGGTCCTCGCCGACTTCCTCAACCAGACCCCCGGACCCCAAGTCGGCTGTAACTTGCTTCAGCTCAAGCTCGGGCACGTTCAGAGTCCCCGACACATCGCGGAACGACATGCCAATGTCGCCTCCCACTGCAAAGGCGGCGAGGATACACCGATCCTTTTCGCCGCGGACGAGTCGCAAGTTTCCCACTAACTGTTCGGTGGCTGCCTCTCCACTCCAGATGCGCGAGATATCCTCTGTCTTGCACGACTCAATGAGCGCCATCGCAAGACCCGGCTTGCCGTCCGACTGTTGGATCAATGTATGCAAAAGCCAGTCGGGCCCAGCGATACCTGATTTCTTGATCAGATCAAGGACTTCCTGGCGTCGGAGCGGTTGGAGGGTGCGAACGCTAGTGGTCGGTACGCGCAAGAGTTTTTGAACGCCAGCCATGTGGAGTGGCCAACAGTTGGCATGGATCTGAAAGCTTGCTCCCAGTTCAGCGCGCAGGTGCATCAACTCCTCGACGAGCGCAATATGAATGTGTGCGTCATCAACAACGACGATCGACGGCTGCTGCTCACGAATGGCTTCAGCAAGCCTTTGGCGCGAAGGATCTACGGCAAACAGGCAAAGACCCTGCGCGGCGAGATTTTGATGCAAGTACGTCTTGCCTGATCCGGGGTGACCAACGAGCAGGAGGTCACCTTGCGCGTGCTGCAGCCACTCAAGGTCCTGGTCTCTGCCGACGAGAATCTCGGGTCGCACGAAGCGACCCACGAGCGGGAATGTCGACAAGGCAGGTGGATTGCCCGTGATTCCCAGCAATTGGAGTCGCCACGCCCCGTGCCTGTAGAGCCGATCGGCGAAATAGGCGGCATCGTGGATATTTACAATCGTGACTCCGAGTTTTGCAGCCTCTTCCTCTAGGTTCTGTCGCTTTGCGGTCGTGAGTGCTTGAGACGTTGCGACGACGACTCGCCTTGGACCTTGCTTTTCAGCGAGGTAGGTCTGGATATTCGCACGGAAGTTCCCGATCACGTCTTCTCGAACAGTGCAGACCAACGGAAAGGCGCCTTCAGCTGTCCCGAACGCGCCGTCCATGCCAGAGTCGCTACCGCCGACGACTGGAGCAAGGTTCCGGTAAGCATCGCCGAGCAGGTCCTGCGCGCATCGCTCAAACGTATTTCCATCCAGGCTTCCCGCAAGGGCCTGGACAATTTCTTGATGGAGCGGATCGCGATTCATGTGGGACGAAGATGTCGTTACTCGGCCCTTGACCATCCGAGGCCGTCCATTGTCGTACAGGCAGGCCTTTTGCGCGAGTGTCCTTGCGTTTCCGGCACATCCACCGACGTCCACGGCGTAGCCATCCCGAGATTGGCTACAGCTTGGCTACATTGAGCCACCCTTGGCGCGGCTTTCGGATCTCACGCAGCGCAAAAGAAAAGCCCCGCAACTCTTGGCGGGGCTACGGGTTCTACGAAAGCGGAGGGCATGGGATTCGAACCCACAACCCCTTGCGGGGCACCTGATTTCGAGTCAGGCTGCTAGCCAGTTCGCGTACCCTCCGGGACTTCCCACAATCTACTATTCGCCGGCCAAACGGGCAACGGTGGTCCATGCGTCCGGTCGGTCGACTAGGCCGCATCCTCCCCTGAAGCCGCGGCGATGCGCACGGGCAATTCCTTGGTTCGGCGTTGCAAGTAACTTGGTCCCGCGAACGCCAGCGCCACAAGCCTCACGCCCCGAATCCCTAGCCCCTAGCCCCTACTACTCAAGCCTCAAGCCTCGCTAGCCGCGTCCGGGTAGGCCTGTGCCGCTTGTAGCGGCTGGGCCGGCCGACGCGACGTTTGCAGACAACTACCCACGACGTAGGCTTCACATGCACAGGGGCGCGCAGCCCCTTTTTCCACGGTCTGCGTTGGGTGGAGACGTCGACGTCATGAATCGTTTCGACGGCAAGCGCATTCAGTTGTTGGCTGCGCTCGAATCGCTGTGGCAGAACACGCGCGGACGGACCATGCTGGTCGAACACGCGATGACTGCCGACCCGGTCTGCGTCTCGGCCGAGACGACGTTGCCCGAGCTGGTCGAGATGTTTCACGACCGCCGTTTTCGCCACTTGCTCGTTTCCGACGACAAGGGTCGGCTGATCGGGCTGATCAGCGATCGAGACGTGCTGCGGATGATGGGCCCGGGCACAGCGTACAAGGAAGTACTCGAGGGCATTCTGACCGGCGAGATCATGAGCACCGACCTGGTCACGGTGGGCCGGCAAACGCCGGTGACCGAGGCGATCGTCGAAATGGTCAACCATGGGATTAGCTGCCTGCCGGTGGTCGACGGCGACCGCGCGGTGGGCATCTTGACCAGTACGGATATGCACGTCTTGCTGCAGATGCTGCTGCAAACCCTAACCACGACCGGGACGGAAAAACCGGCGGGAACTGCCCAATAGTAGGCGGTCGAATCGTTCCAACTGGTCCTGCCGGCAGCGATCGGTAGCGGCGGGAACGCCTCGCGTGGCACACGACGCATGTGCCGGTTTTCGCGGTCTGAATCGCTGTGTCGCTGTCCGTGAAATGCTTACCCCAAGAGCGATACGCCAGCCGATATCTGGGTGTACCGATGTTTGCACCCTCGTCCTTGGGGACCCCCGTTTCATGAGCAAAGACACGTTTCGGATCGTAACGCGCGGCACGGATGGTGAAATTCACATTCGCGACTACAGCAAACAGGAGTCACTGTTACGCGTTCACACGCAGATCGGCGTCGACGATTGCAGCACGGATCTTGGGCTGCGCGGCCAACCGGTTTTGCGTGGACTGATCGGCCCCATGCCCGAGGGCAAGAACATCGTCCGGTACGAATCGCCAGAAGTGTTCGAGGCACTGACCAAGGAATGGGGTCAGGCAAAGACGAAGCGCCGCAGCCGAACGCAGCGCACGACCAAGACGTCCGGCAAGTGATCGAGTGTCGCGGGCTGACCTCGCGCAGAGAACTGGCGGATACGAAAAAACGCGGAGCACGGTTGCTCCGCGTTTTTCATTGCGCTGGGGATCTTGGTCGGCCGTCGTTCGGCAGGCAACCGGCTATTGCGCGCCGTTGCGCCAGATTCCGCCGCTGCTCTGCCGTGGGGGATCGCCATCGAGTTGTGAGCCGCCGATCGCCGCATTGCGGTCCGCCATGCGGGTGCCGTCGGTCGACGGCCCGATCGGAATCAGGTGCGTGTGCTCTTCCTGCGCAAGTCGCTGCGTGGTGATTGGGACCTGGCGAACCACCTTCTCCGGCACGTAGTCTTGCCGCGTGACCGGCACGCGCACGGTGTGAACGCGTGTTTCCCATCGCGTCACCGGCATCAACCGATACGACAGCACCGGCGGAGCAAAGATGTTCAGCGTCCGCTGATAGCCGGGCACCCATTGCTGCTCGGTGACCGGCACCTGGTAGGTTCGCTCCACTTCCTGATACTCGGTCGTGTAGCGGGGGTTGTACTTTGTGTACTCCTGCGACTCGTAGTGCGTCTCGCTGATCGGTCGCTGCGTCACCTGACGAATGCGCTGATACTTGATTCCATCCTTGTGGATGTACTCGACATCGTCGGCGCGGAGCGTGCCGCCGGTCAGCGCGGTAATCGCCAGCGCGGCCGCAATCCATTGAGTTCGGTGCATGGCTCAAATCCTCCCGAGCAAGACGCCGCTGTCAGGGTCGCGACAGCGAAAGGCGAGTGCTTCTGTTCCAAGTGGCGCGACAACCGGGATGCCATCGCCCCTCGTCGTTGTTATCGGTGTTGCTGCCACAAGCGCTTGAGACCGCGACGCTTAACCGGCTGGAAATTCCCGTTCGGGGGCCCTTGCCAAACGGGTCTGATTGCGGCACGCTGGGGGTACGTTCGCTGCGCCTTCGTTGGCGGCACGACGCCTTCGAAAACACGTAAACCGCTAAGCAGGCAATGATTCCCGACGAACTGTTGGAAATGCTCGTGTGTCCCGAGGACCGCTCGCCGGTCTCGATTGCTAGCAGCGAGCTGGTGGCAAGGATCAACCAGGCCATCGACCGACGTGCAGTCAAGAACCGGGCCGATCGTGTCCTCGATCGCCCGCTGGAAGGGGGACTGTTACGCGGCGATCAGACCGTTTTGTATCCGATCGTCGACGCGATTCCGATGATGCTCGTCGACGAGGGCATCCCGCTCGGCCAGCCGGCATTGAGTTCGCCCGAGCCGTAATTCGCGACCGCCGCTCAAGGACCGCGCGCATGGCTGAGAAAACGATCTTCAAGCGGATCATCGACGGCGAAATTCCGGCCAAGATAGTCCACGAAGACGACCTGTGCCTTGCGTTTCACGACATCGCGCCGCAAGGTCCGACGCACGTCGTCGTGATTCCGCGCAAGGAGATCCCGTCGATTCGTGAGATCGCCGAGGAAGACGCGCCGCTTGTCGGACACCTGATGGTCGTCATCCGCAAGATTGCCGATCAGCTCGAGCTGGGCGATGGCTACCGCGTGGTGGTCAACTGCGGTGGTCACGGCGGACAAACGGTCGACCACCTGCACTTCCATCTGATCGGCGGACGACAGATGAGTTGGCCGCCGGGCTAACGCAGATTCCGCCAGACGGCAATGCCGCGCAGCACGCGCACTACCGGCGCGGAAACCTCGGCAGATACTCTTTGAGGCTCTCGAGCATGTCCGGCTTACTCTCTGGCTCACCGCGCGCCGGCGGCTCGGCCGGCTTGTCGGCGATCGGCGCCGCGGTTTGTGCAAGCGGTACGTTGGCCACCAGGAACTGCGGCCAGTAGCCTTCCAGCAACCGCAGGCAGTCGGCATATTGCCCCGACTCGAGCTTGACGCTGGCCAACGTGATCAACTTCGACAGCTCGAACCGCTCCGACGGCGTAAACGGAAGATCGAAGACGCGTATTTCGTCGAGCCAGACTTCGCCGGCGCTCAGCAGATCGAGCCGCACGCGCAGTGCCGACAAACCTTCGCTAGGAACGTCGTCGATTGGGAAATGGTAGTGGACCCAGCCGTCGGCTTCGACGCGCTCCGGACCAACCGGTGGAATCATGCCGTACGGATTGAACTTGCCGTCTTCGTGTTCTCCTTCCAAAGCGATGCGGACCGACGGCATTCCCTGCCGGCCGGTGCGCAGCCACAAGTCGATCGCGATGCGGCCGGTCCGCGGAGGATCGAACGGTGCGCTGACGATCGACGCGGACGGCCCGCCGCCTGTCAGCCGAATCGAGTGCTCCCCGTCGTGCCTGTGTGCCGTGTCAATTGCGACGCTTGAGCCCGCCGCGGCGCTGGCCGTCCAACCGACGATCTGCTCGCCTTGCTGCGGCAACTCGAAGCCCCAATTCTCAAGCGGCGCCATGGGCTGCGGATTGTTCAATGCCGCCACCCGTGCGCCCAAGTCCTGGATCCGCGCCTGCAACCCGCGGCGAACATCTTCCGACACCGATACGCGGGGATCAACCAAGCGCACCGTCGTCGCCGAAAAGCGGGCCGCGACCAGGTCGTACGGTTCCAGCGAAATCGTGCAACGCGCCCCGCCCGGCCCGGACTCCAACGGTCCGATGCCCGCCGAGTCGCCCAATCGTTCCATCGTCACGCCCGGCGGCAGCCCGACGCCAAGCGACACCGCGACCTTCCAAGGGGAGTCGTTGACCAGGTACACATACGTTTGCCCGTCGTGAACCAGCCGGCGGATCGTCACCGGCTGCGTCTCGCCAGCGAGGGTCTCGAATGCTTGATTCGGCAACTGGCGATACACGCTCAGCACTTCTCGCAACGAACCTTCCTGACCCAATGGCAATAGCCAGCCACCGTCGAACATCGTTTGCGCGTCAAGCGCGGCCAGCGCGTGGATGAATCGTCGCCGGTTGCGGTCTCCGGACGGCGACATCTGCGAGACCATCCACATGTAGGTGTTGGCCGGCCCGAAGGGGCTCTTCAGATCGAAACTCGTCAGCCGCGCTTTTTGCGGTTCGTGATAGAACAGGGTTGCCGGCAGTGCGGCGTCGGCGAACAAACGATCCATCTCCGGCGCCGCGTTGATTTCCATGTCAGACGCTTGCGCGTGCAGCGGTCCGGACGACGGGCGCAGATGTTGCGGCCGCAACAGCACCAGATTGTCGTCGTCGCGATAGGCTTCGGCCTCGATCCCCAATTCCAACAGCGTCTCGTCGAGCAGGGCTCGCTTGGGCAACGTCGGCCGAAGGCGGAATTGCGCACGCCGACTCTTGAGCATGGTGCCGCCGGCCAGGTAGAGTTTCGCGTTGGGACGCACGGCCGCGATCTCGCTGGCCAGCTTGCGGTGGAACTGCTCGACGACGCTCGCCCGCCAGCCGAGCCACGCTTCGCGCCCCGGGCCGGTCAGATACTTCGCTCGTTCGGCAAACCGCAGCGCCCCTTCGCCGGGAACGCGCGTGCCGGTGGCAGCCTCGAATCGTGCGACTGTCGCGTCGTCGAAACCCCAATCGTCGCCCGGAAGCTGGGCATACCCGTCGGCCGAAAGCTGAAGCGCCAGGCCACCGAACGATGGATGCGCTGAATATCGCGAAACCAGTTCGCGCACTACGTTGAGCATCGCCGCCTGCACGCGCTCGTCGAGCAGGTTGTAGTACGGTGCCAGCCCCTGACGCGCCGGATTGCGGCTCCGCCAGGTGGCCCCGTCGGCGCCGATCCATTCGATGCCGCGCGTCGCTGGGTCGCCGGAGCGCCTTAGTGCCTCGAGCTCCGGCAACGGCGAAGCGAAGTTCAAACCCGGAACGAACGTCAAGCCTTCGCGATCGAACAGTCGAAACAGCAACTCGAGCGCGTCCTTGCGCATCGGATCCTGAGCCGTTCCGAAGAAAACGCCCGTGTCGTACCGCGGTGTGGGCTCCAAATACTGGCTCGGATAGATCGTGCTCCCGTCGGCATAGACCGACATCATCAGCCCGCCGTAGCCGACGTACTTTAGATACCGAACCAACCGCAACCCGCCGCGATACATCGTGGTCCAGTCGTCCAGGCTGCGGCGGCTGCTCGGATCGAACGCTTCGGGCGACGAAAAGTTCTCGGCAAACAGCGGCCGATCCAGGTAGCCGGCCCAAAGCCTTCCCGGCGACCGGCTGTCGTCGAACATGGGCCCCAGCATTCCGTCCTGTTCGGCGCGTGTCAGCGGCAACGTCGGGAACTGCGAGGGCGCGGCGGTCGAGATCCGGATCTTTCCGTACACGGCCCGTGACCCGTGCCGGCGGTTCGTGATCAACAGTAGCGGCGCCTTCGTGCGCGGCCAGAAGACAACGCGGTGCCGCTTCAGCTCGGGCGTGTTCTCCGCTTCTTCGTGGGAAATGTACACGCCCGAATCCAATCCGATCGGCATGACGGCGCCGGCCGAATTGGGCTCGACGATGCTAATGCCCATGGCTTGCGGCACGTCGCTGGGGTATTCCAGTTCCACGACGTGTGCGTAGCCGGGCTTGTTGACCGGCAGCGGATAGGCCTCCCAACTGATGTTCGGCGCGCGACCGTTTGGTCCCAGTTGAATCATCGGGCCCAGGGTCGGATGTTCCCACGGAGCGCTCTCGCCGTTGCCCAGCGGACCGACGCGCAACCCGGCCATCACCGGAATGTTGCCAAGCGCCTTCCACCATCGCGGCTGCACGGGATTGATCTCCGCGACCCGCGCCAGGTTTCCTTCGCTGGGGTCGGCCGGTGCGCGGTTTTCCAACACGACGAACTGAACTTTCCGCTGGGCCAGCGGCTTGTTGGGATAGAGCCGTGCCCGCAATCGCGACGGCACGGCCGACAACGTCAGGTCGTATACACCCTCGGACTCCGGCACGCGAATGGTCACGGTTGTGGACGTGCCCTCGGGACCCGCCTCGTACTCGTCCGCCCATACGCGCTGTCCGCCAAGACCACTCGAAATGGCCGCGTTGTAGTGAAAGCCCTCGGACGTTCCGTCGACCAGGTGAGCAGCCAGCTCGAACTTGAACATCTCGCCCGGTGCAAAGACGAGATTCTCGCGATGGCACACGACGCGCAGCCGGTCGCCTGCCGATCGGGTCACGAACAGCCGGTTTTCTGAGGAGTCCAAGACGCTGTTGTGCGCGCGGTCAGCCAGCTCGCGCAGCGGTATTTCAAACGTCTTCTCCACCTTCGAGGAATCGTCGGCCAGCGACACGGTCAGCGTTGCGTCCAAGTCGGCCGTGACCAGCACGTCGACGCCGTCGTATGCACGTAAACCCGGCTCGCGAATGCGAATGCCGTCCGCTGCCAGCCAGATCGAACCTGGCTCGTTGGCTTCGATGCCAAGCGCGCGCAACTCGGAGAAACTTCCTGCGCTCAAGCGAATCGATCCATGCCAGGTGCGCTCCGTGCCACCGCCCCAAGCAATCCTCAAACGCATCGTCGTTTCAGCGGCGGCTGCACTCTGAAGGCCGAGCGACGAAAAGACCATCAGCGCAGCAAGAATCGCCCAGAGCATCTGCCTGGCGCGATGCGCGATCCGTGCGCGCGATGCGTGCGGACTTCCTTGTCCGATCATCGGAGCCTGACGCGAAAAGTCGTCGTGACGGCGAGCACTTCCCAGCGAAGGGAGCGGGATTATATCGACGACCCCCGGGCTGCTCTATGCCGATTCAACCGCAATCGTCGTAAGAGGTTGCCGACTGCTGTCGCGCAACGCTTCGCCGCCGTGCATGCACGGCCGGCAACCAGTTCGTCGGGGCTGATCCGCGGCCGGTAATCGCTTTCTCGCTCGGTCCGATTGCGCCACCATGCCGCGCGGCCGCGGTTTCGGCGATAGCCCGACGGCGACAGCAACGGTCAAGCTGGCGCATTAAGCGCGGTCGGCGATTGCGGTTGCGTATGGCTCGGCCACGTGCCAGCACCGGCGACTGGCACGTAGCCAGTGCGAACTTCGCACCAGTGCTGGCCCGACCTAGTCCACTTCGGTTACCAAGATGTCGTCAAGCGGCGAAAGCTGTCCGTTCGGGCCAACTTGTTCAGCCTCGTTCAAGGCAGCTTCCAGGCCGGTCACCACGTTACCGCAAAGTCGCCCGACTTCGTTCTTTTCCCAGCGGTCGCTCGGCTTGGCGTAGAGTTCGGCGACTTCCTCCCGTCCGATTCGCAGTAGCCAGGCGCGCGTGCGGATGGCGCGATCATGCTCGGATTGCATGACGATCCGGTCGCGGATCGGTTCCTGCCGACCGCCGATCGTGGGCAACAACGTCGTCCCAGCCGCGTCGGGCAGCGAACTTGAGTCCAGTCCCAACCAATCGAGCAATGTTGCCGGCAAGTCGGATGGCACGACGAGCGATTGGTTGCGCGTCAGCTTGCCTGTGCCGTCAGGAAAGCGCATCAGCCACGCCAGCTGTGTAAGCTCGTTGTACAGCGGCGCGTCGCAGCGGCCGATGCGCCGATGTTCGCCAAGCGGAAGACCTCGGGCCGAGAGCAACGTGAACTGTGTCGTGTCCGCCAGCCCCGAGTCGTCGATTTGATCCAATAACGCCCCCAAGCAGGCATCCAGCGCCGAAACCTGTCCGGCATAGGCGTGAACCACCGGCAGCAATTCGTCCGGATCGAATGCCTCGGCGAGCCAATGATCGGGCACGTCGAATTGATCGGACGGTGTGGGATCGTCTTCGTCGGCGTATTGGTTGCGAAGGGGCAGGGGGGCGTCCCACGCGCCGGCCATCGCCTGGGCATGCACCCACAGACAAAACGGCTCGCGTGGAGCCGCCAGCCACTCGGTGATTTCGGTGAACAGTCGTGCCAGTTGCGTTTGGCCGATTTCATCGGCAGCGCGGGACGCGCGCGGAGATTCGACGACGCGTTGCTCGGCGAATGCCGCGGCCGGCGCAAAGCCCGGTAGCGCTGGCTCGTCGGTCAACAGCGCCGTGTGAAAACCCGCCCCGCCGACGATCTCTGGCAGGCTTGATCCGCCGCGTCGACCACCCGCCCGGCTGGTGGCGATCGCGCCGTGCCAGTATGCCTCGTAGAGCGCGTCGAGCCTTGGATCAGTCAGATACGCCTGATCGAACACGCACGACTCGCTGGCCAGGCGGTCGAAATGATCCGTCCGAATCCAGGCGTTGCCATAGGCGCCCAACATCCCCGCATGGAGCCCGTCGACCACCACGCAGATCATGTTTCTTGCCGGCACGTCAGCATCTCGATCGAGGAGTTCCGTCGTCGGACGAACGGTTCCGACGGCCGGTTGGAATGGCCGATTGTAACGGCAAGCGGGCCTGCGCGGCAGACGGCGCAGGTCGGCTGGACCGATTCGTCGGGCGGCGCGAGCCATTGGCGTGCCGTTGGTCGCTGGATTGTGGCCAAATGGGCCCGGCCGGCGTCCAACCAAGACGGCGTTGCGCCGGGGCTTTGCCGGGTGGTCCCTGCGAAGCTATTATTCGTCTGACACGGCTTGAACCCGTCGACGCGACAGTCGGGCCGTCGGCTCAGGGACCGCGGCCGTCCCTCTCTGCTTGGAGTCTCCGTCGCCCGATGCCCGCCCCACCGGGAGCGGCCTTGGGCAACGTGACCCCCGGACCGGAAATTGATCATGACCAGCACGCTCTTAGCCGTTGTCGCCCGCTTGCTCAGCGGCGCCAACGTGCGCTGGATCGACTGCCAGCCGGAGATGTGCCAGCGCGTCTACTTCGCCAACCACACGAGCCATCTCGACGCGATCGTGCTGTGGTCATCGTTGCCGAACGAGTTGCGCCGGCTGACGCGCCCCGTGGCGGCCAAAGACTATTGGGAAAAGAGCGCCGTCCGCCGGTATATGGCACGCACGTTCAACGCGCTGCTGATCGATCGCACGGACATCAAGGTCCACCAAAGTCCCGTCGATCTGATGCTGCGCGAGATCGGCGATCAACACTCGCTGATCGTATTTCCGGAAGGAAGCCGCAACACGGATGCCGACATCGGTGAGTTCAAGAGCGGCCTCTACTACCTGGCCAAGAAGCGGCCCGATCTGGAGCTGGTGCCGGTCCACATCGACAATCTGAATCGGGTCTTGCCGCGAGGCGAGTTCTTGCCGGTGCCGCTATTGAGCCTGGTCACGTTCGGGGCACCGATCTGGTTGGAAAACGGCGAGCCGAAGGCGGAATTCCTCAGCCGCGCGCGCCAGTCCGTCGATCGACTCAAGGAACTGGAAACGTAACGAACCGATGCTCGACTACAGAACCCTAGGCCTGGTGGGCGGTGTGCTGGCTATGTTGGCGGCCGCGACGACGATCGGCCAACGGTTGAAGTACGCCACCGACATCGGGCTGAATCCGGCCCTGGTCGAAAGCTTCAACCTGCGGATCCGGGCCTGGTGGCTGATGTGTACCGTGCTGGCCGCAGCGTTTTTGTTGGGAACGATCGCCACCGTGGTTCTGTTCGGGCTGATCTCGTTTTGGGCGCTGCGCGAGTTCATTACGCTTACGCCAACCCGACTGGGCGATCACCGCACGCTGTTTTGGGTCTTCTTTTTATTTACACCGCTACAGTACGTGCTGGTCGGAATGGGCACGGACTACTACGGCCTGTTCAGCGTGCTGATTCCGGTGTACGCGTTCTTGTTCATTCCCACACGGGTGGCCCTGGCAGGCGACTACAAACGGTTTCTTGAGCGCACGGCGAAGATTCAGGCCGGCTTGATGGTCTGTGTCTACTGCTTGAGCCATGCCCCGGCGCTGATGAGCCTGAAGATCGATGGCTTCGCCGGCCAGAACGCGCGGCTGCTGTTCTTCTTCGTCCTGTTGGTGCAACTCAACGACGTACTGCAATACGCCTGGGGCAAACTGCTGGGTGGTCAGCACGTCATCACGCCTTCGATCAGTCCCAATCGCACGTGGGAGGGACTGCTCGGCGGGGCGGCCAGCACCACCTTGATCGGCATGGCGCTCTGGTGGGCAACGCCGTTTGAGCCCTGGGAAGCCGCCGGGATGTCGCTGGTGGTGGCCATCATGGGCTCGGCTGGCGCCATGACCATGTCGGCCATCAAGCGCGACCGCGGCGTGCAAGACTACGGCACGCTGG
>ERZ869936.257-NODE-257-length-57889-cov-11.532835_pt1 | contig 57889 bp, 70 predicted proteins | sample MGYA00520876_ERZ869936 | MGnify/ENA primary metagenome ERZ869936 (study PRJEB32218, sample SAMN09650985) | biofilter metagenome | isolation source: enrty point of leading RO module | place: Saudi Arabia: Thuwal, RO plant located on Red Sea | collected 2016-02-17 ... | reverse complement strand
CACGCCAACCCCGCGCCCACGGCCGAGGGGTTCTTCAGGTTTGTGCAGCGCAACCGCAGCCCCGCGCAAAAGGACTTTAAGCCGTGGCCGCCCTGCGACCGTGAGACGCACCCCGACTACCAGTCGGGCGGGTGGGACAACATGGAGGGCATCCTCGTGTCGCTGCCCGCCTACGCCTACGGGCGCGCGTGCGTCAACGCCTTTGCCGGGCGCAGCCCTGATGAGTGTGAGGTGGTTGAGGATGCCGTGCTGACGGAAGTGTCCAAGGTTTATATGCACGTCAGCGACGGACGCTTCAGCAACCCGCGCACGCGGGCAGAACACGTGATCAGCTGTCACGATGAGCTGGTCATGGATGAGCGCGATAAAATTGAGGCCGAAAAACTTGAGCAAGACCTAAAGGAGAAAATTAAAAATGATCCCAACAATTGAGGAGCTAATGGCCTTCCTTAAACAAGACACCCGCGTCCGCTCTGCCGAGTTGGTCGTAAACGTGGCGCGGCTTGAAGCTGGGGCCGAATATGTGATATGGATCTACGTAAATTCTTACGGCATAGATACCGATGACATGAGCACGCTAGACAAGATAGAAATCAAGTCTGATACTTGGACTGCGCTGTGTGTGCTGGTAGGCGACCACCCGCTGTTCAGCAGCAACTACGCTGCGCGAGCCCATGACGCGATATGGAGCGGTGATCTGCCGTCTGTGTCAGCTTACGGCAAGCTCGGCACCTATGCGGCGCACAAAAGGGAGGAAAACGGATAATCATGGAAGTCCTGTCATCAGCAAATCACATCTGCTACGTCCCGCGCCGCTTTGGCAAGCGCACCGCGTTGATGGTGGTGCAAGCCAACGAGATCATCGCGCAATATGATCAGCAAGGCTACAAGCTGACGCTGCGGCAGCTTTACTACCAGTTCGTCGCGCGCGGCCTGCTGTCCAACACCCCGCTGAGCTACAAACGGCTGGGCGAGGTGATCAGTCAGGCCCGGCTGGCCGGGCTAATAAGCTGGCACGCCATAGAGGACCGCACACGTAACCTCCAACGCCTGCCCAGCTGGGAGGGGCCGAGCGACATCGTTACCAGCTGCGCCAGTCAGTATATGGTAAACACATGGGACTATCAGCCGCGCTACGTGGAGGTCTGGGTGGAGAAGGAAGCCCTCGCCAGCGTAGTTGCCCGCGCCGCTGACCGCTGGCGTGTGCCGTGGTTCTGCTGCCGGGGTTACGTGAGTCAGAGTGAGATGTGGGCGGCGGCCCAGCGGCTTGCGTTTAAGAGCCGGGGCGGCGAGCGGCCTGTGGACATCTTACACCTTGGCGACCACGACCCCAGCGGCATCGACATGACGCGTGACATTTTCGACCGCCTAACCCTGTTTCAAGTCCAGGATTTAGAAGTGGAACGGCTCGCGCTAAACAGGGATCAGATCAGGAAGTATAACCCGCCCCCAAACCCGGCTAAAATAACCGACAGCCGCGCCAACGCCTACATTGATGAGCATGGCGTGAACAGCTGGGAACTTGATGCGCTGGAACCCAACGTGCTGACCACGCTAATCGATAAAGCGATTGAAAAGCGCGTGGACGGCACTGCATGGAACCGCCGCATCAGCCGCGAGAACCGCGAGCGCGCTCAGCTGAACAACGTGGCGAAGAACTGGTCTATTGTGACCAAGGCCATCAAGGCTTATAAGAAGAAAGGAAAAGGCCGTGGAACCCGATAACTCAGAACCGTTTGGCTGGCCCGCTGCCCCCATTAGAATGAATCCGGTTGTGTATGCCAAGGCTCCCCGGCCCAGCTTTAACCGGGGGCCGGGGCTGCGGTGGCTGCACAACCACCGGCTGGAGGACCCCGTGCCCGCGCCCGGCAACAGCTGGAAGGTCTACGACCCCGGTGAGCTGGAAGACCTGATCATGAGCCGCTGGGACCTCTACGGCGTGCAGCCTGAGCAACTCTATATTGGCGAGCCGGTGGCCATCAATACCAGCTACCCCTACCCGTGGCTAGTGGAGCGGCGTTACGTGGGCGTCTATAAGCAGATTATGCCTGAGCAGATGGAGGAGGAGCAGCTGCACTTTTCAGGCTCCATCATTGTGCAGTGCCTCAGCGGGGTGCCGCGCTACTGGCAGACCAAGCCGCAAGCCAACATAAGAGGAGGCTCGCAATGGGAATTCTGGACGCAATAGAAGACCGCTGGCGCATCCCCCTCGATCAGCTGCCTTACGGGCGCGAGTGGCCTTTCCGCTACGGCGCGCAATGGTATTATCGCGTCAACATGCGGCACGCCGTAAGCGGCAGCGACGGCAAGGGCAGCGTGCGCACGTATAAAGAAGCGTGGCTCCCCGATGATCCTACGTTTGGCTCACCCGTGCTGCTGACGCAACTGGACTTTGACAGGGTGCTTGCCCTCAGTGATGAGCGCGGCGTCTATGTTGGCCCGATAAACTTTGTTTTGTTCAAAGTGTTCAATTATACTATAGGAAAGGTGGATTGGTAGAATGACAGCTGAGATTGAGGAGATCAACGGCGGCGGTGATGGTGAAAAGACAAACGTAGGCAAGAAGAACGCCTATGTGTGCCCGGTGTGCCTGCGCACCATCGTCACGGTGGATATGGACGTGGGCGTTACCCCGGCAACGCTCGCCTGCCAGAACGCCCGGTGTTCGGGCGATGCTATGATGCGCTCGATGTTCTACAGCATCGACCAAGCCCTCCCCCCGGCCTACGAGTGGCGCAAGCCCACGCCGGAAAAGGTGGAGGAGATTTTGGCCAGCATTGAGGACGAGCAGATTCGCGATGCTGCTGCCAAGGATTTTGAGGACGGCCTGCTGACCCTTGTGGCCTTGGAGGCCGGGCAGCGCAACACCACGATGGACACTGTGGGCAGGCTGAAAAAAGAGATGGTGGAGGGCGAGTCGTATAACGTGCGCGTGCGCACGCGCTGCGGCGGCGAATACGTGCGGCAGTTCATTGCCCCGCTGCACGACCTTGTCAACATCCCTCTCATCGACTTTACCGCTATCCCGCCCGGTGCCGAGCTGGACGAGGAGACCGTGGCCAGACTGATGGAGAACGGCGATGTGCGCCAGTTTGCCCTCGCCACCAATACCGACCCGGCCACGGGCAAAGTGTGGTTCGAGTATCTTGAATTGAAGATGCGCCGCTCCGCTGCCATGGATAAACTTGTGCGCGCCACCGCGATGCCCAAGATGCCCGGCCCGGCCCGGCCCCCAAAAAGGCGGCGCGTGTAAGTGTTTGCTGAAGACCCCATAGAACGCCTTGAGGAGTTGGAACTTAAATTGTTCCCCCTTACCGAGAAGCGCGTATGCCAGACCGGTCAGACGGAGATGCTTGTTGTGTATCCCGACGGCGACCGGCTGGCCCGTGGGGTCATGGTGCTGAGGATGCCGCATTGTGTGCTCACGTTCTACCGCAAGAGTAAGCTGCGCGCCTTGGTGGTGGATCATGCCCGTGAAATCAGCCCGCCCGTTGAGGACCAGACTGGCCCTTACGTGCTAATCAATTGGAATGACTACCAACACGCCCGCGCCGACTTGATTAATTGGGGCATGATTGAGCCAAAGGAGTTCTGACCCGTGGACATCAGTAAAGCCCGCGCCATAGTGGAAGACAACATACAGGCCGCCATGTGGCTACTCAATATCCAACAGTGGAAAATCCATGTTGAATATCGTGACATCAGCGGCCCCAACGACTTTGACGGCGCGGTGGCCGGACAGTGCTTGGCGAACGAGGGCTATAAGGAAGCCACGATCATCATCAACGCCCAAGAGATTAGTGACGAGGAGCAGCTGCTCAACATCCTGCGGCACGAGCTGCTCCATGTGGCCGTAAGCGCGTGCTACCACACGTTCCGCAAGGCGTGCTTTGAGCATGTGTGTGACCGCCACGCCGAGAACGCCCTGATGGTCGTCTGGACGCGCTGTGACGAGGATGCTGTGCGCCAACTGGAGGACGTGTTTACTCATGGCCTCAACTTCCCCAACGCCAAGGCCGCGTTTGATAAGGCGCGCGCTGAGCGGGAAGACTACTTTACATCTTCGACGAAGAAGAAAAAGAAGAAGAAACAATGAGCCTCACCCCCGGCTACCAGTTCCACACGCCGCCCTACGACCATCAGCGTGACGTGTTCCACGCCAGCAAAGATGATGAGTTCTTTGGCCTGCTAATGCAGCAGGGCACGGGCAAGTCTAAGGTCATCGTCGACACCGCTGCCTATCTCCACCTCCGCGACAAGATTGACGCCGTGGTTATTATTGCGCCCAAAGGGCTCTATGAAAACTGGATCAACGAGGACCCTGAGGACTTCGGCCAGTTCCCCACCCACTTACACCCAAGCATCCGGCCTTATTATTTGCTGTGGGAAAACAAGACTAAGAATAAGACTTACCGCAGGAAATTGGAGCTGGCAGCAGACCCGCCAAAGGGCTACGATTTAACGGTCATGGCCGTTAACATAGAAGCCATCAGCGCGGGGCGCGCCCACGAGTATCTTATGTGGTTCATCAGGCAGCGGCGGTGCCTGCTGGTGGTGGACGAGTCTACCAAAATCAAGAACCGCACCAGCAAACGCACCAAGCGCACGCTTGAACTGGCCCGGCTGAGCGGCGCGCTCTACCGACGGATTTTAACAGGGACCCCTGTTACCCGCAGCCCGTTGGATGCTTACCCGCAGTTCGAGTTCTTGCAGAAGAACTACTTTGGTCAGCGCACATGGTCGGCGTTTCAGAATCGCTACGCCATAACCGAACTGACGCAGATCGGTGGGAGGCGGCCCTTTAAGAAGGTCGTGGGCTATCGTCGCGTGGAAGAGCTGGCCAAGCTAATCCAAGAGCACAGCTACCGCGTGCTCCGGGCCGATTGCCTAGACTTGCCACCGAAGATCTATAGTAAGTTCCAGCTAGAGCTCGCGCCGGAGCAGCGTAAGATCTACGACCGCATGAAGGAACACGCCCTTGCCGAGTATGGCGACACCACCGTCGCCGCCCCGCTGGTGATTACGCAGATGATGAAGGCCCATCAAATCACCTGCGGCTACATCATAGACGACAACAAGGTGGTGCATCGCTTCTTTGACGAACCGGCCAAGAACCCTCGCATCGCCGCGCTGCTTGAACTTCTCGAGACTATTGACGGCAAGGTAATCATCTGGGCCAACTTTGTGCCCTGCATAGAGGACATCTATAATGCCCTCGCTGAAGTCTACGGACGCGACGCCGTGCGCACCTACTACGGCGGCACCAGCGATGAGGACCGCAAAGAGGCCTTGCGCTCGTTCAAGCGTGAGGACGGCGGGGCGCGGTTCTTTATCAGTAACCAATCCACCGGGGGCAGGGGGTTGACGCTCACCGTGGCTGCGACCGAGGTTTACTACAGCAACAACTACGACTTGGAGGAACGCCTCCAGAGCGAGGACCGCGCTCATCGTATTGGCCAAACCAAGTCGCTCAGCATCATCGACCTTGTTGCTTCTAATACGGTGGATGGTAAAATAATTCGCTCGCTGCGGTCCAAGAACATGATGGCCGCCACTGTTACCGGCGACCAACTTGAGGATTGGATATGAGCATCCAAACAAGGAAGGAGGTGACGCCCCATGGCTGGAACATTAAACGCCGCGCACTTGTTGCGCATTGCGGAACTTGAAGGGCAGCTTAAGAACTCGGAAGAGTTGAACCAACGGCTGATGAAAGATAATGACGAGCTCCAAGGCAAGCTGGATTTGGTCATGCACGATGTCGTCGACGTCTGTGTGCATGAGCTTGGACCAGACGCCGAGCACGAAACACTTAACTTTCGGTCGGAGATTCGGCTTCCCAAAGTTGTGGCCGCGCTAAGCGCAGCCAAACTCAAGCAGCACTTCAACGCAATGCTGCGCAGTGAACTGGCCAAGCGTATTGAGGGCATCGAGATTGCGCACCTTGAACCCAAGGACTGCGTCGCTCAGCCCAAGGCTCCAGCGGAACCCGCTGCGCCACCTACGCCCCCGCCAGCTGACCCCGAGCCGCCTGCGGATCCCCCGGCACCACCGCCGGAGGAATAAGAGGCCCCTAGCGCGGGGTCGTCGGTGGCCCCGCGCATTTTTACTTTGGAGAGTAGATGGATGGCAGTGCAAAAGATAAATATTGAGCTGAGCAAGGACGAACTGCGCCTGCTCTGCTGCGTCCATGCCGAAACCATACGCAACAAGGCCGACGCCCTCTGCGATGGTCAGTTCTTTACCCCCGGCACCGACGCCCCCGAGGTTGGTGAGCTGGTGACGTTATCCCAAACGCTGGAGGATTTACATGGTAAGCTCGACTTACTAAAATAGAGTTTGCTCTAATGGCGGGCCGCCCCTACCATTACAGGCTTGGAACTGCGAAGGTTTGCTGTCTCCAAGCCTTGATTAAACGGTGGCCACCAATAAAAGTCAGGCTCCTAACACACAGCCCGCCCCAACGGGCAGGCCTACGCAGTTCCATTAGAACGTAGAAATAAGAAAGTTATTGTATGCCCACACAAATCACCTCACTCACATTCTGCGCTTTCGATTTAGAAACCACCGGCTACGACCCCACCGAGGTTCGCATCTGCGAGTTTGCGGCCAGCCGTTTCAAGCTGGACTACGATGGCAGCGCGCTGGTGCCGTGCCATCTAGACGGCTCTGATAGTCTGACCTATCATAAACTATCAGACCCCGGCGTGCCCATACCGCCCGAGGCCAGCGGGGCGCACAACCTGCGCGATGAAGATGTTGCCACTGCCCTGCCGGAGGACATGCAGGTTGAGGAGTTTATTAAGAAGATGCGCGGGACGGTGTGGCTTGCCCACAATGCGGCATACGATTATGAGACGCTCGTCCATGCGCTCATGCGCGCCCGCAAGTGCAGTGAGCAGGAGGCGCGCACCGAGCTGTTCAACGCCCACGTCGGCGTCATCGATACCTTGCGGCTGGCGCGCCATTTGGTGCCCACCGAGAATCATAAACTCAATACGCTGTTCCATTACTATGGATGTCCGCGCGCCAACGCCCCCACCCACCGGGCCGACGATGATGTGCGCGCGCTGGTGGATGTGTTCCAAGGTTTGGTTGGCACATGCTTAGAAGGTTTTGCGAAGGACTGGCCCATCACCGAGGACGACCCCGGCCTAAGCCCGAACTTCTGCGACGAGCTGTTCAGCACCAGCTACAGCCCGGTAGATTACGGCCGAATCAATTTTGGTAAGCACCGCAACGATGCGCTCGAGGAAGTGCCGTTCTCTTATTTTGACTGGTGGATCAACAAACGCCGCGCCGAAGACCAGCCCGATTGGGACCGTGAATACACTATGGCCGGGCTTGCCAAACAGGCAGGCGTCAACCCCGACAAGTGCGACCGCATCCAAGCCGCCGCCCGCCAGCGATTAGCGGGAGAGCTGCAAGCCTTCTATCCTACCCTTACAGTGGAGCCAGCATAATGGACAAAATCAAGCCCACACCCCAGCCGACAGTCTACGTCGTGCAAGAAGTGCGCGGGCGCAACCTAACCGACGCCGCCCGCTACGGCGACCTCGTAGCCCTGTTGCCGCCGGGGGAACAGGTTTTCCTGAGGCCAGAGGATACAATTAACACGCTGCGCCGCGCGCTGCGAGACTTTACTTCCGACGACTACCTGTTAGCCATCGGTGATCCTGCTGCCATAGCCATCGCGAGCATCGTGGCTGTGGAGGCGAGTGGAGGTTTGTTTACAATGCTCAAGTGGGACAGGGAGCATCGGAAATACTACAAGATCCGATTAGATATGCGCAAAGCTAAGAAAGGAGAATCATCCAGCGATGCCAATCAAACCGAAAAAGAAGGTGGCCGCCAAAAAAGCGGCGGCTACAAAGAGCCGAACCAGATTATCTAAACCCAAGGGCACGGCCAAGGCACCACCGCCCGGCCTGCCGTTTGACATGTTGGAGAAGGATGCCGAGGCACGGGCCGAGGGCCAAGAGGATACGCTCGCGCTCGTTAGTAAATACGCCGCCGAGGTTGAGGAGTTGGACGAGACTGAGGCGATGCTGCTTGCCAAGGTGGAAACCATTGGCGCGCGGCGCACAAAGTTGTTGGAGGACGATATACCAAAGTTGATGGAGCAAGTGGGCCTCGCCAGTTTTAAGTTGGAAAACGGCGCGGAGGTTGTGGTAGACGAACCCATTTATGCTTCCATCAGTAAGAAGAATCAGGGTGACGCTTACCAGTGGCTCCGTGATAACGACCATGAGGACCTCATCAAAAATGAGATCAAGGTTGCGCTGGGCAAGGGTGAGGACGAACTGGCCAAGTTGGTGATGAAGTATCTTGTCAGCAAAAAGATCGATTTCACACAAAAGGAGAGCGTCCACGCTGGATCATTAAAGGCTTTTGTGCGCACGTTGCTGGAGGAAGAAGCGCAGCCCGGCTACACCGCCGAAAAATTGCCTCAAGACCTATTTGGCGTTTACCGGCCCAAGATAGCCAAGATCCAAAAACCTAAAGTAAAGAAAGGAGGCACCCACAAAACCAAGAAAGGAGAATGACGTAGGTGCGTCTTTCTGCCGTTTAACCTTTAACCCAATTGAAAACCAATAGAAGGAGATAGGACTATGGCTCTCAAGCCCGTAGGAAAGAAGAAACCAGCGACTAAGCCGCCCAAGAAAAAAGCGGCCTCCAAGAAGCCCACAGCGGCCACCGCTAAAAAGAAGCCCCCGGCCACACCGCCGCCCCCAGCAGTGGAGGAGGAAAGTGCCATCGCCACCGAGGAGGCTCCCGAGGAAGAGGCTCCCCAAACTGCTGCCGCCCCGGCAGTGCGGCAGTCAACGGAAGTTGGCCCGGCCGACGCCTTTGACATGCTGGCGCAGGACAGTCAAGAGCAAGACCTTGGCTTTGGCCAAGAGGACCTTGAGCTGGCGCGCATTATGCTGCTGCAAAAGTCGAATGACCAATGCACGCCCGGCCATGAGGACCACATCGCCGGTGCTCAGCCCGGCATGTATTATCACACTGTGACGAAGGAGATCTTCGACAGCGTGACTGTTATCCCCGTCCACTATCAGCGGATTTATACCGAGTGGACTCCGCGGGACGATGGTGGCGGCTTTCACGGCACGCACGACCCGCACAGCAACGTCGTGCAATCGGCCACTCCGCACGAGGAGAACAACCGGGTGCTTGTGATGGATAATGGACATGAGCTGGTGGAGACGGCGCAATACTTCTGCCTCTTGGTCAAAGAGGACGGAACTCTTGACCCTGTCGTCTTCAGCATGAAGGCTACCCACTGGAAGGCCGCGCGGAACTGGAACACCGTAATGTCGCGTCAGCGCATTACGCACCCCAAAACCGGGCGCACGTTCACGGCCCCTATGTTCTCAAATATGTATTGCTTTGGCAGCGCGCTGCGCACCGAGGATCAATACAGCTGGCACGTTCCGGAGCTGGAGGGTCACGAGGCTCTGGACTTCGCCGATGAGGATGCGTTGGCGGCCTATGCCCAAGCGCGCGACCTTGGCCAGCAGGCCCGTGAGGGGCTGGTAAAGGCCAGTGCTGAGGTAGACGTCAGCGGCCCCCGTGATGTGGATGCAACCGTTGAAGATGATGACGGTGGCGGTGGGAACGGCCAACTTCCGTTCTAATTAACCGTTCGCATCTAATTGCGCGGCGGGGTTAGTTCCCCGCCGCGCTCACATTCTAATCCGATAGCTGACTAACCATGGCCACCAAACGCACAACCAAAAAGAAAAAGCCTGCCGCCCCACCGCCACCGCCCGAAGAGCAGACGATGGCGTGGCAGTTCCACACCTTGTTTATGGGATGTGAACACAATCACGGGAAATACATCCTCACCAAGGAAACCACCGAGCAGTCTGCAAAGGGTAAGACCACCGGCAAGGCTTGGACGGCCCCCGGCCCCGCCACCGTGGAGATGTGGGACGAGCACCTTGCCGGGCGCAACGGGCTGGGTGTAAGCCCGATCCGCAAGGATGGGAAAATATATTGGGCCGCGCTCGACATTGATGTCTACAACACCGACCTAGAAAAACTCAGCCTCACCCTCAAAGACCATCCCATCCTCCTCTGCCGCACCAAGTCGGGCGGCGCACACCTTTTCTTCTTTTTCAAAGACCCCCTGCCAGCCATAACCGTCCGCAAGAAACTCCAGGAGCTGGCTAGTAGTTTAGGTCACGGCGATTGCGAGATATTCCCCAAGCAAAGCAAGATCACCAGTAAAGACGACAGCGGCAATTGGATCAACGTGCCCTATTACGACCACGAGGTCACAACCCGTTACTGCATCTACCGGGGCAAAGACCTAACCGCTGAAGAGTTTTTAGCCAAGGCCTACGAAGTGCGCATGGACGAAGAGACGCTCGTAGGCCTTGCCGTTATCGACACCACTAAGGACCTCGACCTACTGCCCGACGGGCCTCCCTGTTTGCAGCTCCTGTTGAACCAAGGCATCATGGAGGGCCAACGAGACGTTGCGATGTTCAACGTGGCCGTGTGCTACCGCAAGAAGTTCACTGAAAGCTGGCGGCAGGAACTGGAGAAGACGAACAGGGATAACTGTAAGCCGCCGCTAAATAGCGAGGAGATTGGGAAGATAATCAAGTCGGTGGAGCGGAAGGATTATTTTTACCAGTGCAACAACGCGCCGCTGAAGAATTACTGCAACCGTCAGCTGTGCATGACGCGCCCATTTGGCATCAATCCGGAGGATGAACTGCCGGACTTTAGCGGGCTGACCAAGGTGGAGACGGACCCGCCCATGTATTTCGTCACGGTAAATGAGGACAGGCTGGGGCCGGTCTCGGCCAATGAGCTGCTGAACCAAAGGCTGTTCCAAACGCGCTGCTTTGAGGGCGTCAACATTGTCATTCCCCAAGTGGCCGCAAAGGACTGGCGGCGTGTGATGACCACCTTAACCGAACGCATGGACACCATCAGCATCCCCGAAGAGATGACGGCCAAGGGCCAGCTGCTCCAACACTTGCACGACTACTGTGATAAGAACAGCCGTCCCGACCGTGAGAAGCTGGTGAACTATAAAGTGTGGGAAGACGACCGGGCAATTTACAACTTCCGCATTGAGGGCTTCATGCGTTACTTGGAGCAAGTGCGCTTTAGAGAGTTTACGCGGCAACAAGTGGTCAGCATTTTCCACAACATAGGCATGAAGAAGCGACAACTCTGGGTCAAGCAGCGGCACTTCAACGTCTGGCTGTTGCCGAAGCCCGAGTATGAAGAAATTGTCCACGAGACCCCACACATTGAGGAGCCACCGTTCTAATGTATAACAATCTCCACATGCTGCTGGGGCCGCCCGGCACGGGTAAAACCACGCGGTTGCTCAAGATCGTAGAGGAGACGCTAAAGGCTGGCACCCCGGCCAACCGGATAGCGTTTGTGTCGTTCACCAAGAAGGCCACCGAAGAGGCTCGCGACCGGGCCGTGCAGACCCTCGGCCTTGGCCGTAATCAGTTCCAATGGTTCCGCACGCTGCACAGCTTTGCGTTCCGCTGCTTGGGCATGACGCGCAATGAAGTGCTGGACAAGAACCACTATCGCGAAATCGGCGCGCTCATTGGCGTCCCCATGTCGGGCTATACCAACTTTGAGGACGATGAAGATGCGGGCAAGGCCCACGAGGGCGACTCTATGTTGTTCGTGATTAACCTTGCGCGCATCATGGAGGTTCCCCTTGATTACGCCTTTGACAAATACAACAACGACGAGCGCATCGACTTTGCCGAAACCAAACAACTGGCCGCCACCATCGACGACTATAAACGCAAGCATGGGATGTGTGACTACTGCGACATGATTGCCCGCTTTGCTCTCAGCGACGACCCCTACATCCCATCCCTGCACACGCTGATCGTAGACGAAGCGCAGGACCTCAGTCGTCTTCAATGGCGCATGGTGCGCAAGTTATACAAAGCAGCCGAGGTGAGTTACTTGGCGGGCGATGACGACCAAGCAATTTATGAGTGGGCCGGTGCCAGCGTGGATGACTTCATTCGCGTTGGTCGGGAGGCCGAAACATGCGAGGTTCTGGATAAGAGCTACCGCCTGCCGCGCGCTGTGTATGAACGCGGCTTGGATATTATAGACAACGTGGAGGAGCGGCTACCCAAGGATTGGACACCCCGTGAGGAACAGGGTTACGTGGAGACCTATCCGGACCTCAGCCATGTTGACATGGGACCAAAGACTGGCAGTTGGCTGGTGCTGGTGCGCAACAACTTTCTCATTCCGACGGCGGTGCAGTTTTTGCGCGAGAGCGGGCTGCCGTATCAGACCCGTAGATGGTCGCCGGTTACGTGTGAGAACTTAAAAGCGATCCGCATGTGGGAACGCCTCCGCAAAGGCGGCAGCCTTACGTTGGAAGAAGTCAAAGAGGTCTACGGCAAGATGCCGCCGCGCCGTGAGTTTGTTGATCCCAAGCGTAGGAACTTGAAAGGCGCGGACCCGGATGGCCAGTTCACCCTTGCCGTGCTTAGGGAACACCACGGCCTGAACACCGAACGCGTCTGGTATGAAGCCCTGATGAAAATACACGACGAGGAACGCGAGTATTATCGCGCTGTGCTAAAGGGCGGCGAGCCGCTTAACAAGCCGCCGCGCATCACGGTGAGCAGCATACACGGGGCCAAGGGCGGCGAGGCTGATAACGTGTTAGTGATGCCCGATGTGAGCTACCGCACCTATGACGGCATCCGCACCAACGCCGACTGTGAGCATCGCGTGTTCTACGTGGCCGCCACAAGGGCCAAGCACGCGCTCCACATCATCCAGCCCCAGACAGACAGGTTTTATGAGCCCATTTTGGACGGATAAAAATTATTTGTAGAAAGGTGAAAAAAGTTCTTGCGCAAAATCCATCTTCTCATTAAACTCAATCTTGTTTGATACTAAATAAGATTTTAGTTCCACTAGAAAGGAGAGCGGATGGAAACACAAAACTAGGTAGAGCGGCGCAGCGCGGTGGCCGCTTATGTGAGTCAAGCACTGCGCAGGACAAAAGAATTTCGAAAGGAGAATGATAAAGCGATGAGCAGGTTTTTAGCTTTCGTCTACGCCCCCAAAACAGAAGAGCTGATTGCCAAGTGTGGCGAGAGCACCACTGCAATTGCACTGTGCCGGGAGCACCCCGACTACGTAACAATCACACAGAAAACAATCGGTAAGGAACTTAACCGAGAACAAATGCTTGCGATCTACAATATGTGTTGCGAGCAGGTTAAGGAATCATTTGACAGCGACGAGCAGGCGGCAACAGAATCATGGGCCGTGTTAGCCGACGCCTTTGCTGCCAACCCCTACACCGATGCCGAGCACGCCGAACTTGTGGCCCGACACTTTCCCAATCAAAAAGGAGACGAGGAAACGATGGCAAAGAAAAAAGCAGCACCGAAAAAGAAAGCAGCCCCCAAGAAAAAGGCGGCAGCTAAAAAGAAAGCCCCGGCCAAGAAGAAGGCCGCAGCTAAAAAGAAAGCCCCGGCCCGCAAGACAGCCGGTAAGCAGAACCGCGTGACGAGCAAGTTCGCTGGCAAAAAGATCCAGCTGCTCAACAAGAAGAACCCTCATAAAGAAGGCACCAAGTCCCACGGGTGGTTCGCACTACTGCGCAACAACATGACGGTGGAGGACTACGTGGCCGCTGGCGGCTTTACGCACTACATCGTTTGCGGCGTGGAAAAAGGCTTCTTGAAACTCAAGTAAGCCCCCGCGCTGATTAAACACGCGCGCGCCGGGTGCGGTGGAGTCACCCGGCGCGCTGTGTTCTTTTTAACTACGAGAAAAGGAGGCACTGCCACAATGCCCGTCAAGCCCATGCGCAAGGTTCCCCGCGCTATTGACCCCGCCACGCCCGACATGTTCTGGAAGCCAGAAGATTTCTTTTGGTATTGGATGAACGAACGACACATGATCTACGTTAAGCGGCACAAGATGAGGCTGCCCAAGCCGTGGACAGACGATAAGATTTTGCAGAGCTACAAGTTCACGAACGTGTTCCGTGAGCTGGACACAGTCAGCCTCTGGATGCGCGAGCACTGGACCAAGCCCAACTGGAACGCGCCGCTGTGGCAAACGGTTTTGAACTGCGGCATCTTCCGCTTTTTTGGCACCACAGAATTCGCGGCCCTGCTGGGCTGGCAAAAACGCTTTGAACCCGAACACATGACCGACCTTGCCTACGCCATGCTCGCAGGCGGGGGACGCGTGTTCACGGGTGCTTACATCATAAGCAACTTTGGCCAGCGGCGGCCCAAGCAAGAGGTGATCGTTGAGGACGTGCTTGCCCCGTTTGCCGAGGAGTGCAAAGCGATTGCCAAGGTTGCCCGCAAGACGCGCAGTCTGCAAGCTACCTTTGAAGCCATGAGTCACTTGTATGGCTTTGGCGGCAATGGGTTCATGGCTTATGAGATTGTCAGTGACTTGCGCCACACCAAGGTCCTGCACGACTGCGAGGACAACCTCACATGGGCCAACGCTGGCCCCGGCGCAAAGCGCGGCTTGAACCGCATCCACGAGCGACCGCTCAATGCCCCGGTGCGCCCCCAACAGGCTTTGGAGGAGATGCAAGAACTGTGGCGCGGTGCCATACGTGATGGGAAGGTAGGGCAACACATTGTCAAGCAGGCACGCTTTGAGATGCGTGAGATTGAGCACAGCCTCTGTGAGTTTGATAAATACATGCGCGTCCACAACGACGAAGGCAGACCCCGAGGAAGGTATGACGGAACACCATGAGCAAACCCTACAAGCAGCACCCACCCTACGCAATCCAGATAGAGCCGGTTGAAGGCTGTAATCTGGCTTGCAGCTTTTGCGGCATCAACGGCATCCGCGAGGGCGACACCAGTAGCAAGCCCTTCAAGATGATGAACGTGGGCCACGCCGAGCAGCTGGCCGTTGGCCTAGCGGCCACGGGCTGGAATCCACGGGTGGAGTTTGCCATGCACGGCGAACCCACTATGCACCCCCAGCTCCGCGACATTGTCTGGCTCTTCCGCAAACACAACCCCAAGCTCCAGCTGATGGTGACCACCAATGGGGCCGGTCTGATCAAAGAGCCGGTTGCCCGCGTGGCAGCCCTGTTTGAAGCCGGGTTGAACGTGCTGGCGATCGATAAATACGAGCACGCGACCTACATAAACAGGGTTCTCACGCCGATTTACGATGCCGCCGCTGCTGGCAGCCTGCCCATGCCGCTACCGTATCCGGAGAATCCCAAGGGCAACCCGCACACCCGCCGCCCGGTAACGGCCCAAGTGATCAGCGTGGTGGAGGACATCAGCGATGCCACCAAGGGCACCCACTCCAGCCTGAACAATCACGCGGGCTGCGCTGCGCCTCCCGACCACAGTCAGCAGGGCAAGCGATGCGCCAAGCCGTTCAGAGAGCTGAGCGTCCGCTACGACGGCAACGTGGCCGTCTGCTGTAACGACTGGCGCGGCACCTATTACGTGGGCAACGTCATTATCGACACCTTTGAGGAGGTTTGGTGGAGCGCGGCCATGCACGCGGCGCGCGTTAAGCTATACCACGGCCAGCGTGACTTCGGGCCGTGCGACGGGTGTAATGCAAAGTCTTACCGGGTAGGCCTGCTGCCCGACAAATACGGCAAGGACGCGCTGCCTGAGCCAGATAAGGAGGACCGTGAGACCATAGAGGAGGCTCTAGGCTATGAGCCCCTAGCCGCCCCCGTGTTGCGGGAGTGGGAAAAGTAAGAAAGGAGAAAGCAATGAAACGCGAAAAAATAATCGCAGACTTCAAACAAAAGTGTTTGATCTACATCCCCAGCCGGGGACGATGCCTGAACCAAAAGACCTTTGAAAATATACCGCGCTCCCTACGCCCGGTCACGAGGATTGTGATCCCCCCGGAGGACGAGCAGCGGATGCCGGAGAAGTATGCCCCTTACTGCCGCGTCTGCCCGGAGGAGGGCATAGGACCGACCCGCCAGTGGATACTGCAGACCCACCATGATGAGCAGCTGCGCCCCTACCTAATCATGAGCGACGATGACCACTCGTTCTTCCGGCGCAAGTCGGAGGAGGACTGGCATTTGCAACGGTGCAGCGACGAGGACGTTGAAGACATGTTCATCGCCCTTGGCGACCTGCTTGAGGAATACATGCAAGTCGGTCTCAGCCCGCGCTCGGGCAACAACCGGATGGAGGCACCCGTCAAGGAATGCACGAGGATGTTCAACTTCCACGGCTACGACGTTGCTGCCTACCATGCGCTCGGCCTGAGATTTGATGAGACGCCCCTGATGGAGGACTTCAACGTCACGTTGCGTATCTTGGAGGCGGGCTATCCCAACGCGCTGCTGACTCAATACTGTTGGGACCAGCCCGGCAGCAACAGTGACGGCGGTTGTAGCAGCTACCGCACCCCCGAATTGCAGGCCAAGGCCGCTAATTTGTTGGCTGAGCTGCATCCCAAGTTCGTCAAAGTTGTTGACAAGAAGAGCAATAATTGGGAAGGTATGGACACCCGCAAAGACGTGCGCATCCAATGGCGCAAGGCTTACGAGTCAGGAGTAAAAGAATTATGAGCAGGAATATCAATAGCGGAATTCCGCACGTTCTTGACGTCCGCAACGTGGACGAGGCTTTTTTCAGAGGCGCGGAGCTACTGCGCGAGCAAGGCGTGCAGCGGCCCAGCCGCGACGGCATGACGTTGGAGTGCCCGTTCCCCGTCATCACCAGCTACGCAAACCCGTGGGAGTGTGTGCTGGGTTACGACCAGCAACGCAAGCCCAACCCGTTCTTCCACTTCTTTGAGGCGTTGTGGATGCTTGCCGGGCGCAGAGACGTGGAGATGCTGAAGCACTACAACAGCCAGATGGCTGCCTACAGTGACGACGGCGAAGTGTTCCACGCCGCCTACGGCTACCGGCTGCGGCACCACTTTGGCATAGACCAGATCAACCACTGCATTGCGAAGTTAAAGAAGAACGCCAATGACCGTCAGGTGGTGATGCAGATCTGGGATTGCAACAGCGATCTGGATAAGGTCAGCAAGGACATCCCCTGTAACGACTTTGTGATGTTCCGGGTAGACGACCCGGCCTGTGGCCGCAGGCTAAACATGACCGTCTGTTGTCGCAGTAACGACATGATCTGGGGCTGCTACGGCAGCAACGTGGTGCAGTTTGCGTTCCTCCACAAATACATTGCCACAATGGCCGGGTTCCGGATGGGTCGTTACAATCAGTTAAGTCATAGCTTTCATGTCTATACTGAACGCCCGCAGTGGGAGGCCATCAAAGGGATTTCCTTTGAGAACTATCTCAATGACACCTACTACACCGGCGGATTCTGCAATATACCTAAAGAAGCTGCAACGCCATCTCAATTAATGATGACCTATCCCGACGACTGGTATAATGACCTCCTCACCTTCTTGGACGACCCGCAGTGCTGTGACGTGCGGAACTATTGGTTCCACAAAACTGCCCGGCCCATGTGGCTCGCCTACGAGTGCCACAAGCAGCGCAACTACGACATCGCGCTCACGCACGCTGGCACCATAGAGGCTGACGATTGGAGACTGGCTTGCACCACATGGCTGCGCCGGGTGCGAGAAGCCTACGAGGACCGCGAGGCGCGCAAACTGCGAGAGGAAAAGGAGGCACAAGCAACATCATGAGTCGTAAGGACCTCACCAACCCCCTGCGCGTTATTGAGGAGGCCCCGCACATCGAGCGGTTCCATACGTTCCCCACCATTGGCAAGCAGAACATCGCGAGCCACAGCTGGGGCGTGGCCTTGCTGACGCACACCATCTACGAGGGCGAGCCGCCAGTGGAGGCGATCATGTATGCGCTTTGTCATGACATACATGAAATCGAAGTTGGCGACGTGCCTGCCCCCACCAAATGGAAGCACCCCGCGCTCAAGGAGCAACTGAACAAAGCCACCGATGAGTTCGAGCGCATCCACAACATCCAAGTTCCGGAGGACGAGGAGGTGCTGTGCGTTGTGGATATAGCGGACAAACTCGAAGGCATGTTAAACTGTATCCGCGAAATTAAGCTCGGCAACATGCACATGATCCTCGTCTACACGCGCTGGCGGCGCGCTGTAACCAACAAGGAGACCCGCAAACTCTACAACTCTAAAGTCTGCACCGCCATCCGATTGAAAACCAATGGGCTGATCAACGAGATCCAAGACCAGTTCGTCCGCGCCACATGGGACTATCCCCATTACAAACAACTGATTGAAGCCCAAGTGAAAAGCGATGGGCCATCCCTAAAGGAGACTGAATAATTATGGAACCGACAGACAAACCAACAGCACTCCAGCAGTTCTACGTTCTACTGGCCCGCGTGGCTGGTGAGGACGTAGAGGAGCTGCTTAAAAAGAACGAGGAGTATGGCGACAGCTGGAAGAAGCGCGGGGGCATTGGTGCCTTCATGATGTTGGCGCGCAAATGGGATCGCATTGAAAACATGACGCAAGCCGAGCGTTATGACGTCTTCGAAGCCATCCTAAAAAGCGATGCCGTCACAGGCGTTGTGGATGACATCGGTGATTTGCGCCGCTACCTGCTGCTCGTTGAAACGGAGTGCCGCCTGCGCCGCTACCAGCAAACCGGAGCCAACAACGCCCCGCTCGCCCCCGGCACCCCGCAACCCACCAGCGGCCCGGTAGCCCTGTTTGAGCAGGAACAGGAAGCTGAGGTTCCCACTCCGCTGCCGCCCGAGCATATAACGGCTGACGACGAGCTGACGCGCATGGTGCGCACCATCCTTGTCCAAGTGTATGGCAACAAGCAGCGCGCGCAGACGGAGGCGGCCACGTCCGCTCTGATCCGGCTGTTCAACGAGCGCATCACGGCCATGGGCGAAGCCTTGGCTAAGAACGTTGAGGAACATATTGGCGAGTGCGACCACTCGCCCAACCCATAAAAGGATCTCGCGCAGTGCAACTACCACTCTTCCCTCCCGAGATGAAGACCGACTGGACGCCGCCCGGCCACTTGCCCGACTTGGCCGATGCTAAGATGATAGGCCTAGACGTTGAGACGTGCGACCCCAACCTCCGCACCAAGGGGCCGGGCGGCGTGCGTAAGGATGGCCACCTTGCCGGGGTCAGCATAGCCACAGACGACGGATTTAAGGCTTATCTACCCATAAGGCACGGCATGGGGCCGAACATGGCGGCCAGACCCGTCCTCGCGTGGCTCAGGCGGCAGCTGGGGCGGCGCAATCAGCCCAAGGTGGGAGCCAATCTGCTCTACGACCTTGAGTGGTTGGCCGTGAATGATGTGCCGGTGGAGGGGCCGTTTTGGGACGTGCAAGTTGCCGAGCCACTGCTGGATGAGAATCTGCACAGCTACAGCTTGGAGTCTATCAGTCGTAAGCACTTGGGCCGGGGCAAGGAGGAGCAGCTGCTTGAGGAGGCCGCCCTTACTTACCTCGGCCCCAAGGGCGACACTAAAGGTGACCTCTGGAAGTTGCCCGCCAAATACGTTGGCCCCTACGCGGAGGCCGATGCCGTGCTGCCCCTGCTGATCTTTGAGAAGCAACGGAAGAAGCTGGAGGAGCAGGGGCTAATGGAGGTCTTCAACTTGGAGACCCGCCTGATTCCCCTGCTGCTTGCCATGCGCCTGCGCGGCGTGCGCGTAGATGTGAATCGCGCCGAGGAGTTGGTTGACCATTTAACGGCCAAGGCCGCTAATCTACACAAGGAATTGAAGTCCTTGGCCGGGCGTGAGATCGGCGTGTGGGCCAATGATGATCTTGCTTACGCTTTCGATCAGGTGGGCGTCAGCTACCCGCGCACCCCCAAAACAGGGAAGGGCCAGTTTCAAAAGACTTGGCTCCAAAACCACCCCGCGCCCATTGCCAAGTTGGTAGTGGATATTCGCGAGTGCGAAAAGATGCGCGATACGTTTGCCGTCAATCAAATCCTCAACAGCCACGTAGATGGCCGCGTCTATACGCAGTTCCATGCGCTGCGGAGTGACCAGTATGGCACCGTCAGCGGAAGATTCAGCAGCAGCAACCCCAACCTGCAACAAGTGCCCAGCCGGGGCGCGTTTGCCAAGATGGTGCGCGGGCTGTTTGTGCCGGAGGAGGGTCAGCAGTGGTGGTCAGCCGACTTTAGCCAAATTGAGTTCCGGCTGATTGTCCATTATGCTGCGCTGCTGGAACTACGCGGTAGCGATGCAGCCTGCGCCATGTATAGCAGCGACCCCAAAACGGATTTCCATACCATGGTCGCCACGCTTACCGGGTTAGACCGCAAGCCCGCCAAGAACATCAACTTCGGGCTGGCCTACAACATGGGCAAGAAGAAGCTGGCCGCCAGCCTTGGCGTTGACCTTGGCACAGCCGAGGGGATGTTCATGCAGTATCATGGCAAGGTGCCTTTTGTAAAGCTGCTGAACGAGAAGTGCGTGAGCCAAGCTAATCGTCAGGGCTACGTGCGCACACTGGCAGGCCGCCGCCGTAGATTTACGCAGTGGGAAGTCAACTTCAATCACCCCGAGTATGACCGTTACAAATACGATGCCCCCATGGAATACGGGCAAGCCTTGGAACGCTACAGCGACCGCCGATTTGTGCGCCGCGCCAAGACCCACAAGGCGATGAACAGTGTTGTGCAAGGCACCGCCGCCGACCTGATGAAATACGCCATGGCCGAGGTCTGGGAGAGCGGTGTGTGTGACGTCCTCGGCGTGCCCACGCTAACCGTTCACGACGAGCTGGACGGATCTATTGAGCCCACCCCACAACACACCGAGGCCTTGATTGAGTTGGTGCAAACCATGATCCACGCCGTTCCCCTAAAGGTGCCCGTGATGGTGGACTGTGAAATTGGCCCCAATTGGGGCGACGTAAGCGAACCCAGCGAAAACGCCCCATGGATGCGAGGACTAAAGGATGGATGCACTACCAAATTTCAACAAGAGTAAGCGTGACCCCAAAGAGGAGATCAACGAAAAGCGATTGCGTGAGTGGCTGATGCGCCTGCATGGCGTCCACTGGCAGCCGGTGGAAACCTACACCAGCCAAGGCGTTCCGGATCTGAATTATCGGACGCTCAATCACGAAGGATGGATAGAACTGAAAACCATACGCCGCCCAGCGCGCGCCAGCACGTTGGTCAACATAGAACTGCGCTCCAGTCAGGTGGCGTGGATAAGCAAACGTCAACAGGCTGGCGGCACGGTTTGGGTGTTGCTGGCGATTGGCTACCACACGCTCGTTCTGCTTACGGGCCACGCAGCTCTAGAACTGCAAATGAACCCCCAGCCCTACAAAGGGCTTTTAGATTATGCGAGCTGGTATTGTGAGCTTCGCCCATGGCCGCGAGAAACTCTACTTGCGCCTTTAGATAAAGGCTACGGCGACGACGGCTAAAAATATTTTTGAAAAGTCTAAAATAAATCTTGCGCTAGTCTTTTTCTCTGCTATACTCGTTTCACAATCAAGGGGCGTCAATCCCCAAAAGAAAGCGAGAAAGAAAAATGACAGCCAACCTCTTCAAAGACAAGACCCACTACTTCACCATCAGCCCCCGGAAGCACGTCATCTTCGAAATGGGCCTCTGTGAAAACTGCGAGTGTGAAGTTCAGGAGCCCAACGCCGTCACGATGCTTGAGCCCGAGTCCAAGGTCAAGCGCATGAAGCTGGAGAAGGTCGACCAACTGCCCGACGAGCTGGGCTACAGCGAAGAGTTCGGCGGGGCCGTTTGCTGCGACTGCTACAACAAGATCGAAAACGAGAAGAAGGAAGAGGCCCGCAAGAAACTCCAGACCATGAACAAAGTCAACCGCACCATCGGTGACATCGTGGATTTCGTGAACGACGCCTACCCCACCCACAACCGCGAAGCCCGGATGTTCTACGTCCTCAAGGCGGTGCAGCCCATAGTGGAAGGCTTGGGCGGCGAGGAGCAAGGCGTGACCGAGGATGTGCTTGAGGCCAGCGTCCGCGATCACTTCAACTGGAAGGGGGTAAAATAACCCGGCAGGATGAGAAGCCGGTTGGACGGACGGGGGCTGTTTACCCACTCCCGTCCTTCCAGCTGGCGGTTCAACCGCGAGAAAGGATTGGGCAGGCAATGAGTCGAGGCTGTTGGACTCCTAGCCGCCGTTCTGCTCCAGACGCCAAGCACCAATAGAGCAGGCCCAAGGATGCGCAAGGGGTGGCGGCAGGCCACCGCCGCCCCGGCCATCCACAAATTATTTTTCAAAATCTAAAAATAAATCTTGCAAGGTCTGAGGAATCAATTATAATCGTTTCATAATCAAGGGCAGTAAGTCCCGCGCAACCAGAAAGAGGAAAGCGAGAAAGCCATGATCAACTTCACCAAACTTACCTACGAAGAATTCAGCCAGCACGAGATCTTCCGGGGCTACCGCAACGCCGAGGCCATCTACCTTGCCCAGCTGGGCAACGGCGACATCGTTGTCATCGGCGCATACACCGGCTGCTTCGTCCCCTTCTACTCGGGCCACATCTACTTCGGCGGCGTAGAGCAAACCGACTGGCACAACGGCACAGCCATAGGGACCAACGGCATGTTGGACATCATTCTGTCCCCCCGCGATGGCAGCCAATCAGCCTTCCGCATCGACAGCACCCTGCTCCAGCCCATGTCACGCACGGTGGCGGCCAGCCGCTCAGAAGACGCCGCCGCCCGTCGCACCGTGATCGCCAACCTGCGCAACGCCGTGCGCAAGGCCATGCAGTTCGCCGCCCGCCAGAACCTGAACACAGGCGGCGCGCGGGAAGACCAGACCAACGGCCAGCCCACCACCAACATCACCAAAGAGATCGCAGCCCACATCATAGACTAACCCACCCCATTGGAAAACCTAAGAAAGCGAGAAAGAAGAATGAAAGACCTACTCCAACAAGCCGCCCAAGTAATCCGCGAGGGACGCACCATCGTCCGCCCCCACCATGCCGCCAACGGCGCGCTCACGCATCGCATCTATATAAAGCTGGGCCGCGCCGAGCTGATTCATAGTGGCCCATTTTTCTGGTTCCTGTTCCCCGCGCACAGCGGACGCAAGACGCAGGAACAGGTTGCGCAGTTTCCCATTGGCTGCGGCCTTGCCCAAGCGTGGGAGGAGCGCATGGAGCACGACGCGGAGGTTCACGCCTGATGGACTTCAACCAACTAGAACGCGGGCGGCAAACGCTCGTTCTGTCGCACAAGCACTACGTGATGGAGGGGACGCTGCTGGAGAAGTGCAGCGGCTCCCTCATCCAGCTGCAGAGTCCGCTGACGGGGTTTATCGTTGCGCTGGAGCTGCCCCACGTTAAGGACTGCCTCCAGATTGACCGTCACCCGTGGTGGCTGGCCAAGCAGAACCGGGGCGGGCGCAGCGTTTACATGCGCCGCCTGACCGACACCCTCGTGGTCGTCCAGCAAATAACGCCCGACGTCGACTGGCGCATGATGGCTGCAAGTTGCGCCATGCACGACCACACGCCGCAGCACGTTCTTGGCGAACATGAGATGCAGCTGGCCCAGCGAAAGTTCCTAAGTAAGCCCGGATCTAAAGGCTTTTCTGTGATCTAAAAATAATTCTAAAAAAGTCTAAAATAAATCTTGCATTAATCTCAGATTGTGATATAATCGTTTTCATAATCAAGGGGGAGTCACCCCGAAAGAAAGCGAGAAAGAAAAATGGAAAACACAATCAAACTCACCGCCAACGAAATCGACGCGCTGGAAGTCTGCCTTAACTACGACACCCGCGAAGGACAGCTCAGCGACAACTACTCCAACGCTGGCGCAGCCGAAATCGCAGCGGCCTGCGGCATCAGCAAGAGAGCAGCCGGGGGCGTCATCACCAGCCTGCAGAAGAAAGGCCTCGGCATGATGGACGACGAAGGCGACGACATCTTCTGGCTCAGTGAGAAGGGTGTCAACACCATCTTTGACTACATCGAAGAAGCTCGCAACACCAAGCCCGCCGCCGACCCCCGCATCGAGATCCTTCGCAAAGTCGAAGTGACCACCGAAGAAGTTTCCGACTGGACGTAATCCTCACCGGGCGGCCCTCCGGGGCCGCCCATCCACACCACACAAAAGGAGAAAGAAGAATGAAAAGCAAACTGGTCACCATCCAACTCACCGAGGAGCAGTGCGAACAGATTAGCCTAGCCCTCAAAGCCCGCGAGGACTACCTGACCGACGAAGCAACCACCGCAGCCGGGCAAGCCTACCAATCCACCGGGGATCAACGGAAATACTTCCGACGCAAGATGAAGGGCTACCGCTGCACCAAGGCTCTGGTGGACAAGACTTGGCAAGCCCTCTATCATACTGTCATGGCCCACCGCACAGTCGGACCAATGCCGCCCCTTGCCGGTGTAGACAGACTTGAGAAAAGGAAATCAAAAAAGTCTTAAAATAAATCTTGCAATCAGTCTTAGACTCAATTAGAATGCACCATAATCAACGGCCATAGTGCCCGCGAAAATTAGAAAGAAGAAAGCGAGAAAGAAACAATGAGAACCCCAATCCACCCCTACTGCCCGCAGCTTACCCTCGAGGAAAACCTGATAGACGGCCCCGCCGTCTTGGATCCCGAGCGCAACCAACCCCTGATGGAAACCAACATGCTTCAGGACTTGCTGACCCACAGCCCGTCCGATGCCATCCAGCTCCTGCCCGGCCTACACCTTGCGCTGTTTGAAGCCCCCGTGCCTGCCGGTGCCGACCTTACCCTGCTCGAGCAGAAGATCCTCTACGCCCTCCAGCTGCGGGGCCGCGCCCGCTGCGGCGAGCCTGTGAGCCCTGTTCTCCAGAGCCGATACAACAGGGCTATGCAAATGCTGCCTGCCACGCAGACCGCTCAGCTCCTCATCGCCGCCAAGCAGGCCAACCAAGCAGTGCGGCAGGGCAAAGATCGCTTCGGCGAGGCCGACACCAGCGGCGCGCCCCGGCAGAAGCGCGTTGGTGGTGGCTACGCTGGCAAAATGCTGCGGATGACGGGCAAGCCCAACCCGCACCGGGAGGGCACGAAGTCGCACGGGTGGTTCCAGCTGCTACGCGACGGCATGACGGTTGAGGAGTATCTTACGGCGGGCGGGTTCACCCACTATATCAAGTTCGCCATCGAACACGCTCTGATCAAACTTGAGGAGGTTAAATAGATTCGGCCCAGCTTGGGTCGGGTAGGCGCGCGCCGTCCCCTCACGGGGGCGGCGTTTGCTTTACCAGCGAGAGCGCGTGCCCCGGAGATCCACGTGCCAGCCCCAATCGTATTCATGGAACCCGCCTTGGCTGCCCACCAGTATATCCAGCGCGGTGCCGAAGTCATCCGGCAGGTTGCGCCGCTTGATATCAGCCGCCAATCCGTAGAGATGCTGACTCCCTTTACCGGGCAAAGCCGTCGTTTCGGGCTTCCCCCCGACGGCTTCATTGTGCATGGGGCAGCGGTAAGCACACGAGAGCGAGAGCGGCTGACCGCTGGCCGTGCGCACTGCTTGGAGGAAGTCCAACAGGCGGCTATCTACCAGCACCACCTTGCACCCCGGATACCGCACGCCCACGGGCTTGCCCTCTTCCTTGGCCTTGTCACAGTGGCATTGCACCTCACGCAAACGGAAGTTGTCCCATCGCCAGTTCGCGCCAGCATTAAATGGATTGATGATCATCGCTTTCTACCTGCTTTCCACCAGAAGAACCAGCCAAATGTTCGCACGCCGCGATAATAGAGATACGCATAGCGGCGTCGCTTTTTATTAGTGCCCGCCTTGCGCAGCATACAGAGGAGGAACCGCCGATCGGCCCGGCGACGACTCACACGCTGGCGTCCGTAGTCCACGTCGTGCCGGGCGCAACAACGGCCGAACCATAGGTCGGGGACACCAGTGCAGTGGTCGGGCGGCTTCATGGCAACGAGTGCTCATCCTCTAGTAAAGATACTCCAGCTCAAATCCGAACTTACCGTTGCCGCCGCCGTTCTTATTGTAACGAAAGCGAATGATGGTGTTGGCTGGAATATAGTTACCCCCAATCTTTGAGTCCCCCACGGTTACACGTCCGGGGTCAAATAGTTTATACTTATGGATCATCTTGACTGTGCGCTTTACAAGTGTTGACACCGCATGGTTTTGCGTTGCGTTGTTTTCTACCGTAACCACACCGCCAGTAATGTCAGTCACGCATCCCAAGTTGTCGCCACCGATGTCTACGAAGCTGCCGATGAACAGGTTTGCCAGCGCAGTCACGTCGGGCGTGAAGGTGTTCTCGGCATCGTTCATCTGTGCGGCAAGAGTGCCCACAACCGCATCGGGCGCAATTTGAACCTCTATCTCATCGCCTTTGAGATTACCGACGCCAATATACTGCGCCGACAATAATGATACCGGGTGCGGAAAAGTAATGTCCTCTTGAATCCATCCGTCTGCCTCGGGCGTTTTGTCGAGGTCAATCTCAACCGTGCGCGATTGGAATCGTCCGCCCGTTTTAAGCACGCCCGGCTCCTCAACAATCAGCACTTCAGAAGGCGGTGCGGGTGGCGGTGTGCCAGTGTGCGCAGCAGCCACGGCATCAAAGGCCGTTTCGTCAGCGGTGGGCAGCACGTCTTTGAACCACACATCAACCGCGCTGCCTTCTACATCAATATGAGAGACGCCAATTGTAATCAGCGGATCAGCGGCAATCTCTGCGGCAAGGCTGTCGCTATTGACCGGAGAAATGGTTTTTTCATACTTGGTTTGAGTAGGCATGGTGCGCGTCTCCTAGTTAATCTTTAAGATGACCAGACTTCGGTCTTCTACAAAAAATGTTCCGCTGTCCGTTTGGTAACGCACATCCAAGGTTTCCCCACCGGCCAAGCCTGTGATGAGAGCCTGCGAGTGCATCGCCATGTATAAATCATCGCCCTGAGTGCCGGAGTTGTAATCCTGCAGACGATGAGTGTGTGATATAATAGAAGCGTCCTGATGGATAGCGTATTCCATTTCCTGACTGGGTGTAGATCCCCGGCCCGACGCCGAAAACATAACCAGATAAGTGCCGCCGCCAGCGGGCACAGCAATGGTCATCGACGGAATGACAACATAGGATGCGCTCGTGGTGCTGACTTGCCCGGTTGCGCTCACCTGTTGACTAATGGGTGCCTGCCACGACATTCCCTCCGTCGCTCCACTGTCGGCAACAAGCCGGTGACCATCAGGACCAACAGGCAGACGCACGGGGCTGACGCCGTCGTGCGTCCGCAAGTCGCCTTTGGTGGTGATGATCGGCACCATCACATTGTCATACTTGAGACCAAGCGGCGAGGCTGCGTCAGCGACCAAGGCTTGCCCGTCTGCGCCCACTGGTAAACGATCAACCGAAGTTCCGTCATGCCCCAGCACGTCGCCCTTTGTGGTAAGCGCAGCACTCGCACCGTTCAGCAACACCCACGCCGCGCCATCATCATGGAAGAACTCGTTCGTGTCCGTTGCATAGTAGAACCGGCCAGCATTGCCAAACGCCGGGCGCGCGCCAAGGGTGCCGACGAGGATGCGGTTCTCATCCAAGTCCTCAAAGTTGCTGTTGACAATTTGCCGCCACAACAAATTCCCCTGTAGAATTTCTAGTAAGCCGTTTGGGAAGGCCATTTCGTTCTCCTGTTCTAGATCACTATGGTCTGCGGCAGGCTTTCGCGGCTGCCGAAGAGCTGGGTGATAGTATAAGTTTCCACGCCCGGTTCCGTAACCATAAAAGTCGGCGACGTCACGATGGTATCCACGCCCCCGGTGCTTACCACATGCCACTCAAGGCCCGCGCTGAAGGTTTTGTCCTCTGCCGGAAAGGTGTCGGGATCCTGATACAAGGTGCAGCGGCGCGGCTCGCACGCATCCCATGTAAGCGTTACGTCGTTCACCACGCGCACGCCCTGCAAGCGGTCGACGGCGTAGGGGGTTTCCACGGTGAAGCCGTAGTCGTAATCGATGAAGCTCTCCGTCCCATAGTTCTGCGTGTTCCACGGCTGGAACCACAAACGCAGCTCAGCCTGACCGATGAAGGCCTTGTCGGCCGAGTTAAGACGGAACGGGGCAATCCACACAGGGTCGCCAGCCAAATGCTCAAGGAACCCGACCACGTTTTGCGGCCACACGGGCAACAAGTCGCGCAGTTCGAAGCTGCCGCCGCCAAGGTCGACAATTTCACGCACCGAGAAGATGGTGTAGTTCACGTGACTGTTAGGAATGATGGAGTTGCGCCCGTCCATCACAGCCATGCGCTCACCATTTAGCCAAGCCTGCTCTGGGATTACTTCAGCCTCCACGCCCACGGCGTTGTTGATCACGACGCTTGCAATGCGCGCCCGGTGGCCCGGCGCAAGGTTTGCGTCCAGCTCGCCTCGCCCGCTGAGCTCATACTGGCCGAGAGCAGGGTTGAGTTGGGCGTCCTCAAAGGTGCCGCCCTGCCCGCTCTTGTAACACGTGAAGCCTTGCACTTGCTCCCCAACCCGGCCCACACCCAGCGGGAAGACGGTTGGCTGCGGCGTGATCACATTCTCAGGGGTGGCGTCAAAGGCATCCTCAAAAAGCAAATCGGTGATGTTGAAGTCGATGGATTCATCGCCGCCGTCGGGCAGCGTTCCCACGACTACACTGCCAAGGCCAAAGATGTCCTCCACCATCTCAACGTCATATTTCTGGTCGCTGCTTTGGCCGCCACCCGTGCCAAGCACGCGGCAGATGAGCTCGCTGAATTCCCCGCGTGTGCTGTTGACCTTAACCACGTCGCCGGGGTGGAGGACAATGTCCTTGCGGCTGAGTTTGCAAGTAATGCGGGCCAGCGGCAGGAACAGCTTCCGCTGTAGACGGGCGAGGGCGTGGCTGGTGGCTTCTTCGCGCGTGAAGAAGGGCCAAACCACCTCCTTCGCCTTGATGTGCTGGAGGATGGATTGGTTGGCGTCATTGCTGAGGCGATGGGGCCGTAGTTTCCAGTGGAACCTGTCAATCCACTTGACCTCCAGCTGGGTGTAGACGTCTTCCCACCCGGCGCGCTCAAGCACTAGGTCATCATAGCGGTCCTCATCAAGCACGGGCAGCGTGTTGGGGTCATAGTCATCGCGGATTAGCTTATACTGATACTTCCCGATCTCCTCGTTATAGAAAAGGATGCTGTCCACATGGTCATGGATCTTTTGAATCCAGTCCGCTGCGGTTTTCTGCGTGCTCATTGTTAAGCTGATGCCGCTGTCCTCAGCAACAAGCGTGGCCGCCGCATCCTGGAAGGAAACCAAATCAATCCGATTGGTTGGTTCTTTGAGGAAGCGCACAAGGATATCATAAACAACCCCGGCAGGGTTGGCATCGCCGCTGATGGCCGTGGCCCATGGATATTCATTTTCCAGCGTGTGCTGCGCCACCACTTGGAACGGCTCCACGCTGGTCGTGTTATCCCCGATGAACGCTCGCCTCATGCTGAGGTAGCTTATACCGTTATTCTTGATAGGAAAGCCCGTCAGGTCTTCGTAGACGCTGTCTACGTAGGTGGTCTGCGTGCCGTCTACAAACCGAATACGGCTGGGGCCAGTGTTGGAGCCATTGGTAGGCGTAACCGTGCCCGTCTGGGCGCGGAAGGTGTCTTCCTCCACTGGGTCGATGAGGGTAAGGGGCAGGTCGCCGGTGGGAGACGGCTCATTGCGCTTACGGAATTCAAGCAGGGTGTCTACGACGCCGCCGATGGCGTAAACCATGTCGAGGAAGTAAGCCCAACCAACAACCACCTCAGTGGACTCACCCTTGCCGCCGTCTACCTGTTGCTTGATCTTCTTGGCCCGGAGGTTGCCATACGCAATCAGATTGAGCGACACCAAGCGCGTGCCGTAAATTTCTGCAACTGGCTTATCCTCATCCGCAGTAGGCACCGTCACCTCGTCCTGTGCCGCAGTGCTTTCCTGCGCCTGCGCTGTGCTGGGCTGGAATAACAGGAACGCCGCAATGCCGAGCACCAGCCCAACAATGACGCCGATTATAATGGTCGTGATGACGCCAATGCTGGGCGAAGCCCCCGTGACTGTCTGCACGTGACGCCAGTATTTAGCCTCACCGTAGACCAATCCGGCACCCAACAGCACCGTGATAGCGATGAGCGCGCTGGCCAAAGCGTAACGGCCCCGGCTGATGCCTTTAGGCAACTCGGGCCGGTAGAGTTTGGCCTTCCAATAGTAATAGCGGAGGTCTTGTTTTAGTTGATTCCACATGGTGGCTTAATATCCATCCAATACGGGATTCTTGCGTGGCATCTTAGGCATCCCTCCATAGTTGGCGATGTTGCCATCGGGACCGGGGCTACTGGGCGGGAAGAACTTGCTCTGGCAAGTGCCCTCCAGTTTGTCGCAGCCCGCGATGAACTGATAGTTCGGATTGGTGGCGCGGATAAAGGGGCTGAGTGTGATCACGGTGTCGCCCACATGGCTAATCACGAACAGCTCCTCCACGCCATTGCGCACTTTGCCCAGCCTAAAGAAGTCGCCGCCATAGGCAGCGATGTCCGGGTGCGTGAACTCCAAGCCGCTGGCACTAATAACCAACGTCGGATCCCCCGAGGACACCGTCAATCTGAATGCTCCTTGCCCCACCACCGGAGGCGCGGTTAGGTCGCCCTCGTTCACCCCGCAAGTGCCGTCCTGATAAAGTGGAAACTGGCAGCTACGGCTGTAGGTGCGGTTCGGTATTTTAGAATCTAAAAAGCGCGACACCACTCTCACGCGAAACTCCACAATTCCCCGTTTGAAAGTATATTTGGCGTTGAGGATTTTACCGGACAGAATGATGACGCCCGTGCTCTCTTCATAAACGTCCACCCACATCGGATGCGACGGATTGTTTACCGTAAACAGCAGACTCGGCTCAACGTCCAGCGGCATGGTGATGTTGATTTCCTGATCCTCAATTGTCTGCTCCCACTTTTTACGGCGTATGGGGGCGGGCAGCCATTGCAGGGCAAGGAAGGTGATGGCGCGTTTGCTGTCGTTAAAACGCCACTCGTCAATCTCGGTTCGGAATCTATACAACTGCGGCATTAAACCGTCTCCCTTTGCAGCTCAACAAACCGCAGGCGCGCGCTACTGGAGTAGGCGTCATTGATGACCGGGTCGGTGGCCTCACGATTAAACCGCTGGTCTGCCTCTATGGCAAACTCGTCCTCGCTAAATCGCACGAAGTAGAAAAACTGCGCCCGGTCACCGGGTTCCACATCGGTGGGGATGGGCGGCACAACTTCAAGCGTGAGGCGATTGAGAACTTCATCCGTTGTAAAGCCAAGGATTTTATGCAGGCTATCAGTGGATCGGATGTAGATGTAGCGCGTATGAAACTCAAGATCAAAGCGCAGCTCGTCGGCCTCGCTGCCCAACAGGCGCACCACTAGGAACGCGCTGGGAGCCGTGGCCGGTTCAGCGAACTCAATATCGTCCTTATACGAAAGCACCCAGAACGGCACAGTGCGCCCGGTGTGGGCATCAAAGAAATCCTGAATTTCCCTGCGCTGTTCTTGACTGTCCTGGAACACCGTAAAGTCCAGCACACTTTCACTTGGCTCGTTACGCCATTTGACTTGACGTTGGTGCTGCTCACCGAGGATCACGTAATTGTTCTTGATGGCGTAGGTTAGCCGTTCGCGCGGTGCAATTTCCAGCACGTCAAAGCCGTTGAAGGTAGGAGGCAAAGGCATCTTAGCGAATCTCCACCATGGTCAGCTTGCCACTGTTACGCCGTTCCAGTAAGAATTCAAAGCTGGTGCTCTGCTGCGGCGTTGCGCTAATAGCAGGCAGCACAAAGTCACCCGGTAAAAAGCCTACACCGGGCGGGCTGTCTAATACAATATCCGTCGGGTTGATCGTATCGATTGGGCGCACGGCAAAGGTGCGTTCGTTGACGCCCTTGGTGTTTCCGATGATGACCACCTGATCCACCTTATCAAACTCCCTGTTGGCCGTGGAATCAACGAAGATACAGGGATCCACGTCGCTGGTGGCTTGGGTGAGGGTGCTGAGGCTGAACCACAGGGGCGTGACCAGTAGGATGCCCGAGCCAAAGCGTATCAGGTTCTCCAACCGCGATAGGTCTTGCCGGTTAAAAGATTTGATGTTCATGTTTACCGTGCGCACGGGGATCGGGTCGTTGCTGAGCTGCTCGCGTTGCTCCTTGCCGCCCACGCTGCGGAAGACGTTGGTGACGAAGGCCCGGCTTTCGCTGTAGCCCTCAAGCAAAGGTTCGTTGATAAGCACTGCGCCGCGAAAGCCAATGATGTGCTCCAGCAAATCTTGGAGATCGTATTCAAACGTGTAGAACGCATCTATGACGATGGGGCCAATGTTGCTTACCGTAAACGACACCACGACGCTCTGAGTTGGCGGCAGCTGATCCGGCGGGGAAACCCCCGTAAGCTGGATGCCCTCGGTGTTCAACTCTACGATATTGTTGAGCGTGGCCGTTTGCAACGTGTTGTTGTAGTTGTTCCAAATCACAGCGGTGAACACTTGCGGCGTGGCAATAAACCCGGCATCAATTTGCTCGGGCTTAATCAGCAGTCGCTCGTTGATGAGGTCGTCAAAGCTGGTGGCCAAGGCGCACGCGTGAATCGTCTGCGGAAAATTAGGCTTTGGCACGTCCACCGTCTGCGGGCACGACTGCGGTGAAGATGCAAGCACCGGCACCGCTGCCGACGGTATGGTGGGAGGGTCGCCGTAGCCAAGGTCGACGCCTACGGGGTCGGTGATGGTTTGGCAGGGGAAGGTCGCCACACTTAGACCTCCCTGATGGCCACGCCGCTGAACTGCTCCGGATGCTGCACACGCTTGCTACGCACTGCGGGAAACACCCTGTAAGACTCCGGCCCAACCGTAAGCAGCTGCGCCTCACCGATTTGTTCGGTGTTGATGTAGAAGGCCCGGCGCATCTCTCCCATCGGGGCGTGCTTGCCCGCGATCGTAGAGTGAGGCACATAGAGAATGGACGGGATCATGGCGGGCACGATATTAGAGTCGCTCGTATTGTAGTGGGAGTGCGGAATAATGTTGTCTGCAAAGTTGTTGCCGCTGCCACTGGTGCCGCGTGCGAAACTGAACGCGCTACGCGCGTTATTCTGCGCACCGCCTGCGTAAATTTGTTCCCAGTTGCCCGCGTGACTTAACACATGGCCGAAGTCGTTGCCCGACTCACCCTTTAGACCGTAGATGCTCACGTGGGCAAAGCCGCCGCTGACGAGGCCGCTGTCGTAATCAAAGTCATTATCCGTATAACCAGCGACGGACACATTGCCCACCGAATATTCCCCATTATTCACGCCGTTAAACGTGGCGATCTGCCCGATGGAAAAATTCTGGTAAACGCCTGTCCCGGCATCCACCTCAACGATGCCGTGCAGATACTCATCGTCGCCGATGAGCCACCAATTATGGTTCATCACTGGCAGGCCGGAGCCGCCTTTATCGTTATCGGTATCTTGGATAGACATGGCTTCTTGAGGATTGTATGCGCTGGGCTGCGTAAAGATATTGTTCAGCAGATCCACAGGATCCACCACCTTGAACGGGAAGCGCGGGCGCGTTGCGCCGATCTGGGTAGAGAACATGAAGTCTTTGCCCCCGGTGCGGCGAATCACTAAGTCGCTGTCATCCACAAGGCCGGGCACATTGGGTGAATCCCGCCTATTTACCACAGACCAGTTCGCATGAGCCGTGGCCCATGCTTCAATCGCGTCTAAAACTTGAATCTGTCCGTTGGCTACGCCATTTTGAGCTAAGATGGCCATCAGTCACTCCTCTATTGTAAACCCACACAGGCAAAGCTATTGATATCGGTGCGGAAAGCATTTTGGAAAACCAAATGATCCACGCCCCCGCACTGCACCTCATCATCTTGACTCAAGCCGGTGCCTATCACGTGAAACACGTCGTCAAACTGGCCCAAGGGCTGTTCCTGCGCGTCTCCCACTCCAGCGTTGATATTAGCGATCACCATAACGGGCGTGCGGATATACTCGTTGTTCTCCGTCACAGTGACGTCCAGCATGTTGGAGCCGCCTTGCGTAAAGGCGTCGATGTAGGCGTGCGGGTTGGTAAAGAACCGCAGCTCGGTATCCTGTAGCGCGGCCTGACTTAGTTCTCGAGCGCGCGCCCACTGGCCGTTCGGTGTGCGCATGTGCGCGGTAGATTCAATGCCTACACCGCCGCGCCTGTCCATGAGCCACCATGTATGCTTATCGTTCGTATCGGAAGGCTGCTCATCCTCGTTGTGCATGGCCCCAATGAACAACGGCTGGGGGAAATCACTTGGCGGCCCATACGGAGTAATCCATCCAATATAGCACGACTCAATCACCGTGCTCACGTTTACCACAATCACAGCCCGCTGCCCGTTGGCGACAAACGTATAGGCCATCGCTCCATTACTCAAGAGCATTCTTGGCACCCCGGCCACAACAGGGATGGAACCGGGTTGGTCGTTGAAATCCAGCAGGGTGTCAAACCCAACCGCGCCCTGCATTCTCCAGAGGTAGTGCGCGCTTGGGCCATCGCTAAAGGTCTGGACGTTCATGTAGATCTCGTCCAAGCCCGATAGCCCCGGTGCCCTGTAGTAAACCTCACCATCCACGGTGAAACCTGTGGTCGTGTTCTTCAGCACCGTCCACGCTTGGCCGCCGCCTAAGCCGGTGACGAACGTGGTGAACTGGTCAAGGAGGTCCAGATAGTCGGTTGCGTTGCCCTGTTGAAAAGCCATTGTCTCTTATCCTTCTAATTCCCTGCGCACAACATTGCGGATCGCGATTTCACCGTCGCGGGTGTCCACAAAGTCGCCCACAATACTTGGATCAAACACATTTTGATTATTGATCGTCACATTGGGCGGCGGCACGGTTACGCTCACCAGTGGTTCAACCTGCTGGCGGTCCGGGGCGGCGAAGTCCTCGTTCCCCTGCGTATCTTCAAACCCAGCACCGCCGCCTGTGGCGCGGAAAGCGTCGATGCCTTCCTGTATGGAGCGCAGCCCGGCCAGATTGCCGCGATTAAGATTATCGAGCGCGGCCACACCCCGGCGATTGACAACAAACTCGCCCGTCTGCAGCACGGCGTTCACCTCGTCTGCTTGGGTAGCCCGGCCAAACCCTTCCCGCCGCCGTGCGCTGTTGCCCGTAAAGGCGACGAGGCCGCCGTCGTGGAAGCTCTGAGCGGGTTCTGTGGCTGCGATCTGTGCCACACGCGCCGTTCCCGCTGCGATCGTTGTGGCGACAGCTGCTGTAGCCAGCCCCAACCCGATGATCGGTATGCCCGCCAGCGAAGCGAACGCGGCTTGGGCTGCGCGGATTGTATCAATGATGGTCTGCGCAATGGCAAACGCCTTGAAGGCCGCAAAGGCTTTCTGATTTTCCCGGCCCGAAGCCTCAAAGCCCGCCTTGGCCAGTGCGGCAAACCCGCCGAAGAAGCTGCTGGCAATGCTTAACCGTTGTTCGGATGCTGCGGCGTCACGTTCAATTTCCAGCTGCCTGAACTCCTCGGAAGTCTCGGAAAGCCCTTCCAGCTGTTGCGTCAATTGCTCAATACGGTTTTCGCCTTCGGTAAACGCTTCGCCAGCGCGTAGGAACTCTCCAAAGCCGCTGCCCAGCAAACCGCCGAAGCCACTTAGTTCGCCTTCAAGGTTGAGACGGCTGAACGCATCTTGGGCAATAGCCAGCTGGTCACGCGTGGCGTCGTTCTGCCTCTGGATAACATCCAGCCTCTTCTCTTCCTCTTGCGTAAGGTCACGGAGGTTGTTGCCCAGCTCGATGGAAAGCACCGTTTGCTCGGCGCGTAAATCCTTGATCTGTTCCTCAAGGTCAAACAGCTCGTCGGAAGTCAGTTTGGTTTTGTCCTGCTCTTCCAAAATGCGGATCTGCGTGGCAAGGATTTGGTTCTGCAGAGTAAAGCGTTGTCGCAGGCTAGCCTCGGTCTCCTCACTGCCCGCAGCAATAGCATCTTGGATAGCAAGTTCGCGCGTAAGATTGCCAAGCTGTTGCTGGAGTTGTTGTCCAAGAGCCTCTGCCGCATTAACGGCCAAAGCCGTTCCCACCGCAGTCCCAATCTCGGGAAGGTCTGAATTCAGGAGCTCTTGGATCTCGCCGCTAAACTTATCACGGAATTCCTCGCCCGACCGTATGCCTTCTAAGCTAAAGAATGAGGTGATGCTGGCAAGGTCGCTTTCCAGAGCCTCAAAGATGGCCCGCCGCTTGGCCTGTTGCTCACGCTCAATATCCTCTAGGGCAATGCGGACAGGGGTATCGTCAATGTCAAACTGTAGCTGGATGCCTTGGCGCGAACCAAGGCGGCCCCCGGTTAAACGCTGCACGAGGGAATTGGCGCGGTCCAAAAACCTGAGGAACTGGTTCACCCGGCGCGTGAAGAAGGTAAGAGGGTTCTCCAAGATGTCCAGAACAACCGTTGCCGAACGCTTGAAGAATGTCTCTACCTCGTTGCCCAGCAACTTAATCTCGGCCACGAACTTCAGAGTGTTCGTCACGAGAGTCTGGATACCCTGCGTCACTGGCCCAACCGACCGGGCGATGAACCCAATGGCCTGCCCAATAGCGGCGAACACAGCAGACAGTCGCAACGCGATGATCTCCTTGTTAGCCTGCAAGAAGCTACGGATCGTGATGAGGGTTTCCTTGAGGCTGTCGCCAAATGGGGCAAGGCCCAGCAAAATAATTTCACCGATGACCTCTGTGATGTCACCGAAGATGTTGAGCAGCTGCCGCAGCCCGCCGGATTCTGTTTCGGCTGCGGCCCGTGCAACGCCGCCAAATTGCGTTTCCAATTCCTTAAGAATCAGCGTTTGTGCGCCAAGGATATCGCCGCTCTCCTGCAGAACCCTGATTTGATCCTTTTGCTGCTCACTGAACGTGATGCCTACGCGCTGCAAAGCAGTCACGCCCCGGATTGGATCATTGAGGGCTTTGCCCAACTGCACAACGGAACTCTGCAGATCTTGTCCTAGGGCTTGGCTCAGATTCAAAGCTGTTTCAATTGCCGCCGGAAACACTTCACGTCCAATCTGTGTAAATGTTAAAAGCACAGCTTGACCGGCAATAATAGTTTCATCACCAAATGTAGTCACATCCTGTAGCGCACTGGCCATGCCTTGCAGCTCTTCGGATGTCAACCGAGCAATGCCCTGCGTTGACTCCAGCACGGCGTTCAGCTGGGCAACCGCCTGTTCCTGTTCAGCAAAGGCGCGCACCGTTTGCCGCACAGCTGCCGTCAGCACCACGCCGCCGAATACCGTGCCGATCAGGTTCCTGACGTTGAGCAGGGATCTGCGTAGCCGCCCCAGCACGCCGGTCACGCGCCGGATTGCGCTGTCAAAGCGACGGCTGCGGCTGGCAGCGCGATCAAAGCCGCGCCCAACCTCAAGCAGCTCACCCTTGGCATTGCGTAGGGTGCCAACACCTCGGTCATCGACCTCGAAAACTAGACTGACTGTGGGCATGGGTGCGGTTCCTTAGTGGTTGCCGCCGCCAATTCTACGGGGCGGGGCGGGCTGCTGTGGAGCGGTGGGCTCCTGCGGTAAATCCTTCTTAGCCTTCTTGGCCTTGCGTTCGGCTTCTGCCTTGCGGTGCTTTAATAGCTGCGACTCAACCTCCTTGATCTTGTCCACTGTGCGCACCCTGTCGTCGGGTGGGATGGCCATGTCACGCATGAGCTGCATGGTGGCCGAATAATCAAGTTGCCCGCCGTCGAGCCTAAAGTGTTGAGCTACCCGGTAGACCTCATTGAAGACGGCGTTACCGGGTAGCTCTTCAGGCTTTTGGTTAGGGCATCCGGCGCATGGAGTTGGCAGATTACGCTTGGCAAACGCCACCTCACAATTGCCGCAATAGTCCTCCAGTCCACTCAGTCGCCAGTGCTGGAGGTCGCGGAGTTTCCCACTAGGGCTTCCTGCGCGTCATCCATTCTGGCTCCCTCGTCACTTGCCCCGTCAACAACACAACCGGCGAGGGTCATGAACTTGGTGGCAAGCATTTTCTTATTCTCATCGTCACACGGTAGCGGGTTGCCATGCTGGTCGTCAATGTTGCGCCAGCTTTTAACGCAAGCCACGAAGAGTGACGTTTGGAACCCGAGCTCGTCCAACTTGGTGCGGCCCTTGCGCCCGTGTTTAGTGTTGGCGTCGCTGGCGCGGGAAAACTTATTCCTGTCCAGCGGTGTCACGACGAACACCATGTTCTGTCCCTCATAAGGGGTTTCACGAAAGCACGGGCTATCCCCCGTCAGTTCGATTTCGGTTTGTTCCAGATTCAGTCGCATTCTGAATTTCTCCTATTCTAATTTCTTAGCCTGCGCTTAGAAGTAAGCGGGCTGATCATTCAAAAGTTCCACCACAATGCCGGAGCTGTCAGGGTTGGTGGAAAAGAACGCCTGATACTCAAGATCGATGCTCACACCCGCTGGCCCCGGTATGGCGGGATCGTTGGACTGATACTTCAGTTCGGGCAAGAAGATGTTGAGCTCATTGCCTGCCTGCGTGAAGATAGCCCTGAGGCTGCTGGTGATGTTATCCTGCGCCTTGGTCAGGATGGTTTCATCCTCAAACAACGCGCTAATGCTGCCGCCCACGTTGGCGATTCCCTCGGGCAGTGCCCGGCGAGTGCCGCCACCGCCGATGGTGAAGGTGTCGGTGTCCAAGTTGTTGTTGACGTTGATGCTGAAGGCCGTAAGCACTTCCACGGCTGACCCGCCCTCTTCCGCACTGGCATCAAACTGCTCAAAGCGGTCGAGGGGTGGCTGGAGGCGGCTGGGGCTGGGGGGATCGTCAAACGGGGTGTTGCTCTTAACACGGTCGGCACCGATGATGCCCAGCGTAAGCAGCAGCTCACCGTCGCCGCCGATCTCAATTCCCCATGTGTTGATCTTGCAGCCGGTGAAGTATTGCCACACTTCGGGGCTGAGATCCTGGAAGCCTCGCGCCAGCGTTGCCGAGATAAGGCTTTCCACCGGGTCGATGGTGTATTTGTGCCGGAACTTGGGCTTCGCTTCCAGCGTTTCCATGTCCACGGCAACCTCATCGGCGGGCGTAAGGCCTACGGCATCCACAACCACAACTTGCGAAGTCGAGTTGACGGCGGTGACGTAGGCTTTCTTATTGGTGTCGTAGATAACCTGCTGCCCCACTGCAACACTCGCCTGCGGCGTATTGAAATCCATGACGCCACTGGTGATGCTCAGCGTATCGGGCAGGCCGGAGCTGATGTTGGTCACCGCAAAGTTGAGCGTTGCCGCCGTCTGCGGTAGCGAGGGCAAATTGCTGGCTCCGTCGCGCTCCAGCTTGATGGTCATGTTGCTGTCGTCGGTGCGGACGGTGATGTAGCCGTCAACGACCGTCGTGCCGTCGTCAAGCGTAAGGTTGACGCGGTCACCCAGCGCAATGCCCGTCTGCGGCACCGACCACACGACGTCACCTGAGGCGTTGATAGCCCCGGTGCCGCCAAGGCCAACGTCCGGCTGCGGCTCTTCCGTTGTAACGGGGTCGCCAATGGCCATCCGCAAGAACAGCCCGGCCTGAATAAAGTTGACCGGCACGACGATGGTGCCCGACACATCCTTATTCCCCGAGAAGGGCGGTGACGGATTCCTGTCACCCCGGATGGTGGCCGCCTGATTAAGCGCGCGGCTCAGCGTAAGATCGTTTGTGTTGAACGGGATGTTCCACGGCACGCGATCAGCTGGGATGTTTAGACAATTAAAGCCTAAATCTTCAAAGTCCAGCAAGAGTGCTCCAGCTGAACCTTTTGCCTGTGAATTAGGGACTGGACACATTGGACAAGTTCCTCCTTTTAATTAAAGCCCCAAATGATAATGGAACGGAATGTTCACATTTTGCTGGAACCAAGTCCCTTCAGGCGATGTCCCAACCTGAACTTTCTGTGGCACGCCGCAGCAAAGCGCGGTTCCAAGCGTTAATATACTCAACACGGCCTTGTTATACAAGTCCGATAGTTCATCGGCCACCGGGTCAATGACGGCCAGCCCCGTATTCACGGGAACGAAGATCTGTAAGAACAGGAACCCCTGTGTCCGCTGCCCGGCATCGCTGGTGCGGTCGACGATGGTTTCCTGGATGCTTTCGCCATACTGCACGGTCGCCCACACCCAACCACTCGCCCCGTCTACCTTGGGCTCAAACGGCGAGTTAGGATAGCGCACCGGAAGCGTGGTGAAATTGTCCTGCAAGTGCTTCAGCAAGGTGCCGGTGACTTCTTGTTTTGATGCTGGCATTAGAAGATCGTCCTTATTGCCCGCGCAGCGATGGAATCAAACTCATCAGCCACCACAGCATAGATCCCCTGCGGTGCCTGTTTGCTGTGGCCATTTTCCAATCGTCCCGCGTATGGCGCATTATTGCTGAGGAAAATGTCACGCGTCACGTCGTCGCCCTTTATCCGATCCAGCTGACGCCCCGCCTTGTTGGCCTGCGTTGCAGCCTCACGCTCGCCGCCTTCACTGAGCCCGGCTCTACTTTGGACAAACGTGGATTCAGCGTCAAGCGTCAGATCATGAGACGATCTGTAAAAACCTGAATCCACCGGGCTGCGCCCCACAAGCCGCCTGAACAACTCTAACCCAAGGATGCGCACAAGTTTGCGCTTGTCCCCGGAGTAGTCCTCCAGATCGTCATTGAGCTGCACGAGAGCCTCTTGGAAGTTGTGCTTAAGAGCCACCGGGCTATTTCCTCACTTGGCAGATGAACACAATGCCATCCTGATCGAGACGTTTGTTCTTGACCTCGGCGACGATTTCATACCGGGTGCCTAACCACTCCACCTGATCCTTGATCTTTACTTCCGGCAGGGCGTTGGTCTTGCGGAAAATCATCTTGAGGTCACCGGCGCGAATCAAACCGCCACTGGCGGCTATCTGTTTTTCATTATAGCGCACCACGGCGGCAGTGATAGGCAAAGCTGGGTCGAACGTCACGCCGGGGTTGCCCGTGGTGGGGTCATACGTGCCGGGCACCAGCTTGTAGAAATCCACAGCCTCCACAATACGCAGGCCGGGGATGAGGGTGTTGTCGAAAACGCTGTCCACGATTTTGTTGAGGTCATTTGCGAGCGTCATGCGTCTACCCCCAGTCGAGTCTTTAATTGATTTACCGTGAGGACGCGCGTATTGCTTGCCAAATCCTCAAGGCTCTTCAGCTTACCAGCGCGCCACAGGGCATAACGCTCTTCGCCCAGCCAATCGCGCTTCCAACTGGCGGGCTGGCTACGGAAGAACTGGTCAAAGTTCTGCGTCGTGCGCTTGGTGCTTACGATCTTAGTCTTGGTGGAAGTGCTGCCATCAGCATGGTTGACCGTCCTAAAGTCCTGATCCGTCACGGCGGGCCGTGTGAGGTCCTCACTGAGCGGCGTGATAGGGACGATGGTGCATCTGCAGTTCGGGTGCCGCAGTAATTCGGGCAAATCCTCGCGATTCTCCTCGACGCGTCCGTCATCGGGCGCGCAGATGGGGCAAGTGCGGGCATCTAGCGTGGCAACATACTGATATCCCTCTATCAGCTGCCCATTGTCGCGATACATCTCGTCCCGCGCGTCGTTGCCCGCCTGTAGTAAGCTGGTCTTCGCAATGGTGTTGGCCGCCCTGCGCTTTACGCCAAAACCTTCAATCAAACGCTTGGACGCCTGCTGCACTGTCTCGTTCAATGCCAGCGATTTAGCCAGCTCTGTCCGCGTGGCCCGGATGAGGTTGCTATTTTGCCGCGTGACCCAAGTGGAAAGCGTATGCCCGCCAAACGGCGCAGCGAGCAGGGTGCTGAGCCGCCCGGTGCTCAGGCGCGTGGCAACCTTGGCCGTTGTGGTCTTGGCTAGGTCATTGGCCAAGGCCTTTGACGCGGCGTTGTATTCCATTTGCAAAACTTCACGCCGCGCCTTATTCAAGACGTTCGTATATCGTTCACTTACGTCAGCCAGCGTGCCACCCAGCTCGGTGAGCGTGATGGACATCATGCGGCGGGAGAAAGTGGACGTATCCTTGAAAGTGCCCAGCTTAGCCAGCGCGGCCCGCTCTGCCTGATCAAGTATCTTGACCAGTTTGACGGCCCGGCCACGCGCAAAAGATTCGATATCCAGCACGTTCCGTAGAATTTTGTTCTCAACGCTGAGTGTCATGATATCATGAACCTACTTGACGAACTTGAACCTATTGGGGCCGCCCGTAAGCCAATCGCGCAACAGCGCGTTGATGGCGTCCATGCTGCCCTGCTGCACAGCGGCCTGACTGGTGCTGGTGAAGACCTTCTTGCTGCCTTGGCTAAAGGCCACCTTGACAACCTCGGGAACTTCAACGCTGGTGATTGCATTTTCCAGATCATTGGTGCTTAGGCTGCCCGAACCATCGTCCGAGAAGGCCGGGTTCAAGCACTGGAAAATGATCATGTGGTATTGGGCCTCTATGACCTCCCTTGGCAACTCATCCAACACGCCGTTGCGCGGAAACTCCAAGGCCTGCTCTTCCGTTGACGGGCACCCCACAAACTCGAAACGATCAATGGCCCTTGTGGCTTCAATCATTTTGGCGAAATGCTGCTGCTGCGTCAGCGTTCCCCAGAACGTAAAGAAATCCGGAATAGATTCGAACCACGCGTCCGCGTCTGCTTCTTCAACGTAGCTATTTGCGTCTGGTCCGGCGATGGTTGTGTCTATAACAAGGGCCATTGATCGTCACCTCTTTGCGCCGGGGTCAGGTTGCGCCCTTAACGAGCGCGCCCACCAGTGCCCCGGCAAATTTTTGTCCCAACTTGGCAAAGGCCACTTTGAGATTCTTAGCCATCTCCTCTTTCGCAATACCGAGCTGGCTAAGCGTGGCCACGGTTAGCGCGTTGACGGCGTCTTCCTGTGCCTCGAATTCATCCGAATCCCGCCCGCTAATAGCTTGCACCACCTTGAGCTCAACCCATGCTGGGATGAGAAGACTCAGGCGGTTCACGAACTTACTGCGGCGGTTCTCGGTCATGTCCTTGAACAAAATTGGGTTGATGATCTCCAATTCCTTGATAAGTTCAAGGGCTAATGCCTTGGCGGCGTTGGTATCAATGATCATGAGCCGTCACCATCGGCCTCAAGGTCTACGCCCACGCGGGCAGCGTAGTCTTCCAGGCCCAAGTAGAGAGCCTGCTTTTGGTTGTCGTTGTGGATGGTGCTAGCCTCAATACCGGCGCGCGTGAACTTGTCATAAGTCTTCAAGTGCTTGCGCACGGTGATTTTTTCAACGCACTCACCCCGGCAGCCTACCAGCACAGCCGAAGACGCCAAGAACAGGATGATGCCTGCTTTGCGAATGGTTGTGTTGGATCGCCCCGGTGATCGCTTGCGCCGCGCCATGGCCCCGGCTGCGCGTTGCTGCTGCTTGGAGGGTTTGCGCTGTGATGATTTTGGGAGTGTTCGCTTTCCCATAATATTCTACTTTCCTTTCTTATTAGGGCTTTGACCGCCCTTGAATTTTTGGATGGTGTTCTCAATCATACGGCGCACACCAGCCTGACCGACCTCGCGCACCACGTCGATGCCGTCCTTGCGCGCCTTGGTCATGAGCTTAGACTGGGCTGCCACAAGGGCTTCCTTACGCTCATCGGCGGTTAGCTTGCCATCGGCAGCCTTGGCTTTCCAGTCCTTAACCATGTCTTCATAGACTTCCCACACCGCCTCTTCGGCAATGCCGGTGATCTTCTTGGTCTTCTTGTCGTCCTTCACAACCTTGTTGATCAGGATGGCTACGTAACCAAGCGCGCCGGTGATTAGCGCGCCCAGCACCGTCGTCACGGCGTTGATGAAAGCCTCGTTTGCCAGTAGTGAATCAAGCATTGTGTTCCACACCTCCCCTCGTCCTGTCTTTTAATATGGCGATGTCGGTCCCGTGTTTTCTTATCTGGCTATCGCTTGCGTCTAGGCGTTTGCCAACTTCTTCGTGCTTGTTGAACAACGTCACAATGCGTTCGTCTTGCCGGGCCAGCGTTTTGTCCATGCTTTGGGTGCGGGTGCCTATGTCGTCCACTTTGCTGTCCACGCTTTTTACGCTGCGGCGCAGCTCGTTGTGAGCACCATCCAAGTCTTCCTTCAGGTTATAGAGCAGGCGTTTGGTTTCCTCGTGGCCTTGGTCAGCGGGCTGGTGCTGGCCGTTCATCATGCGGGCGGCAGTATCGGGGCCGATATTGCTGCGGTTCTCCGGCTTGGCGAACTTTGCCTTGTAAACGCCATACGCTAAAAAGATGCCCAAGGTCACGGTGACCACGAACTCGATGGCTTGGCTCAGATCCTTTGCGCCTTCAATGACTGTTTCCATTCCTACGTCCTGCCTTTCCGTAGTTGATTGTCCCGCGCGTTACGGGGTGACCTGCGCAGCTACCGTCGTTCGGCAATCCTCCCAAGCTGTCTTCTGCAACTCCAGATATGTAATTGTCGCCTCGTATCCAGCGATCTGGTTGTCGATGTCAGCAATCTTTTGATTAATGATGTCCACCGAGATGTTGTATGTGCGCAAAGGCTTGCCCGGTATCTCCACTTCGATCACGACCTTGGTTGTGGCTGTGGTTAGTTCATCATCAGCCTGCCCACTCACAATTTCATAGAGCGTGGGACGGGCATCGCCGTGAGCGTCCTGCACGGCGATCAGAGGGAGCGCAATAAGCGCAACCACGCCCAGCGCAAGCACGCCCCACACCGTTGCGATGGTCCAGTTTTTCCATGTTTTCCTTTTCATGTCATTTCACTCCTATTCTGGATTGAGCGGCGTCAAGGTGTATTCTACTTCCGCGCCCCAAACTAAATCTTCCCCGGCAAGCCCGGTCACTTCCAATTGGATAGGGCCAGTCGCCCCGGTTACGTCAATATCATAGCTGATGCTGCCCAGCCCAGCGTCTACAATGGCGAACAGTTCCGTCACCAGCCCCTTGCGGGTGTTAGCTGCTCCGTCTATCTTAAACGCAGCGGCAGCCTCTATGATGCCGACATCGCCGATCGTAGAGCCTGTCTGACCGCCGTCCCAGCTTTGCACGGTAATCTTGGCGCGTAAATACACCAAAGCCGCAGGCAGGCCGACGGGAGGCACATCACTGTCCCACAGGACGGCGGGTGTGGCGTTGGCCGTCTGGACAGTGCGATGCTCTGTGCGGGTGCGGATTTGTGGCAAGTTAGACCCTGTTTCATCCTGTGTCAACTCCAGGATAATCTTCTCGTCCTCAAACGCGCCCACTCGCAAGCTGACGTCGTTACTTTTCACATCATTGATGGCTGCATTGTCGCCCTCTAGGATCAAAGAGGCTCCAACCTCTGTCTGCTCGTTCTGTCCACTGGTAGTTGGCCGCCATGCGTGCAGCAGGAGCGGTGAAGTTGCCGTGCCAGAACTCTCACCCACGCTGATGGTGAACGATCCCGCCGCAGTATTGGCCGCTGCCGAAGCGTAGCGCGTTCCCCCGGTGCGCAGCCCTGTGGCAAAAGGACCGAACCTTGAATTCGGCGAACCGTTCAAGTTGATCTGCGTATAAGCGTCCGCAGAACTCTGGCTGCCAATATAAGCACTGTTGTCACGCGGGCCGTCGGGCGGCTCGTCCATAATGTCGCCAATGACCAGCACGTTGTCGCCAGAGAAATCGTTGATGAACCGCCCTATGCCAATCGGATCATCACCGGTCATGCGCACGTTGACGCCAATACTGATCCCCTCGTCACCGATGTCTGTGCTTGTGCCCGCCGTCCCTGTTGCAGCACCAATGGACACAGCGCGTCGATTCATCGTCTGCGCGTTGCCGATGGCTACGGCTTCACCCGCAGTGAAGATGCCGTTGGCCGGGCCATGCTCAGCACCGATGATGACGCGTTTGGTGCTGCTGCCCGAGGTCTCCGTGAACGTGTTGCTTGCCGCACTACTGGATGGCATGATCAAGACGTTCTCGTTGCCGCTAATCTTGCTGAACGTCTGGTCCTCTGGCCCGATCAACGTGTTGGCACTCCCTAACTTTGCCGAGCGCGTCACATCCAGCCCAAACCCGATGTCCACATAACCATTGACGTCCAGCTTATCGTCAGCTGTGATGGAACCCGCAGACCCGTCATTTTGTAGTTCCATGCTCGCGCCAAAGAGGGTCTGGAACTCTAGAGTGACGGGTCTGCCCAAGGCAAACAAGGAAGCCGTTGTCAAAGGATCCACCGTGGCCGTGATAAGCGCGCTGGGGAAATTGAATCCTTCTGTGTAACCCCCAATCCCGTCCTCAACGCCGTTGACCCAAAACGCGACCACGCCACCCGCATCACCTGTCCCCGAAATAGCCAATGAATCCGTCGTGCCTCTAGAGGCAAAGAGGTTGAGCATCGGAACCCTGTTGGGATAAGCAATAAACGTCCCTGACGGATTAGTGGTGAGGCCTATGCCGTGAATATCGATGCCCGTGGTTTCCCCGGTATCGTTGTTGCCGAGAATAAGCTCGGGGTTAGTAGAAACAGTAAATGGCAGCGGCGTGAAATCAAAAAAGTGCGGAGGAATGGTCCCGTTACCCATGCGCGTGATATCCGTCGCCGGGTCAAACGCAAACCGATCAGCGTTTGCCTGAAGCACCAACTGCCCGCCGTTGTCGAACACAAAGACAACCCCGTCCTCCGGTAAACTGACGCCCCCACCACCAAGCGACTGGAGCAGCGTCCACAAGTCGACGTTGCCGTGCCGCAGCAACGTGATATCGTCCAGCCAAAGACGCACATGCGGACGCGAGTCGTCCGAGATGGTGGCCTTACTGGTAGAGAAGTCGGTGCCGCCCGGCTTGATGATACGTATGGGGAACGGAGGCCCGCTGTCCTCCTGCGCAGAGCACAAAGCCACCGGCAACAGGGCTACCAGCAGCAGGAACAGGGTTACGCGCTGCCAACGGGCGGCGGCGCGGAGTGCTTTTGCGATATGACTGATCATGACGGGCGTCCTGCCTTGGGGTGGGATTTAGTTGCTGTCCTTGATCTTCTGCTTGTTGCTCTTGCCCTTGGGCTTGATGGGACTCAGCGGACGCGGTGCCTTGGTGATGTCTACTTTTCCATCCAACACGGGCGGCGCGTCGGGGTCCTTTTCTTCCGGGGCGGGCGGCGGCGTGGCGACGGGGTCTGCCGGGGGAGCCTCACTCTTAGAGGGTTCCTCTTCTTCCTGCTTGGGCTTGGGAGCCTCTTCCTCTTCTTCCGGTGCGGGGAAGCCGTCCACCGGCTCAGCTTTCCAACCCGATTGGCTCTGTGCGTAGCGAACCTGCTCCGGGTCTTTTGTGTAAGCTACGTTGTTCTCAAACTCGAGCCCGCTGTGGCGGTCCTTGCCGTGCAGTAGTTTGCCTTCCCGCTGTTCTGGCAGCGTGATCTTAAAAACTTGGTCCTTGTCTATTGTGGCAGCAGCAGTCATTTCATTCTCCGTTTCTATCTTTCTTTGTTTGGTTAAACGGGGCGGCCTATGGTGGGGCCGCCCCGTAGGGTCGTCCATCAGCGCGAGCTTCTAGTTATTAGAAGTCGTGCCGGGCAACGAACGCCGTGAACTGGAGGCTCGGCGTGGTGCCGAAAACCAGAACCCCGAGCGTGAGCTTGGGCCAGACTTTTTCCTGCGCATCGTTGCTGAAGTGCAGTTCGAAGATACCGGGCACCGCGTCCTCGCTGGCGGGCGAAATCTCGTTCGCCCCGAGGATAAGGCTGCCAAGCACAACCGACTCATCTTCTGCGTCGTTGTGCCCCATGAGGACGAAGGTATATTCCTCGTCATCATCTGCGATATCAAGGTCGGTGATATTAAGAATCACCTTACCCGTGAACCGGCCATTGCCCAGATCCAGTGGGACGACGCTCGGGTTAACGAACGGCCCCTCCCACGCAAAGGTCTGGCGATCGGCCGATGCCGCCGTGATGGCCGCAAAGCTATCATCACGGATTTCCAGTTCCTTATCGAACATCTTCGATTTATAAGGACTGGTGATTACATCCTGAGGAACCTCAGCCATTGTTCTTTTTCTCCTTCCACAAAGTTTCTACAAAAAGCGCAACGAAGGCCGCGCCACGCCAAGCCGCAATGGCTTAGCTGTTGTTGATGCCTCGCAAGCGGGCGACGCCGCGCTTGTTGAAGACTGCCGGGCTGAGCATCCACTCAACACGGGTGCGGAACGCGGGCTTGGTCTGGAGCTCACCGAGATCGGTGACCTCAAGGCCGGGCGCGGCTTCAAGGATGGCCGAATACTCGTCCACTCCAAAGCGCACCGCGTAAATGGAAGTCGTGGTGAGTGCCTGATCGCCGGGGGCAGGCTCGGTGAACGGAAGAATCTCCGCACCGGTCTCATCGTCCTCGATCACGCCGATGGGCCACCCTGCATAAGCCATGAACTGCTGGCCGAAAGACGTGCCAACCAGCTCACGCGCCTGACCCGCCGCCCGCATAAGGGCGTTGATCTTGCGCCGCATGGTCTTGTTGCAGAAGATGATCGTATCGGCAGGGGAACCGAGGTCGATCGCATCAAGTAGCTCATCCAGTTTGTCAAGCGTAAGCGGATCGCCGCCCGCGCCCGCGCCCTGATCAATGAGCTGGGTTCCCGTGCAGCGGCGTTCCATGCCGTCGAAGGCGCGGTTGTCGCTGGTGGAATCCCCCTTGAAGAAGTTCCGCGTAATGAACCCGGCAAAAGACTTGACCTTCATCGCGTCATAAATGGCGCGGAGGCCGCCGATGCTGTCGTTCGGACGGGACTTCTCAAGGGCTTTATCCGTATCGCTGTCGCCGCCAGCAATTGCCAACGACTCAACCTGCGGATTGATCACCCCGGTGGACTCGGTATAGCCTTCGTTGATACCACGAAAGCTGATGCCCGGCATCTCACCTTCCAGATTATACCGATACGCGTTGCCCGCAATTGTTTGAAACTGCGCGAACTCCATAACGGCTGAACTTCGGCCGAAAACTTCGATCACTCCCGAGCGTAGCGGGTTGCGTTCGGTTTTGGCGGCCTCTGCGAGAGTCAATGCCATTTTGTAAACCCTCCTTTAATAAGATTGACTTGCTCTCTCAAGCAGTTTACCCGGTCACTTATCTTATTATGCGAGAGGATCCGTAGCCTCGCAGGGGCCGCCGTATATTTAACGAGCGCGTCGTAACGCTCGGGGTTATGTGATCCCGCCCTGTTGGGCGACTAGGTTAGTCCTTAGGTTCCGCTCCCGTAGCCTGCTGCCATCCGTGTGCGAGCGTTTGTTCCATCCTCAAAATCCTGATTGGTCTTACCGGGTTCGCCGCCGTGATGCGTGCCGCTGCCCCGTGGTTCCTTAGAGCGTAGCAGGTAGGGCTTGTCGGTGGCAAGAACAGAAATTGCCTTGTCTGCCCCCACAACGCGCTCCACCGGGTCCTCGCCTTCCTTTTCCACCACGTTCACGCGGAACTTGAGGGACAATTCGCCAGTCTTTTTACCCTCCTCATCGGTATTCTCTTCCCAGAACGAGTTGGGCTTGAGGTAGGCCACGGCATCAGCCGGGTCCTTGAAGCCCGCCCCCACGGCCAGCGCGGTCAGGGTGTTCTTGAACCGCTCCTGCTTATACATATTGAGACGGTTATCGGCAAGCTCCTGATACTTCTTGGTCTCAATTTCCTGCTCGCTGCGGGCTTCGGTGGCGCGCTTGGCGGCAATCTCCTCGGAGGAAAGAACTTGGTTCTCCAGCTTGGTGATTTCGGCCCGCAGGTTTTCGGCGTCTTCCTTGGACGTCGTGTTGGCCAGCTGTTGCTCGTGCTTCTTGATCAGCTCTTCAATGGCCTTCTTGTGGGCATCCTTTTCACGGCCCAGCCGCTTATTCAGCTGGTCCTCAAAAACTTTTTGCGTCATTACGCCTTCAACTTTGATCTCATTGCCGCTGGCGTCCTTAACGCGCTCGCCTGTAACGTCGTCCAGGAGGTAGCCTTGGCTGTCTGTCGTGTATGCCATTTTTCTGCCTTTCTAATCCGGCCGTTTACCGTGGCCGTCGCCGTAGTTTCAAATTAGGTGGTTGCGGCTGGGGTGCCTTGCGGCCCACCAGCTGCATCATCATCTTCGTCATCGTCATCGTCATCATCGTCGTCACCTTCATCCGGCGGTGTTGCGGGCGGCGCGTTAAAGCCGGGCAACGCCGTGCGGCTCACATCATTATCAATCCTCCTTATTTCCTCGTCTAGGTCTAACTCGGGATCCAATATCTCGCTGGACTGTAAGGTGGCCAAGAACGTTTCCACACTTAGCAGGCCTTTCTCAGTCATGGTGATAAACTTGTCCACCATGGCGACCTCTATGAGCTTGTCGCTGAAGTCCTTTTGGTAAGTAACCGTCCCGGCCCAATCGCTGATCTCTTCCCACAGGGCAAAAATTTCCCACGCCTGCTGCTCACTCATCTCCGCATAACAGGCCACAGCCATCATAGAAGTGTGGAAGAGCTTCGACTCCTGCTTAAGACTGGCCTCACTCTGGACTTGGCGCGTATCGGACTTCATGGACTGCAACTGCGTCTCAAAGATACGCTTAATCAGGTCCCGCTCACTTTGCCGTCCCTGTTCAATGCCCGCGCCCTGATATTCAAGATAACTGACGGATGGAGCCGGGCCGTCTTTACGAACGGGCAAATACAGGCCGTTCTCACTGGTGACCTCTACCTTCTCAGGGTTAGACTCGGCGATGATAACAGGGATGGGCGTGTTGGTCTTGAATTCGGCGGTGTCACGATCGCTCTCTTTGTTATAAACGGCGATGCACTTGCCGACGATGTCCTTGGTCACGGGCCAGCCTAAGAAGTTCCTTTCCCGTATGCCGTAGAACGGCGTGATGGGAACCACGCCCAGCCCGTGCGTCCCACGCTTGGTCTCAACCCAACTGCCCTCGCTGGGGGCAACGATGTCCACGTCCACTTCGCACTCGTCTTCGCGGTGGGTGTTGGTAAGCTGGTTGATCTGCGATTCGCCGTGGCCCTTGCCGTCAGGCTCATAGATGATCCACTCTTGGCGCGTCCACACTACGCGCTGAGGAATACATTGGGCCGTCTCACCGGGGCCGGGCTTATTTTGCCGGTTCTGGGCAACCACCACCCAATCCAACTTCCTGTCTCCATCCACATCCCAGTCAAACACATGCTCACCGGAGATGGCTCGCATATAGGGGCGCAGGCCCAGCTCAAAGTCGTCTTGTCTTGTCAGCTCGCTCGCTTCCACGTCATCGGGCGGCGCAACCTTGTCCACCAGCACCCAATGGAGGCCCTCCACCATGGCCCGCTCCGTCACAGTCATAAAGAACACGTCAGCCGAAGTGCCGAAGCCGTCAACGTCGTCAATGAACTTCTCGAGATCACCGAATTCCTCACGGGTGGGCGACTTGGCCCAAAGCAACGCTTGCCGGGCAGCAATGCTCGGCGACATCCAGTTGTCATAATGCGCCCGCTTGAGGCGGCGTTCGTAAGACTCTTTTGTTTCTGCCTTGTTGGGGAAGAGGTAGCGGTCTGCGCGCTTCTTGACCAGATACTCCCCCTCGTAGAGTTCGCTGGCCCTGACCCGTGTGTCATGCACCTTTTTCCAATCCGTGTGCTTCTGGTTGAGGTGCAAGGTTTCTGTGGCCATGGCTGCGGCTCCTTGGGGGATAACTGTAACAAAGCCCGCCTAGATGAAGGCCGGGCTAATTTCACGGAGGTCTATGGTCTTGACAATCTGCACGTTGACGGGGTTAGAGCCGACGTCACAGCTGAGGGCAAGCGTATCGGCAAAGTCGGGCGAACGCTTCAGGCGTTCCTTGATCTTTTCTTTGCTCTCCATCTTAATTTTCCCGGAGCTGTGCGGCTCGATGCGGCAGACGGACATTTCTGAGAGGCGGTTGAGATACTGTGGCGGGATGTAGAAATCGCATCCCTTTTCGGGGTCCAACAGCTCACGCGTCTTCCAGTAACACTCGGCGCGGCGGTTAAAGAACTTCTTATGGTCGGCAGCCCTTTCCCCGAATCCAACGCCCTCCAGTCTCTTGACTCCTAGTTTCTTCAACTCACCGGACGCGAAGTGCTCCATCAGGCGATCCACGACGCCACCGCCTACGCCCACGTCGTCCACAGAGATCACTGTAGGCTCAAACTGCTCAGCGAGCAACATAATTCTTCCGGCCGTCTGCATGGTGCTTGCCCCGCGAAAGGCCTCCATATACCACACTCCCTGATCATCCCGGAGCAGGAAAACCGTTAAATCGCCCGTCTCAGAGCGGGCCACGTCCACGGCCAGAACCGCCGTATCGCGGTTCATTTCGCTTGGCTCGGCGCGCTTGGTGGCTGCCACGATCCAACTGTAGGGCACAACGGCAAGGCTGTCGTGCTCGGGGAACACGCCTTCCACCCGGCTCTGCCAAGCGGGTGTTCCTTCACCCAATTCCTCGCGCATCAGGTCAATCCAGCGCGTGGTGACCATGCCGGGGAAGATCTCGCGCCCGCTGACGACGTTGGGATGCTCCCAGCACGGCACATGAATAGAATTCCACTCTGAGCTGAGCGTGGCCTTGTGAAAAGCCGACCCCGGTGTGTGCGGGTTGCCCGTCAACAAAAGTCTATCGTGCTCGCCCGTAGCGTTACCGAACATCGCTTGTAAGACTTCAGCCTCTATGCCGTCAGCCTCATCGCCAACACCCAACACTCTACGATTATGGAAGCCCGCAAAATTGTTCTTATCCTTGGCCGCCACGGCCACCATTCGCCAGCGATCTGTGTGACGCGCCCCTTTTTTGCCCGGCAGCCACTCCACAGTCTTAGGCTCTGCCCCCAGAGGCAGCGCAGAGGTATAGAAGAGGTTCCTGATTTCAGGCCACAGCACTTTTTCCAGTTCTCGCCAGCCGCTGGACGTCGTGAACACCGTGCTCGGCATGTGGCCCATGAGGAACAGGATACTAATCGCTGACACGATCTTAGTCTTCCCCACGCCGTTCCCGCTATGGGCGACGGTGAGGTTGTGCCTCTGGACAGACTCTAAGATTTCGATTTGCTTGTGCCACGGCTTGAATGGAACATGGCCGGGGTCGTTGACGCGCTCGCTGCCCCACAACTTGTCAATCCACTCTTGGCCGTTTTCCCAGATGTCCCGTTGGATGAGCTCTATCTTATTGGGCGTGATGCGCTGCTTAAACTGGTCGGGACGCTCCTTCTCAACGTCTACCATGTTGGCCCGCATGGTTAGCGAGACTGCGCCATTGTGTTTGGACTGAGCCTCTGGAGTATGCGCGGCGGCGCGCATCTTCTCACCATGCTCGCCAGCCATGCGGCCCTTGGCCGCCTTGGACAGCTTGCGCCGCTTGTTGAGCGACACATCAGGGTCTTGGATTTTAGTTAGAGGCTTGAGGCCCATCGTCGCCGCTGGTTTTCTCAGCGTTCTCCGCGTGCTTGGCCAATGTGCCAAAGAGGGCCGCTGTGCCTTCAAGACTGTCAACCTCAAGGGCGATCTCTTCAAGCGTAATGCGGAGCACTTCCTTGACTTGGGCGATGCTCAGTTGCTTCTCACCGCCCTCGCGCTTGCAAATGCGCTGGGCGAGAGCCTGTTCGTCAATGCAGGGAGTTTCCATAATCTAAGCCTTTCCTTCCATACCTAATTGGATTAATTCTGCGAGAGAATTGGGAACTTGACCGCCAATATTCATCTGCTGGAGCGGTTTGCCCTCTATTCTGTCCCAGATAAAATTGATGGCCCACTTATCGCCTTCCTCGGTCGCCATGGTTACAACACGGTCGACGATGGCGCACTTAGCTGGGACCGTTTCTCCTTTATACTCAACGTCCTGATCCATGCGCATCTTGAGCAACTTGGTCAGGGGGAGTTCGGCGGCCTCCACGGTATCTTGGCCCTCGGCTTTGCGGGGCGTCTTGGCGCGGGGGCGGCCTGCGGCTGATTTCTTTTTAGGTGCCATAAGAGTTCTTATTCCTATCCTACAGAGAACAGGAATAACACAGCCCCGCCAAGCGCGGCAAGCAAAAAGACCCCCGGCGCGCCGCCCGGCCCGTAGTAGGCCCGGCCCAACGGCCTGTCAGCACGGCCCCGGCAACAGGGATGCCGCGTAAACCCAATAAACCCGTGACAGACGCGTCTAATTCTAAAGACGTAGATCGTTGTCACCACTTCGCTTACGCCCCGATTTTTTGTCCCTTTATAAGGAGATATTTTCACTCATATATGAGAGTCAAGCCCTGCGCGCGACGGATTAGACACTACATCTACTACGTGAACTACTACAACGTAGATCCCTGCTCCTGTTACGTTTATCCATCAACCGTAGTAAGTGTAGTAAGTGTAGTAGAGCAGATAGCCACTGCTGAACCAATTTAGCCTATATAGAAAGCCCTACTACACCCACTACACCTACTACACAGCCCCTAATATAGTAATGAGTAGCCGGGGTGTAGTGCGCCCCCGTAGTGGCCCCCATGCGGCCCACTACAAACCGCCCCAAAATGTGCCGTTTGGCACCTTAAAACTTTTTTTGCAAAATGGCGAAATAATGCTTGCATGTAGCAAAAGGGGTCGCTAAAGTGCTCGCTTCGATGATGAGCAACCGGCACAGAACCAGTGTTTTCCTACAGGCCCAGCCCGCCGCGTGCGGTGCTGGTCTTCCGCCTGTTGGCGGCGCGCTGGAGCATGCCAGAGTGTCAGTCATCCTTTTTCGTAGTTGCACACAAAGGGGGATCCATTGTTGAGGCAGCCGGTGCCCGCGTGGCGATGCGCTGGGGTTGGTTGGACTAAGCCGTTTTGGGATGTCCTCATCTGATTTTGGGTTAGTCAGCGTTTCACCCCTCTAGCTAAGCAACCTTAACCGATTGCGCTGCGGCCGAGTTGCCACCCCAAACCAAAGCCGCGCCATCGGCTGTCGTAACAATGGATCCCCCGGCGAGTGCTGCCGGTTTACATATAGAAAGTGAGAAAGGAGAGCGGTGTTCCCTGTGCTCTATACACCCAACCCCAAAAGTGATTGACGTAGAACATGCTGTAATCGTGGCCGCCGTTGTGTGGTTTGTGCTTGGCCTGCTGGCCGGGTTTGTGCTGTGCGCCGGGCTGCTAAAGGGCGGCACCGCCATGGCCGCCCGTGCTTTGGGCCGCGCCAAGGCTGCGCTGGAGGAGCTGAAGGCCATGCAGGCCGACGTTGCCCCGCAGACGGCCCGCATCAAGGTGCTTCGCGATGACCTACTGCGGCGCGAGGCCAAGTTCCTCGCTTCGGTAGCTTTGCTCCAGGAGGTCACCCGTGATGTGGTCAGCTGCCGCAAGCAGAACCAGCACCACCACGAAATCCTGTGTCAGGCCGTCGATGCCTTCCATAAGCACGTGGAACAGGGCGGTGCGCCCGCTGCCTTCGTGATCCCCGACCTGTTGTATGATAACCTTGCCAAATGGAACGAGGAGGACGAGCAAAATGACAAAGCCTAACTTACCGCTACACCCTGAAAAAGTCCACTGTATGTTATTGACGAGCGTGCGTCACTTGGGTCAAGAGTATGCGCGCGGCACAGTGATGGAATATATTGGCCCCGGTCAGTACGTGGAGAGTGACGTAGTGCTGCGACAGCCGCTTGGAGGCACCCTGTCCATTAGCCGAGAAAGGGTGGCTTTTGTGACAGTGCAGCTTCGAGACGACAAGGCTAAGACGGAGGAATTTGCCGCCGCTTTTGGTTTGCGCAAGATTGAGAATCCCCACATGGCTGAACTTGAGCGGGTGTTGGGCTTGCGTTTTCCCGAGCATTTGTGTGAGCTGATCCGCTACCATGTGGACCGCCCACCGGGGCAAGTCCAGTGGCATGATTTTCATACTCGCACTTGGGCGTGGAGGATTAATGGGGTGTGGAGCACGCCGCTGGACTTGTTGCCGCCCCATGTGCGGAGCAAGGCCTGCGCTGAGGACAGCAAAGCGTGGGAAACCTTCCGCGAGTCTTGGTTTGCTATCCCCAACGACCGCGAGACGGTCAACAGCGTGTTGGACCATATTTGGCCCCCGGCCCAGCCGGAAGAGAACCCCCAGCTTGCCAAGTTGGAGGAATTAACCCAAAACCTGATTGAAGTTGTGAAGGAAATAAAATGTCGATCCTAAGATTAGGTGAGCTTTTTTGTGGCCCCGGTGGGCTGGGTTTGGGGGCAGCTATGGCTTCAGACGCGGTGCGCCATGTTTGGGCTACAGACTATGACGCTGATAGTTGTGCCACCTACGGGCTTAATTTGGCAGACGATTGGGACAACGTGCTCTGTTGTGATGTGCGGACTTTACGTTGGAGCACGTTAGGCCGAATATCCGCAGTGGATATCTTAACCTTTGGTTTCCCATGCAATGACTTCAGCGTTGTGGGCGAGCAGCGTGGGCTGTCTGGTAAATACGGGCCACTTTATGTCTACTGTGCGCGGGCGTTGGAGTATTTCAAGCCATCGTTTTTTGTTGCCGAAAATGTAGGTGGCCTGCGCTCTGCCGATGGCGGCAGGGCCTTTGAGGCTGTGCTAGGTAGATTCCGCAAAGCTGGATATAGCCTCTATCCACACTTATACGATTTCAGCAAATACGGGGTGCCTCAGGCGCGTAAACGGATTGTGATTGTAGGTGTGCGCAGGGATATTGCTCTAGTGTATAGGGTTCCATGCCCTAGTTTATATTCGCACATCGATGTTTCCTGCCGCACAGCGTTAGAGTGCCCGCCTATCCCTGAGCTTGCGGCGAATCAAGAGCCCACTAAACAAAGCCCCGCAGTTATTGAGCGGCTTAGGCACATCAAGCCGGGACAAAACGCTTTCAATGCCGATTTGCCGGAACACTTGAAGTTGAACGTGAAGGGCGCAACTATAAGCCAGATCTACAGGCGACTTGATCCCGACAAACCCGCCTACACCATAACCGGCAGCGGAGGCGGTGGAACGCATGTTTACCATTGGGCTGATCCACGAGCCTTGACCAATCGGGAGCGGGCGCGCCTGCAAAGTTTTCCGGATTATTATGAGTTCTGTGGCAGGCGTGGCAGTGTTCGTAAACAGATCGGCATGGCAGTTCCTCCGGTGGGCGCAAAAGCTATTTTTAAGGCCTTATTCAGTTGCGTCAACGGTGTGGAGTATCCTTGGATAGAACAGAATATTAAAGGAGATTGAAAATGGAGCGTAAAGCCCGCAAACAACTGGCGCACAAGTTGCGCGTGCTGGCCGATGTGAACCAGACGGGCACCCGTGAGGACGTGTCTATTCATCTGGCCGCCAACTTTACAACGGAAGCCCTGCGGCAAGCTGCCGACTGCTGTGAGCCGCCCGATCCGCAACAGGCAGAGGCGGCACTGGAAGAAATAGCGGGAATGGAAGGAATGACTTTGCTAGGTGCCGATTCAAATTCCCCCGGTGTGACTGGCGCGCCGCGAATGCACGAGATAGGCTCGCATAAAGCGTTCAATCAATGCGCACAAATAGCGCGGGAAGCCCTAAGCCGGATGCGTGGATTGGAGGCTGGGAAGTGAAAATCGACATCCCCAAAAAGAAATGGTGTCAGGCCGGATTCTTCAAGAATGGTGACCTGATGTTTGATGAATCCGACAATCTCTATCTCGGGGTAGCCGATCACATCAACACGGCATATTGGCAAAACCGCTCAACTGTTCCTGTTGTGGCTTTGCCTCAAGGCTATCTGATGGAGATCCCAAGCATCACCAGAATGAGGCACGCGCACTTGAAGCTGGTTGAAGACCGACAGGCGGAACTGGAGGCGCGAGGATGAAGCTCAGCAAACGGAAAAAGCAGATTCGCTACGCTCGCCAACGGGAGCGTGACAAGCGGCCCTGTGTAATGTGCGGCGAGCTGACCAACGGCCATTGGGTGCCGCCCTGCTTGGGAGAGCCGGGGTTCTTTATTTGTGAGCGCAAGACCAAGGAAGATGTGAAAA
>ERZ869936.256-NODE-256-length-58008-cov-8.112505_pt1 | contig 58008 bp, 43 predicted proteins | sample MGYA00520876_ERZ869936 | MGnify/ENA primary metagenome ERZ869936 (study PRJEB32218, sample SAMN09650985) | biofilter metagenome | isolation source: enrty point of leading RO module | place: Saudi Arabia: Thuwal, RO plant located on Red Sea | collected 2016-02-17 ... | reverse complement strand
TGCCTAATCCACGCCGCCAACGTTCATTCTGAGCCAGGATCAAACCCTTCAATTTCTGTAAGCTTCCACCCTCGGGCAAAAGCCCTCAGGCGGTTGGTTAGCCATTCAAAAACCGATTGAGTTTTGGTTTGGCCAGGCATCGCGCTCCTCGTGAAAAGAACGCAACCCCGGCCTAAGCACAGTCTTGTGCTGGCAAAAAAATTCAGAGGTCACTACCGAATTGTCAAAGAGCGAATTAAAAACCCCCGGCCCCACTTGCCCACAGGAAGTGTGTCCCAGGGAGATCCGCCATTCTATGAAATGGCCGAATCCTGTCAACTGCCGCAAAACAATTTTCGTTTGCGGCCGTCGAGAGGCCCGTGGCTGAGAATGCGTTTCCGCTTGCCGGACACGCCCTCCGCCCCAGGGCCTTTTATAGATACGCCACTTGCCACGAATGGTTCGCCGATTTTCGCCCCTGCCTGCGATTTCGTCAAGCAGCTTTTCGATCGGCCGTTAGAATCCGACAGTCGCGCAAAATGGGCAAATCTCACCGCTCCGGCAACGCGAAATCCACGAGCAATGGCCGGTGATCCGAGCCCACCGACGGCCCCACGCGGCGGTCGACAATCGAGATCTCCGGCGACGCCAAACAGTGGTCGATCGGAATGCGCAAGGGCAGCGGAAACCTCGGCCAGGTGGGTTCGACGCCGAATCCCTGCCGGCTGTCGGCCAGCCCCGAATCCTCGATCAGCCGCCCGAAATAGGGCGACCAACCCGTCGAGTTCAAGTCTCCCAGAATCATCACCGGGCCCGCGCGATCCTGGGCCAGCTCGGCCAGCTCGACGAATTGCCGGTTGCGGAGCTCGACGTTCTGCCGCGAGCCCGGACTGGCCGGATGGGCGGCGATCAGCGTGAAATCGCCGCCGGGTGCAGCCACCTCGGCCACCAGCGTTGGCAGGCCCCCGCCGGGCAAGCCGCGCACTTCGACTCCTCGGAAAGCAAACCGGCTCAGCAATGCCACGCCGTCCGTTCCCCAGCGCAAGATCAGCTTGCGGTGCGGGTAGTCGGCGGCCAGCGCTTCGAGCGTCTCGCTCCAGCGGGGCGACACCTCCATCAGGTACACGATGTCGGGCTGCTCACGCAGGATCAGCTCGAGCGTGGCAGCGTGATCCGGATTGTTGAGATACACGTTGAGCGACAGCGCTCGCACGGCCGGTCCCGCGTTTCCGTGCGGCCCCGGCCCAAAATACAGCGGAAGAATTAGCGCCAGGTTCGCCGCGGCAAGCACCGCCGCGGTCGACGCCGCCAGCCGTCGGCGAGCGATCCACAAAAACACGGCCGCCGCCGTCAGCGCCCAAAAGTACTGCACGCGGAAATGGCACAGAAGCTCGAATCGCCAGTAAGCCCGGGCTCCGGAAGCGAAGATCGTCGATAGGCCGGCTCCCACCAGCACGGCCATCGCGGGCAGCATGCCCCAGCGGCCGACCCAATCGAAAAAGGGGCGGCGCTTCTCCACACTTGGGTGGTGCGCGTTATCATCTGCTCTCTGCACCGGGCCGCCTTTTCGCACGGGGCTGGCTCATGACGCCTCGCACTCCATTCTGACCATCCCATGCAGCACGACGCCACCCCCATGCGACCCGGCCAGCGGCGCCGATCGCTTACCTGGGGGCACGTCAACGCCGCCTTGTGGGCTGCCGGCACGGCGCTGACCTCCGGCACCATCGTGCTCTACCTGGCCCGGGACTTGGGGGCGACGGGACTGAGTGTGAGCCTCATGCTCGCGGCGCCGAACGTCGCCGGCCTGCTGCGGCTAGGCGCGCCGGCGGTGATCTATTGGTCGGGCACGGCTCGGCGGTGTTGCCTGCAAATGTACCTCGCCAGCTACCTGCTTGTGCTCGGGCTGCCCGTGGTCGCACTGGCGGGTCCGCAGTGGTCTTCGCCTCAACTTATCGCGGCGCTGGTCGGCGTGGCCTTTGCGCACCAGTTGCTGGAATATCTGGGCACCGTGGCTCAGTGGAGTTGGTGGGGCGACCTGGTGCCGCTGCCTGTGCGCGGGCGCTACTTCGCCCGCCGCCAGCGGTTTCAATTGGCCGCATCGGCGCCCGTGCTGTTGGCTGGCAGCTACTTTGCCGACTCCTGGTACTATCACTATCGCGATCAGCCGGAAATGAAGTTGGTCGGCTACGCGATTCCGATTGGCCTGGGGGCGTTGTTGTTGCTGTGCTCCTTGCTGCCGCTGCTGAAGATGCCCGCCACGCGTGCCTACCCCCGGCCGCAAACGCGGCTGGTGGGCTCGGCCATCTTGGCCCCGTTCGTCGATCGGCGGTTCTGGCCTCTGATGATCTTTCGCGGTTGGTTTTCGCTGGCCAACGGCATTTCGCAGCTTGTGCAAAACGTGATCTACCCCAAGGAGATCCTCGGGTTTGGCCTCGGCCCCCTGGCGGTGATGCGCGTTGGAATGCAAACGGGCCAGTTCGCCGCCAGCCGCAGCGTGGGCAAGCTCAGCGACTACTACGGCAATCGCCCGGTGCTGGTGGCGGCCCAAGTTTGCGTGTCGGCCAGCCTGTTGTTCTTCATCGTGGCCCGGCCCGAAACGCGGTGGCTGATGGCCGGCGCCTGGGTGCTGTACTCGGCCTACGTTGCCCACAACATCTGCCTGCCGAATCTCGTGCTGAAGCTATCGCCCGACGTGGAACGCCCGGCCTACGTGGCGGCCGCCGAATCCGCGGGCAGCCTGCTGCACGCGACTGCGACGGTTGTTGGCGGAGGGCTGTTCGATTATCTGCGCGGTCCGCGTCCGGCCCCTGCGGCCGATGTCTACCGCGCCAGCTTGATCCTCCTCGTCCTGGGACTGGCAATGCGCAGCTTCGCGGTCGTGCTTGCCGCCGCGATTCGCGAGCCGGGGGCCTGGACGTGGCGCGAAATCCTCACCGGCCGGCCCAGTGGGCTGGAAGAGGCCCGAGACTGAACCCTAGGTTTGCGTCCAGCCGGGTTGCGGCTTCGGGAAGACCTCGGGCACGGTCCCCTCGGCCAGCGCGGCGATCTGTTGCTCGGCGGCCGACACTGTCTCGGCATCGTCGTGCACTTCGAGTTCGAGTTCGAACTTCACCTTCTCGCCGGGCCCGAGCTTGACCACGCGGCCTTGCTCGCCCTCGAAAGAGCGCGAGTTGGGGTAGTTCGTGCCGGGTTCCAAGCCGGTGACGTAGCCGTCGGGCTCCAGCGGCGTGTTCTTCCACAACGTGAAGCACGGCAATTGTCGCGTGTCGTACCGCAGGCTGACGCCCCGGGAGGAATGTGCGTCCTTAAGCAGAACGTGCGTGCGGCCGTCGTCGCCGGCCAGCAGCTTGAAGAAGTACACCTGTTCGGCGAAACCGGCCTGCGGGGCCTGGTAGCTTTCCCAGGTTTCGACGCCTTCGGCGGCCCGCGGATCGCGTGGCACGATCGTCTTCACCGGCGCCGCCACGCGCGCGCCCGACTCGATTACCGGCGGGCCGAAGTTGATGTGATACAGCAACTGCATTTCAGCCGGATCGCCCGACAAGTTGGTCACCTCGTCGACGATCGTCACACCCTTTTGCCCTAGCCGCGTCTTGTAGGTTGCCGTGAGCCGCAGCTTCTGGAATAAAAAGCGCGTTTCGTCGACCACGCCGGTGATGCTCAACTCGTCGCCCTCGACGCTTGCCGCAACATGGTGCGCCGGCAGGTTCGCGATGCGGCCGTGCAGCGGGTACTGGTAGCCGCCGCCCGGGCCGAGTTCCGGCGCGCCGTTGCTGACCAGCCCGCAACGGCACAGCAATTCATCGAAGCCTTCGAGCCATCCCAGGCCGCTGGGCTCGTTGAGCGGGACGTAGTTCGGATGCACGGGGCCTTTGACCGGCGAATGCCAGCCGACCTCGGTCTTGTCGAGCCATCCGCGCCACAGGCCCATGCCGCGGGTGGGTACCACGACAAAGCGAAACGTGCCGTTGTCGACTTCGATCGTGTCGACGCCCTCGCGTTTGCCGCCGCGCAGCGTGCGGCGCGAAAGCGAGAAATCCTGGCCCTCGCTTACCTCGCGATTCTCGAAGTCCTCCTCGTGAAGGCTTTGGGCGGCATCGGTCAGGACCCAGGTCTCGGAAGCCATGGAATTCTCTCCTGGTTCGCGGGGCAAGCGGCTATAGCGGAAGGGCCCCATGCGTGCGTGGAGCGTGCAATGTACGGCGCCGGTGAGGCCTTTTCCAGCGTGGCATCGACGCTTGCCAGTGCGTTTGCCAGCGAATAAAACAACGGTTTCCAGGCGTTCTCCCCCACCCGATTCCTCTGCACGCTCGAGCGATCATGGCCACCGCGACCCCTTTGAAGCGCGACAACGTCGGCAAAGCCCTTTCCTCCGCACTCGACGCCGGCGCCGGCCTGCTGCGGCTGACTCCCACCTGGGTTCCGCGCAGCTTCCTGCACCCGGGCAAACGGATCAAGCTCGCCCCCGGCGACTGGTATGCCTTCGGCGCGCATCGCGGCGGCATCGACGAGCGGTGGTTTGCCAGCACGACCGAGGCGGCCAACGAGAACCGCACTCCGGACGAAGGCCTGAGCTACGTCACCTTCGAGGGCAAGCGCTTCACGCTGGCCGACGCCGTGGCCGAGGCCGGCGAGCGCACGATCGGCAAGACCATGTACGACAAGTACGAGCGGTGGCCGGTCTACTCGAAGTTCTTCGACAACATGGGGCCCATCCCGCACCACATGCACCAGGGCTTCAAGCACGCGGCCCTGACCGGTCAGCAGGGCAAGCCCGAGAGCTACTACTTTCCGCCGCAATACAACAACGTCGACAACAACTTCGCCTACACGTTCATGGGCCTCGAGCCCGGCACGACCAAGGCCGACGTGCGGAAGTGCCTCGAAAACTGGCACAAGGGCGATAACGGCATCCTCGATCTCTCGCGGGCCTACCGGCTGAAGCGCGGCACGGGCTGGCTGATTCCGCCCGGCGTGCTGCACGCCCCGGGGTCGCTCTGCACCTACGAACCGCAATGGGGTTCCGACGTGTTCGGCATGTTCCAGTCGCTGGTCGAAGGGCGCGAAGTGCCCTGGTCGCTGCTAGTGAAGGACGTGCCGCAGGACAAGCACCAGGACCTCGATTTCATCATCGAGCAGCTCGACTGGGAAAAGAACGTCGACACGCACTTCAAGGCGCACAACTATCTCGAGCCGATCGTCGACCAGGCCAACAGCGGCTCGGGCTACACTGACCGCTGGATCGTCTACGGCACGGTCGACGGCGAGCAGCTCTTCAGTGCCAAGGAATTGACGCTCGAGCCGGGAGCCAAGTGCACGCTCAAGGACCCCGGCGCCAGCGGCTGGATCACCGTGCAAGGCCGCGGCCGCATCGGCAAACTGGCCCTGCAGACGCCGGCCATGATCCACTTCGGCGAAGAAACCGAGGACGAAGTGTTCATCACCCACGAAGCCGCCACGGCCGGCGTGGAGATCGAAAACACCGGCAGCGAGCCACTGGTATCGCTCCGCTACTTCGGCCCGAACACGCATGCGAAGCTGCCGAGCGTCGGGGATTATTTGAAGTAGGGATTAGGGGTTGGGGGTTAGGGGTTGGACAAGCGAAAGACGCGTTATCGACCCAATAGCCCAGCCGCGATTCCAGATTGCCAACAAGTTTCTTCGTTTCCTAATCCCTAACCCCTAGTCCCCAACCCCTTCCATGAACAACTTCCCCAAACTTCACAACGCGGCCTGGCCGGGCGTCGTCGGCAAGGGCGAGGGCTCGGAACCGCCGATCGAACTGGATACGATGCTCGACCTGACGGCCGCGGCCGAGGTCGACGGTACGAAGTTTGACGGCTTCGACCTGTTTCTGTTCGATCCGCACGTCAGCATCGACGCCTCGGACGACGAGATCAAAACGCTGGCCGAGAAAGCTCAGAAGCGCAACCTGGTGATCGGTTCGGTCGTGGCTCCGGTGTGGGGTCCCACGGGCGGTGGCTCGGCGATGGGATCGGACGAAGAGCGCAAGAAGTTCCTCGAGCAAGTGCGCAAGGGGTGCCACATCGCCAAGCGGCTGCGGGAGATCGGCGCGCGTCCCTACGGCGTCGTGCGCATCGACTCCTCGGCGGGCGTGGGCGAGTGGGCCGAAGGCGACCGCAACGCCAACAGCAAGAAGATTGCCCAAACGTTCAAGGAGGCCTGCGACATCGCCGAAGACGCCGGCGAGCGGCTGGCGGCCGAAGGAGAGATCTGCTGGGGCGGCATGCACAGTTGGCGCCGCATGGTGCAATTGCTGGAGATGGTGAACCGGCCCAAGACGCTCGGCTTTCAGGCTGACATGGCCCACACGCTGCTCTACGTGCTGGGACACAACGCCCCGGAAGACGCCATCCTGCCGGCCGACTTCGATTGGAAGGACACCGCGCGGCTCGATGCGGCGCTTAAGCAAGTGACTGCCGCTTTGCGACCCTGGACGATCGACTTTCACGTGGCCCAGAACGACGCCACCGTGCACGGCACCGGCAGCCACGACAAGACGGGCCGCCACTGCCTGCCCAACGACCCCAACGCCAAGCTCGACATCGTCAAGGTCGCCGGCTTCTGGCTCCGCGACGACGCCGGCGACCTGACCAAGAACTTCCAACACATCTGCTGGGACGGCTGCATGTTCCCCAACGAGACGATGATGGATGCGGGAACGTGGAATCAGATTTTAGGTGCGATGATTGCTGTGCGCGAGAAGCATGGTTGGAGGGGTTAGGGACTAGGGGTTGGGGGTTAGAAAAGGGTGGCCGCGATCATGCGCGACGAGCAGAGTAGCGTGCGGTCGTATCGGGACCTTATCGTGTGGCAGAAGTCGATCTCTTTGGCAGAAACCGTTTACCAAGTGACTCAGGCTTTTCCGCGAGAGGAGGTCTATGGTCTGACAAGTCAAATGCGCCGGGCCGCCGTCTCCGTCGCCAGCAACATCGCCGAGGGCAACGCCAGGCAATCGCGAGGCGAATACCTCCAGTTTCTTGGCAATGCGCGCGGTTCTTTGGCGGAACTTTACACCCAAGCTACCATCGCCGCTCGACTCGACCTATTACGCAGCGACTCAGAAGAACAGCTCGTTGATCAACTAGACGAAATAGGCCGCTTGTTAAACGCTTTGCGCAGTGCAATTGCCGCCGGGCAGTCCTCGAAACGATCTGACCCCTAATCCCTAACCCCCAACCCCTTTCCTCCACATGTCCACTCCCCTCAACATCGGAATGATCGGCTACGGCTTCATGGGCCGGGCTCACTCGAATGCTTATCGGCAGGTCAATCAGTTCTTCCAGCGCGAGTATCGGCCGGTGCTCAAGGCGTGCTGTGCTCGCAAGAAAGACAAGATCAAGGCGTTTGCCGAGAACTGGGGCTACGAGTCGTACGAGACCGATTGGCGGAATCTGATTGCCCGGGACGATATCGACGTGATCGATGTCGGCTCGCCCAACAACACGCACAAAGAGATCGTGCTCGAGGCGGCGAGGGCCGGCAAGATGATCCTCTGCGAGAAGCCGCTGGCGATGAACGTGGCCGAGGCCGAGGAGATGTGCGCTGCGGTCGAAAAGGCCGGTGTGGCGAACATGGTCTGGTTTAACTATCGCCGCGTGCCGGCGATCTCGCTGGCCAAACAGGTTGTCGACGAGGGCCGCGTGGGCAAGCCGTTTCACTATCGGGCCACGTACCTGCAGGACTGGACCATTGCCACCGACGTGCCGCAGGGTGGTGCCGCATTGTGGCGGCTCGACGCCGCCGTCGCCGGCAGCGGGGTCACGGGCGACTTGCTGGCCCATTCGATCGACACGGCCGAATGGCTCAACGGGCCCATCGCCCGGGTGACGGCCGCCACCGAAACGTTCGTCAAGGAGCGGACCCATGCGGAGACGGGCAAGGTGCAGCCGGTGGGCATCGACGATGCCTGCATGTTTCTGGCGGTGTTCGAGAACGGCTCGATGGGCACGTTCGAAAGCACTCGCTACGCCCGGGGCCGCAAGAACTACAACACTTTCGAGCTCAACGGCGACGCCGGCAGCGTGTTTTTCGACCTGGAAGACCCGCAGTATCTGCAGTACTTCAAGTACGCCGACCCGGCCAGCGGCCAGAAAATCGAGAGCCACCTGACCGGCTGGCAGAAGATTCACGTTACCAACCCCGAGCATCCGTACATGGACGCCTGGTGGGTGCCGGGGTGCACGATCGGCTATGAGCACACGTTCATCAACGCCCTGGCCGACTTCCTCGAATCGCTCGAGACCAAGAAACCGGTGCAGCCCGACTTCAAGAGCGGACTGCGCACGCAAAAGGTCTGCGAGGCAGTGCTGGATAGCGCTAAGACCGGGAAGTGGGTGGAGATCAAGTAGCCGCCCTGCGCTCTTGTCACTGGCCACCAACCTTTAGCCACTGACCACTCCTCCTTGAACTACTTCGCCCACGGACGCCACTTCGTCGACGATCCCTACTTTCTGGCCGGCACGGCCGTGCCCGACTGGCTGAACGTCGTCGATCGCCGCGTGCGCGTACGGTCGCACCACGCGAAGCAGTACCTATCCGTGCCCGACGAGCCCACGGCCCGAGTCGCTGCCGGCATCTTGCGGCACTGCGAAGACGACGCCTGGTTTCACAACACGCGGGCATTCGCCGAACTGTCGCTGACGCTGTGCGGCATGCTGCGGGAGCAGTTGCCCGATGACGAGGGCTTTCGGCCGCACTTCCTGGGTCACATTCTGGTGGAGATCCTGCTCGACGCGACGCTGGCGGCCGACGATCCGGCCCGGCTCGAAGCGTATTACACCGCGCTCGATCGACTGGATGCCGATGCCGTGGCGGCGGCGGTCGATACGATCGCCCCGCGGCCGGCGGCCAACCTGGGCACGTTTATCGGCCTGTTTTCCCGCGAACGGTTCTTGTTCGACTACAGCGACGATGGCAAACTGTTGTTTCGCTTGAACCAGGTGATGCGCCGCGTGGGCTTGCCGTTGTTGCCGCGCACGATTGAGGAGACGCTCGCCGCGATGCGTCCCCTGGTGGCCGATCGCCAAGACGAACTGCTCGCCCAGCCAAGCGTCGGCACACGACGGGCGCGTAGCCCCGACAATACTGACTCCACGGAGAATTCCCGATGAAGTTTGGCATGAACATGCTGCTGTGGACCGGCGACCTGGGGGAAGAGCACGTGCCGGTGTTGGAGAACCTCAAGGAGATGGGCTACGACGGCGTGGAGCTGCCGATCTTCGAGGCGAACCCGGAAAAGTACGCCGAGTGGGGCAAGCGGCTCGACGCCATTGGCCTCGAGCGCACCGCCGTCACCGTGCGGACGCCGGAAGACAATCCGATCAGCCCCGACGCCAAGATTCGGGCCGCAGCCGTCGAGGCCAACAAGCTAGTGCTGGAAAGCTGCCAGGCGGCCGGCTGCCAGACCCTGTGCGGGCCGTATCATTCGGCCCTGGGCGAATTCACCGGCAAGGGGCCTTCGCCCGATGAGTGGAAGCGATCGGTCGACGTCATCCGCCAGACGGCCGAACACGCGGAAAAGTGCGGCGTGATGCTGGGCCTCGAGTACCTCAATCGCTTCGAGTGTTTTCTGCTCAACACGGCGGCTGACACCGTGCGCTTCGTTCGCGAGGTGGACCACCCGCATTGCCGCATGATGTACGACACGTTCCACGCCAACATCGAAGAAAAGAATCCCGAGGCGGCGATCCGCGACGCAGCGCCCTACACGGTGCACGTGCACATCTCGGAAAACGATCGCAGCACCCCGGGCAAGGGGAACATTCCCTGGGACCTCACGTTCCGCACGCTGAAGGAAACCGGCTACAACGGCTGGATGGTGATCGAAGCGTTCGGGCTCGCGCTGCCGGAGCTGGCTGCGGCCACAAAGATCTGGCGGCGGATGTACGATAGCGAAGAACAACTGGCCCGCGACGGTCTGGCGTTCATGAAGAAGAACGCCGGCTAACCAGGCGTGACGCACCCGGGCGGATCTTGCCCCGCGGCTCGGGCGGCCCGTATAGTGCGCGTATGGGAGACTCCTCGGCTCACGAATCGAATCGCCCCTCTGCCGAGTTCGGGTTGCCGGCCATGGCCGCTGATTCGCAGTCGGGGCTGGCGCTCGACCAGCTCAGCGCCGCGTTGTCGGGCATGCTTTCCGACGGCGACGACCCGTATGCACCCCTGCCTGGCGACGCCGCCGATGCCGAGGGTGCGGCGCCCGAAGAAGCTGACGGTGCATCGGGCGACACCGGCGAAGATGCCTGCGAAATCTCGCCGCGCTCGATCCTCGAGGCGATGCTGTTCGTCGGGTTGCCCAATCGCGAAGGTCTGGCCGCCCAGCAGGTGGCGGCCTTGATGCGCGGCGTGCGGCCGGCCGAAGTCGACGCGTTGGTGCGCGAACTGAATGAAACGTACGAACGGCGCGGCTGCCCCTACGTGATCGTCTCGCAGGGCGAGGGGTATCGCATGGGGCTGCGGCCCGAGTTTCACCGGCTGCGCGACAAGTTCTTTGGCCGCACGCGGCAGGCCCGGTTGTCGCAGGCGGCGATCGAGGTGCTGGCGGCCGTGGCTTACCACGAACCGGTCACGTCCGACGAAGTGGCCCAACTGCGCGGTACGGCCAGCGGGGCGGTTTTGTCGCAACTCGTGCGGCGGCAACTGTTGCGGATCGAACGCGACGAGTCGAAACCCCGCCGGGCCAGGTACTACACCACGGACCGTTTTCTCCAGTTGTTCGGGCTGTCGAGCTTGGCCGACTTGCCGCGCGGCCACGAGTTGGAACCGGGCTAAAGCCCGCGAGCCGCGCGATCCGATGGCACCCAGAGCCGAGGTGTCGTTCCGGTGCCCGCAGAGCCAGAATCGGGCTAAACTATTGTATGGGTGCGATTTAACTCCAGCAGGATGAACTGCGCAGACGCGTCCGGGACGGATTGCTACAATCTCCCCCTGGCTCAAGTGCTGTCAGGTACCTAGGATTTATCTGCTTACGCCTACGGACGATTGCCAGATCTGTCGGCCCGCGCGGCAACCAAGTGACCGCGGTTGAAAACGGAATCCACATGCCGACAGGCTTCACAAGGTTTCATCCAGTGCGTTCCCACTCGTGGTAGACACGCCTTCCCAAACTTCGCGCCGTCGGCGGTACGTCCATCTGCGCGCCGATGCTCCGGTGATCGTGCCGTCGCTGTTGTTGTGCGACTTCGCGCGCTTGGGCGACGAAGTGCGCAAGCTCGAAGATGCCGGCGCGCCGGCCTTGCACCTGGACGTGATGGACGGGCATTTCGTGCCGAATTTGTCGTACGGTCTGCCGATCGTCGAAGCAGTGCGCAAAGTGACTGAGTTGCCGATCGAGACGCACCTGATGATTTCCGACCCCGCCCAGTTTGCCGAACAATTTCATGAAGCGGGCGCCGACGCGATCACGTTTCACTACGAGGCGGTCGACGATCCCCGGCCGCTGCTGACGAAGTTGCGCGAATTGGGAGCCGTGGCCGGATTGGCCTACAACGTCGAAACACCCGTGTCGGCCATCCGCCCGTACCTGGATGCCTGCGACCTGGTATTGACGATGAGCGTGACGCCGGGATTCGGCGGTCAGCATTTCGAGACCGAGGCGCTGGCCAAGTTGCGCGAGTTGAGCGCGATGGCACCGCCGGAAGTGTTGCTGGAGGTCGACGGCGGCGTGAACGCCGATACGATCGCCGACTGTGCCGAGGCGGGCTCGCAATCCCACATCATCGGTTCGGGCATCTTTCGCCATCCTCCGTACGGCGAGGCCATCGCCAAGCTGCAGCAATTGGCCCGATCTACATCAAGGACGCACTAGAAACTATGGTACCGGTCGTTTTGATCCGCCCCTGCGCCACCGACTACGACGAGCAAGGGCGCATCCTGGGCACGCTGGACGTTCCGCTGAGCGAACAAGGGTCGCGCGACATCGAGCGCATTGTGGAAGAGATTCGTCCGCTGGGAATCACCGCCGTGTACTGCGGCCCCTGCGAGTCGGCCCGACAAACGGGCGAATCGATTGCCGAGGCCCTCGGCGTGAAAATGAAGAAACTCGACAACCTGCGGAACATTGACCACGGATTGTGGCAGGGTATGCTGATCGAGGACGTTAAGCGAAAGCAGCCCAAGGTTTACCGCCAGTGGCAGGAGCAGCCGAACATTATTTGCCCCCCCGAGGGCGAAATGCTCAGCGAAGCCACCGAGAGAGTGCAAGCCGCTTTATCCAAAACACTTAAGAAGCACAAAGAGGGGCCTATCGCCCTGGTTGTGCCCGATCCACTGGCTGGCGTGGTTCAGGGGCAACTCTTGCAGCGTGAAATTGGCGATTTCTGGAAAACTCGCTCCGCTTGCGGAAAATGGGAAGTGATCACCGCCGAACCACAAAACGCCGCGGCCAGCCACTTTTAGGAAATTTGACCGATTTACCGCCGTCGGCGTCTAAGGTTAGCCGATGGGGTTAAGTGAGCAGCAATAAGGGTCCTCTCGCCCGCTACGGGCCTCGCCCTCCTATGTCGACAAGCCATACACATTCGAGTGTTTCCGGTCCTGCAGGCCGACGCCCCAAGCGCGGAGTGCCCGAGGGCCTCTGGCAGCGTTGTCCCGGCTGCCAGCAGACGATCTTCCGCAAGCAGGCCGAGCGTGCCCTGGGCGTTTGCCCCGAGTGTGATCACCATTTTTACGTGTCGGCCCGCGACCGCATCGAACAAATGCTCGACATGGGCACGTTCGAGGAGTGGTACGCCGATTTGCAGCCGGCCGACCCGCTGGGCTTTGCCGACAAGATTCCCTACAGCCAGCGACTCACCAAGGATCAGAGCCGCACCGGGCTGAAGGACGCGGCCCTGGTGGGCACGGGCATGATTCGCGCCCGGCGCGTCGCCTGCGGCGTGACCGACTCGGCCTTCATCATGGGCAGCATGGGAGCGGTGGTCGGCGAGAAGCTGACTCGCTTGATCGAAAGGGCCACGGCGGAACGCTTGCCGCTGATCATCATCAGCGCCTCCGGCGGCGGAGCGCGCATGCAGGAGGGCATCCTTTCGCTGATGCAGATGGCCAAGGTGTCGGCGGCGCTGGCCCGCTACGACCAGGCCGGCGGGCTCTTTATTTCGGTGCTCACCAATCCCACGATGGGCGGTGTGGCGGCCAGCTTCGCTTCGCTGGGCGACATCATCTTTGCCGAGCCCAAGGCGCTGATCGGCTTCGCCGGGCCGCGGACGATTCAAGCCACGATTCGCATCGAGCTGCCCGAAGGGTTTCAAACCAGCGAGTTTCTGCTCGAGCACGGCTACATCGACCGCATCGTGCGTCGCGGCGACCTCAAGAGTGAAATTGCGCGGGCGATCGACTATTGCGGCCGCATGTCGCGCGATGCTAAGCCCTCGCGGTAGACGGCGACGGGACGCTCTGCCGCTCCTGTGGTTCGCTTGTCAGTGTCGGCGTTTGGGAATAGAGTAGCGCTAGAGGCCCTCGGGCGGCGCCTGAGTCTTTTCCTTTCCGCCGCCGGGGTCGCCACGGTGCGGAGAATCTCGTCGATGGGTCTCTTGGACAAGCTGTTCAAGGTCTCGAGCAAGACCAACCTGCGGTCGCGTTTCGAGCTCCTGCGCGAAGCGATTTCGGGCACGATGTCGACGTTCTACATGGCGCGCGACCGCAAGACGAAGGAAGTCGTCGGCCTGAAGATCCTCGACCGCGAGAAGACCGCGGCGCTGGAAGCGCGCTTCGTGGGCATCAAGAAGCCCAAAGAAGGCGAGATCGCCATGGAAATCGTGCACCCGCACATCGTGCGCACGATGGAGCACGGCGTCTCGACGGACAACGAGCAATTCCTGGTGATGGAGTTCCTCGACGGGCCGGGCCTCAACTCGCTCATCGTTGGCCGCAGCCAGAAGCTCAACAGCCGCCGCATGATGCTATTGCGTCAGGCCGCCGAGGCCGTCGCCGCCGTGCACGACGCCGGCTACATTCACCGTGACATCTGCCCGCGCAATTTCGTCGTCGACAAGGAATGCCGCTCGCTGAAGTTGATCGACTTCGGCCTGACCGTGCCGGCGGTTCCACCCTATACGCTACCGGGCAATCGCACGGGCACGGCCAACTACATGGCCCCGGAAGTCGTGCGGCGACGCCCCACGAGCCACAGGCTCGATATCTTCTCCTTTGGGGTCACGGCCTTCGAGTTGTGCGCCTTCGAGCTTCCCTGGCCGCGCGGCACGGGCGTGGCGGCCATGACGCACGGGGCCGTCGAGCCGACCGACATCCGCAAGTTCTGCCCCGACATCGATCCGAAGCTGGAGAAGGCGATCTATGCCTGCCTCGAGGCCGATCCCGAACGGCGGCCGGCCTCGATGAAGGACTTTCTGGCGATGATCAAGGGCGTGAAGCACGAAAACGCCGCATAACCGTCCCTGCCGTCGCCAGCGTGCCCGCTCGGCCGCGCGGCTTTCGCCCTGGGCAGCCAGCGTACCGTATAGTTTCAGCGGGCCGCCGGGCCAGCCCCTACAACCGGTCAAACGCATCCGGCCCGGGCCTGTCGAAGTCGTGCGAGGGAGGACGTTCGCCATGAGGTTTTCTAACAGCTTTGGCATCGTGGCACTGGCCGCCGTGCTCGGCATCTGCGGTTGCTCGTCGGATCCCCAGGGAGACGCGATCGCGCTGATCAAGGCTTCCGGCGGCAAGCTGCGCACCGACGGCGAGGGACGCGTCGTGGCGGTCGACCTGAGCGGCACGCAGGCCGGACCGACCATCCTGGCGGCCGTGGGCGTGCTGCCGGAAGTAAACACGATCAACTGCTCGAACGCCGAGCAGATCACCGGCGCCGGCCTGGCCGGGCTCGGCGGGCTCAAGAACCTCGAAACGCTCTATCTCGGCGGCACCGCGGTCGATGACGAGGGCCTGCAACACATCCAGTACCTGACTTCGCTCAAGACCCTGCACCTGGGCCATACGAAGATTACTGACGAAGGCATGCCGGCGCTCGACCCGCTCACCAACCTGCAGACCCTCGTGCTCAGCGACACGGCAATCTCGGATAAGGGCATCGTGCACTTGCGCGATCTGCGCGACCTTTCCACGCTGATCGTTAAGCACACGAAGATCTCGCCCCGCGGCATCAACGAGCTGCGCCGCACGCTGCCGGACACCCGGGTCGACGATTGAGGCGAAGCGCCACTTCCGCCGCCGGGCAGCAGCCGGTTTTTGCCGCGTCACGGCCGCTCGAGTAGAATACGAGGCAGGAACAGGAATTCAGGCCTCGTATCGCGGGTTAGTGCCATGCCGCGATTCTCTCGATCGCCCAGCGGGTTTACGCTCATCGAGCTGCTGGTGGTGATCGGCATCATCGGCTTGCTCGTAGCGCTGTTGCTGCCCGCGGTGCAGGCTGCCCGCGAGAGCGCTCGCCGCACGCAATGCCTCGACAATCTCAAGCAGATGGGCATCGCGCTGCAGCATTATGCCGATGCCCACGGCCGCTTGCCGCCTTCGAGCACCAGCGACGTCGACTTTGGCGTGTGGAATTACGAGTTCGATCCCGACGTCCATTTGCACAGTTGGCGGAGCCTGCTGTTGCCGTTCGTCGAGGGACAAAACCTGGCTCAGTCGATCGACTACGACGTCTCGGCCCTGGCCCCGCCGAATCGTCCGGCGGCGGCGATGGTCGTCGGGCTTTATCGCTGTCCGTCGTTTGAAGGGTTGGACTACTCGCGCGAACCCAAGTACACGGCGATTTCCAACGAGTTTGCCATCGCCAACTACATGGCCATGGGAGCCACGACCGTCGGCAGCCTGTGGGGGCCCGATTCGAACGGCATTCGCCGCCCCGACGGGGCCATCTTTCCGGTTTCGGGCACCCGGTTGCGCGACGTGACCGACGGGCTCTCGCGCACGATCTTCGTCGTCGAGACGCGCGAGCAGGATGCCGCGGTGTGGATCGACGGTACCGGCTCGGCGGCCGTGGCCCGGCGGTTCGACATCGGCGTCGTGCCCGACTACGCCGGTCCGGAGCTCTCACTGAACTACGCACCATACTACGAGTACGGCGACTCGAACGATTCGATCGACAGCCTGTACGGCCCCTCGAGCATGCACGCCAGCGGCATCATGCACCTTTTCGGCGACGGCTCGGCCCGGGCGATTGACGAGACGGTCGATCCCGACCTGTACGACGCACTGGTGACCCGGGCCGGCGACGAGGTGGTGGGAGATTTGCCCTGATTTCGAGGCTTCGAGCGAGGCATTCGCACCTTGCTGGTGCCGCGTTTCGCCCGTATATTAAAGGGCTTCGACGCAGGCCAACCGGCGAGGACCGTGGCCGCGGCGCTCCGCCCGCCAACTTTCCCGGCCCCAGGGCCGCGCACGTACACCGATCCACGAGGAACGAACGCCATGACGATGGACAAGAGCCTCCGCATCCGCCGCGGGCTGATTCGCAGCCGCAGCGTGTTGAACCGCGCCGAGCGATTGGCCCGACTGAAAGAGGCCGAGCGTTGGCAGGAAGGCGACAGCCCGCTGGGCCTGCCGAAGGTGCGCGTCTACAAGCTCACCATGAAAAAGAAGAAGAAGACCAAGAAGGAAGACGAAGGCGAAGCTGCCGGCGAGGCCAAGGAAGCCAAGGCATAGCTGCCCCCCGCGCGCGTCCCATTCTTCACGAAGCCTCTGACTCCGATATGCGCGTCTGTCTCGAATATGCCCGCAGCGGGCTCGAAGTGGAACTGCCCGACGATCGCGTTGTGCGGACGCTGGCCTACAAGAACGCTCCGCCGCTGGCCGATCCGGCCGCGGAAGTGCAAGCGGTTCTGAGCCATCCCACCGGCGCGCCTCCGCTGGCCGAGGTGGCCCGGGGGCGCCGCGATGCCTGCGTCGTGATCAGCGACATCACGCGGCCAGTGCCCAACGAGCTGATCCTCACGCCGGTATTGGCCACGCTCGAGCAGGCCGGAATTGCGCCGGAGAAGATCACGATTCTCGTGGCCACCGGATTGCACCGGCCGAGCAAGCCGGAAGAGATCGTTGAGATGGTCGGCGAGCGCATCGCCGCGCGCTACCAGGTCGTCGATCACCACGGCCAGGAACGGAACGAACACACCTACCTGGGCGACAGCCCCCGCGGCGTGCCGATTTGGATCGACTCGCGTTACGTCGAGGCCGATCTCAAGATCACCACCGGCTTGATCGAGCCGCACCTGATGGCCGGCTTTTCCGGCGGGCGCAAGCTCATCTGCCCCGGCATCGCCGCGCTGGAAACCGTGAAGGTCTGGCACGGCCCGGACTTCCTCGAGCATCCCAAGGCCGACTGCGGCATCCTGGAAGGCAACCCCGTTCACGAAGAGAACACCTGGATCGGGCGCCACACCGGCTGCGACTTTATCGTCAACGTCGTAATCGACGCCGAGCGGAGGCCGCTCAAGTTCGTGGCCGGCGACATGGAAGCAGCCTTTCTCGAAGGCGTCGAGTTCGAGCGCGGCGTGGTGACCGACACGATCGACGAGGCGGTCGACATCGTGGTGACCAGCTCGGCCGGGTATCCGCTCGACACCACCTTCTACCAGGCGGTCAAAGGCCTGACCGGAGCGTTGCCGGTGGTGAAGCATGGCGGCACGATCGTGTTGGCCGCCGGCCTGACCGAAGGTATCGGTAGCCCCGAGTTTCAGAAGCTGTTCGACGAGAATCCCAGCCTCGAAGTGTTCGTCGAGCGCATCCTGGGTAAGAAGTATTTCGTGCTCGACCAGTGGCAACTCGAGGAACTGGCCAAGGTGCGCCGCAAGTGCAAGGTGAAGCTCGTGAGCGACGGCCTACCGGCGGCCACGATCGACAAGCTCTTTGTCGAAAGTGCTCCGAGCGTCGAGCAGGCCGTGGCCGACTCGCTGGCCGAATATGGCCCGGATGCCAAGATCGCTGTGATTCCCAAGGGCCCCTACGTCCTGGCCCAAGTCGCGTAGGTCGGTTCGGAGCTTCTGACAATAGCCCGAAGCGCGAGCGAGGGTTTTCGTAGTGTCCTTTGGGCGACGCCCAGCAACCCTCGCTCGCGCTTCGGGCTAGTGACGATGAAGTGCCCGACCCTATTCGGCCGTTAGCTTTGGCTGGGCCTTCTGCCACTCGTCAGGTGATACGCTCTGCCGCTCGTGCAGCAACACGTGGGCTCCCTTCATTCCGCCGACGATCATGTCGGGCAGTCCGTCGCCGTTGATTTCAGCCACGGTGAGCTGGCGGCCGATGCCGGTTTCGTCGGCGGCCCGGTAGGGTATCCAGTCGATGGTGCCGTCTTCGCCGCGGACGAGCTTGAACCAATAGACCACGGCCCCGGCGTCCCACATCGGGCTCTGGGTGTGGTGCGACCAGTAGGTCTTGCCGGTGACGATGTCTTTCAGGCCGTCGCCGTCGATGTCGGTCACGTTCACCGAGTGCAGCTCGCTGAACACCAGGCCGTAGCGATTCTCCTGGGGCGTGCTGCCCATGATCAGGTGCTGCTGGAAGGCAATCTTGTCACCGTCGCGCTGCTGCTCGTGCCAGGCCAGGCCGAAGTCGTGGGCCGCGAGGCTGGTGATGACGTCGTTGTCGCCATCGCCGTCGACGTCGTAGGCGTACATCTCGGCGCCTCCCGGGCCGGCGAACCGCACCTTGTGCTTCGTCCATTTCCCCTGGCCCAGCTCCTCGGGCTGCTCGAACCAGCCGTCCTTGGCGAGGATGTCGGTGCGGCCGTCGCCGTTGATGTCGCCCACGCCCAGGCCATGGCCGAACGGCTGGGGAGCGTTCTTTTCCGACACCCGGTGAAACGTCCACGGCGAAAACGGTTGGCTCCAATCGATCGTGGCGTAGCCGAAGTATCCGCCGTTGGTACAAACGAGTTCCGGCCGCTCGTCGCCCACCAGGTCGATCAACTGCGGCGATTCGTTGCACACCGAGTCGATCACTTCGTGCCGCGGCCAGGGCTCGTCGAAGCCGTCGGTGCCTGGGTTCTCGTACACGTAGGCGGGCGTGCCGGGAAAGCCGACGGTGAACACGTCGCTGCGTCCATCGCCGTTGAAGTCGTACAGCCAGCAAAAGAAGTGATCGGCATAGCGCTCCCGCGGCTGGGCCTGGGGCGGATAGATCGCGTGCTTCTCCTTGAAATCCGGTCCGCGATACCAGTTGGGCCCGTAGACCGCATCGACGACGCCGTCGCCGTCGACGTCGCCCACGTTCGCTCCTTCCGAGTAGTAAACGTCGGTCAGCGGTACGACGCGGAAGTTGTGCAGCACGTGGTCTTCGGCCGCGGCGGGCGATGCCAGTGCCGATGCAAGCAGGATCCAGAGCAAGCCGCAACGAAGCATGGGGGGACCTCGAAGGCTGGGGATGATGGAGTGGTGGCTGGCCCCGGGGCGTGCGGTTTCACGCTGGCGTGAGCATGCTGTCGGAACCGCGGTCCACTGTGGCACAGGGTCCAAGGCGTGTCAAACTGGCCCACGCTGCCCATCGCGGGCCGATTCGACGTCGGCCCGATTTGCAATCCGTGGCGAAAGTGCTCTTTGCCGCGCAGGCCGGGTTTGGTATTTAAGCCGCCCGCTCGCCGCACACGGTGCGCTGACCGACCGCGCGGCAAGCGGCACATCTAGCGCGAACGTTCGATTCCAAATCCGGTTCCGGCTCGCCGGCGGCTCAGCAACGGCCGCGGCTCCAACCTCTCGCTTGCGGGTGCAAGAACATGAAACGCACTTTCCTCGGCATCCTGGTCATGGGCACAATCGTGGGGCTCGGCTCGGCCGGCGTCTACTACGCCCAGCACAAGTTCGCCCCTCAGGCCAAGGCCGGGGAAACCGCCGCCGAAGAGGACGCGAATCCGACGCCGATTCCGTTGGCCCGCGACGAAGCCGATCCGCAAACCGTGGCCGCTGCTACTGCGCCCACTAGCCCCTTTGTCGATGACGCCGCTTCCGAAGCCGTTGACGAAGAGCGGTACCAGACATTCGCCAATCCCGGCGCGCTAGCCGACGAAGAAGCGGCCGCCGCAGACGACCCGGCGATGGCCGCAGATGGCGGGTATGAGTCCACCGAACCGGAGCCATACGCCGACGACCCAGCCGCGGGCGACATTCCGGATGCGGCCGACAGCCAGGTTGCCGCCGTCGACGATCCGTACCGTGCTCCCTCGGGCGGCAGTCCGTTCGTCGGAGGCGACGAGCCGGCAGCGGCCCCGTCGCGTTACGAAGCGCAGCCGGTCGCCGCGCAGGTGCCTGTCGAGGCCGAGCCCGCTCCGGCACAATACCCACCGGCAGACGTTGCACCTCGCCGCTTGGACCCCTCCGACACCGCCGCCGACGGCTATGAAGCAGCGCCGAGCAGCAATCCGCTCCGCTCCGCGGCCGCCGCGCCGGCCTCCGCCGCCAACGATCCGTACGGCGACCAAGGAGGATACGGCACAACGGAACCCTATGCCGCCCCCACCGCCGCCGGCGCGCCCGGCACGATCGCTCCCAGCAGCGAGCCAATCGGTCCTCTGGAAGGCGACGACTATCCGACGCCGCAACCCGTCGGCGAAGGCACCGGCCGCCCGGGCGATCCGCAACTCAACGGTGCACAGTCACCGGCCCTGGTCATCGAAAAAGTCGCTCCGCCCGAGATCCAGATCGGCAAGCCGGCGCAGTTTCTGATCAAGGTGAAGAACACGGGCACCGCCACCGCTCGGGGCGTCGAGATTCACGACGAGGTGCCGCAGGGCACGCAGTTGATCGACACGGCTCCTCCGGCCACCCGCGGTCCCGATGGGACGGTGGTCTGGGAACTGGGCAGCCTCAAGCCGGGCAGCGAGCAGACCGTCGAAATGCAGCTCATGCCCACCAGCGAAGGCGAAGTCGGCAGCGTAGCGCGAGTGCATTTTCACAGCGAGGCTTCGGTCCGCACCACGGCCACCAAGCCGATGCTCAACGTCGAGGTGTACGGCCCCTCCAAGGTGCTCAAAGGGCAGCAAGTGACGCTGCGGATCAAGCTTTCGAACCCCGGCAGCGGCGCGGCCTCGGGCGTGTTGCTGACCGAAAACGTACCGCAGGGCCTTTCGCATCCGCAGGGCAAGGAGCTCGAGTTCGAAGTGGGCACGCTCAAGCCGGGCGAGTCGCGCGAGCTGGATTTAGCCCTGGTCGCCGCCGAAGCCGGCATGGTCACCAACTCGATTAAAGTCACAGGCGACGCCAAGCTCGAATCGGAAGCGCTCACGGAAATCGAGATCGTTGCTCCCAAACTGGCAGTGGCCCTCGCCGGCCCCAAGCGCCGCTATCTGGAGCGCAATGCCACGCACAGCATTTCGATCAGCAACCCCGGCACCGCGTCAGCCAAGGACATCGACCTGGTGGCCGTGTTGCCGCGGAACTTGAAGTTCGTCGAGTGCAACAACGGCGGGCAGTTCGATCCGAACACGCACGCCGTGTACTGGAGCCTCGAAGAACTGCCGCCGCAGGAAACCGGCACGGTCAAGCTCACGACGCTGCCCCTGGAAGCCGGCGACGCTCGATTGCTGATCAAGGGTTCGTCGAAGGATGGTCTGAAAGACGAGAGCGAAGAGGTCGTGTCCATCGAAGGTCTGGCGGCCATTAACTTCCAGCTCTCGGACATCAAGGACCCAATCGAAGTCGGGGCCGAAACCTCGTACGAGATTCGCGTGACCAACCAGGGCTCGAAAGCGGCCAGCAACGTCCGCCTGGCGGCACTCGTGCCCGCGGGCATGAAGCCTCTTTCGGCCGAGGGCCCGGTGCGTCACCAGATCGAGGGCCAGTACGTGCGGTTTGAGCCACTGCGGCAGTTGGCTCCCAAGGCCGACACGGTGTTCACCATCAAAGTGAAGGCCGTGCAACCGGGCGACCAGCGCGTCGAGGTGCAGGTCGCCACCGACGAAATCCGCGAGCCAATCGCCAAGCAGGAAAGCACCCGCGTCTACGGCGACGAGTAGTCGCCGCCGCTGGATTGCCGGTCAGGGACTCATCGAGTCCAGCGGCGGAAGCGGCTTCCAATCAGGATCCCGAGCGTATTGGGCAACGCGCTCGGCCAGAGGCCTTCGAACTGAGACATAATAGGGAACATAGCTCCCGCACCGCAGGAAGTTTTGCTGCGCCTCTCGAAGCGTTACGCCGTTAGGGCAGTGCACCTCATAGGGTTCTCTTTCTTGGATGTCATCCTGAGTCCAGTCGCAGACGGCGCATTGATCGTCGTACTCTGCGGGGTCCATCGTAATATAGCCACAGCACTTGCACGCGACTCGGCCGACTAAGTTGGCGTGTGGTGGCTTTTCTTCGTTTGTCATTGTTCAAACGCTCGGCCACGAAGAATGCGGTTTGGCTTGCTGTGTCCCGAGGCGGGCTAAGCGAGGCAGGTTAGTTCAAGCCGTACAGCGGAGCAAGTTTTGCCCGCAGATGCGCGATCAACGGGTCGTGCGAGAGCGGTTTTCCCGTGATTTTCTGCACGAGCTCAGCTGCCGAGTAACAGCGCCCGTGGGCATGGATGTGCGTGCGCAACCACTCGCGTAGCGGCTGGAACTCGCCGCGGGCAAACATCTCGTCCAGCGGCCCCAGGTCATGGTTGGCCTGCTCGAAGAATTGGGCAGCGTAGAGGTTTCCTAGCGCGTAGGTCGGAAAGTACCCGATCGCACCCTCGCTCCAGTGAATGTCCTGCATCACGCCGTCGGAGTCCGTCGGCGGCCGCACGCTCAGGTATTTCTCGTACTTGTCGTTCCAGGCGCCGGGCAGATCGGCCACGGGCAAATCGCCGGCCAGCATGGCCTGCTCCAGTTCGAATCGCAACAGAATGTGCAGGTTGTAAGTCGCTTCGTCGGCCTCGATGCGAATCAGCGAGGGCCGCACGTCGTTGATCGCAAAGTGGAACGACTCGAGCGAGACGTCGCCGAGGGCGTCGGGAAAGGCGGACTGCGCCGTGGGGAAGAAGTGCCGCCAGAAGGCCAGGCTGCGGCCGACCATGTTTTCCCACATCCGCGACTGCGATTCGTGAATGCCCAGCGAGGCGGCCTCTCCCGGCGGCAGCCCGTACCACTCGGCCGGCAGCCCCTGATCGTAGAGCGCATGCCCGGCCTCGTGCAGCGTGCTGAACAGCGACGAGCTGAGGAAGTGCTCGTCGTAGTGCGTCGTGATGCGGCAGTCGTGCGGGCCCAGCTCCGTGCAGAAGGGATGCGCCGTCACGTCGAGCCGTCCGCGATGAAACTCGTAGCCGATGGCCGCAGCCGCGCGCTTTGAAAGTGCTTCTTGTGCACCGAGCGGATACGTGCGGGCCAGAATCGACACGTCGGGCTCGCGCCCGCTTTCGGCGATCTCGGCCACCAGCGGCACCAGCGCCTCGCGCAACTCGGCCAGGACGCGTTGCACGTTCGAGGTCAGCTCGCCTGGCTCGTAGTCTTCCAGCAGCGCGTCGTAGGGTGTCTCCGGATAGCCGACCGCCTCGGCCTCGGCCCGCTTCAGGTCGAGCAGCTTTTCCAGCACGGGACGCAGCGCGGCAAAGTCGTTCTTGGGGCGCGCGGCTTCCCAGATGTGTTGACCCAGCGAGGCGGTGCGCGTGAGTTCCTCGACCAGCGACTGCGGCAGTTTCACGTCGCGCTCGTAGTCGTGCTTCATCTGCAGAATCGTCGTGCCTTCGGGGCTGTGCAGGTCGGCCGCGAGCGGACCCTCGGCAAGCTCCGCGAGCCATTCGCCCAGTTCGGGGGCGGTTTGCCGCTTGTGGATCATGCCGGCCAGCAGCGTCAGTTGCTCGGCGCGATACTCGGCCGCGGCGGTGGGCATCATCGTCCGCTCGTCCCACTCAAGCGCGCTCTCGGCCGCTGCCAGCAGCGCCGTCTCGCGGGCATGGGCGCAAAGTTGATCGAATCGTTTTCTGTGCTTTTCGGACAAAGGGTTTCTCCGCTATGGGGATTGCTCGCCGACGCCGTGCTCGATTCTAGGGTTTTGGGACGTGAATGATACGCCCTCGCCGTGCTCTTCTTGGCAACGACCATCCCAGGCGCGTTGGCGGCCCGCGGCGCTTAGGGGTATACTGTTGAGGTCCCCAGGTACGGGAGCTAGTCCACGCGCCGAAGTGGCACTCAGGCGGCGCAACACCCCCCATCGAACATGCCCAAGTACGTCGTGCGAACCGGTGTCATGCGAGCGCTGGGCGTCTATTCGTCCGGCCGCGACGACGCGTATGCGCGCGATGCCGAAGTCGTAGTGCGCTCCGACCGCGGCATGGAAATCGGCTGTGTGTTGTGCGAGGCCACCGACGAGGCCCGGGCCCAGCTCAAGGATCCCGGCCAGGGGCAGATCCTGCGGACGTTGACGGCCGACGACGATCGCGAGCGGTTTCGCCTGCTGGAGGAGGCCCGCCGCGAGTTCGAGGTCTGCCAACGGATCATCGCCGAGCAGAAGCTCGAGATGAAGCTGGTGGACGTCGAGCACATCCTGGGCGGCGAACGCGTGGTCGTGTACTACCTGGCCGAAAACCGCGTCGACTTTCGCGAACTGGTGCGGCTGCTGGCCGCCGAGTTCCAGACCCGCGTCGAGATGCGGCAGATCGGCGTCCGCGACGAAGCCCGGGTGCTGGCCGACTACGGCGACTGCGGCAAGCCCGTCTGCTGCAACACCCATTTGGTGCAAATGCCGCCGGTTTCGATGAAGATGGCCAAGATCCAAAAGGCCACGCTCGACCCGACTAAGATCTCCGGGCGCTGCGGCCGGTTGAAATGCTGCCTGCGGTATGAATACGATACGTACGAATCGCTGCAGAAGGAGCTTCCCCCGCTGGGTTCGGACATCGTCACGTCGCGCGGCCGGGCCCGGGTCTTGGCGCAGGAGATCCTGGCCGGGCAATTGCTCGTCGAGACCGAAGACCACCGCCGCGTGATGATCACTGCCGACGAAGTCGTGACCGTGCTGAAGCGGGGCGGCCGGGGCCGGAAGCCCAAGAACTGATCTGGTACGCCCGCTCGACCCCTGCCATGACTTGCTACCGCAACTTTTGATGAGTGAACATGCTTGACCCACAACACCCGATTGCGAAGCTGCTCAAGGAAGACCCCCGCTACAAGATCGACGCGTACGCGTTCGTGTTCGAGGCCCTCAACTACGCCCACACGCAGTTGGGCTTGGGCAGCGAGCGCCCCGCCGAAGTCGAGGAGGAGGGCGAAGAGACCGCTGCCCGCGAGGCAGAGCGCCATCTGACGGGCCAGCAGCTTTGCGAAGCGATCCGGCAGTACGCGCTCGAACAGTACGGCTTCATGGCCAAGTGCGTGCTCAATAGCTGGGGAGTGACCAACACCGGCGACTTCGGCGAGATCGTGTTCAATCTGATCGGCATCGGCCAGATGCGCAAGACCCCCGACGACCGCCGCGAAGACTTCGACGACGTGTTCGACTTCGACACGCTCGAGCAGAGCTTCAAGATCACGCTTCCCGAGGGCTGACGCGCCTTCGTCCTACTCTCTCCGCCCCGACGAGGGATCGTCTGGCATGCCGCCGGCCCGCAAAGCGCGAACCAAAGAGCCCAAGGCGTCCGGCGCCGAGTCGCAGGCCGAGCCCTTGCCCGCGCGGCGCAAGCGTCCCTGGCTGTTGGCGCTAGCCGTGGTGCTGTTGGCGTCCTGGCTGGGTTTCTTGATCATGCTCGCGATTCGCGACTAGCGCTGTCGAACGAATCGCCGCGCGCGACGAAAAAAGTGCCGCTCGTCTCCGTTGTGCAGGGTCGGCCCCTCGAGGATCGCCGCGGATTGGGCTGCGCAGACGCATCCCCTCGCGATGGCGCATCATTTGCAGCGAAGTGACGGCTTAAGTCGTTGTCCGTGATGCGGATACGTTCGAAAACTTGTCACTGCTTGCGACGCGTGCAACAATTCAGCGCCCACCGACCCGCCCGCAGAGGGCCAGTCCCTTGAGGAGTCCACCGATGACCAACGTTCGCAATCTTTCGCTCTTCATCACTGCGGTGTGCGTGCTGGGCGTGTTTTCGCAGAGTGCACACGGTGCCGAACCGGCCGACTCCGCGCAATACGACGCGATCGTCGAAAAAGCGATCGCCTTCTGCCAGGCGAATCAGGCGGCCGACGGATCGTGGAGCGCCGACGCGGGACCGGCCGTCTCGGCGATCGTGCTGGCCGGACTGTTGCGTAGCGGACGCAGCGCCGACGATCCGATGATTGCCAAGGGACTCAAGTACCTCGAGAAGTTCGTGCAGGACGACGGCGGCATCTATGGCGAGGGCTCGACGCACCGCAACTACGAAACCTGCATCGCCTTGCAGGCCTTTCACGAAGCCAACGGCGACGGCCGCTACGACGACCTGGTCAAGAAGGCCGAAGCCTTCGTGCGCGGGATCCAGTGGGATCGCGAGGACGGCATCAGCAAGTCGGATCCGAACTACGGCGGCGCCGGATACGGCAGCCGGCGGCGTCCCGACCTGTCGAACACCTCGTTCCTGCTCGACACGCTGAAGTCGCTGGGCGCCGGGGCCGACGACGAGGCGGTGCAAAAGGCGCTTGTCTTCGTCTCGCGCTGCCAGAACCTGGAAAGCGAATACAACACCACCGAGTTCGCCGCCAAGATCGACGACGGCGGTTTCTACTACACGATCGCCGCCGGCGGCTCGAGCCAGGCAGGCACCACCCCCAACGGCGGGCTGCGCAGCTACGGCTCGATGACCTATGCCGGGCTGAAGAGCCTGATCTATGCCGGGCTCGACCAGGACGACCCGCGCGTGAAGGCGGCGTTGACCTGGATCAAGAAGCACTACACGCTGGAGGAGAATCCCGGCATGGGGGCGGCCGGCTTGTACTACTATTACCAGGCCTATGCCCGGGCGCTGGATGCCCTGGGCACCGACGAGATTACCGATGCCGAGGGGACGAAGCACGATTGGCGCAGCGAGTTGACCGCCGAGTTGGCCAAGCGTCAGCGGCCGGATGGCTCGTGGGTCAACGAGACGTCGCGCTGGATGGAAGGCAACCCGAATTTGGTGACCGGCTACGTGCTGCTGGCCCTGAGTTACACGCGGCCGACGAACTAGCCGCAGCCGTTGAAGCACCCGCCCGTGGCGAAACCTACCCTATCCAACAAATCGCCGCGCCCGTTGGAGCGCGGTTTTTTTTCGCGCCCGGCGCTGGTGGTCGCACGCGAGTTGATCGGCAAGCACCTGGTGCGCCGGATCGACGGCGAGGACGTCGCCGCGTTGATCACCGAAACCGAGGCCTACGTCGGCGCGCACGACCTGGCTTGCCACGGCAGCAAGGGCCGCACCCCGCGCACTGAAGTGATGTTTGGGCCCGCCGGCTACTGGTACGTGTACTTCATCTACGGTATGCACTGGATGCTCAACGCCGTGACCGACGACGAGGGACATCCCGCGGCCGTGCTTTTGCGCGGTGCCGGAGCCTGGAACGGCCCTGCCAAACTGACCAAAGCTCTGTCGATCGACAAGCAGTTCAATGCCCATCCGATTGCCCGCGACGCGGCGTTGTGGGTCGAAGATCGGGGGCATAAGATTGCACGCAGGCGAATTAAACGCACGCCCCGGATCGGCGTCGATTACGCGGGCAAGTGGGCTGCGAAGCCATATCGGTTCGTGCTCAGCCAGAAGGACTGAATGTTCGCGGCGGCGTGCGTCTTTGCGGCCATCAACTTTAGGCTTCATGCGTGACCTGCTTCGACCGCTGTTGATCGTTTGCCTGGCGTTGCTGGTGCCGATTGTGCCGTTCGTCTTCTTAGGCGACGAGATCGAAGGGCGCGTGGCGGCTTGGCTCGATCCGCCGCCTTCACCCGTGGTCGTGGCTCTGGGCACGGTGGCGATCCTGTCAACCGACGTGTTTCTGCCGGTGCCTTCAAGCGCCGTCAGCACTGTGGCGGGGGCTCAGCTCGGCATCGCCGGGGCGACTCTCGCGTCGTGGCTGGGGCTGACGCTGGGCGCGGTGATCGGGTTCGCCCTGACGCGCTTCTTCGGCCGACCCGTGGCCGAGCGGTTTGCCAGCCGCGACGACTTGGCGCGGCTCGATCGGGTCGGACAGCGCTACGGGGCTCGCATGGTGGTGGTCACCCGGGCTTTGCCGGTGCTGGCCGAGGCCTCGGTGCTGTTGCTGGGCGCCACGCAGATGGCGTGGCGGAGGTTCTTGCCGGCGGTGATGCTCAGCAACCTGGGGATTGCCGTGGTTTACGCCGTGCTGGGGCATTTTGCCCGCAGCCAGGGCGAGTTGCCGCTGGCCCTGGCGGCGTCGATTGCACTTCCGGTGTTGGCGGCGACAATGGCGCGGTGGCTGTGGCCGGCTCGCGTTAAGGGAGAGAACGCGCCGTCGGCGGTGCCTCCAGGCTAGACGATTCAGTATTACGGCGAATCTTGATGGGCATGCAACGTTCGATCGACGAAGCGCGAGAGGTTCTCGAGGCTCCTGATGCGCGCGTGTACGAGGTGACCACGCACGCTGCAGGGCCGCCGGGCTCGTTGCCGCTGGATGACGAGATGTTGCGGCATTGGGCCTGCGGCGACCTGTTCGGGCTGGTGCAAAACGCCGGCATGGGTTGGGATCCCAAGGCGATGATCGGCCCGCAGTTTCTGTTGCTCAGCACGCAAGGCGGCATTCGCGCCGAGGACGGCTCGCCGGTCGCGTTGGGTTATCACACCGGGCACTGGGAGGTCGGGCTGCTGGTGCGGGCCGCGGCCCACCTGATCAAGGAGGCCGGCGGCGTGCCGTTCGCCGCCTATTGTTCCGATCCGTGCGACGGCCGGACGCAAGGCACGGTCGGCATGTTCGACAGCCTGCCCTATCGCAACGACGCGGCCGTGGTGTTTCGACGGCTAATTCGATCGCTGCCCACGCGGCGCGGCGTGTTGGGGGTGGCCACCTGCGACAAGGGCCTGCCGGCGATGATGCTGGCCCTGGCCGGTTCGCGCGATTTGCCGTGCGTGCTGGTGCCGGGGGGCGTTTCGCTGCCGCCGACCGCGGGCGAAGACGCCGGCAAGATTCAGTCGATCGGCGCGCGGTACGTGCACGGCGAGATTTCGCTGGAAGAGGCCGCCGAGCTTTCCTGCCACGCCTGCGCTTCGCCTGGCGGCGGCTGCCAGTTCCTGGGCACGGCCGCGACTTCTCAAGTCGTGGGCGAAGCCCTCGGACTCGCGCTACCGCACACGGCCTTGGCACCTAGCGGCCAGCCGATTTGGCTCGACGCGGCCCGAAGAAGCGCTCTGGCGCTGATGGACCTCCAGCAGCGACAGGTCAAGGTCTCCGACATCCTTACCGACGCGGCGGTGCGCAACGCGATGGTGGTGCATGCCGCATTCGGCGGCTCGACGAATCTGCTGCTGCATATCCCGGCGATTGCCCATGCCGCGGGACTCAAGCGTCCGACGATCGACGATTGGCACGAAATCAACTGCCGGGTGCCGCGGTTCGTCGACGCGTTGCCCAACGGCCCGGTGGGCCATCCGACCGTGCGCGTCTTTCTGGCCGGCGGCGTGCCCGAGGTGATGCTCCACCTGCGCGAGCTCGATCTGCTCGACCTCGACGTGCTCACTGCCAGCGGCTGCCGGCTGGGCGATGTGCTCGAATGGTGGCAACAGTCCGAGCGTCGTACGGCACTGCGCGAAGCTCTGGAAAAGAGCGATGGTGTTGATCCCGACGACGTGATCATGCCGCCCCAGCGCGCCGCCGAGCGTGGCCTGACTCCCACCGTCTGTTTTCCTCGCGGCAATCTCGCGCCCGAGGGCTCGGTGATCAAGAGCACGGCCATCGATCCGAAGGTCGTCGACGCGGACGGCGTGTATCGCAAGACGGGGCCGGCACGAGTCTTCACGCGCGAACGCGACGCCATCATGGCGATCAAGGGACAAACCGGCGAGCCGATCCGCCCGGGCGACGTGATCGTGCTCGTGGCCCGGGGCCCGCTGGGCTCGGGGATGGAAGAGACCTATCAGCTCACCTCGGCGCTTAAGTATCTCGAGTGGGGCCGCGAGGTGGCGGTGGTCACCGATGCGCGCTTCTCCGGCGTGAGCACCGGGGCGTGCATTGGCCACGTCGGCCCCGAAGCCTTGGCCGGCGGCCCCTTGGGTAAGGTGCGCGAGGGCGATCAGGTTCGCATCGTGATCGATCGCAACAAGCTGACCGGCTCAATCGACCTGGTCGGTGACGGCGAGCGGACGTTCGATGCCCAGGAGGGTGCCCGCGTCTTGGCTGGGCGGCAGCCGCGCGAGGACTTGCATCCCGACGACCACCTGCCCGAGGACACGCGGCTGTGGGCGGCGCTGCAACGGGCCAGCGGCGGGACCTGGGCCGGCTGCGTCTACGACGTCGAGCGGATCGAGCGTTTGCTCGAAGCCGGGCGGCGCGCGCTGGGCGACGATCGCTCCGACTGACGCCGGCGGCGAGGCGCGCGGGCAATCGCACTACTCCGAGTCGTCGTCGTCCTCTTCAGTGCCCGGGCGGGCGGCACCGCAGGACTCGCAATCGTCGATTGCTCCGATGACGTGAGCGCCGCACTTTGGGCACTTCCAGTCGGGGCGGTCGGCGCGGGCTTCCTGCACGTCGTCGTACTTCTCGATGATGGCTCGAGCGCGCGGCGCGTCCTCGCGGCGCACCAGCACGTCGGGCGCGGCGATCGAGAGGCCGGCGAAGGGCTCGTTCTCTTCGGAGACCGACGCGTCGATGCCCTCGTCGAGCAACAGGTTCATGACCAGGTGGGCTTCGGTCGGGTTCTCGCCCTTATAGACCGAAACGAGTTCCTTCGGATCGCTCAAGGTGGGTGCTCCTGCAATGGGTTGGTGGCCTCTTGGCGGGCGGTGTGGGAGGCCCATGGGTCCGCCCCCTGCTGTCGGCGCCGCGAGGCCCGGAGATGAGGGCGGCAGTAGATTATACCTTGTGTCTGGGCTCGGCCCCCGGCCTGTCAAAGTGGCAGGCGGCCGGGGGACTCCGCCTCGTGCTGGGTCCAAGTTGGCATGTTGCACCAAGCGGCGGGGGCGGTGCCCTATGATCGCAAGTCTCGCCGTATTTGCAAGTTGCACTGAGGATCCGAGTCTGGCGCGGCAGTTGCATCTCAGCCGGGCCAGTAAGCGCCCCAGGTGCCAATATTGGCAGGCAAGGCCCGCGCGGCCCGAAGTGCCGCCTCCTGGCGGGCATCCCATACCAGGTAGTCCTTGAAACACGAATTTGCGGAGGAAGTACATCCATGTCGACAGCGACCAAGCCCAAGAAGAAGGCCGGCGGCGTCAAGCTTCAGCCCCTTGGCGACCGCGTGGTCGTCGAGCGTGAGGAATCGGAAGAGAAGACCGCCGGGGGCATCGTGCTGCCCGATACGGCTAAGGACAAGCCCTCGCGCGGCACCGTGGTCGCCATCGGCGACGGCCGCCTGCTCGACGACGGCTCGCGCGGCAAGCTGCAAGTGAAGGTCGGCGACAAGGTGCTGTTCACCTCGTATGCCCCCGAGGCGATCACCGTCAACGACCAGGAACTGCTGCTGATGCGCGAGGAAGATATTCTCGCCGTCATCGAGTAGTACCCGCGGAACAACTGAAAACACGATCGCGCGCCGCGTTTTGCTGCCGGCCGCGCAGACCCTTTCAAGGAGACAATGATTCATGGCCAAGATGATCGCATTTGACCAGGAGGCTCGCGACGCCATGCGGCGGGGCGTGTCCAAGCTGGCCCGGGCCGTCAAGGTGACGCTGGGGCCCAAGGGCCGTAACGTGATCCTGCAGAAAAGCTTCGGCTCGCCCACGGTGACCAAAGACGGCGTGACCGTGGCCAAGGAAGTCGATCTGGAAGACGTGTACGAGAACATGGGCGCACGCATGGTCCGCGAAGTCGCTTCGAAGACCAGCGACGTGGCCGGCGACGGCACGACCACGGCCACCGTGCTGGCCGAGTCGATCTTTAACGAGGGACTGCGGGCCGTCGTGGCAGGCGTGAACCCCGTGCAGATGAAGCAGGGGATCGAGAAGGCGGTCGAGGACATCACGGCCAAGCTCAAGAGCATGTCGATCTCGATCAAGAGCAAGAAGGAAATGGCCCAGGTCGGCACCGTGGCCAGCAACAACGACACCGAGATCGGTGAGCTGTTAGCCGAGGCCATGGAAAAGGTCGGCAAGGACGGCGTGATCACCGTCGACGAAGGCAAGAGCCTCAAGACCGAAGTCGAGTGGGTCGAAGGCATGCAGTTCGACCGCGGCTACGTATCGCCCTACTTCGTCACGAATCCGACCACCATGGAGTGCGTGCTCGAGGACTGCTACGTGCTGGTCTACGAGAAGAAGATCAGCAACATCAAAGAGCTCGTGCCGTTGCTCGAGTCGGTAGTCAACTCGTCGAAGCCGCTGTTGATCATCGCCGAAGACGTCGACGGCGAGGCGCTGGCGACGCTCGTGATCAATCGCCTGCGGGGCACCTTCCAGTGCGTCGCGGTCAAGGCGCCCGGCTACGGTGATCGCCGCAAGGCCATGATGGAAGACATCGCCATTCTCACCGGCGGCACGCCGATCTTCGAGAGCTTGGGTATCAAACTCGAGAACCTGCCGCTGACGGATCTGGGCCGGGCCAAGAAAGTGATCGTCGGCAAAGACGACACCACGATCATCGAGGGCGCCGGCAAGACGGCCGACATCAAGAGCCGCATCGAGCAGATCCGCCGCGAGATCGCCAACTCCACCAGCGACTACGACCGCGAGAAGCTCGAAGAGCGGTTGGCCAAGCTCTCCGGCGGCGTCGCCAAGGTGAACGTCGGTGCCGCAACCGAAAGCGAGATGAAGGAGAAGAAGGCTCGCGTCGAAGACGCCCTGCACGCCACGCGCGCTGCCGTCGAAGAGGGCATTCTGCCCGGCGGCGGTGTGGCCCTACTGCGTGCCACGGCCAGCGTGAAGCCCGAGGGCCTCAGCAACGACCAGGAGGTCGGCTACAACATCGTCGTGCGTGCCTGCCGGGCACCGCTGTCGACGATCGCCGACAACGCCGGTCAGGACGGGGGTATCGTCTGCGAGCGCGTGTTCGAGGCCAAGGGCAACAACGGCTACAACGCCGCGACCGACACTTATGAGGATCTGGTCAAGGCCGGCGTCATCGATCCGACGAAGGTCACCCGCACGGCGCTTCAGAACGCCGCCAGCGTGGCCACGCTGCTGTTGACCAGCGACGCCCTGATCGCCGAGAAGCCTAAGAACGAGGGCAAGAAGGGCGGCGGCCACGGCGGCGACTACGACATGTATTAAACAACTCCCGGTTAATCCGGCGCGTTACCGCCGCGGCGGACCGCCGGTTGGGCATAGTGCGAAAGCCCGTCGAGACCTGCATGGTTTCGGCGGGTTTTCGCTTTTTCGGGCAGTGTCAGGGGCTCTTCGCCGGCAGGCCTCCTCGAGCCGCCCGCGACGAGGGCGAAAAACTTGGTTTTTTCGGGGAAAGGAATTATCCTGGAGGGGATCGCGGCACTCGACCGCGCCTGCTATTTCCGCGGAACAGAACGAGCTGGAGGACCTCCCCGTGACGACTCAACAAAGTTGGCTGCGCAGTGCATGTTTTGTCGCGCTGCTGGTGCTGCCGGCGGTAGCGCTCTCGGCGGATCTCACCAAGAATCTCGGCGAGGCCAATCCCGACGATCGCACCGTGGAGCTGTTCGCCGGAATTGACACGGGCGAGATCGAAGTGGAGCTCATCCCCAAGGATGCCAAGCAGGCCCGGCTGTTGATCAAGAACAACACGCAGCAGCCGCTGAACGTGCATTTGCCGCCCGCGTTTGCAGGAATACCGGCCCTCGCCCAAGTGGGCGGTGGCGTTGGCGGTGGTGGCGGCGGCGGTGGCGGCAATCAAGGCATCGGCGGCGGCGGCATGATGGGCGGCGGCGGCATGATGGGCGGCGGCGGCATGTTCAACATTGCACCCGAGCAACTCGGCCAACTTAAGGTAGCCACTGTCTGCCTCGAACACGGCAAGAAGGATCCCCGCCCCGGAGTTCCTTACCGCATTGTTCCACTAAAGCAATTGACCGATAGCCCGGGCGTCGAGCAGCTCTTGGCTGCCTTGAGTGCCAACAAAGTGAACCAGCGGGTGGCACAGGCCGCGGCCTGGCACCTGGCCAACGACATGTCCTGGGAAGAATTGGCCGGCAAGCGAATCGAGCATCTCAACGGGACCAGCGAAGCGTGGTTCAGCCGCCAGGAGATCGCCATGGGAATGCGGGCCGCCAGCGCGTCGCTCGCACTGGCCACGGCTTCGGACGAGAAGGGCGAGTCGGAAGACGCCGAAAAGCCGACCGAAATCGAAACGCAGCTCGAGAAAGTCGTCGAGGGCGACGACTAGCGTACGAGCGCCGACGAGCCTGCCGTTGCTGAAGCGCCCAGCCTAGGCAGCAGCGCAGCTGCCAGGCGACTCGGCTTTGCTCAACAGCGTGCGGACTTCCTGTTCCAGCTTGGAACGCTCGGTTTGCCATTCGGCAAGGCGGTCGGCGAGTTGAGCCTGTTGCTGTTCGAGTTGCCGCTCGCGCGCGGCCAGCACGGAGGCCGATTCCTCCAGCTCGAGCCGGCGACGGTCGACCCAGGTTTGAGCTTCAGTCCGCTGCTGGGACAGCTTGTCGTGCTGCTCGGCCAATCGTTTGGCAAGCTCCTGCAATTGCGTGCGCTCTTCGTTCAGCTCCTTCTTTTGAGAAGCCCACTCCGCGGCCAATTTGCGTCGTACCTCGGCCAAGGACTGTACCAGGGCCGCGGGCGCCATCGTTCCGCACAACCGCGACCACAGCTCCTCGGTGGCCAGCCGCATCTCGAGAGCGTCTTGCTGCCCGTGCTTGACCTCGTTTCGCGTCCGCTCGAGTGCCGCCTCGCGAGCCGCCAAGCCGTCGGCCAGGCGTTTTAGTTGTTGCTGCTGCCGCTTGTGTTCCTCGGCGTGCCGCTGCTCGATCGCTGCCAAACGGCGCTGCTCGGCCTCGGCGGCTTCGGCATGCTCTCGTTGCTGCTCGTGGAGAGTGCGGCGCTGGCGTTCGACTTCGGCCTGGGCGCTGGCGAGCATCTTTTCGGCCCGCTCCAGGTGTGCCCGCTGCCGCGCAAGCGCTTGGGCGGCGGTGGGAGGCAGTTGGCTCTCGCTGGCTTCGAAACGCTGCGCCACGCGTCCGGCCATGGCTTCGAGCTCGGCCTCGCGGCGTTCCAGTTCCACGGCCTTGCGTTCCAACTCCGTGGCATCGGCGGGCAGCGAGCGGCGCGTGCCCGCCGCGTTCAGCTCGGCCTCGCGGGCCGTAAGCTCGCGCTCGCGGCGATCGAGTTCTTCCTGGGCGGTCGCCAACTCGGCGTGGCGCTCGTCGAGCCATAACCGCGCACCGCGCATCTGGTTCTCGATGGCGGCCGTGCGGGCGTTGAGTTCGGCCTCGCGGTGATCGACGGCCGACTGTTGCCGCTGCAAGTGCGTGGCCAATTGCGCTGCCTGCAATCGGACGTGCTGGGCGGTGGCGGCCGGCGTGCGCTCAAACGCCGCCACGGGCTCGGCCGGTGCCGGCGCTGGTGTCGGTGTCGGCGATGCGTCGGCGCGCGGATGGGCCGGGTCGACCCGGGTAGCCGGGCCTGCCAGTCCCGGCGGTGCGCCGTCGGGAGTCCGACCGTCGAGAGATTCTTGGTCTGCCATCAGAAGACACCACGCGCGCGATTTCTGCGTCGTCCTGCCAGACGAGGGCAAGACGTTGTGGGCGAACTTAACCGGTAAAGTTTGCCCAGGTGTTGGAATCGGCTCCGGCACCCCGCGCAGTTGAGTGTTTGTGGGTGCGAGAGGCCGCGATCCGCCGTGCGCGTACTCGCAGGGCGCCCCTGCTAGCGGCGCCAGCAGGCCGAAAAAAAGCCCGGCGATTCGATCGCCAGGCTTTCGCTGTCTCGGTGTTTGGGCGGGGCTTTAACCCTTGGCGGCGTCCAGCGCTTCCTGCAACTTGGCTTTGGGTTGCACCCCGACGAAGCGGTCGACGACCTCGCCCTGCTTGAACAGCAGCAGCGTGGGAATGTTCATCACGCCGTACGTCTGGGCGGGGCCGGGATTGTCGTCGATGTTCACTTTGCCGACCTTGACCGAGCCGTTGTACTCGGCGGCCAGTTCTTCGACCACCGGCGCGATCATGCGGCACGGACCGCACCACGGAGCCCAAAAGTCGACCAGCACCGGCTCGGAAGACTGCAGAACCTCGGACTGGAAATTGGCGTCGGTAAATTCTGTGGCGTTGCCCATTTCTGCTACTCCTGCAGGGAGGTTCTAGATCGCAATACGAACCCAATCGGCTCGCGGCAGGTCTAAGGTGAAGACGAACCAAGTGTGAGAATTATAGGGGGGTGATAGCGGGTGTCAACGAATACCCGCGCGCGGGTGGGACGCTGGCCTATAATCCGCCTATCGGCAGTTCTCGTGCCGAGAAGTCCCCTCCGGAGCCCACCGAATGCCCTACGAAACGTTCGAGCACACGGCCGATCTGGGATTGCGGGTTTGGGCCGACGACATCGCCACGGTGTTCGTCGACGCCGCCCGCGGGCTGTTCTCGATGATCGTCGAATTGGACAGCGTTCAGCCGCGCGAATCGATCGAGCTGGCGATCGAGGGCGAGGTCTCCGACCTGTTGTTGTTCGACTGGCTCAACGAGTTGCTCTACCACTACGAAGTGCAGCACCTGTTGCTGTGCCGCTTCGAAGTGACAATCGGCGAGCAGGGCCTCAAGGCTACCGCCGGCGGAGAGCCCATCGATGCGGAACGACACGTCCTCGATCACGAAGTCAAGGCAATCACCTATCACGGGCTGAAGCTCGAGCGGCAAGGCGCCCGCTGGCTGGCCGAGGTGATTGTCGACATTTAGCGCGAAGCACACGAAGCTTCGCGAACCACGAACCAACAGGCAACATCATGGCGAAGCAGAAGTACACCGGACCGCTGGAACGCATCGACGACGTGTCGTGGCGGATCCCCAAGTCGTATCGCGAAGGGATGCGGGTCGACGGCATCGTGTATGCCGACGATGCGCTGTTGGACCTGATTCGCGAGGACCAGGCCCTGGAACAGGTGGCCAACGTGGCTTACCTGCCGGGGATCCAGTCGGCCAGTTTGGCGATGCCGGACATCCACTGGGGCTACGGTTTCTGCATCGGCGGCGTCTGCGCTACCGATCCGGCCGAAGGCGGCGTCATCTCGCCGGGTGGGGTGGGCTACGACATCAACTGTGGCGTGCGCCTGGTGCGTTCGAACCTGACCCGCGCGGACGTCGAGCCGGTGAAGACGCAACTCGTCGAGGAACTCTACCGCCAGGTGCCCACGGGTACGGGCCGCGGCGGCAAGTATCGCTTCTCGCACGACCAACTGCGCCGCCTGATGGGCGAGGGCGTGGGCTTTCTGCTCGGGCGCGGCCTGGCCGTCGAGAGCGACATCGAACACACCGAAGCCCGCGGCTGCCTGCCCGGCGCCGAGCCCGATCTGGTCAGCCGGCGCGCGCTCCAGCGCGGCTTCGACCAGTGTGGCACGCTCGGTTCGGGCAACCACTTTCTCGAGGTGCAAGTCGTCGACTCAGTTCACGACGAGCGCGCCGCGGCCGCCATGGGTCTGAAGCAGGACCAGGTCGTCGTGTTGATCCATTCGGGCTCGCGCGGGCTGGGCTACCAGGTGTGCGACGACGCGCTGAAGATGCTGCGCGGGGCGCCGGCCAAATACGGCATCGAACTGCCCGACCGGCAGCTCGTGTGCGCGCCGATCGAGAGTCCCGAGGGCCAGGAGTATATCGGCGCCATGTGTGCGGCGGCCAACTACGCCTGGTGCAACCGCCAGTTGCTGATGTGGCAGGCCCGCGAGTGCTTTGAGACGATCTTCAATCGCTCCTGGGAAGAGCTTGGAATGAGCCTGGTCTACGACGTGGCCCACAACATCGCCAAGTTCGAGGAGCATCAGGTGGGCGACCAGCAGAAGCGCGTCTGGGTGCATCGCAAGGGGGCGACGCGCGCCTTTCCGCCTTCGCATCCGGAGACCCCGGCCGCGTACCGCCAGATCGGTCAGCCGGTGATCATTCCCGGCGACATGGGGCGCGCCAGTTGGGTGCTGGTCGGGCAGGACGGCAGCATGCAGCACAGCTTCGGCAGCGCCTGTCACGGTGCTGGCCGTGTGTTGAGCCGCACCGCCGCGGTGAAGGCCTCGCAGGGCCGCCGCATCGACCAGGAACTGGCCGAACGCGGCGTCATCGCCCGTGCCCGTAGCTGGAAGGGCCTGGCCGAAGAACAGCCCGACGCGTACAAGAATGTCGACTTGGTGGTGAATGTCGTCGATCGCGCCGCATTGGCCAAAAAGGTGGCCCGGCTGCGGCCCGTCGGCGTGATCAAGGGGTAAGCTGTGCGCGCTCGCCGAGCGGCTTGCGCAGGCAATACGGCGCCGACGCAGGCGTTTCTTCCCGAGGTGTGCTGCTCTCTCGCATCGGGGCAAACGTCTCGCTTGACCGCCCCCCGCCCGCGGTCTAGGATCAAGCGCACTTGCCCCCATCTGGTACCGTTCTGGTTGAGCTGTGCAATCACCCGCTGGTAACAGCCCCGCACGTTGCGCTGGGGTTGGGAAAGGTGTCACATGAGCGCCGGCATGCTGCGTTTTTCTTTGGTTTTCGCCTGGGCGTTCCTCGGTACGGTGCTTGTCGCGGCGAGCAGCGCGCAGGAGAACTGGCCGCAATTCCGTGGTGCCGACTCGCTCGGTGTGGCCGACAACAGCAACCTGCCCGACACCTGGAGCGCCACGGAGAACGTCGCCTGGAAAACGGATCTCAAGGGCCGCGGTTGGTCGAGCCCGATCGTCTGGGGCGAACGCATCTTTCTGACCAGCGTAGTCAATCTCGGCGAGGCCGAAGAACCGAAGAAGGGCCTGTACTTCGGCGGCAACCGGCCGAAGCCGCCGGAATCGGAACACCAGTGGAAAGTCGTGTGCCTCGACCTCGATGACGGGCGCGTGTTGTGGGAGCAGTTGGCTCACCAGGGCATTCCCGCCACACCGATCCACTTGAAGAACAGCTATGCCTCGGAAACGCCGGTCACCGACGGTGAACGGGTCTATGCCTACTTCGGCAACGTGGGGCTGTTCTGCTACGACCTCGACGGCAAGCTCCTCTGGAGCCATCTGATCGAGCCGCACAAGATGCGCTACGGCTGGGGCACCGCCGCCTCGCCCGTGGTGCACGAGGGTCGCGTCTACGTGGTCAACGATAACGACGAAGAGTCGTACCTGTTGGCACTCGATGCCCGCACGGGCGAACAGATTTTCCGCGTCGAGCGCGACGAGAAGAGCAATTGGGCCACGCCGTTCATCTGGGAAAACAGCCAGCGCACCGAACTGGTGATTCCCGCCACAGGTATGAATCGGTCCTACGATCTGGAAGGCCGCTTGTTGTGGGAGCTGGGCGGCATGTCGAGCATCACGATTGCCACCCCCTATGCCGACGGCGACACGCTCTATCTCAGCTCCGGCTACGTGCTGGACAAGAAGAAGCCCATCTACGCCGTGCGTCCCGGTGCCTCGGGCGACATCAGCCTGGCCGACGGCGAAACCAGCAACGAGTACGTGATTTGGAGCAAGGAGGGGGCCGGTCCGTACAACCCCTCGACGCTGCTGTACAAAGGTCAGCTGTACGTGCTTTACGACCAGGGCTTTTTCGCCAGCTTCGATGCTCAAACCGGCGAGGAAGTGTATTCCAAGAAGCGAATTCCCGACGGCAAGGCCTTCACCGCCTCGCCCTGGGCCTACAACAATCGCGTGTTCTGTTTGAACGAAGACGGCGTGACCTTCGTCATTGCGGCCGGCAAAGATTTCGAGATACTACACACCAACACGCTGGCCGAAGACGACATGTGCATGTCCACGCCCGCGATCGTGGGCGACAAGCTGATCATCCGCACCTCGGCCCGCGTGTACTGCATCCAGAAGAAATCTTAGCCGGGCGACGGGCGCGCCTGCCGCCGGCTCTCACGGACGAAATTGCCGCACATGGCGCACGGCCTCAACCCCGCTCAGCACGCCGCCGTGTCGACGCTTGCCGGGCCGCTGCTGGTGCTGGCCGGCGCCGGCACCGGCAAGACGCGCGTCGTTACCTACCGCATTGCCGAGTTGATCAAACACGGCACCCGGCCCGATCGCATTCTGGCAGTCACCTTCACCAACAAGGCCGCCACCGAAATGCAGCAGCGGGCCGCCGCCTTGCTGGGAAAGCGACTCGAGGTCAAACCCGAGATTTCGACGTTCCACTCACTCTGCGTGCGCATCCTCAGACGCCATGCTCCCCGGCTGGGTTATCCGGCCAACTTTGCCATCTACGACCGCGGCGACCAGGAAAGCCTGGCCCGCGGGGCCCTGCGCGAGATCAAGGTGCCTGACGCGGCGCTGCGTCCGGGCGATCTGCTGGCGCTGATCGGTCGTTGGAAAACCCTATCGGTGCGGCCCGACAAGGCGGCTTCGCTGGCCACGAGTGACCGCGAGCATCTGGCTTCGATGGCTTACCGACGCTACCAGCAGGCGCTCAAGAACGCAGGCGCCGTCGACTTCGACGATCTGCTGCTGTGCACCGAGGAGCTTTTCGCGCGTTTTGCCGACGTGCGGCAGAGCGAAGCCCGGCGGTTCGCCCATCTGCTGGTCGATGAGTACCAGGACACCAACGCCAGCCAGTATCGGATCGTTCGCGCCCTGGCCGACGGGCATCGCAACCTGTGCGTCGTGGGCGACGACGATCAGTCGATCTACGGATGGCGCGGCGCCGAGGTATCGCACATTCTCCGCTTCCGCCACGATTGGCCCGATGCCAAGGTCGTGCGCCTGGAAGAAAACTATCGCTCGACCGAGGCGATCCTGTCGCTGGCCAACCGATTGATTCGCTTCAACGCCGTGCGGCACGACAAGGTGCTGCGCGCGGCGCGCACCGGCGGAGAGCGGCCGCAGATCGTGCAGTGTGCCGACGAAGAGGCCGAGGCTGCCCAAATCGTCGCCGACATTCGCGCGCGGCTCGAGGCGGGTACGGCCCGGGCACGCGACTTCGCGATCTTGTTCCGCACGAACGAACAGCCTCGCCCGTTCGAGGCGGAGCTGCGCAAGGCGAAGCTGCCCTACGTGCTGGTGGGCGGTATGTCGTTCTTCGATCGACGCGAGGTGCGCGACATCCTGGCCTATTTGAAACTCTTGGTCACGCCCAGCGACGAAGTGGCCCTGCGGCGCGTGATGAACACACCGCCCCGCGGGCTGGGTACCAAGGCACAGGAAGCGCTCGTCGCCGGCGCTATCTCTGCCGGCAAGCCGCTGTGGGACGTGCTGCCCAAGGCTGGCCGGATCGAAGGAGTCACGCCCGCGGCGGCCGAAGCGGCGCGAAGCTTCCGCAAGCTGATCGAAGATTTCCGCCGTCGGGCAGAGAAAGGCGGGTTGGTCGAAACCGTTTCCGAGTTGATCGCGGCGATCGGCTACGGCGACGAACTCGTGCGGGTTTACAAGGACCCGCAGGAACAGCAGGCGCGGTGGGCGGCGGTCGAGGAAGTCGTCAACACGGTGGGAGCCTATGCCAAGCGTGCCCGGCGGCCGACGCTGGCCGGGTTCCTGGACGAGGTGGCCCTGGGCGACCGCCAAAGCGAGCAGGACAAGGAGCAGCAACTCAAACGCGACGCGATCGCGCTGATGACGCTGCACAGCGCCAAAGGCCTCGAGTTTCCACAGGTCTACCTGGTGGGGCTCGAAGAGGGACTGCTCCCCCACAAGCGCTCGATCGAAATCGAGGGCAGCGCCATCGACGAAGAGCGGCGGCCCTGCTACGTCGGCATCACGCGGGCCCAGGATCGCCTCACGATCTCGCTGGCGTTGACCCGCATGAAGTGGGGGAAGCCGCGGCCGTCGGTTCCCAGCCGCTTCCTGTACGAGCTCATCGGCCAGGCTGAGCGTCCGCATCCCACGCGCTCCCCGGCTAAGAAAAAGTCCGGCACCCCGGCCAAGAAGCTGCGGGCTCGTGCTGCCGAGCCCGCCACCCGGTCGCCCCGGCCAAAAACGTGATTCTCGTCCTGGCGTACATACGCGGGCGACGCGAAAACGGGTTGCGTGCCCGGCGGCCGGGTCAAAGTCATGTGGCCTGTTTTGCCCCGCTTCGTTAAACTTCCAGGCGGACTCTGCCCTGGAATCGGCCACGGAATGGTAGCCATGGACGTCGCGGTTCGTTTTCTCCATGCTGGCGACCTGCATCTGGGTCAACCGCCCGGCGGTTTGGCCGAGGTGCCCGATCATCTCCGCGCTGCGATCCTCGATGCGCCGCGCCGCGCTGCCGAAAAAGTGTTCGAGGCCGCCCTCAAGCACCAAGTGGACTTCGTCGTGCTCTCGGGCGATGTGATCGATCCGCGGCTGGCCGGGCCATCGGGCATCGTATTTCTCGACGAACAATTCGCGCGGCTGGCGCGGCAAGAGATTCCGGTCTATTGGGCGGGCGGTCCAGCCGACGGCTTCGAACACTGGCTCGACGTCTGGCATGTCGAGCACAACGTTCACCGCTTTCCGCTGGGACGCGTGCAGCGCACGGTGTTCTATCGGTCGGAAGAGGCGCTGGTCGAGATTCTCGGTACAAGCTGCGGACGCCGCGCAGCCTTGCCCACGGAAGACTTCGTAGCTTCGGATGACGTTCCGTATACGGTGGCCGTCGCGCACGGCGAAACTAGCCCTGGCGCGGTCGAGCACCATCCGATCAACTATTGGGCCCTCGGCGGGCGGCACGCGCGCGAATCGCTGGCGATGGGGACGACGGCCGCGCATTACTGCGGCACGCCACAAGGCCGCCGCCCGGAAGAGTCGGGGCCGCACGGCTGCACACTGGTCGAGATCGACGAGAGCGGCCGCGTGCGCACGACATTTCTGCCCACCGACGCGGTGCGCTATTGCCGACAACACGTCACGGTCGACGAAGGCACGACGAGCGACCAGCTGCTCGAGATTCTGGACGAGCGCATCGGCGAGCTGCTGGTCGATCCGTTCGGTCCGGAGTTGCTGATGTACTTTACCGTCGTCGGCAGCGAGTCGCTGGCACGACGGCTGCGCTCGGGGACCACGCTGTCCGATCTGCTGACGCGGCTCCGCAATGAGCATGGAGCGAAGCATCCGGCCGGATGGACGGTGGGGATCGAATCCGATTCGCAAGCCGCGATCGGCGAGGAACGCTACGACGAGGAGACGCTACTCGGCGAGTTCCTCCGCACGTTGAAACACTACGAAGAGCACGCGGACGAGCAGCTCGACTTAAGCGGCTACCTGGCCGAGCGGCACACGAGCGGCGATCTGGCGGCGGTGGTTTCCTTGGGCGATTCCGAGACCCGACGTCGCGTATTGGCGGAGGCGGCCGCCCTGGGCATGGACCTGTTGAGCCCGCCGGAGGGTCGACGATGAGAATCAAGGACCTGCACGTTGACGGGTTTGGCGTCTGGAGCGGCCTCGAGCTGGCCGAGCTTTCCCCGGGGCTGAACGTCTTCTACGGCCCCAACGAGTCGGGCAAGACGACGCTGATGCAGTTCGTGCGCTCGATCTTCTTCGGCTTTTCCGAGGCCCGCCGAGCCACGTACCTCCCGCCGGTGCATCCGGGACGCCCGGGCGGCGTAATCCACGCGGCCTCGGGCGACGAACAATACGCGATTGCGCGGCACGTCGACGAGCCCGGCGACGCGGGCCAGTTGCTCGTCTCGCGCGATGCGGGGTACGTGACCGATCACGTACAGACGCTGACGTCGCTGTTGGGCGAGGTCGACGAAACGACGTTCAACAACGTCTTCGTCTTTGGGCTTCGCGAGATCCAGGAACTGGCCACGCTGGGCGATACGCGCGCGGCCGAAGAACTGTATAGTATCTCCTCCGGGCTGGATCGCGTTTCGCTGGTCGAGGTAATGCGCGAGTTGATTGCGTCGCGCGAGCGGCTGTTGGCCACCGACGATCGACCTTCGCTCGTGGCGCAACTGCAAAGCCAGCGCGAGCGCTTATTGGCCGAGATCGACGAGTTGGGGCAGGGGGCCACGCGCTACCTGACGCTGGCTGCCGAGCTGCGGCACCTGGACGCCGAGATCGAAAGCCTGCAAGACGAAGCGGCCCGGGGCGCCAAACGCCGGGCCGGGCTGGCGCTTGCCCGGGGGCTTGCCGATCGCTGGCGACGTCGGCAGTCTCTCGATGAGCAATTGACGAACCTTGTGGGCTTCGACACGCTGCCCGAGGACGCGCTATCGACTTTCGAGCGTTTGGAGTCCCGCCGCAACTTGTTGACCCGTCGCGCTCGGAATCTCAAACGCAAGGGCACGCAGCTGCGAACCGAGATCGCGGAGCTGAAGATCAATGACGCGTTGTGTCGGCACGCCCCCCGCTTCGAGGCTTTGGGCGAGCAGCAGCAATGGATCGCCTCGCTCGAAAAGCAGGTGCTCAAGCTGGAAGCGGAGCTGCTCGAGCTCGAAGTGCAAAGCGAGGAGGAAGGCAAGCAATGGGGCGGCAACCGTGCGGGAGTGACGCTCTCGCAATCGGCCGTCTCCGAGCTACGCGCCGCGGCCCGCGAGTATCAGGCCGCTCGCCGCGAAGTGCAGGAGCTCGAGGGCCAGTCCACCGCCGCCGAAGAAACCGTCGCCACGGTGGAAAGCCAGATTGAAGAAGCACTCGGCGCTTCGAAAGAAGGCGGGCTCACCGAGGCGCTAGCCGAGGCCGGGCAGCTCGTGGCCGACCTGCGACACCGCGTGCATCTCGACGAACGCATTACCCAGATGACCACCCGACAGACGGAGTTGGAAGAACAATCCTACGACCAGCTCGACCAGCAGATCATGCCGGCCTGGGCCCTGATTGGGCTGGGATGCGCGTTCGTGTTGGGATGTGCGCTCGTCTTGCTGTTCTTCGCCGGGCTCGTGATGCCGGCGGCCCTGGGCAGCTCGCTCGGATCGCCCATGGTCGGCCTCGTCGGGCTGGGATCGCTCGGACTTGCCGGGGGCGCGAAACTGTTCATGGACCGGGGTGCGGCGCAACGGCTCGATGCCAGCCAGCAGCAGGCCAAGCTGCTGGAGGAGCAATTGCGGCAGGCCAAGGCCGAGCGCGATGAGTTAGATGCCCATCTTCCGCGCGGGGGCGGAGCCCTGGTCTCGCGGCTGCAAGCGGCCGAAAGGTCGCTGGCCCGGCTGGAGGAACTGTTGCCGCTCGACTCGCAGCGCGAAAGCGCCCGCAGCGAAGCCGAATCGGCCACGCGTCGCGCTCAGGCCGTGCGCGACCGTTGTCAGCAGGCTCGGCGTGCCTGGCGGCGTTTGCTCTCCGAATACGATCTGCCGGCGGATCTTTCTCCGCGCCAGTTGAAGGCATTCGCCGTCGGCCGCCGCCAGGTGGCGGCCCTGGGGGACGCGATCGCCGACAAGAAAGCCGAGTTGGGCCGCTGCCGCACCGAATACGACACACTGGCCGGCCGCATCGAACATCTGGTCGGTCAGGTCGGCGTGGTGCCTCGTTCGAAGAAGCCGCTCGAGCAACTGCAGCAAGTGCTGACCGAATGGGGCGAGCAGCAGTCGTTGCTCAAAGAGCGGCGCGAGCTCTCGCGGCGCATCGCCCGGCTGCGCAAACGACACCGCGAGACGATCGCCCGCCGCAACAAGGTTGCCCAGAAGCGGGTGCTGCTGCTGCGGGCGGCCGGCACGCTTGACGACAAGGAATTCCGCCGCCGCGCCGCGCTTCAGGCCGATGCCCGCCGGCTGGAAACAGAACGAGCCCAGCTCGAACACGAAATCACTTCGGCTCTGGCCGGCGCGGTCGACGCCGAGGAAATCACCGCCTGGCTCGGCAGCGGCCAGGACCTGGCGGAACTCGAGCGCAACGCTGCCGAATCCGAGAGTGCTGCAGCCGAACGTTTGGGCGCAGCCCAACAGCGGCGCGGCGAAATGAATCACGGCCTCACGCTTGCCGCGCAGGACAATGCACTGGCGGAAAAGCAACTGGAGCTGAGCACCGTTGAACAGCGGCTTGCCGAAGCCGTCGAACGTTGGCACGTGCTGGCCGTCTGCAACCTGCTGCTCGATGCGGTGCGCGTCTACTACGAGCGCGAGCATCAGCCCCGGGCGCTGGTCGAAGCTTCGGGCTATCTCAAGCGGCTCACGTCGGGTCGGTACGTGCGGGTGTGGACGCCGCTGGGCGAGCCGACGCTCTACGTCGAGGACGATTCCGGCCATAGCTTGGGTGTGCAGCAGCTTTCCAGCGGCACGCGCGAGCAGCTTTTCCTGGCCTTGCGGCTGGCGCTGGCCAGTTCGTTTGCCCGCCGGGGCGTGAGCCTGCCGCTGGTGCTCGACGACGTGCTGGTCAACTTCGACGTCGCGCGGTCGAAATCCGCGGCTCGCGTGCTACGCGATTTCGCCAGGCGAGGGCACCAACTGCTGGTGTTCACGTGCCACGAGCACATTGCCCGGCTGTTCCGCCACGTGAAGGCCGAGGTGCGGCATCTGCCGGATCACACGCGCGACAACGCGGCCATGGCCGTACCGCGCGAGCGCCCGCGCCGCGAGCGTCCGCCGAGCCCGCCGGCTGAAGAGCCTCCGGTGGAAGTGCCCGACCTGGTGATCGAGCCGATTGCCCTGGTGCCGCCGGATCCGGTGCACATCGAAGTCGTGCAGGTCGAACCGGTCCACGTGGAGACGGTGCACGTGGAGCCGCCCGTGATCGAGCCGGTCGAAGCCGAGGCCCCGCCCCCGCGACCGGAGCCGAAGCCCGCGCCCACGCCGGCGCGTCGTCGCCGCCGTCGACGCATTGGCCATTTCACGCGCCGCTGGTCGGCCGAGGAGTTCGATGGCGAACTGGCCGACCGCGTGCGTCGCGATCTGGTGTGGGACGAAGAGGAGTTGGAAGGCGTGACCTCTGACGACGACTCGCAAGCCGCGTAGGTCGCTCCCAGCGCCTGTTGCCCCCTAGACAGAATCTACAAGTAGGCCTCGAGCCATTCGTATACGCGTTGTTCCGCCCGGGGCGGAATCGAGTGCCCTCGATGGTGGTTGTAGAGGCCCACGCGACACGGCTCGCCGTAGAAGCGATAGATGGGCAGCGCGGCCTCGATAAAGGGCCAACTCCGGGCTCCGTCGGCCGCGTCGCCGCCAATGAGTAGAAAGGCCCGCGGCGCCACCAGCGCCAGAAGCTCGTGGTGCTCGCGGCCGAAAAACTCGTCGTCGCCCCAGTACCAGGGCGCGTCCCAGTTAGAAAACCGTGTTCCGATGCCCCCCTCGCTGCTGACCGCCGCGCGAATCCGCTCGTCGAACGCGGCCAGGTACAAAGCCTCTTTGGCTCCCAGCGAGTGCCCGGCGGTGCCGATGCGGTTGGCGTCGACTTGTTCCAGGTTCACGAGCAGGTCAACGGCGCGCTGGGCGTCGTGCAGCATCTTGGCGATGCCGCGCGAGAGCGAGTGGCGGCGCTTGTGCTCTTCGACGCGGGCTTCGTAATTCACCGGCGGCGTCTTGTTCCACAAGAAGCAGCGCGGGCACAGTGCCACCATGCCGCGTTTGGCCAATTGCAGGCCCCAGGCGGCCTCGGGCCGGCCTTCGAGGCCAGCGCCCTGCCGAATCGTGAAGTCGACCGTCGAGTGCAGGACGACCACGCCCGGCAGGGGATCCTTCACCTCGAGGGGCATCAGCAGATAGGCTTCGGTCTCGTCGCCGCGTTCGGTCTCGTAGCGGATTCGGCGGCGGATGACGCCTTCGGTACGGTCCGACTCAAAGATCTGGTAGGACGGCGGCCGGCGGCTCTTCTTCAGCTCGATGGCACCGATCATGTCGCGCCACTGACTGCTCAAGAACTCCCGTTGCTTCTCCCAATGCCCGCGCGTCTTGATGGGGTTGCGGCCTGGGTCGACCAACAGCGGCAAGAGCGTGGGCGCGTCGGCCGGCAGGCGACGCGGCGGCTGCTGGACTTCGTCGAGCCAGGGAACGCCTTCAGCATTGGGAAGCCGCTGTCCGCGCGCGGTGGATGCACCCACTAGCGCGGCCAGCGAGGCGGCTGTGAATTCTCGTCGCGACAATTCCATGGCTGCACTCCGCTACGAGCCCGATTTCTCGTCCCCCGGCGCGATTGTAGCGGGGATGCCGCCCGCTGGATAACGCCAATTCTTGATGAATCCCAGCAGATCCGCCATCTGCTGCTTGGAGAGGTGCTTTTCGAATCCCTCCGGCATCAGCGACACGCCGCCGGAGCGAATCGATTCGATATCCGCGCGTAGCAACGCCACGGTTTTGTCCTCCGGCTGCCGCAGCGTGATGGCGCTATCCGTCTCGGCGGCGATGATGCCGGTGTGCACGTTGCCGTCGATCGTGGCCACCGTGTAGCTCACGTAATTGTTGTCGATCGCTTTGTTGGGATGCAGGATGTCGGTCAGAAGCTGCTCGGGCGTCTTGGCCCGCGAATCGGAGATGTCCGGCGCGACGTTCACTCCGACATCGTCGATGCGGTGGCACGTGGCACAGTGCTGCTTGAAGAGCTGCTTGCCGGCTGCACGGTCGGCTTTCATTTCGAGCGCCGCGCGGTATTCCTTCAGCACGACCTGGCGATCGGCCGACACGCCGGCAGCCAACACTTTCGCGGCCAGCTCGCGCAGCGTCGCGTCGCGATGTTGCCTCAGACGCTGTTGCCGGGCCGCGTCCAACTCGGCGGGCCGAATCTTGCCCTGTTGTATTGCCAGGAGGAGTTGGCCAGCCGAATCGGCGTCGGCGATCAAGGCATCGAGTATGGCCCGCTGCACGGTGGGCATCTGTTCCGGATAGAGGCGCAGCAGCGACGGGGCGATCCGCTCGTCGCTCTGTCTCGCCAGGACGTCGGCCGCGGCGACGCGGGCCCCGTGTGACGGACTGGCTTCCAGAATTCTCAGGCAAGCGTTGACCACGTTCTCCCCCCGGTCGTGCCGCAGCAGCGCGAACGCATCCCCACGGGTGCGTGCTTCGGCGTTTTCGTCCAGTGCGGTTGTCGTTGCACGGGCGAACGTCGACTCGAGCTGCGTGCGGATCCTGTCTCCATCCGGAAAATCTGCCACCATCGACAACAGGCTGCCGCCGCGGCGAGCGATGCCGTCGGCCAGACCGACCAGGGCCGTGTGGTAGGCCGCGCTACTGGCCTCACTTCCCTTAGTGAGCAAATCCAGCAGCGGTCCGACCTCGCGCGCCTCGCCGCGCGAGCCGACAATGGCGGCCAATTCCTCGACAAGGACCTGCTCCGGGGCGTCGCATTCGGCCTGTTGCACCTGCGGCGATCTCAGCACCTCTCGCAGGATGGGAGCCGTGTGCACTGGAAGCGATGTCAGCACGCCTCGTCGCATCCACTCGTCATCGGGCGATGTCAGCGCAATTCTCGTTAATGGCGCGACGACTTCGTCGCCAGCGAGTCCGCCAAGGGCAAGAGCGACGCGATACCGGATCCGTGGCGCAGCAGCATCGGCCATCTTCAGAAATCGGGCTTTGATTTCCGCATCTTCGCCTAGCAGCGGCTCGGCCAGGACGACCGCCTGTTCGCGAACGCGTGCGTTATCGTCGGCCAACGCCTTGCGGACGAGCTCGGCCGATAGAGCATCCATCCCGGACAGCGCCCACAGGGCCGCCGCCCGCTGGAGCGGGCCGCCCTGCGTCAGCGCCTGTTCCAGCCGAGGCACGGCACCGTGGTCTTGGCGTTCGTAGAGCAGCCGCGCGGCGGTTTCTCGCCACCAGCCGGACGGTGAACCCAAAGCCTCGACGAGCTCCTCGCTTGACGCGCCAGACATCCGTGGTGGCGATCGATTCGAGGGACCGTCGGTCGGCACAACGCGGTAGATACGTCCCCGATCGTCGCCGAGCCGCAGGTCGGGCCGCTGCTGCAGCTCGCTCGGCATGAACTGTGGGTGCTCGATCACGGCTCGATACATGTCCACGACGTAGAGCGCCCCGTCGGGTCCCACGGTCAGATTTACCGGCCGAAACCAATCGTCGCGCGATGCCAGGAACTCGCGCCCCTCATACGGCGACTCACTGGTAAAGCTGACGCCGTCAGCAGTAAGCACTTCGCGGTGCACCAGGCTGCCGGTCGGTTCGCACACGAAGGCGTTGCCCGCGTAGTCCCTTCCGAGGACGACGTCGTTGTAGATGGTCACCCCGCAGGCGGCAGTGAACTGCCCCGCATGCAGGTTCGAGGTCGTCCAGGCGCTGGTGAGGGGATAGACGTGCGACTCGGCTCCACCGGCGGCCACTGGTGACAGGACGTTGGCCGAGGCCAGAAACGGGTTGCGTGCCAGGTAGTGATTGGCGAGCACGACGTGATCGACCGGTCGGCGGTTGCTGCAAACGAAGCGATTGCCCCAGGCATCGAACGTGAGCCCGAACTGCCCGTTTCCGGAGACGGCTTGGCAATCGCCCGTGCGGGGATCGAAGGCGAAGTCGCGCCCGCTGATCGGCACGGGCTTTGCGGCTTTGCGGCGCGGGTCGACGACCGTGCCTCCGCGTAGGCCGTTGGCAACGTACACGCGGTTGTCGTAGGCGAACCGCGGGTGGTTGGCTCTTAGCTGCGGATTCTCCTCGGCGAATCCCCGGTACCAGGTTTCATGGACGTCCGCTCGGCCGTCGCCGTCGATGTCTTTCATGTAAGCGACTTCGCCTGCCAGCGTGACGATCACGCCGCCGTTCCACGGCTGCAACCACGTGGGACACAGCAGCTCGTCCGCGAAGACGCGCGAGGTCTCGAATGTGCCGTCGCCGTCATCGTCAGTCAGGACACGAATCTTCGATCGGGGTGCCTGGCCGTCGGGCGGGCCGTGCGGATAGTCGCGCATCTCGACGACCCACATCCGGCCGTCCTCGTCGAAGCGAATGGCCACCGGATCGACGACAGCCGGTTCGCAGGCCACGAGTTCGATCTCGAGGCCACGATCGAGTTCGAACTGCGCCAGCGTATCGGCCGGCTCGATGGGGCCGGCCAGGCAGACGCCGGCGGCGAGCAACGTCGATGTGGCCAGGATCGTGAGCGGCCAGGTAGTGGAATGTCGGTGCACGGGGGTGCTCGTCGGTGATGTTGAGGCGGGAAGTTCGAGAGCACCTGTATCTTGCGTGGCGGGGGCAGGGGCGTCAAATGGGTGAGCACGCCAGTGCGTTCAATCGGTGGGCCGGTTGAACTACACTGCATGACATGGGAAATCGCGAAGAAATTGGGACTGGGCGGGCGGAGCATAGGCGGAGCGCCGTCGCCGATGGCTTCGGGCTAAACGGCGAGGGGTCGCGGCTTCGGCGAAGGGGCGGGGTGATCGGGGTGGCCGTGGTGTGCGTGCTGGGCGGCATTTGTCGCGCGGCAGACGTTGGGCTCGACGTCATCGGCTACGATCCGGCGTGCGGAGTGAGCATCGAACAGCGCGATGATTGCGTTCACGTCTCGTGGCCGCTGGGTGACGGCGGCGGGGGGCGGATGATTTTCGACCTCGCGATGGGTCGGCCGTTGATTCACGAGATTGCCGTCACCCCCGATGCGGACGGCGAGCCGGCGGCGATGGCCACGGGACTGGATCCGGTCATCCGCCTGCGCGTCGGGAATCGCGATCTGGCACGCCGCGATGGCTGGACGATCTTCTTCGATCGCATGCAGCGAAAACCGCACGAAACGTTCGAAGCCGAGTGGCAAATTACCGAGGCCAGCGCGGTCAGTCGCCATCGTCGGGCGACACTGACTCTGGGCGAAGTCACTGCCGGCCCATTTCGCGGACTGTGGCGGTGGACGTTCTTCGCCGACCACGCTTTTGTCTTGCAAGAGGCCGTGCTCACAACGCAGCGCGACGCCGTGGCTTATCTCTACGATGCGGGGCTCGTGTACCGTGACGAGCCTCCGGAGCAGATCGCCTGGAACGATACCGCGGGGTCCTTGCATGTAGAGCCGGTCGGTGCCTTCGAATCGGTGCGGCACTTGGCCGTGCGCGGACGTGCGGTCTCGGCAAAACTCGACGGCGGGTCGTTGGCCTTGTTTCCACCGCCGCATCGCTATTTCTATCCGCTCGATTTTTCCACGAACTTGAAGAATGTCTGGGCCGGCCGGACGGAGCAAGAGCCGAACTTAGGCTTTGGAATTCGGCACGATCCTGCCGGCGACGACCGCTTTGTGCCGTGGTTCAATGCGCCTCCGGGAACCGCGCAGGAAATGGGGATGTTTCTGCTGCTGTCTCCCGGCAGTCCCGAGCAGGCGCTGGCGGCCGCAGCGCAGCTCACGCGCGACGACCGATTCGCACGCTTGCCTGAACACGCGGTGTTTACCAGCCACTACCACGTCGAGCATACCGAAGAGATGCGTAGGGCGCAGCAGCGCGGCGGCTCGGCCGGCGACTCCACCGGTCGTCTCCCTTCCGGGGGCGAGTACCGCATTCCCGAGCGGCTGGAGAATCCCGGGTTTGTGCGCGTGATGCGCGACATGGGAATCGATATTGCGCACCTGGCCGAGTTTCACTTCGGCCATACTCCGAAGATGAAAACCGTGGACCGTCTCGCGCGCCTCGAACTGCTGCATGCCGAGTGCCAGCGATTGAGCGACGAGCGGTTCCTGTTGGTGCCGGGCGAGGAGCCGAACGTCCACTTGGGCGGCCATTGGATCAGTCTGTTTCCGCACCCGGTGTACTGGGTGCTCAATCGTCCCGAGGGTACTCCCTGGGTCACGAAACATCCAGCGCTCGGCCCCGTGTTTCACGTGGGTAGCGAAGCCGACGTCTTGCGCCTGCTGCAAGCCCAAGGCGGCCTGGCCTGGACGGCTCACCCGCGGATCAAAGGCTCGACCGGCTTTCCCGATGGTTACCGTCGGCGGCCGTTTTTCGAATCCGACCGCTTCCTCGGCGGGGCCTGGAAGGCCATGCCCGCCGATCTGTCGCGTCCCCGATTGGGAGAGCGCGTGCTCGATCTGCTCGACGACATGTCCAACTGGGGCGCGGCCAAGTACGTGCCGGGCGAGGTCGACGTGTTTCAGATCGAGCCCGATCACGAACTATACGGCCACATGAATGTCAACTATCTGCGGCTCGACGCGTTGCCGCGCTTCGAGGGCGGCTGGCAGAGTGTACTCGACGCGTTGCAGTCCGGGGCGTTTTTTGTGACCACCGGCGAGGTGCTCATCCCCGACTTCACGGTCGACGGCCGGCGCTCCGGCGAGCGGGTCTTCATTGTCAGCGATACGTTGGCGATCAACGTGGACCTGTCGTGGACCTTTCCGTTGGCGTTCGCGGAGATCGTCTCCGGGGATGGGCGGGACGTCCGCCGCACGCGCATCGATCTTGGGCACACCCCAGCGTTCGGCAGCGAGACATTCACCTGGCACGTCAATCTGACGGGCCAGCGCTGGGTGCGGCTCGCAGTGTGGGACGTGGCTACCAACGGCGCTTTCACGCAGCCGGTGTGGTTGGAAGAGTAGCGCGGGAAAGGCTATTCATCGACAGCCTGGCGACCCGCCGGCGGGCTCGAGCGTGCGCCGCGGGACTCGGCTTCGACGAACACCCGCTTGACGCGTGGAATCGCCTCTTTGATCTCGCGGTCGATTCTCCCGACGGTGGCTTCCACGTCGTCGCTGCACGCATCGCTGGCAAAGTCCACGCTCAGGTTTACCAGGATGTATTCCGGCCCCACGTGCATCGTGGCCACTTCGTTGACGTGCTTGATCGAACGGTGACGGGAGATGATCTCGCGAATCGCCGCGACGTCCTGGGCGCTCGCTCCCTCGCCGATGAGCAACCCATGGGTCTCGTATGCCAGCCAGATGGCGGTGCCGGCCAGGATCAGCCCGATGACCACCGACGCCGCGCCGTCGAAGTAGAGGATGCCCGTCACCTGGCCCAGAAACACACCCACCAGCGCCACGAACAGCCCGGCCAGGGCCGCGGTATCTTCGAAAAGCACGACGAACATCGACGGATCTTTGCCCCGCCGTACCGCTTCGAAGTAGCCTTGGTCGCCTCGCACCTTGTTGAACTCGCGCCAGGCGAAGTACCACGCGCCGCTTTCGAAGACAATCGCGAAGGCCAGCACGATGTAGTTGATCGTCGGATTCTCGATCGGCCCAGGGTGCACGAGGTGCTTGATTCCCTCGTAGAGCGAGATGCCGGCTCCGACGGCGAAAATCAAGATCGCAACCACGAAGCTCCAGAAGTACACCTCCTTACCGTGGCCGAACGGAAATCGCTCGTCGGGCGGCTGCTCGGCGCGGCGCATGCCGAACAGCAGCAGCACCTGGTTGCCCGTATCGACAACCGAGTGGATGCCCTCGGAAAACATGGCCGAGCTTCGGGTGATCGTCGCGGCGATGAACTTCGTGACGGCGATCAGCGCGTTGCCGACCAAGGCGGCGTAGATTGCCTTTTTCGACCCTGAGGCCACGGTTTTGGCTCCTGCGTGAAATCGGAATCGCTTGCTGTGGAGAACGCAGCGACAAGCGATGGGACCTGTCGCGATGGCGAGATTCTTCGCCGGCTGCGATCGCAGGCAAGTGGAGTGGATCGCGCATGCGCGAGCAACCCCTATCGGCGTGATGCGGCCATCGTGCTACGCCGCCACGCTGGCAGATCCGCGATTTCTCACCCCATCGGGCCGTGTCCGACGCTGGAGTAGCCGGCATAACCGGCCCTGAACCCCGCACGGGGGAGGGGCCTCTTGCCCGGGTTTGGCCCCTCTTCCGGCGGCCCGTCATCGGGTCGTAGCGGAACCGCTGTCCGTGCCGTCCCGCGTGGGCGAAATGCCAACTTTCCGGCCCCGGCGGTCTCTAGGCGCTTGCCCAACCGCAATTAGCATGAGCGCTATGGGCAATCTGAATAAGTTGGGCTGTTTAGGTGACTACTGAAGCCTCTCGGCCCTGCCTGCGGCGACGCTCGTCTGCCCGCACGCATCCCGCCTCGACGCACTCCTCCTGTGACCACCTCGAAGGGCTGCTCATGCACTGGACCAAATGGTTGCGATCCCGATCCCGTCGTAAGACCTGCAAGCCGCGGGCGCTGCGCGTGCTACCTCAAGTCGAGCCGCTGGAATCGCGGCGCATGCTGGCGGTGGATCCCGCGGGCTACGAGGCTCCGGAAGATCCCGGCGTCGAGCTGATTCCGCTGGCGGCCCTCGATCAGAACATTCAAGAGGACTGGTCGGCCCAGTCGACGGGTGATCTTTCGGTGTCAGAGCACACCGGCGAAAAGCCTCAGTCGAAAGTCTGGACGCAGGGCGGCGATTGGTTCGCCGTGATGCCGAACTCCGATGGCACCTTTATCTGGCGGCTGGACGACGGGGCATGGACTCAGTTGCTGAGGCTTTCGGAGTCGGACGCGGTGCACGCCGACGTGAAGGCCATCGGCAACCTGGCGCACGTGCTGCTGTTCGACGGCGGCGATACGCAGTTGGCCAGCGTCGAGTACAACGCCGCGACTCGCTCGTATGACTTCTGGTCGGTCCGACCCGGGAACGTGAACCTCCCGCTGCCGGGATCGACCGAGACGGCCACGATCGATATCGACTCCACGGGCCGCATGTGGGTCGCCTACGAGAACAAGTCAGACAACGCCGTCGAAGTACGATACAGCGACGGTGACTACAGCAGTTGGAGCGGCGCCATCACCGTCGCCGAGGGAATCTCCAACGACGACATCTCGACCGTGGTCGCCATGGGCAACGGCCAGATTGGCGTGTTCTGGTCGGACCAAAGCTCCGACCGTTTTGGGTTCCGCACGCACGATGATGGAGCCGATCCGAACCAGTGGAACGCCTTCGAAGTGCCTGCCGCCCAGTCAGCCATCAACAGCGGCAACGGCATGGCCGACGACCACGTGAACGTGACGTCGGCTTCGGATGGCACGATCTACGCCGCGGTGAAGACGGGCTACGACAGCTCCGGTACTCCGGAGATCGCGCTGTTGGTGCGTCGCCCTAATGGCAGTTGGGATCCCTTGCACGCCGTATCGACTCGCGGCACCCGGCCCGTCGTCGTGTTGAACGAGGCCCTGGGCCGCGTGCTGGTCGCTTACACCGAACGCGATGGCGGGGGCGACATTCTCTATCGCGAGACGTCGACCGATTCGATTTCGTTTGGCGCGGCGGAAGTCCTCATCAGCGGCGGCAGTCTGAACAACGTCACCACCACGAAGCAGCAGTTCACCAACGAAGTGTTGTTCCTGGCCGCGACCGGATCGAATGCCCGCGGCACGCTGCTGGTGGCCCCCGACGGCGGCTCGACACCTCCGCCGGCACCGAATGCGGCGCCCGTCGTCAATGCCGGCGCCGACAGGTCGGGCCAGACGGCCAGCTCGGTGACGCTGAGCGGCTGGGTCAGCGACGACGGTCAGCCCTCGGGGGTGTTGTTGTCGCAGTGGACAGTGCTGAGCGGCCCGGGCGACGTATCGTTTGGCGACGCGACCAGTCCGCAGACTACGGCCACGTTCAGTGCCGCCGGCACGTACGTGCTGCGGCTGACCGCCTCGGACGGCGCGGCCAGCAGCAGCGATGACGTGACCGTGACGATCACCTCGCCGGCTCCCACTCCCGATGGCGGTACTCCGGCCCTGGTGGGCTTCTGGAACTTCGGCGGCGGCACGGACTATCCCAGCCTGCTGGGCGACCAGGGCAGCCTGCAAGGCGGCGCCACGATCAACGCCGACGGCACGCTGCAACTGAACGGCTCGGGCCAGCGCTACGAAGTGGCTAGCGCCGACGCACTGCAGTTCGCCGACGCCATCACGATCTCGGCCTGGATCAAGCCCAACGAGCGTGGCACGCAGTACATCATCAAAAAGGCCGAAAGCAACGCCATCGACGGCTTCGAGCTGTCGCTGAGCAACCGGGGCACGATCTTCGTGCGGTTCAACGAAGACAGCTCGGGTAACGCGTATCGGCTCAACTCCGATACGGACTATCCGACCGGCGGCAACACTTGGATGCACGTGGCGGCCACGTACGACGGCTCAACGATCCGGCTGTACATCAACGGCGAGGAAGAAGCCAGCCTGTCGGCGAACTTCCAGATCGGCACGAACGATCTGCCGCTGACGATCGGCTCGGGCGAAGGCGGCTACCGTTCGATGAACGGTCAGCTCGACGAGGTGCTGGTCACCGACCGGGCGTTGAGCGCCGACGAGATCCGCCAGGTGTACGAGGGCACCTTTGCCCCGACGCCCACGCCGGAACCGGGGAACCAGGCGCCGAGCGTCAGCGCGGGTGCCGACGTCTCGACCACGCTGGGCACGTCAATCGTGATCAGTGGGGCGGTGAGCGACGACGGCCTGCCCACGGGCGAATTGACGACGCAGTGGACGCGGCCCAGCGGTCCGGGGTTGGCCTCGTTCGGCAACCCGAACGCGACCACGACGACGGTCACCTTCGACACGGCCGGCACCTACGTGCTGCGGCTGACCGCCTCGGACGGCTCGTACTCGGTGAGCGACGAGATCGTCGTCACCGTCAGCGCTCCTCCGCAAGAGAATCAGGCACCGAGCGTGAACGCCGGTGCGGACCAGTCGACCACCGTGGGCGTGGCGATCGAGATTAGCGGCGTGGTGGGTGACGACGGCTTGCCATCAGGCAAATTGGGTACCCGCTGGACGCGGCCCAGCGGACCGGGCATCGCCGCCTTTAATGATCCCTACGCAACGACGACCATGGTCACGTTCGACACGGCGGGCACCTACGTGCTGCGGCTGACGGCCAGCGATGGCCTGCTGTCGACCAGCGACGAGATTGTTGTCACGGTGACCGCCCCCTCGCCCGAGGACCAGACGATCAGCGTGAACGCGGGCGCCGACCAGGCGACCACCGTCGGCGCATCGATCGTGATCAGCGGCGTGGTGAGCGACGACGGCCTGCCGTCGGGCGACCTGACCACGCGTTGGCGGCGACCCAGCGGTCCCGGCGTGGCTGCGTTCGACAATCCCTACGCGACGACCACGAACGTGACGTTTGACACGGCCGGCACGTATGTGCTGCGGCTGACGGCCTCCGACGGGTCGCACGCGGCGAGCGACGAGATCGTCGTCACTGTCGCTGCGGCGCCGGAGAACGACCCGCCGACCGTGAACGCAGGAGCCGACCAGTCGACCACGGTGGGCGCCTCGATCGTGGTGCGCACGGCAGAACTCCACGCCGGCTCGCACGCGGGGA
>ERZ869936.255-NODE-255-length-58028-cov-6.059269_pt1 | contig 58028 bp, 60 predicted proteins | sample MGYA00520876_ERZ869936 | MGnify/ENA primary metagenome ERZ869936 (study PRJEB32218, sample SAMN09650985) | biofilter metagenome | isolation source: enrty point of leading RO module | place: Saudi Arabia: Thuwal, RO plant located on Red Sea | collected 2016-02-17 ... | reverse complement strand
ACTTGCATGTATTAGGCCTGCCGCTAGCGTTCATCCTGAGCCAGGATCAAACTCTCCGTTGTAAAAGTTTGATCTTCTTTCCTGACATTTGCCGGAAAGATTGTTCTCTTAGGATTTGAATCTCATGTATTGCTCTCTGCAATACACGACCTTTACTATTTCTTGGCCTTCAAACTTTTCAAAGAACTTTACTATCGTTGCCCCTTGCGGGGTTAGTAATTCTAAAACCTTTTATGAACGTTTTTCCAAAAAGGACGGCAAAAGTAATCACGGTTTTCCAATCCACCAAATTTTTTTACTCTTTTTTTTCTCCCCCTCTGAAAACCGCTTACTATTTCCGTCTAAATACTAAGCTTCTGAAAAAATAGGGACGCAAAGATAGAAAACCTTTGGTCCGAAATACAAAATGTTTAAAAAAAATTATTGGATGAGCACTTTAGCCGACTGGCTGCCCCTGCCATACATCAATACCGCGTTGTACATGCCTCTGGATAAGCCTGCCAAAGAAGGCAGGTTAACAACCCGGCTTCCGGAAAATGGAACTGAAAGTGAAGTCTCCATTACCTTACCGCCATTAATATCATAGAAAACCAACCTCACAGATTCATCCGTAATAAACTCGGGAATCTCCAGAAAGCCGGTTCCGTTTAAAACCAATGGACTGGGCATAATCCGGAACTTACCTTTAGGTTCTCCGGTTGATACTGCTATAATTGGTCCCCGTTCGGTAGTGCCGTTATATTCCACCGAATTCAAACGATAATAAGTTACAGGAACGAATGGGCTTTCGTCCTTAAGTTCATATTGCTGTGCGTAAATGGTTGTTCCGGCACCATCCACAATACCAAAGTTTTCAAAGTTTACACCATCCGTGCTCTTTTCTATCAGGAAGTGATCATTATCTTTTTCTGTTGCCGTTTTCCATTGAAGAACACTAAAACCCGAACTATCATAATATCCCTGGAAGTAAAGTAATTGAATAGGTAGGGCTGAATTCGGATATGAAGCAGGTCCCGTTACCGGTCCGTCGTTTCCATCCCATACAAAGGATCCACAATATTCAAGCTTTGATCCATTACAGGCTCCCAGCATAGTTCCTCCGGAAAAGATCACCAGGGATGAATTACAGGCTAATCTGATTTTTGCACCACATTGGAAATAAAGGGTCCCGTAAAGCCAAATTCTAACGTTATCCAGCACTGAGGTGACCATATCAACGGTGCAAACCTTGGAGGCAGGAATCAAAACATTATCATCGTTTTTGGGTATCCAGCCGCAACTCCAGTTAGCGGCAACACTCCAGTTTCCTGCGGCCGGCAAAAACGTATTCGGCTGACACTGACTGGTCAGCAAACCGGAACAAAATAAAATCAGAAAAAAGGGCAGAAGGGGCTTAAACACATTCAAAAATTGGAAAATTTTTATCTATTCCAAAATATTCCCATAAAAAGTGCCCTAAAACCGTAAACTTTTCGACGAAACCCCTTTTAGGTTAGACTAAATCACTCAAATTTCTCAGGAACAGCCACTTATTCGTTGTGAGCCTTATTTCCTGCTGGCTTTTTTTTGAAACTACTTTTCCTTTGCCTTGTTCCAGTACCTATCCAGTACTTCCAGTGGCACCTGCCCCAATACCACTCCCTCATTTTTCATAAGTCTTTCCATGGTTTTAAAGCGGCCAATAAACTTCCGATTGGTTTTTTCAAGAGCGTCCTCGGGATTAATATCAAGGAAACGGGCATAATTTACCATTGAAAACAACAAATCCCCAAATTCCTCCTCGGCCCCATCCTTATTCCCTTCTTCAATTTCCTTTTCCAACTCGGCCCATTCCTCTTTAACCTTCGCCGACACATCCTCTACTCTTTCCCAATCAAATCCAACCGCCTTTACCTTTTCCTGAACCCGGATTGATTTAACAAGAGAAGGCATGGAAACAGGTACCCCATCCAAAACGGACTCATCTTTATTACCCTTTTCAACCCGCTCCTTCATTTTAATCTTTTCCCAATTTTCTTTTACCTGGTTATCATCGGTTACTTTTGTATCACCATAAATATGAGGGTGGCGCCGAATCAACTTTTCGCAAACATGAAAAACAACGTCCTGAAGGCTGAAATGGTTTCCTTCTGAACCCATTTTGGCATAAAACACAACATGTAACAGTAAGTCGCCCAGCTCATTTTTTATTTTTTCGAAATCCTTTTCCAGAATGGCATCGGAGAGTTCATAAACTTCTTCTATACTCAGATGCCTGATACTTTCAAAAGTTTGTTTTTTATCCCAGGGGCATTTTTCCCTTAACTCATCCATAATTTCTACCAAACGCAAAAATTCTTCACTCAGATCGGATTTCATGGTCTTGTTATTTTTTTCCAAATATACTACCCCCTCCGGCGTGGGAAATAGTTAATTTTACGAAACTGTGAACACGCGAGGATTTCTGTTTTTTTTGCTGACCCTGATTTGCCATTTCAATGCCAAACCCCAAGGTTTTGGAATAGGCGGTAGTTTTTACCACGGCTTTGTTATTCCTCATAATACTTCCATGAGATACCTGGTAACGGGTTATAGTTCGGGAGGAGGAATAGATGTTGTTTTCAGAGGGAAATCCGAAAAGCCCTGGCAAAAAGATTATAAAAATCCAACCTTTGGATTAAGCGCCAACTTTTTTTCCTGGCCCAGTCACCACATTTTAGGATGGGCACTCGGTATCCAGCCTTTTGTGGATTTTCGGTTGCACCAGAAACGGAACCGGGAACTGATTCTCAGACATGGAACGGGCATCGGATACATTTCAGCCCCCTTTCAACGCACTGAAAATCATAAAAACAATGTTATGAGTTCCCACCTCAACGGTAACGTTACCTTTCGATTGGGAGAGCGATTTTATTATGGAAACGGCGCTTTTTTGGAGGGGGGAATTCATGTTACCCATTTTTCAAACGGCGCAGTAAGAATGCCCAACCTGGGGATTAATTATATTTCGGCCTATTTCTCCTGCGTTTTGGGGAAAAATCTCAAAAACAACCAGCCTCTTCTACCCGATTCTTCCCGGCCGGAAATTCCAAAAAAATCATTCTGGATTTTTCAGGGTATGGTCGGGCTGAACGAGGCAAATCCACCCGGTGGAAAAAAGCATTATCCCTGGAATTTATCATCCGTTTACTTACGGAATTTCAGCAAAAACTCATCCTGGTTTGCCGGCCTTGAATTACTCAATAGTCCGGCCAATATAGCCCGACTTGAAAACGATTCGGTTTTTATCAGTTATGGGGAAAATTTTCAGGCGGGAATAAAGGGAGGCTATGAACAAGGGGTTGGAAATCTTGGTTTATACATTGAAAAGGGTATTTATGTTATTGACAAGCACCGGGTAAACGGATTGTTTTTCCATCGCCTAGGAATCCGGTGGTACTTTTCAGAACGTTTTATGTGCTCGTTTAACCTGAAATCCCATTGGGCAAGTGCCGATGGCATGGAAATAGGATTTGCGTACAAACTGAAAGCAGGAAAATGATTTCGAAAAAAAACATACTCCATCTTTTCTTAATTCTATTCACGGGTTTGGTATCCTGTTCGAAAAAAGAAAACCGTTTTCGTCCCGCGGGAGAACAGGTAGTGGAAATCCGGGCTACCCCTTCATTTTCCAAAATTTTCCTTGAGAACCATGTCGACCTTGAGATCCAGCAAGACAGCTTTACTGAAGTCAGGGTAATTTTTGGCAAAAACCTGATTGATGGCATTAAGACTGAGGTGAAAAATGGCGAATTGTTAATTTCGGACAAAAACGGGGGCTATTGGCTCAGAGGCTTTAAACCCAGGGCCAAAGTTATCGTTTCGGTTCCCAACCTGACATACATTACCCATGAAGGGACGGGCCAAATTACCTGTGCCAACTACCTAAGGACTGACACATTGGATGTTTTCTTGAAAAGTTCAGGGGATGCTGAAATAAAAGTTTGGAACAACAAATTTCTAAGTCATATGATGGGAACCGCCAATCTGACGGTCACCGGAAAAACCGACGAACATGCAGCCTATACCACGGGCCTTGGTTTCCTCTATGCAGGGGATCTGGACACCCGGTATACCTGGGTTTATTCATACGCAACGGGCGATTGTTTTCTTAAGGCCAGCGACCTCCTTATTGCCATCATCAGGCATGATGGAAATGTTTTTTACCGTGGGAACCCGGGCATTGAGAAGACCATCAGCGGCAAAGGCAACTTATTGCCATTTTAGCTCGATTTAAATATAATTTTCTTATCTTTGCAGCCCTTTTCCGGATAAAGAAAAAATAACCGGGAAGCACTGGTCCCGGAAAAACAGTCTTCCCCATGCCCTCCCCGGCCTCCAATTGGGGAATTCAAATGAGTGAAGAAACCAAAGAAGAAGTAATTACCAACGCTTCGCTCCCATTAGAAAATTTCGATTGGGATTCCATTGGTAAAAAGAATCAGACTTATTCCAAAGCTGAAAAGGAAAAACTGGAAGGGTTATACGAAAAGACCCTGAAATCAGTATCTGACCATGAGGTATTGATAGGTAAAGTTGTTTCCATCAACAAAAAAGAAGTAGTAGTAAATATCGGGTCGAAATCTGACGGGGTAATTCCTTTGTCTGAATTTCGTTATAACCAGGACTTATCGCCCGGCGACGAGGTAGAGGTTTACGTTGAAAATCAGGAAGACCGTCAGGGTCAGCTTGTATTGAGCCATCGCAAAGCCAGAGCTATCAAGTCATGGGATCGTGTTAAGGAAGCTCTTACGAACGATGAAATTATTAAGGGATATGTTAAGTGTCGTACAAAAGGCGGGCTAATTGTGGATGTATTTGGCATTGAGTCCTTCCTGCCCGGTTCTCAAATAGATGTTAAGCCCATCAGGGATTACGATATTTATGTTGGAAAAACCATGGAATTCAAAGTTGTTAAAATCAACGAAGAATTCAAGAACGTGGTTGTTTCGCATAAAGCCCTTATTGAGGCTGAGCTTGAGCAGCAGAAGAAAGACATCATTTCCAAGCTTGAAAAAGGTCAGGTTCTTGAAGGAACCGTTAAAAACATCACATCTTACGGGGTGTTTATTGACCTGGGAGGCGTAGACGGACTAATTCACATTACAGATTTGAGCTGGGGACGCATCAATCATCCTGAAGAGATTGTTAAGCTGGATGAAAAGATCAATGTGGTTATACTTGATTTTGATGATGAGAAGAAGCGGATAGCGCTTGGACTGAAACAGCTTTCATCACACCCTTGGGATGGTCTGAATCCGGATTTGAAAGTAGGCGACAAAATCAAAGGAAGAGTTCAGGTTATTACCGATTACGGAGCATTTATTGAAGTTGCCCCTGGTGTTGAAGGACTGATTCACGTGAGCGAAATGAGCTGGAGCCAGCATTTACGCTCGCCCGGTGATTTCCTTAAGGTAGGTGATGAAGTAGAAGCCGTGGTACTTACCCTCGACCGGGAAGAGCGGAAGATGTCGCTAGGTATGAAGCAGCTTACACCTGATCCCTGGGCCAATATTCTGGATAAGTATCCAAAAGGTTCCCGTCACAACGCCACCGTAAGGAATTTCACCAATTTCGGTGTGTTTGTTGAGCTTGAAGAAGGAATCGACGGTCTGGTTCACATCAGTGATTTGAGCTGGAGCAAAAAGATTAAGCACCCCAGTGAGGTTACCAAAGTGGGCGAAAAGCTTGAGGTAGTGGTAATGGATGTAGATGTTGAGAACCGCAGACTCAGCCTTAGCCACAAGCATATTGAGGAAAATCCTTGGGATGTGTTTGAGACCATCTTCACAACCGACAGCGTTCACAAAGGAACCGTGGTTCAGATTATGGAAAAAGGAGCCCTTGTTTCCCTGCCTTACGGAGTGGAAGGATTTGCCCCCAGCCGTCATATTAAAAAGGCTGATGGTACAAATGCGGCCGTAGAGGAGCAACTCGAATTCAAGGTTATTGAATTCAGTAAAGACCAACGCAAAATTGTGGTTAGCCATACGCGAATCCACGATGAGCAGGTGCGTGAGGAGAAGGAAACCAAGAAGGCCGATAAGCGGAACGATTCCAACGAAACCAAGAAAGCCGTGAAAAAGCTTAAGGATTCCAATGAAAAATCTACCCTGGGCGACTTTGAAGCCCTTTCCCAGCTTAAGTCAGATTTGGCGGAAAAGGAGAAAGGTCAGAAAGGAGAAGAAGATAATTCCTAAGTTAAACCCCGGTTCGCCGGGGTTTTTTTTTAGATAAGTATAAGGAAAAGTATAATTTTGCACAAAGCCAACCATGGAATCCCGACTAATTCTTGATAGGGAACACTTCGAAATAACCCTCCAACGGCTTTCCTATCAATTAATTGAGGTCCATGATCAGTTTGCCGACTCGGTTATTATCGGCTTGCAACCCCGGGGAGTTTTACTGGCTGAAAGACTAAAAGCCCTGCTTGAAAAAAACCTGGGAAAAAAAGGTATACAGTGCGGTAGTCTTGACGTAACCTTCTACCGTGACGATTTCCGGCAAAAACCCCTCTCTCCTGCCTTGACGAGGCTTCCCTTTACAATCGAAGATAAAAACGTGATCCTTGTGGATGATGTACTTTTTACAGGACGCACCATTCGGGCAGGCCTGGATGCCATGCTGGACTACGGTCGTCCCAGAGATGTGGAATTATTGGTTTTGATTGACCGCCGCCTGAGCCGGCATGTGCCCATTCAGGCAAAATACATCGGAAAAACCATAGATTCGGTTGTTTCAGAACGGGTTACAGTGAGCTGGAAAGAGACCGAGGGGAAAGATGAGGTTTGGCTTCACCGTGAGGCCAAGGTTAGGAAAACCATCAAACGGAAAAAGAAATGAGTCGGTTGAGCGTTAAACATTTACTGGGGATAAAAGATCTGACCCTTTCAGATATTAACCGGATAATGGAAACCGCCGACTATTTTAAAGAGGTATTAAGCCGGCCCATTAAAAAGGTTCCTTCGCTCAGGGATTTCACGGTAGCCAATCTGTTTTTTGAAAATTCCACCCGGACCAAATTATCTTTTGAGCTTGCCGAGAAGCGACTCGGAGCAGATATCATCAACTTTTCCGCAGGGGGCTCTTCCCTGAAAAAAGGAGAAACCCTGATTGATACGGTAAATAACATTTTGGCGATGAAGGTGGATATGGTTGTGATGCGACACCCCAATCCCGGTGCGGGGGTGTTTCTAAGCCGGCATATTCAATCGCCAATAATAAATGCAGGTGACGGAGCCCATGAGCATCCCACTCAGGCCTTGCTTGATGCCTATTCCATTCGCGAAAAACTGGGAAGTATTAAGGGGAAAAAAATAGCCATTGTAGGAGATATTCTTCACAGCCGGGTAGCACTATCCAACATTTTTTGCCTCCAGAAACTGGATGCAAAAGTAAGGGTGTGTGGCCCCCCCACCCTTATCCCCACCCATATACACGAGTTGGGAGTGGAGGTATCTTACAGCCTTTCCGAAACCCTTGCATGGTGCGATGTAGCCAATATGCTGAGGATTCAGCTGGAGCGGCAGGAAACCCGGTTTTTCCCCAGCCTCAGGGAGTATTCCAGGCAATATGGCCTTACCCTTGATATGCTGAAAGGACTTAAAAAAGAAGTAGTTGTAATGCACCCCGGCCCCATAAACAGGGGAGTTGAAATAACCAGCGAGGTTGCCGACAGCGACCAGTCCATCATATTAAGTCAGGTGGAAAACGGGGTTGCCATAAGGATGGCCATCATGTTTTTGCTGGCCGGTAGAGGCCTGGAGGAGGCTTAAAACCAGTAATTTTTCCATTTATTTTCCGAATTTTTTTTTACTATCTTTGAGAAAAAGTTACACATGTCGTTTTTGGTAGAAAGGAAGGAGAAGTTTGCGGTTATCAAAACCCTTGCTGACAAGTTGGACAGCAATGTTGCTCCTTCGTTAAAGTCTGAATTGGTTGTTTTAAATGCCGATGGGGTGAAGAACATTATCATTGACCTTTCCCAGACACGCTACTGTGACTCTTCGGGCTTAAGTGCCATTCTGGTTGCGAACCGCCTTTGCAAAAATTCCCATGGGTCATTGATAATTTGTTCGCTCCAGGAAAATGTATCCAAACTGATTTCAATTTCCCAGCTTGATTCGATTTTAAATATTGCTCCAAACCTTGAGGAATCGGAGCAACAAATCTTTACCGAAGAAGTAGCAAAAAATAACTAATCCCAATATGGTTCGTTCATTACTCCTCACCTGCCTCGTTTTTTTCACCTTTTCATTAAAGAGCCAAAATTGCACTCCGGATGTGCAATACACCCAGCCCGGGGTTTATCCTGACAGTGCTACAAATTTTGCTCAGGGCTATGCAGGACAGCCTTACAGTCAACTTATTACCATCATTATTCCTCAGGACACCCAGGTTTTGCAACCTCCCTTTCCGCCTATGAATTGGGACAGTACTGTTATGGTTAACATGCAGGGGCTGCCTCCCGGATTCACTTATTCCTGTTGGAATGTAGGTCCCGGAAACCAAAGCCGTTGTTCCTGGAGGGGAAATACGAAGGGTTGTGCCATTATCACGGGAAATCCAACCATAAACGACACAGGCACTTATAATCTTACCATTAATACCCGGCATTATCTTGGCGGATCCACAAACCCCATTAACTACCCTATTACTTATTACAAAATCAAAATAAACGCTCCGAGTTCAGTTGCGGAGAATAATTCATCGCTTTTTGAATTACTTCAAAACTATCCCAATCCTGTAAATGACCGGACCGATATATATTTTTCTTCAGGCAGGAATCTGGTGGTAGAATTAAAAATTTTCAATGTTGTGGGAACCGAGGTAGGAACCTACCGTCAGAAAGCCAAAACCGGTTCAAACAAATTTTCTGTCGACACAAAGGATTTGCCTTCCGGTGTGTATTTGTATTCTCTGAGTAATGGTGAAAAGACCCTTACCCGCAGAATGGTGGTAAACCACTGATGATTCCTTTTGAAATTTGTTTTTTGGGCACAGGTTCGGCCCTGCCTACGCTTTTTCGGAACCCGCCCTCTCAATGCTTCACTATCAACAATGAGTTGTTTCTGGTAGACTGTGGCGAGGGAACACAAATTCAATTGCGGAAAAACAAAATCCGGTTTTCGAAAATCGAAAACATATTCATAAGTCATTTGCATGGAGATCATTTTTTCGGACTCCCCGGATTAATTTCCAGTTTTCATCTGCTGGGGAGGACAAAAAAACTGCGGATATATTGTCCTCCGGGACTGGAGGCATTGACTCAGCATATTCATGAAGTTTCTGACACCCATTTACGGTTCCCAACCGAGTTCATAACCTTGAGAACCGATAAGCCTGAGGAGATCTATACATCCGCTAACTGCCGGGTATTTTCCGTTCCCCTGAAACACAGGATTCCCTGTTGTGGGTTTGTTTTCGAGGAAAAACAACGACCCGGAAATCTCATTCCTGAGGTATTAAAAAAGCACAAGGTTCCCAGATCAAGAATACAGGCCATAAAATCAGGACAGGATTTTGAAACTTCTGACGGAACTGTGGTTCCCAACACCGAATTTATGCTTCCCGGTCCAAAACCCAGGAAGTATTCCTTTATTTCAGATACAGCACCCTCGAAAAAGTACCAGGACATAATCCGCGACTCAGATTTACTGTATCACGAAGCAACATTTCCTGAGGAAATGGCCGAGCGGGCCAGTGAGACTTACCATACCACAGCCAAACAGGCAGCAGAAATTGCAAGGGCCAACGGGGTATCAAAACTAGCCATTGGACATTTTTCAGCCCGATTTAAGGATGTTGATTTACTTGAGCAGGAAGCCAGAGCCATTTTTCCGGAAACAAAAGCGATTGCCGACGGAGACCGCATATCCATTGAAATCAGGTAATCATTCACATTTTTTCCATATCCTTTGGAAGAATGCTTTTATATAATAACTTTGTTCCTCCTGAAAAAAACAGATGAACGTCCACAAAAGAATTCTTATTGCCAACACCAACTTTCTGGTAAGAGAGGGCTTTCGCTCGATTATTCATCGCCAGAACGGACTTGAACTGGCCGGAGAGTGTGAAAAGGGGGAGGATTTAATTTCCTTGTGTCTAGAACTTAAACCCGATCTGATTATTTTGGATTATTCCGATCCTTCTTTCGAGCTAGAGACCTTGAAACCGATATTTGCCTTATTGCCTGAAATTCAGATTTTAGCCATTACCCCTCCGCAACCCGGACAGGTGGTAAACCAAGCCATAGAAGCAGGTATTATCAGTCACCTGCTTACCGATTGTGGCAAGGAAGAAATTCTGGAAGCTCTGGACTACAGTCTGCGCGGAGAAAAATTTTTCTGCGGAAAGATATTAAAGGAGTTAGTTCCCGAAACTTCGGACGCTGAAAGGGAGCCGGGATTTCGTATTTGCAATGGCGTAAAAATATCAGCCCGGGAAATTGAAATTATCCGGTTGGTAGCAGAGGGTTTGACGAATAAAGAAATTGCCGACCGTCTTTGCCTCAGCACGCATACCATAATGACGCACCGGAAGAACATCATGGCAAAGACCGGAATTAACAATTCCGCCGCACTCGTAATTTTTGGTTTAAAGAACCAGTTGATCAGCCAATAATCAAGCATTGATACTTGTAGTAGACACGGGTACCACAAAGACCCAGGCCGCTTTTTTAAACGGAGGGAACATTCATTTTTTTGAAGAGTTCCGGGGGATAAACTTTGCCAATTCACGGCCAGCGGAAATTGATTCCTGGTGGTCGGCCTTGAAAAATGCCAGCAGAATAATTGCTCCCCAACGCTGGAAAAAAATTATTGTGTATGGAGCAGGAGTAACTTCTGAAAACCGGAGCACCATTCCTGAATTTTCCGGTGCTGAGGTTTACTTTTACTCGGATCTCCTTGGTTCCGCCCGTGCCGGTCTGGGCACAGAAAAAGGAATTGCCATAATATTAGGAACCGGTTCCAATGCCGGATTTTATGATGGAAAGGAAATTTCTAAAAAGGTGGGAACCCTGGGCTATCTTTTGGGAGATGAAGGAAGCGGTTATGCCTTAGGTAGGAAAATATTGCAAAATTACTTTCGGGGATTTTTGGAAAAGGAAGTTTCCGATCGCATTGAAACCCTTTCCGGCGTACCGGCCTCGGAATTTTTACCCACCTTATACAAATCACCTGAACCCAGGAAAAAAATTGCCGGCTTCAGTCGTATAATATCTGAATTTCCGGGTGATGAGAAACTAATTTCACTGGCAAAGGGTGAGATTGAACGATTTTTCATGGCACAGATCCAGCCCTTGAATGTTCCGGCCGGAACACCGGTTTCGGTAACGGGCACGGTTGGGTTTTATCTAAAGCATATCGTGGAAGAACAAATTGCCTCCTCAGGGCTAAAGCTGGCCCGCATCATTCGGTTCCCCATTGAAAATCTGGTAAAATTTCACGCGAAATAATTCTCAGTAAGGAGCAATTATCAGTGGAGCCGAGAATTTTTTTCCGGAATCGAAAGAAATAAGGATGTTATAGGATCCGGGTGAAAGATTATCGAAATTGATATTCAACCCTGTCGAAATCGAAGTCCATGCGCGTGAATCCGGAATAGAAAACCGATACACCTCTCGTCCCGTTAAATCAAATACAGCTACTTCTCCCCTGCCTTCGATTTCAGGACCAAGCATTCTTAATGTAATGGCACCTGCAGAGGGATTTGGGAAAACCTTAAGGGTATAGTTTTTAATTTCCGATGCAGCCGTGGTAAGCGGAGAGGTAAAAGGAATGCAGGTTGGATTGGGAGAAAAAATACCCGAACTATCGGTTCTTATTAGGAATATATTATCGGTTCCCGAACAAAAACTCCTACTGAAACCTGCCATAATAAAACCTTTTCTGAAGGCGTTCCGGATGCAATACCCGTCGTCCATTCCCGTACCCCCATATGTAGTCCCTGATAAATACCAACCGTAACGGTGAATCAATTCAAAATGTACATCCAGAGCTCCAGCTCCTCCGTTATCTGTGGCTCCAACATATGCGAAATTTGAATCCGGGGTCTGAACAATGGAGTGAAGCGTTTCAGTATTTACCGATCCTGAGAACGAAACCCATTCTCCATTACCCTGGAAATCCAGTTTCAAAAGATAACCGTCCTTACCTCCATTTCCAAAAGATTCGGTGGTTCCTGCCGCCAAAAATCCGCCCTCAAAGGTTTGGATAACGGTAGCACCCACATCTTCGGCACTGCCGCCAAAATATTTCATCCAACCCGAAGCAGCGGTCGTATCACCCGTGGCATTGGTTTTTAAAACCATAAGGTCATTTCCTCCCGAACCAAATGAGTTGGTTGACCCGCAAAAAATAAAGGATCCATCGGAATTCTGATGGCCTTCCAGAAGTTCTTCGTCGTTAATTCCTCCGTAGGTTTTAGACCATAGCAGATTTCCTGAGGGGTCGAGTTGAAGGATATAGGCATCCATGGAGCCGGCACCGGAACTGTATGTTGATCCGCTTACAATAAATCCTCCTCCTGAAATGGTATCAATATAATGTCCGAAATCCCAATCGGTTCCTCCGTAATAGCGATCCCATAAAACCATACCGATTTTATCGGTTCTGACCACCCAAACATCGTATCCTCCGTTTCCGCCAGAATTGGAATATCCGACGATAGCAAATCCACTATCGGACGAAATTCTGACCAGACACTTGCCCACATCAACCCCAAGTCCTCCGAAGGTTCGGGTCCAAACAGGGTTTCCGGCCTTATCAACTTTTCCGAGAATCATATCGGTGGTTCCGTTTCCGAAACTGGAACTCGCTCCGGTATAAACAAAACCGGAATCATAGTCCTGGACAATGGATCGGGCATATTCGATATCAGGAGCAAAATAGATTCTTTTAAAATTAACCACCTGTCCTGACAACAACGTCGGAAGCAAGAAAAACAAAACCAGACAGGAGGTGATGCGAAAAACCAAGGTTCAGTTATTTAACTTTATTTTTTGATTCAAACTCTTTAATTATTTCCTCGTCAGATTTTCCAAAAAAGGAAATAAGTTGTTTTGCGTCTGCAGAGAGCGGGTGATCGGGGTATTTTTCAATCAGCACATCATAATATTCTTTTGCTTTTACGGGATTGGCTAGTTTTTCCTGGCAGGTAAATCCGGCCAGAAACAAACTTTCAGGATATCGGGTAAAGCCCTGATGCTTGTCTATAATTTTCTGATACCAGGCCAGGGCCTCTTTGGGTTGCTGAAGGGCATTGGAATACAAATCAGCACCTTTAAAAAGAAAATCAGGGGCAGATTGAGCCTCGGGAAATTCCTTCAGGAAGCGGCTGTATAGCGAAACCATTTTATTGGCAACCATCAGATCAAGTTTTCCTTCTTCCCTGCTTTTGAGGATTCCATTTTCCAGATTTTTAATTTCAGTAAGGAGGGAATCGCGGATTTCATCGGGAGTTTTTTCTTTCCCGCCACCGCAGGAAGTAAAAAGGACCGACAAAACCATTACAAGAGAAAAAAACCTGGCTACATTTTTCATTTTTCTAAAGATTAGTTTTTGGGGAATTTCATTCTATAGTCAACCGAAACCATGCCTTTGGAAATATCATTCATTTTGCCGCGAATCATTTTCCGTCGCAAGGGGGAAATCCGGTCTACAAATAATTTACCTTCGATATGATCGTATTCATGTTGAATTATCCGGGCCGCAATACCGTCGAAAGATTCATGGTGTTCCCTGAAATTCTCGTCCAGGTATTGAATATTAATTTTGGGCAGGCGGGGCACATCTTCACGGATAAGGGGGATACTCAGGCAGCCTTCGCTAAAATTCCAGGCTGTTCCTGATTCTTCTATAATACGGGCATTAATAAATACTTTTTTAAATCCGGTTAATTTAATCAGTTCCGGGTCTTTCGATTTGCCATCGGGTTCATCTTCATCTTCCGAAAACGCAGCAGCATCAACTATAAAAAGCCGGATTGACTTCCCGATCTGAGGCGCTGCCAGTCCAACTCCTCTTGCCGCATACATGGTTTCAAACATATCAGAAATAAGTCCGCTAAGGTTGGGGTAGTCGGCGGATATGGGTTCCGCAACCTTTCTCAGCACAGGGTCACCGTAGGCAACAATAGGCAAAATCATCTTTTTTTATTTTCAAGTAACAAAAGGTAGTTCTGAAGCAGAATAGTAGCACTGATCTGATCGATGGCCTCTTTATCCCTGCGATCCATTTTTTTGACTCCGGATTCCAATCTCGAGAGGGTGGCCATTTTTGAGGTAAACCTTTCGTCCATCCATTGCAGAGAAATACCGGAGAATTTTTTTTCAAATTCACGGGCAAACTTTTCGGCAAAGGGGGTTCCCTGACTTGGTTTTCCGGCGAGGGTAAGGGGCTGTCCAACGACGATTTCATCCACCTTTTCTTTTAAAAAATAAGCCTCCAGATATTCCCAAATCTTATGGCTTTCGACGGTAGCCAGCCCGAATGCAATTTTTTGCCCGGGGTCGCTGACTGCCAGTCCGGTACGCTTTGAACCCACATCTACGGCCATAATTCTGCCCATCTTACAAATTTACGAGTTTCCATCGTAAAAACCGGGAGGTTTATACCTTTGCAATACAATAAAAAAACATGGAAAACATTATTGAAAAAGCCTGGGACGACCGGGCTCTTTTGAAGGAGAAAAGTACGGTGGATGCCATTGAGGCAGTTATTCGGGGGCTTGACAAGGGTGAAATCAGAGTTGCCGAACCGGGTCCTGAGGGCTGGAAGGTAAATCAGTGGGTAAAAAAAGCTGTTATTCTATACTTCCCCACACGAAAAATGGAGGTAATGGAAGCGGGACCTATGGAGTTTCACGATAAAATGGCCTTAAAAAGGGGCTATGCCGATCTTGGCATCCGGGTAGTTCCTCACGCCATTGCCCGATACGGAGCATACCTTGCCCCGGGGGTAATTATGATGCCCAGTTACGTTAACATAGGGGCTTATGTTGATTCGGGAACCATGGTAGATACCTGGGCCACGGTGGGATCCTGTGCCCAGATTGGGAAAGATGTTCATTTAAGCGGAGGGGTTGGAATTGGCGGAGTGCTTGAACCTGTTCAGGCGGCTCCGGTTATTATTGAAGACGGGAGTTTTATTGGCTCAAGGTGTATTGTGGTGGAAGGTGCCCATGTAGGAAAAAGAGCGGTTCTGGGAGCGAATGTTGTAATAACCGGCTCTACCAAAATCATTGATGTTACCGAACCGGGCGGAAAGGAGTACAAAGGATTTGTTCCTGAAAATTCGGTGGTTATTCCCGGCACTTATCCAAAAGAATTTCCTGCCGGCACGTTCCAGGTTCCCTGTGCCTTAATTATAGGCAGACGCAAAGCCAGCACCGATTTAAAAACCTCTTTAAATGATGCCCTAAGGGAGTATCAGGTATCGGTTTAAAAAAAGCGCTTGAAAATTTTAATTATACAAACTGCTTTCCCCGGAGATGTGATTCTGGCAACAGCTCTGGCTGAAAAAATTGCCCAATCCTCCGGCAACCATTCCATCGATTATTTAATTCGTGATGGGAACCAGGGCATTTTGAAAAACAATCCGCATATATCCCAAATTTTTACTTTGGGAAGAGGATGGAAAAAAATATCCGGTTTTCTGCCTTTAATTTTCCGGATTCGTAAAGAAAAATATGATTGGGTTGTCAATGTGCACCGATTTGGAAGCAGCGGCCTTATTACCTGGTTTTCCGGAGCCAAAACAAAATCAGGTTTTTCGAAAAATCCTTTTTCGTTTTGTTATGACCATGCCCTGCCCCACCACATAACAAAGGGGACTCATGAAACCGAGCGAAATCAATCACTGATTCGATTTTTTACGGATGAAAAGGCGGCTTTGCCTAAAATATTTTTCAGTGAGGAAGACCGGAAAAAAGCGGAAGAGCTAAAACCTGAAATGCCATATATTGTTATGGCGCCGGGTTCGGTTTGGGAAACCAAGAAACTTCCCTTTGAAAAATGGGTTCAGTTGATAAGCCTTGGTCTTGACAAAAAATACCGGGTGGTTTTAACCGGCGGGTCCGGCGACCGGGCATTATGCCAAAAACTAATGGATAATTTCAAAGGCGCACCCGTCCACAATCTTGCGGGTCTTCTGAGTTTCCCTCAAAGCGGCCTATTGATGCGAGATGCAGCCTTTAATTTTGTTAATGATTCTGCTCCGCTGCACCTGGGTATTGCCAGCGGAGGTAAGGTAAGCGCCTTTTTTTGTTCTACCGTTCCTGAATTTGGTTTTGGTCCTCCGCCCGGAGCAGGAAGGGTTATTGAAACCAAAGAAGCACTCAGCTGCCGCCCCTGCGGGCTCCATGGAAAACGAGCCTGCCCGGAGGGACATTTTAAATGTGGCCATGGAATTTTAATTTCAGAAAAACTGTTTGATGAATAAGGAAGAAATACAGAAAGCGGTTAATGCACTGAAGGGGGGAAAAATAATATTATACCCCACCGACACCATCTGGGGATTGGGATGTGATGCCACCCATGCAGAAGCTATTTCAAGAATTTATGCGCTGAAAGAAAGGGAGGATTCAAAAAGTATGATCATACTTGTATCTGATATTGCCATGTTGAACCGTTATGTTCCGGAGGTTCCACCGCCTGCCTGGGACATAATTGAACTCAGTGAGAAGCCGGTTACCATTATTTACGAAAAGGTTCAGGGAATATCCCCAAGGGCAATTTCCGAAAACGGCTCTTGTGCCATTCGGGTTTGCAAGGATGAATTTTGCGCCCGGATAATACACAATTTCGGAAAGCCGGTTATTTCCACTTCAGCCAACAAAAGCGGAAGTCCGAGTCCGGGAAATTTTTCGGAAATTTCAGAAGAAATAATTAAGGGAGTTGATCATGTTGTTGATTACCGGAGAGAAGAAACAGGCCAGTCGGTGGCCTCATCCATAATATTATTAAAAACCAACGGTGAGGTACAAATAATCAGAAAATGAATCCGGGCGATAACATAGTACCTCTTCTCAACGAAGAACCTTTCCGGCAGATAAGGGCGGCGGCGGAGCAATTATCGCTGAATGCCTTCCTCATTGGTGGATTCGTGCGCGACAAAATATTAGGTCGGGAGTGCAAGGACATAGATGTGGTTTGTGACGGGAGTGGCATAGATCTGGCGGAAAAAACACATAAGCTTTTGGGACTTCCCGGGAGTCCTGTAGTATTTAAAAATTTCGGAACGGCTCAGATCGTTTTCGGGGATTTGATTCTTGAATTTGTAGGGGCGAGAAAAGAAAGTTATAGGGCGGAAAGCCGGAAACCGGAAGTAAGTCCGGGAACGCTGGAAGAAGATCAATTGCGCAGAGATTTTACAATAAATGCCCTTGCCTTTGGCCTTTCCGGAAAATCCAAAGGAATTTTGATTGATCCCTTCGGGGGATTGGCAGATCTGGAAAACAGAATTTTAAGAACACCTCGTGATCCGGATATTACTTATAGTGATGATCCCTTAAGGATGTTACGAGCCATTCGTTTTTCAGTTCAACTGGATTTTGAGATTGAGGCAGCCTCATTGGATGCCATTAGCAGGAATTCCGGAAGAATCCAGATTATTTCCATGGAAAGAATCACCGATGAATTGCAGAAAATGCTGCTGGCATCCCGCCCTTCCCGGGCCTTCATTCTTATGGAGAAAACAGGATTGCTTGACAAGTTTTTCCCTGAATTTGTTGCCCTGAAGGGAGTAGAAACCATAGAGGATAAGTCGCACAAAGACAACTTTTACCACACCTTACAGGTTTTAGATAATCTTTCGCTTGAGTCGGACAACATTTGGCTTCGCTGGGCAGCACTTTTGCACGATATCGCCAAGCCCCGTACCAAGCGATTTTACCCTGAAACCGGATGGACATTTCACGGGCACGAAGAAAAAGGGGCCCGGATGGTTCCCGGCATATTCAAAAAATTCAAACTTCCGCTTGACGAAAGGATGAGGTATGTACAGAAACTGGTACAACTCCATTTACGGCCGATTGCCCTTACCAAAGAACATATTACCGACTCGGCTTTGCGAAGATTGCTGTTTGAAGCAGGGAATGACTTAGAGGATCTGATGATGTTATGCAAGGCCGACATTACCTCAAAAAATCCGGTTCGGGTAAAAAAATACTTAACCCGTTTTTCCGAAGTAGAGGAAAAACTCCGTGAAGTTGAAGAAAAAGATTCTATCCGGAACTGGCAACCTCCGGTTTCCGGTGAGGAGATTATGGAAATATTTTCAATTGGTCCAAGCCGGGAGGTGGGGATAATAAAAAATTCAATCCGCGAAGCTATTCTGGAAGGTCATATTAAAAATGAAAAATCCGAAGCCCTGAAGCTGATGGTTGAAACGGCAAAAAAATTAGGTCTTGAGCCTAAAAAAGGCTTTGGAATTTAATTATCTTTGAATTGTATGGCAGTATATAAATTCCGTATTTCTCTTGAAGAGGACGAAGATATTGTCAGGGATATTGAGATCCGTGCTACCCAGACTTTTGAGGATCTTCATTATGCCATTTTAAGTGCCATTGGGTTTGACACCCAACACCAGGCCTCATTTTTCGTGAGTGATGACGCCTGGAGAAAGGGCCAGGAAATCACTTTAAAAGAATATGAATTAGCCCAGCCAAAAAAACCGGGCCTTGCCCCTCCCCCATTGAAATTAATGTCGAAATCAAAAATTTCGGCTTTCGTGGAAAGTCCCCACCAGCGCTTTATTTACATTTATGATTTTCAGGTTCAATGGGTTTTTCTGGTAGAACTTATAAAAATCCTACCTGAAGATTCCGGAAAAAAATATCCCGTCTGTGTAAAATCTGTTGGCTTGTCACCCCGTCAATATCCCCAGGTACCTGTGGGTGAGCCTGTATTGGATTCGGAAATTCCAACCGGAGATGAAATTACCGACCCGCTCGACCTTGTTGGGGAGCCTGAAGGCCTTGAAGAAGATCTGGATTTTGAGGCGGAAGAATCGGGCATTGAGGCCGACGAAATTCCCGAAGGTTCTGAAGAGGACCCTGAGGCAGGTGAAGAAAGTTCCATTGAGGAGATGGGCAATGAGGATGGGGAAAAACAGGAAGATTTCTAGGCCGGCTTCGGTTCTTCGATAAATTTCAAATCCCGCATAATTTTCAGCACATAATTCAATTGCTCTTCAGGAGTTAAGGAAGAATTATCAAGAACATAGGCATCTGAGGCCTGGCGGAGCGGATTTTCCTTTCGGTTTGAATCTTCAAAATCGCGTAATTCCAGGTTTTTTCTTACCTCATCCATGTCGATGTGAATGCCTTTGGCAGTAAGTTCATCCTTTCTTCTCATGGCTCTGATTTCGGGCTCGGCCGTCATGAATATTTTAAGTTCAGCACCCGGAAAAACATTGGTTCCGATATCCCTTCCATCCATAACGAGTGATTTTCTTTCGCCCATTTTCCGCTGAAGTGCGATCATCCGTTTTCTGATTTCGGGAATTTTACTGACTTCGCTTACTACCGAAGACACTTCCATGCTGCGAATATGCTTTTCAACATTTTCACCATTCAGAAGTGTTTCAGAATTTCCGGTGTCGGAATTAAACTCAAAATCTACCTTAATATCATCAAGCCGTGAAACCAAATTTTTTGAAGACGCGTCATTATCGGGACCCCAGATATTTTCGCGAAGGGCGAACCAGGTAATGGCCCGGTACATGGCGCCGGTATCTACATACCGGAAATGAAGTTTAGCGGCGAGGGCCCTGGCAAGTGTGCTTTTGCCACAGGCTGAGTACCCATCGATGGCAATAATGATACTGCGCGACTTCATGGCTCTAATATACAAAAATGAGGAAGAGGAAAATTAGCGGGCAGAGGTATCTTTCCGGTAGAAATCGGAAAGATTGGTGGTTATTGTAAAATTGTTGGTTCCGCCTGCCAGGTGGTAGTTTCCATGTCCGTAACTAAAATGGAATTTGGAAATTTTGAAACCGAAACCAAAGGAGAATCCTATTAAGCCCGGTTTGGTCTGAACCCGGAGTTCTTTCATCCTTTGGTAGTTAAATCCAAGGCGGATGTTAAAATTTTTAGTGAGCATAAATTCACCATTCATCAGCACATGTCGCATGGCTTTATCCAGAAAGGGACCAACCTTTTTCTCTTTAAGGGGTTCATTGGTGAGAGGGTCAACGGTAGGTTTCGGATTTGTAGGATCCAGGTAAGTCAGGTCCCATTGCTGGAGATTGGTCAGAATCAAACCAAAACGAAAAGGAACATGCTCAGGCTTTTTGGTTAATCCGATCTGGATTTCAAAGGGTAAAGGTTCCCGATTTCCTTCCCGGTAAGGTCGCCATTGATATCCCAGATTTCGGACTAAAAGGGCTGCGGTAAAATTTTTGGCTTTTTTTTGATAGGTAATTGCCATGTCCAGGGCGCTTCCCCAGGACCAATAGGATTCTAGAACCGAGTAAATAGTTTTGAGAGAGGCGCCCATCGAAAAGTTAGAATCAATTTCCCGTGCGTAGGAAAGAGCAAGGTTATATTCTGCCGCAAAAAACTGGCCGGTAATTTGTCCGGTTTGATCCGCTTCAAGGAATTTACCATAATCAACAAACTGAAGTCCGGCTCCCACCATACCTAACTTTGGAAACTTTCTGGCATAGGCGGCATAGCCGTAATTAATATCGGACAGGTAATTAACGTAAGTAAGCGCCAATTGATTATGCATACCTTCAGAAAGAACCGAGGGGTTCTGATAAACCAGATTAATATCGTCATCGCGGGTAGGCAGGGTATTGCCGCCAAGGGCTGCCGCCCGTGCTGAGAAAGGTAAATTAACAAACTCAAAAGTATTATTCCCGCCGATTTGGGAAAAAGAAAGAACCGGCCCGAAAAAAGCAATCAGATAAAAATAATACCTAAACGGCACTAATAGTGTTTTTAAACCAAACGGAATTGCCGCTAAAATATTGAAGGGCAATAAATAAAACCAGAATTAATCTTCGGCCGAACCGGTTCCCAGAGTTTCGGGAATTTCTGGTTCCCGCTTTTCCTCCAAAGCAGGACCTTTGGGGGCAGATTTGGCTTTGGGGGTTACGGACAAAGAGGCCATTAAAGCCGCAACGTTTTCACCGTTAACATATACTTCCGAAACCAGGCTTCCACCCTCGGTAATCCCGGTTATATTCCTCAACTCAATTTCCTGGTTCAACAGCAGGTTCTGAAGTCGCTTTTTAGCATCATAACGGATGCTGCTTTTCTTTGGTATTGTGTATCCGGAAATGCGCACCAGATCACCGCCTTTATTATGCTTCCAGATTCTCCATTCCGGAGTAACAATTACGGTGTATTCGTTAACGATTTTGATAACCCGAAAGGCCATAGGCATAAATTTTTACAGTAAAGTAAACTAAAACTCGGTTACGACAAAAATAGAAAAAAGTTTCGAATGTATGTGCCTGAAAATCAAAGAGGAAATAAGGCATTTCCGCGTAGAACGGGGAGAATTGTGTTTCGGTCGGGGGTAAGGCAAAGGCGGATATCCTTTTTCAGATTCAGGGCCGCCAGTCTTTCCTTGTGTGAGGAATAGTTAAGGAATTTGTTAGGATCGGCTTTGGCCATTTGGTACAAGTATTTTAATCCCAGGCAGGCATCACCAAAATCGAAATCAGTTCCCTTAAAAGATAGGGCATCGGTAACGGCTCCGGCGAAGAGGGCATCTTCAAGGTTAAATTTATTTTTCCAGCCACTGCACAGAAGTAAAACATTCCGGCCTGAGTCATTAAGGTGGTTAACCAGGGCGGTTAAATTCAAAAAGCTTCCGATAACAACCTGGTAGGCATCATTCCTGCAAGCCTCGATAGCCTGGGTGCCGTTGGTAGTTGTGAGAACGATGTCTTTCCCAAAAATATCCGGTGTCATATAATCGTAAGGGCTGTTTCCAAAATGGAATCCTTCAACTTTTACAGCATTTCTTTCAGCCCCGGCCAGGTAGCCTTTTTCCATATAGCTTCGGGCCTCCTCTACCGTTGCAACGGGAATAATGCTTCTGGCACCAAATTCAAAAGCTATACCAATGGCTGAGGTAGCCCTGAAAATATCAATCACCACCACAATGGCTTCAGGATCGGCATAGGCCGGATAAAGCATGGGTGAAAAACAGGTATCTACCTTGCGTGCCAAAGGAATCAGGCTTTTTTAATAAAAGGAAGGGAACATACTTTGGCCGCAACGGGTTTTTCCCTGATCACAACAAATATTTCCGATCCCGGACTTGCAAATTCAGGCGAAACATAGGCAAGACCAATTCCTTTTTGAAGGGATGGAGATTGCGTTCCTGAGGTAACCCGCCCAATAACCCTTCCTGTGCCATCCTTTACCTCATACCCTGTTCTGGGGATTGCCCTTTCAATCATTTCAAAGCCCACGAGTTTATTTTTAAGTCCGGCCTCTTTTTGTTTTAGGAGAAGATCAGATCCGAGAAATCCGGTTTTCAATTTTGTGATCCATCCGAGTCCGGCTTCGAGTGGACTGGTAGTATCATCTATTTCGTTTCCATAAAGGCAAAAACCCATTTCAAGGCGGAGGGTATCACGAGCGCCTAAACCGGCAGGTTTAATTCCGTAGGCGGCACCTGCATCAAAAATCTTCTTCCAAATTTGGGGTGCATGTTCCGCTGAAAAATAAAGCTCAAAGCCGCCTGCACCCGTGTAACCGGTATTTGAAATAATTACGTTTTCAACGCCGGCAAAATTCCCTCTGGAAAAATGATAATAGGGAATGGCATTCAGGTCGGTTTCTGTTAAGGAGGCAAGCACTTTACCAGCATTTGGCCCTTGTACTGCGAGGAGGGCTGTCTTTTCAGAAATATCTATCATTTCTGCCCCCCATTTATTTTGAGAAGAAATCCAGTTGAAATCCTTTTCAATGTTCGATGCGTTTACTACCAGTAAAAACTCTTCGGTTCCCAGGCAATACACAATCAGGTCGTCCACGATTCCTCCCTTATCGTTAGGAAGACAGGAATACTGAGCTTTTCCGGGAACGAGGGTAGAAACATCATTTGAGGTAACCCATTGAATAAGTTCCGTTGCTCCTTTACCCCTGATGATAAATTCGCCCATGTGGCTTACATCAAACACCCCCACGGAATTTCGTACGGCCTGGTGTTCGTCGTTCAATCCTGAATAACTAACCGGCATAAGGTATCCGGCAAAAGGAACCATTTTTGCGCCGAGGGAAACATGGGTTTCGTAAAGGGGTGTTTTTTTCAGGGTTTGGGGTTCTTCGGTTTTCATAATTCAGGTTTGGAAAACAAATGTAGAAATTTAGCCTTATTGGCAAGGTTTGTATAGGATTCGAAAATTCCGGAGGGAGCCTTTTCAGCCATTTCATTTCGCAAAGGCTCATTGGTAAGCAGCTGAATAAGGCAATCTTTCCATTCCATTTCCGTGGAACATAGAAAACCGTTTTTACCATGATCAATCAAGTCTTTATTTACGCCCACAGGACTTGCAAGGGCGGGGATGGAAAGGGATAGATACTGGATAATTTTCAGTCCGCACTTGCCGCGGGTCCAGGGATTATCCTCCAGGGGCATAAGTCCAATATCCAATGGCAATAAATCAGTGACCTCGGTTTCCGCACTCCATTTAACAAATTCAAGTCCGGGAATTTCAAAGGAAGGAGGGCGATCCGAAATAAGCCGGAATCTAAATGGACTTACCCTATAAACTTCATTCAACACGGTTGAAAGTCCAAACAAATATCCAAGGGTACTGTGGGAACCGGTCCAGCCTAATACCGGCACCCGGTTCTTTTCAATTTTCTTTACTCCATTTACCTTTTCATAGCGTACGGTGGTAGGAACCACAAGAACATTTTTGTTATGTTGTTTTGCCCATTGTGCCAGATATTCATTCCCAACGGAAACTTTCCAGGCCCATTTACAAACGGAAGCTGTTTTTCCATAAAATCTGAAAAACCGGATAAAATTATTTTCCCGGCTGCTGTTGGGAAGCCAGATGGCGTCATCAAAATCAAAAATTATTTTCTTCCGGAAAATCTTTGCAATTACAAATTCAAAAAAGGGCGGTCCGGCCGGAGCAATTTCTCTGTGAATAAACACATAATCATAGCCCAGGGATCTGAAGAGATCGATGCAACGACGCAATAAACCAAGGGCAAATCCGAAAATCTTACCCGGAAAGTTACCGGAAGAGTATAAAATACTCCAGGTTTGGGGTCCAAAAAAGCCGGAAACCTTATAGGAAAGATTTGCTTCTTCCAGATACCCGAAATACTGCTCAAAGCGGAATCGCTGGCTTGGGGCCGCATCGAGCGGATATGGAACAAGAAAAAGTATCTTCCGGGTTTTCATCACCTACATCAATTTTTGATACACCGACTCATACTTATCAAGCGCTTTCTCCATGCCGAACTCTTCTGCTGCAACCTTTAAAAAATAATCCCTGTCCCGAAACTTTTCTCTTTCCATTTTGGCCACAGCATCGTTCATACTTTCCAACGAGTCGGGGTTTACCAAAATGCCGCACCCGGTTCGTTTTACAATATCTTCTACATCGCCCAAATCAGGGTTGGCAATTACGGGTAAGCCTGCAGCGAGATATTCCCCGAATTTGGTGGGACTAACCCCTTCTCCGCTATTACCCGGGTGATAGAAGAAAATGCCAAAATCACAGGCCGAAAGGTTTCGGGGCATTTCGCTAAAAACCACGGTTCTTATCCGGTACAAATCAGAGCTTACGTTTAAAGCACTTGCCGTTTCCCGAATAAGCTTCTCCGGAGAGTTGGACAAAAAAACAAAGCGGGCTTCAGGTTCTTTTGCATGCCATTTAGAAAAAAACAAGAACATTTCACTGAGACGGTACCTTCCTCCCAATGAGCCGGCATAAACAAGAATTTTATTCCCGGAGTTAAAGCCCCATTCCAAACGGAGCTTTTCCCTTTCCTCTGAAAAATCCTTTTTAAATCCCGAAACATCAAGGGAACAGGGAATAACGGTGGCTTCGGCATGGGAAGGACATTCCTTTGCAATTCTTTTTACTCCCATTTCCGTAAGCGAGACAAGGGCATGGGATTCTTTAAAAAACAGGAGTTCTTTCTTCCTGAAAAAAGAATATACCCGGCGGTATATCGGGTTTTTCAGGTTCCAGTAGCCGGCGTCGGCTTTTTCATCGGCCCAAAACCCGCGCATATCAAAAAGAAAACGGGCTCCGGTTTTCACTGAAATCCGGAATCCAATCAGCGAGGGCAAAACGGAACGACCATGAATAATTTGGGGAGGATGGGACTTTAGCTTTCTATTTATCCTTCCTTTCAGCCTGAACAAATCGTAAAGAGTGGAAAGTATCGGCGGCTTTTTAGTGTAATAAATAAACTCCCATTCAATGCCCGCTTTTTTTAGTCTCGTTTGGATTTCGGAGCCGAAAAGGCCGAATCTGTTCTTTTTCTCACAGGAAAAAATCATCAGTTTAAATCCCCTTTTGGCAAGTCCTTCCATGTAAGGCAGAATCTGGGATTGCCCCAGGGGGTCGGTCAGACCATCATAGGACAAAAAATATACCCACCCATCCGTTTTCATACAGGCCAAATATACGGCAAGGCGGCAAATGCATGCCCTGAATATGCTATATTTGTCCACATGTTAAACGCCCTAAAACAAAGGGTTTTCTTCAGCCATCGCCACCCCAGGTGGATGGTTTTCCTTGTGGATCTTTTTCTGGCTCTGCTGGCCCTAATTCTGGCCTATCTGGTTCGCTTTAACTTCGATATTCCCCAGATTGAAATAGATTCTTTCCCCATAGTTTTTCCTCTGGTTCTTGGCATCCGTGCTTTGAGTTTTTTTATCGGGAAAACCTATATGGGAATGGTGCGTTTTACAAGCCAGAGGGATGCCGCCAAAATTTTCGTTACCCTTCTGGCCGGTTCCGTACTATTTGAGATAATCAATACCATCACCTATGTTTCCATGGGTATTTTTATCATTCCCAACTCTATTGTAATTATTGAATATCTGGGGCTGACTTTTTTGATGTTAAGCCTCCGCTTCATTTTCAAAACCATGTATGTCGAAGTGAGTTCGATAGGCCTGGAAAAAAGAAATGTTATTATTTTCGGAGCCGGTGAAAGTGGAATCATAGCCAAACGAACACTCGAACGCGACCGGGGAACCCGCTACAAGGTGCTTGCCTTTATCGATGATGATCTTTCCAAAACCGGCAAGCAGCTTGAGGGTGTAAAAATTCATCCCTTTGAAAAACTGGATCAATTGCTCACCGGAAATGAAGTGGCCCATTTGATCATTTCGGTTCAAAACCTATCTCCTTCTCGCAAGCAGGAGATTATTGAAAAATGTATTGAACATAAAACCCGGGTTCTTACCGTTCCTCCGGCCAGCAAATGGATAAACGGCGAATTGAGCTTTAAGCAAATCAAAAAAATAAATATTGAGGATTTACTGGAAAGGGATCCCATAAAGCTCAACGAAAAAAATATCCGCCAGAAAAATTCCGGCAAAGTAATGCTTGTAACCGGAGCGGCCGGATCTATTGGCAGTGAAATTGCCAGACAGTTATTGAGGTATAATCCGGGCAAGCTGATTTTGCTCGATCAGGCCGAGTCGCCGCTGTATGATTTGGAACAGGAACTAAAAGACTCCGGAAAAGAAGATCTCTTGGAAATCGTGATAGGCGATATCCGGAATCAGGATCGGATGCGAAAGGTATTTTCTCATTTCCGTCCTGAACTGGTATATCATGCTGCTGCCTATAAGCATGTACCCATGATGGAAATGAATCCTTCGGAAAGCATAAAGACAAATGTGGTGGGAACTCGAATTGTGGCCGACCTTGCCCATGAGTTTGGTACCGGGACCTTTGTTTTTGTGAGTACCGACAAAGCTGTAAACCCAACCAATGTAATGGGAGCATCAAAAAGAATTGCAGAAATCTATGTGCAGGCACTGAGCAAATCCTCGAAAACCCAGTTTATCACAACACGGTTTGGAAATGTCCTGGGCTCGAACGGTTCGGTAATTCCCAGGTTTCGGTCTCAGATTGAAAAAGGAGGCCCCATAACCATAACTCATCCTGATATTACCAGATTTTTTATGACCATTCCCGAGGCCTGCCAACTGGTTCTTGAGGCAGGATCCATGGGAGAAGGCGGAGAAATCTTTATGTTTGATATGGGTCAAAGCGTAAAAATTTCAGAATTGGCCAAAAAAATGGTCAGACTTTCAGGCCTGGAACTCGGGAAAGACATTCAAATAGTTTACACCGGCCTCAGACCCGGGGAAAAACTCTATGAAGAATTGCTTGCCGACCAGGAAAAATCGGTTCCCACCCACCATAACCAGATTGTGAGGGCGGTTGCAGAGCCTGAAAAACTGGAAAGCATTTCAGTCAAAATTGATCTGTTGAATGAAAAAGCAGGTGCAGGAGACAACAGTGAACTTGTAAAAATCATGAAACAAGCAGTTCCTGAATTCATTAGCAATAATTCTGAGTTCGAGGCGCTGGACAGACAAAAAAACACATGAGAAAAGTTCTTTTGCTTTTTTGCGGACTAATCCTTTTAATGAGCTCCTGCACGGTTCATAAAAGGCATTTTAATCAGGGCTATTATATTGACTGGAACAAAGCTGAAAAAAAAGCAGGTCAGGGCACTTCCGTTGAATCAAAAAAAATCTCACCCATCGATTCACCTGAATCGAAAAACAATACTGAGACTTCAATTACAAATGGCTCCGAGCAAATTCAGCCTACAATTCCGACAATAGGGAATAGTAAAAGCCCAAAATTAAACTCCGCACCTGGTTACAACCAATTCACCAAGGAGGACAGAAAACCTGGAATAGTAAAAAAACAGGCTTTACATAAAAAGGAGAAAAGTTCCGGCGCTATGCCACCCGACCGCTGGGATCTGCTGTTTCTTGGACTGGCATTATTTTTTGGAGGCTTAATTTTGGGAATCCTCATTCTCGCCACTTATTCAAGCAGTGGGGTTGCCCTGGGTGCCGTAGGAATAGTATTATTGATTGCCGCCGTCATTGCTATGCTGGTTGGTTATGTTTTTCTGGAGCAGGCCTTTCCCGGGCTTGGATGTCTGCTTTTGATTATTCTTCAGGTATTCCTTCAAATCCTATCCTGATGACCCTTCGGGATATTTTCAGGCAACACCTTGCGCAAACCTCTCCTGAACCCCTTGAACTTGAGATCAGGGCTGCCGAAGGATTGTATCTCGAGGATAGCAATGGAAAAAAATATCTTGATCTGATTTCCGGAATTGGTCCCAGCATTCTGGGGCATGGAAATCCTGAAATCCTGTCGGCCATTGAGGCCCAGTCCAAAAAGCATTTACATGTTATGGTTTATGGCGAACTGGTCATTGAACCTCAGGCAAAACTTGCCCAAAAGCTCTGTGAATTTCTCCCGTCATCACTTAACTCGGTTTACTTTGTCAACTCAGGATCTGAGGCCATTGAAGCAGCCATTAAAATTTCCAGAAAAAAAACCGGAAAGGAAAAACTGATTTCTTTTTCCAATGCTTATCACGGCAGCACAACCGGTTCGCTGGCATTGTGCGGGAATGAGGGGTTAAAATCGGGGTATGGGCCATTTTTTCCCTGGGTCAGCATTTTGCCCTTTGGCGACACTGAGCCATTGAAAAAAATAGGAAAGGATGTAGCTGCAGTTTTTATTGAACCCATTCAGGGCGAGGCAGGAGTCAGGGTACCCGACAAGGCATACATTAAGGAGCTTGCCACCCGTTGCAAAGAGCAGGATGCGCTTCTGGTTTTCGATGAGATTCAAACCGCTCCCGGCCGCACCGGAAAATTGTTTTGCTTTGAACATTACGATGTCATTCCCGATATGATATGCCTTTCCAAGGGAATTGGGGGAGGATTACCTTTAGGAGCCCTGATAACTTCCCGGGATATTATGCAGGTTATTCAAAAAAATCCGGCTTTGGGCCATATTACCACTTACGGAGGAAATCCCCTGAGTTGCGCAGTTGGACTGGCTGTTATGGAACAAATAACACGCGATGGACTTTCATTTTTGAAAAAAGTGGAAGAACTTGGGAAAATCATCAGGGCTGAAATAAATCATCCGAGAATTATTGAAATCCGGGGAAAAGGCCTTATGTATGCTCTTGAATTTGGAGAGGAGGAATTTTGCCGGAAGATAGTTCAGGCCTTAATCGAAAAAGGATATTTGACGGATTGGTTTTTATTTTGTCCTACTGCAATGCGGCTTTCCCCTCCCCTTACCATTACCGAAGATGAGATAAGAAATTTTGCCAGAGATTTAAATGAAGCGTTAAACCGGATCAGCGGTTAAATTTTTCCAGATCTGATTTTTGGGATCCCAGATAAATCAGAAAAGCTCCAATAGATAAAAGCACGTGACCCAGGTCGAGGTGGTTAAACCATTTGTGAGGAAAAATAAAGGAAATATGTACAATGGCAGAAACAAAAGCAAAAAAAACTCCGCCTAAAAAATATTTTGCAGAGGCCACTTTTGTTTTGTGAAGCACAAAAAATTCAAGAGAGGCAACCACCATAACCAATCCGTAAAAGCCATGCACTTCCACAAAAAAGAAATTGAGGGTTGAGAACACAACCAGGCTTAACACTATCATCTCAACCACGTTGGCAATCGACAAAAACTTTCCCAATCCTTTTGGAAGTAGGGGCCGTGCGTGAAAAATAGCCACACGTTCCAGGAAGGCAACCGAGAGCATGGAAAAAATCCACCCCGGGAGTTTACCGTAAATGCCAACGGCATAATTTAAACCGTGTCCGAGAACGCCTCCAAAAAAAGTTCCAAGAGCAAGCATTATATAAAAACAAAACAGGAGCTCAAGGATTACATTATCCTTTCTCTTTTTCTGTAAGCGCCAGGCACAGAAAACACAGATTGCGGTTATCAGCAAATCGGTAAGCACGGTTACCGGTTCTTCAATCAGAAAATCGCCAATAAAAATTCGTGTCTTTTCGAAATCTCTCATTACATTTTGCCTGGACATTCAATGCCCAGCAGCCGCATCGCATCGGAAATAATTTCTCCGGTTACCCCGGAAAGGGTAAGTCGGAAATTCCTGAGATCGGAATTAGTTTCCTTGAGAACCGGGCATTCATGATAAAAGGAATTAAACTCACGAGCTAGCTCATAAACATACTTTGCCACTTCAGATGGGTCAAGATTTTTGCCGGCGGTGAGAACCGCATCCGGGTATTCAAAAATCCTTCGTAACAATTGCAGCTCAGGCTCCAACACTGAAACAGAAGCGCCGAATGAAAAATCTTTTTGTCCGGACTTCTCCAAAATCGATTGAATCCGGGCGTAAGAATATTGAACAAAGGGGCCGGTATTTCCATTAAAATCGACAGACTCCCTCGGGTTAAACAACATTGTTTTACGGGGATCCACTTTCAGGATAAAATACTTGAGGGCTCCCATACCAATCCTGTTAAACAAGATTTTTGAGGCTTGCGGATCCGAAAGATCCGACTTCCCCAATTCAACCGTCATTTCCTCAGCCGTTTTCCTCATTTCTGAAATCATATCGTCGGCATCAACAACGGTTCCTTCCCTTGATTTCATTTTTCCTTCGGGCAGCTCAACCATTCCATAGGAGAGGTGACGGCAATTACCGGCCCAGCTGTAACCCAATCGGCTTAGGATGACAAAAAGAACTTTAAAATGATAATCCTGTTCGTTACCCACTGTATAAATCATCTTTGAAGTTTCAGGGAAATCCCTGAATCGCTGAATGGCAGTGCCAATATCCTGGGTAATGTAAACGGAGGTTCCGTCGGAACGGAGCAATAATTTTTTATCGAGACCTTCCTGGGTAAGGTCTATCCACACAGAGCCGTCCTTCTCCCGGTAAAAAACACCCTTTTCAAGTCCCTCCGAAACCGTGGATTTCCCTAATAGATACATTTCAGACTCGAAGTAAGTTTTTTCGAAGCCCACGCCAAGGTCATGGTAGGTAATATCGAATCCGGCATATACCCAGGCATTCATGGTTTTCCAAAGGTTTACGACCTCTTTCTCACCGGCTTCCCATTCCCTCAGCATGGCTTGTGCTTCTTTCATTAAAGGCGCTTGTTTTTCGGCCTCTTCTTCTGAAAATCCCTTATTGATAAGACCCTTTATTTCCGCTTTCAGATTTTTATCAAACAAAACATAATATTTTCCAACCAGGTGATCGCCTTTCAAGCCTGATGATTCCGGAGTTTCTCCATTTCCCCATTTTTTCCAGGCCAGCATACTTTTGCAAATATGAATTCCCCGGTCGTTGACCAGGTTGACACGGATTACGGTTTGCTTACACTTTTTCAGGATTTCGGAAACCGAATGTCCCAGCAAAATATTCCGGATATGACCCAGATGAAGCGGTTTGTTGGTATTGGGTGAGGAGTATTCGAGAAGTATGGTTTCCTTTACGGGTGGTGTCGGAACCCGTGTAGGATCGCTTTTCAGGGCAATAAGGGCTTTGGTCCAGACTTCGGGTTGGAGTCTGATGTTGAGAAAACCTTTTATAACATTAAAATCCAGGATAATATCCGTGGATTTGAGGAGTTCATTTCCTATAAGACTTGCTGTTTCTTCAGGTTTTAGTTTAGAAAACTTCAGAAAGGGAAAAACCACAAGGGTAAAATCGCCGGTAAAATCGGCAGAAGTTCTTTGAAGGGAAATCGAGGAAACACAGCCCTCGCCGAACAATCGGCTAATGGTATTACGGCAAAGTACTTCAAGTTGTTCCAGCGGTGTCATAGGCCCCGAAGATAATCAAAACACATTGGTGATTTGATTGGAAGCTTTGAGAAGAATTTCAAAAGCGTTTTCTGCCATGAGATTTTCCCGGTCGAGGGTAGGATTAATTTCTACCATTTCAAGGCAACAGATTTTCCGGCTACGCAGGAGGTAATAAATCAGATTTCCTGCTTCTTTTTCAGTAATGCCGTTAGGAGCCGGGGTTCCTGTTCCTTTGGAAATATTGCTATCCATGGAATCCACATCAAAAGAAACATAAATAAGATCGCATTGATCCAGGTAATTGAGAGAATCGATGGCCACCCTTTCAACGGCCTTTTTACGAATTTCTGTAACCGAAAAAACCCTGATTTTATTTCGCTTAATGATGGCGTCTTCCTGAGGCTCGAAATCCCGCAACCCGATAAACACCAGGTCGGAAGGAGAGATTTTAGGACCGGCAATACCCAGATTTTTCAATTTGTTCCAGAATTCAACCGTTTCTTCATCGGGTCGGTTGATGGCTAATTCCGGATTATCTTCATTTAATAAGGCTGCCAGGGTCATTCCGTGCATGTTACCACTAGGGGTAGTATAGGGTGAATGAAGGTCGGCATGAGCATCAATCCAAATTACCCCAACCCTTTTATCGGGAAAGGCCATTTTAATTCCTGCTACGGTGCCGATGGCGGAAGAATGATCACCTCCGAGGATTATGGGGAAGTTGCGATTGTCTTTCAGGCATTTCTCGATTTCCTTTGAAACCTTATCACAGAGCGCATATACCCCTTTTATCCGTTTTGCATAATCGTGAATAACGGGTTCAAGGAGCAATTTGTTTTCGTGGGGTATCTCCTGGGAGCGGTATTTTTTAAAAAAGGAGGAGCCAAAATCCAGGGCAGCAATCTTTATGGCATCAGGTCCAAGGGAGGACCCGCGTGTGCCGGCTCCAATCTCAGACTTAACCTCAAATAACTTAATAGTTTTCATTTTTTTTACCTTATTAAACCCGGATTTCCATTATTTTTGGAACCCGCTTTACTTAGATTGACAAAAAAAAAGCCATCTAACTTACTTATATATTCAACCAATTAGTTATCAATCAATTACATCACCAAAATGAAAAACAAATACAACGACCTAATAACCCAGACCTTTCATTTTCCTCAGGAGGAGTTCCATGTGGTTGATAACGAGCTCTATTTCAACAATATTCCCCTGATGGGGATAATCAAGCAATACGGAACTCCTTTGAAAATATCCTACCTCCCAAAAATCGGTTCCCAAATTGAAAAGGCCCGGAAAATTTTCAAGGTAGCTATGGCTAAAGCCGATTACAAAGGTACTTATACTTACTGTTACTGCACGAAGAGCTCCCATTTTTCTTTCGTGCTGGAGGAAGTCCTGAAAAACGAGGTTCACCTGGAAACCTCCTCAGCCTATGATATTCAAATAATTAAAGAGCTTTTCAAGAAGGGGAAAATACCTAAGGAAACCTTCATTATTTGCAACGGGTATAAAAGGGATGTCTATCAAAAGTATGTTACCGACCTAATAAATGATGGATTTAAGAATGTTATTCCTATCCTCGACAACAAGAACGAGCTTCGTTACTTTGCCAAGCATGTTAAGAACAAGTGTAAGATAGGTATCCGGATTGCTTCCGAGGAGGAGCCTTCTTTTGAGTTCTATACCAGCAGGTTAGGGATCAGGTACAAGGAAATCATTGACTTCTATAAAGACAACCTGAAAGACAATCCCAAGTTCGAGTTGAAGATGCTACACTTCTTTATAAATACGGGCATCCGCGACTCGATTTATTATTGGACTGAGCTGGCCAAGTGTCTTTCCGTTTACGCCGAGCTTAAGAAAATCTGTCCCGAACTTGACTCATTAAACATAGGCGGCGGTTTGCCGATCAAAACCAGCCTGGGATTTGACTACGATTACGAATACATTATTGAAGAGATAATTTCACAAATCAAGATTTTCTGCAAGCAGAATAAAATTCGCGAACCCAATATTTTTACCGAATTCGGCTCATTTACCGTGGGGGAAAGCGGGGCAACTATTTATTCTGTTGTTGACCAGAAACTTCAAAACGACAGGGAGTTGTGGTACATGATTGATTCTTCCTTTATCACTACCCTGCCTGATACCTGGGGGATAAATCAGCGTTTTATTCTATTGGCCGTGAACCACTGGGATAAGGAATACCAAAGGGTAAACCTTGGGGGCATGACCTGCGACAGTATGGATTTTTACAATACCGAAGCCCACTCCAACCAGGTTTTCCTGCCAAAAATTGAATCCGGAGATAAAACACCGCTTTACATTGGATTTTTCCACACAGGAGCCTATCAGGAATCCTTAAGCGGGTATGGGGGCATTCAGCATTGTCTGATTCCTGCTCCAAAACATGTTCTTATTCAAAAAGACGAGAACGGGGAGCTTTTTACCCGCCTCTTTGCCAAAGAACAGAGCTATAAATCAATGCTTAAGACCCTGGGGTATTAATTGAACAAAAAAATTATCTTTGTCCCTTACCTTAAGAGGCAAAATGAAAAACCCTCAAAAAGAAGAGGTTGAAACCAAAAAGCCCAAAAGGAAAAAGCGATTTGCTTTCATCCTTTTTCTAATAACCGTAGGATCCCTTTCCTGCTGGTATTTCCTTTCAGGGGGGTCCCTGCCTGATTTTTTCGGAAGTACTCGTCAGGGACAAGTGGAATACCAGGTAACTTACCCTGATATTGACAGTGAAAACAACATGATGGCAGCGGGACTTCCCGATAAAGCTGTATTCAAATTTAAAGATGAGAAGTCAATGACCCATCTGTCCGCCATGATGGGACTTGTTACCATTGATTATATAGCAGACCGTAAAGAAAACTCAGCCAAACAATCGCTGGTTCTCTTTAACAATAAATACGTTGCCAACCTGAATGAAGCTGCGGTAAATAAGCTTAATGCAGGGTTTTTGAAAGAATTGAAACTTGTACCCGGAGAAACCAAAATGATTGCCGGATATAAATGTGAGAAGGCCAAGGCAATTCTGGAAAATGGCAAGGAAGTTGATGTGTACTATACCCGTGACCTGGGAGGAGATGAAATTAATTTCGGAAACCCCTACCATGAAATCAAAGGCGTATTGATGGAATTTGAAATCGAACGGTACGGCATTTCCATGAAACTCCAGGCAACGAAGGTTGCCAAGGAAGGGGTTGAAGAAAAAGATTTCACGGTTCCCCAGGACTTTAAAAAAATGCCTATTGAAGAATTGGAGAACATTCTGAAAACTTTAAACCCAATCAAATAAAAAAACAAGAATTCATGAAAAACCTGTTTACCCTGGCCATTGCTGCCATTTTTTCCATGGCTTCCCTGGCCCAAAACAAAGAAGGATCCATTGTTTACACGATGAACATCGACGGGCTCCCTCCCGAAGCTGCTGCCATGATGCAGGGCATGGAAACCCGGATTTTTGTGAAAGGGGACAAAACCAAATCAGAGGTTGTAAATCCTTTCTCCACCACCATTTCTATTTCTGACAATAAAACCAAAGATGTGGTAACCCTGATGGATATTATGGGTCAGAAGTACATGATAAAGTCAAAAATTGAGGAACCCACCACCGACAAAAACGGAAAGCCTGAGATTAAAATTAAAAAGTTAAACGACAGCAAAACCATTGCAGGATACAAATGCAAAAATGCTGAGGTTTCGGTGAAGGATAAAAAATCAGGCGAAAGTCATACCTCCATTGTATGGTATACTACTGAGGCTGGTCTGGGTTATGAAGCAAGCTTCAATGGTTTGGGTGGATTACCCCTCGAATATGAAATGAAGCGGGACGGAAGAAAAATCCAAATGTCATGCAAATCAGTTTCATTTGACAAGGTACCCGATTCAACCTTCGATATTCCTGAGGGCTATACCGAAACAACCCAGGCTGAACTTGAACAAATGTTTAAAGGAATGGGAAAATAATTTCCCCGGAAAATTGAAAAAGCCCCATGAGGGGCTTTTTTTTTGGGTGATCGAGGGGTCTTGAACCCCCGACCTTCAGATCCACAATCTGATGCTCTAACCAGCTGAGCTACGACCACCATTTCCCGTTGTTTACGGGGAGGCAAATTTACGTTTTTATTCGTTTCTCAAAAAGGAAGCCGGTTTATTTATAGTAATTTTGTCGTATGGCCGGAAAAGGGAAAAATATTACCCTTCAAATCGAGGGGATGGACTGTTCATCCTGTGCTGCCGTAATTACAAAAACCATAGAAAAAAACCCATCTGCATCCGATGTATTTGTGGATTTTGCAACGGGGGAAGCCACATTCAATCTGAACAGGTCATCGGAAAAAGACTCCATTAAATCTGCCATTGCAGACGTTGGCTATAAAGTAGTGGGAGAAAATGAACAGGGCAGCGGGCATGCTCATCTTGACAAAACCCTATCCGGACTTGAAAAGAAATTTATCTTTTGTGCGGTTCTTACGGCTCCCCTCCTTTTGCACATGTTCCTCCACTTCCCCCTCCTCCACAATCCATGGTTCCAACTCAGTCTTGCACTTCCTGTGCTTGCGATAGGAATTATGCATTTTGGGAGAAGCGGATTAGGATCACTTAAGGCCGGTGCTCCCAACATGGATGTGCTGATTTTTATAGGATCCACCTCAGCTTTTGCCTATAGTATTGCGGGAATGTTTCTTTACGCCGGCGACCCCCCAAGACAAGCCGAAACTTTGTTTTTTGAAACCGGCTCCACCATTATTACCCTGGTACTACTTGGAAATGTTCTGGAACACCGGTCGGTAAGGAAAACCACCAGTGCCATTCGTGAACTTTCGAAACTCCAGGAAGTAACAACCCTCAAAATAGAAACGGTAAACGGGGAAACAACATATACTGAAATTAAAGCTACTGAGGTTAAGGCAGGAGATTTATTGAAAATAAACACCGGAGACAAAATTCCGGTGGATGGACTATTGGTTGAGGGGAATGCTCTTATTAACGAAAGTATGCTTACAGGAGAAAGTCTTCCCCTTGAAAAAAACAAGGGGTCACAATTAACCGGAGGCACCCTGGTAGAGGATGGTAATTTTGTAATGAAAGCGGAAAAAGTAGGAAGCCAAACGGTTTTGGCCCAAATAATAGAAATGGTGAAAAGAGCCCAGCATTCAAAACCTGAATTGCAAAAACTGGGCGATAAAATTTCCGCCATTTTTGTCCCTGTTGTAATTGGAATTTCCCTGCTTACTTTTTTTGGCTGGTATCTTTTTTCCGATGCAGATTTTTCCGAATCTCTTATGCCGGCCGTAGCCGTTCTGGTAATTTCCTGTCCGTGCGCCATGGGTTTGGCCACTCCAACGGCCGTAATGGTGGGACTTGGAAGGGCTGCCAAAAGCGGGATTTTGATAAAGGGAGGGGGCACCCTGGAAAAATTTGCCGGAATAGAAAAAATCGTTTTCGACAAAACCGGAACCCTGACAACCGGGGCATTTTCAATTAAATCTCTATCGGTATCCGAGCCCTATTCCGAATCAGAAATTGAATCTGCCATATACAACCTGGAATTACATTCCTCCCACCCCATTGCCAAATCTCTGGTAAGAACACTTAAAGCAAAAAACTACCCGGCGGAATTTTCAGAAGTAAAAGAAATCAAAGGATACGGAGTTACCGGCAAAAGAAAGGATGGGGTTCTTTTTGAAATCGGCTCAAGAAAATGGGCTGAGGGGAAAACAAATGATCTGAAACACGATGTATTTGTTTTTGCCAATGAAAAATTGGTTGCCACCCTGGACATCCGCGATGAACTCAGGCCCGGAGTAAGGGAAACCATGGAAAAATTCAAAAACCTTGGCATAGAGCCCATACTCCTCAGTGGTGACTCAGAGGAAAAGTGCCGGGAAATAGCCGAAGAAGTTGGCATTTCACGAATTTATTTTCAAAAAACCCCTTCCGAAAAACTGGAAATACTTAAGGAGCTTTCCAAAAATCGAAAAATCGGAATGGTGGGAGATGGCATAAATGACGCCCCTGCCCTGGCACAGGCAGAAGTTGGGATTTCAGTTGCCGGAGCCACGCAGGTTGCCATGCAAAGTGCCGAAATTATTGTTTTTGCGGAGCGGGACTTCACCCGTGTTTTTATAGCGAAGAAAATTGCGGTTCACACCCTCAAAACCATAAAACAAAATTTATTCTGGGCCTTCTTTTATAATGTACTGGCCATTCCGGTTGCGGCAGCCGGATTCTTGAGCCCCATGATAGGAGCATTATCCATGGCATTTTCAGATGTAATTGTTATTGGCAATTCGCTCCGGCTAAAAACCAAAAAATTGCAATGATTAAAAAACTCATAAGTAAATCGCTGCAAGCGCTTGGTTACACTCTTGTAAAATCAAAAAAAAGCGGGGGGCTTCCGCCTGATGTTGACGACCCTGAGTTTCTTAAAATATACTCCGATTGCTCCCCCTTTTCATACACTTCCATTGAACCCCTTTTTCATTTGTACACTTCCGTGAAATATATTGCTGCCATGAAAATTCCCGGGCATATTGTGGAATGCGGGGTTTGGAAGGGAGGAAGCATGATGCTGGCAGCCATGACACTCTTAAGGGAAAAAGAAAACGGCCGTGAACTTTGGTTGTATGATACTTTTGAGGGCATGAGTGAGCCGGGGCCGGAAGACATTGATTTCAGGGGTCAGGATGCGAAAGCAATACTTGACAAAACCAAAAAAAATCAGGAAAAAAACTATTGGTGCTATTCTACCCTTGAGGAAACCAAAACCAACTTATACAGAACAGGATATCCTCAGGCGCAAATAAAATTTATTAAAGGTAAAGTTGAAGATACCATCCCCGGACATATCCCCGATCAGATTTCCATCCTGAGGCTTGATACAGATTGGTATGAATCTACTTACCATGAACTACAACACCTGTTTCCCAGGCTGGCAAAAGGAGGCGTTTTAATCATTGATGATTACGGACATTGGAAAGGTGCGCGGAAGGCCACGGATCAATATTTTAAAGAAAACAACATTAAAATTCTTCTTAACAGGATTGATTATTCAGTTAGGGCCGGCATAAAAAATGGATAAGGAAAAAAAAATCAAGATTCTTTTTCTGAGTTCCTGGTATCCCGGAAAGTTGTTTCCTACTCTGGGTAACTTTTGCCAGAAACATGCCGAATCAGTTTCGGGACTTGCGGAAATAAATGTGTTGTATGCCTGTGGGGACCCAAATCAAAAAAGCGCTTATGTCCTCGAAAAAACCGAGGAAAAAGGAGTTCATGTTACAAGAGTTTATTACGCCCGCAGCTCCGGATGGTTTTTGCTTTCCGACCTTTTAAACATGATCCGGTATTTTTCGGCTCTTAAGCTGGGGTTCAAGAGTATTTATGGGACCACAGAAAAACCTGATGTGGTTCACCATAACATTATTTTTCCGGCAGGTATGTTTGCCCGCTACCTGAAAAGAAAGCACAAAATCCCCTACTTGATTACTGAGAACTGGACAGGATATTTACCTGAAAATTCGGGAGCTTACCGGGGCTTGTTCAGAAAATGGGCCACCGGAAAAATTTGCAAGGAGGCTGACCTGCTTACTCCTGTGACAAAAAACCTGGAAAAGGCTTTAAAAAGTCATAATCTGGGAAAGAAATTCAGGGTGATTTACAACGTAACGGACACGGGAATTTTCAAGCCAGGAAGCCCTGATTCCGGGGAGCCAGTTACTTTTATTCATGTAAGCACCTTAAAAGAGGATCACAAAAACATAAGCGGAATAATCCGGGTTGCCCACCGGCTCGATGGGAAAGGCTTGCCATTCCGGATTCGGGTAATCCACGATGAAAGCAATCAAACTGCCCTCAATGTCATTAAAGAATTAAATGTAAATCCCCGGATTTTTGAGTTTTTAGGCAGTCGTGAACCGGAGGGAGTTGCCCGGGAGATGGCCAAATGCCATGCCTTTTTGCTTTTTTCAAATTACGAAAACCTTCCCTGCGTAATGGTTGAGGCAATGGCCTGCGGATTGCCCGTTATTGCCACCGATGTAGGAGGCATTTCAGAGCACCTGAAGCCTGAGTTCGGATTTTTAATTGCACCAAGGGATGAAGAGGCCCTGGAGGCGTCCATGGAGGCAATAATAAAAGGAAAGGAGTTTAACAGCGATGAAATTCGTAAATATGCGGTGGAAAACTTTTCCTACGAGGCCATTGGGCAGAAATTCTTTTCAATCTATAAGGAACTCAGCGGAAAGAAATGAATAAAATAAGGAAATTTTTTGCAGGGGTCGGTTCGCTTATCAGGTGGCCTTTCCTGATTAACACTGTGCTGGAGGCCAACCTGCGCTGGAAATCTAAATTTGAAAAGAATTATCCCGGTTACCGCTTCCGGCAAATACCCTTTTCAGGTTTGATGAAAGGCCCCTTGAGCCTTAATGAAATTAGCCTTGAAGAAGGATCTGGATTAATAACCGACCTGGCTATGATTAAGCTACTTTCCTCACGGTTTCCCGGCGGAAAATACCTCGAAATAGGAACCTTTCGGGGGGAAAGCGTGATTCAAACCCATGGAACAATGAAAAAATCCTACACTCTGAATTTGCCGTTGGAGGATCTAAAAAAGATGGGGATGAGTGAAGAATACACAAGGCAAATCGGAAGCATTTCAAGGGGAAAGGAAGGAATAATTCATTTGGAGGGAGATTCAAAATCTTTTGATTTTGAGGGACTTGGAGAAAATTTTGACTTGATATTTATTGATGGTGACCATCATTTCGACATGGTTGAAAATGACACCCGGAAAACATGGCCTGTTTTAAACAAAAAAACAGGTATTATGGTCTGGCACGATGTCCGGTTTCATTCCGGTGAGTTGCGATTTGAAGTACTTTCCGGCATTTTTTCAGGCCTTCCGGCCGAAGCCCATAAGAATCTTTATTTTATAACTAATACATTATCCCTGGTTTACTGGCCGGCAGACCCACTGGCTTCAGAAACCTTTCTTCACTGGAAATCAGACAATTGCAGATATCGCATTGTTATAAATCCCGCTTAATTCCATGGTTTTTTTTAAAAATTTGTTAATTAATAAATTGAGATAAAAACCCAGTTTTTTTAACTTTGTGAACCTTAAATCGAAACACCTAACCTAATTGTTTAACAAAACCTAAGCAAAATGAAAAAATCGGTACTTTTTGCCATGGCCATTGGATTTGGACTTGCATCTTTTGCCCAAAATGCAAAAGAATACAAGCGCCTGCCTTTCGCCATGGACGATGCAGTTGGCAGCCCTAACAAGGTTGTTAATTCATCTGCCAATCTGAAAAACGGAAACAATGTTGCTCCAACTGCTATCTGCGATACTCTTGGATCAGCCGGAAACGCCTACGGTTCTTTTACCCGTGGTGGTCGTAGCCTTTTGGCCTTTGACCCAAACCTGAATACCTTGGTATATACTCACCGTTCGCATCCTGCCATGGATGCTACTGCGAACACCGGATTTATCATGTATGATATCTCTACAAACGGTGCTCAAACCTGGAACAACAGGATTGGTCCCGTTTATACACCCGGTGCTGAATTGGGTCGTTACCCCCAGGGCTTCATTTACAATCCTCCCTCCAATACAAATCCTGCAAACGCTTTCTTAGGTGTTTATGGGCCATGTACCGCAGGAACAGGATGGGTTGCTCATTTTAATGCAGGAACCAGCCTGGGTACTCTTGGAGCCACACAGGATGTATTCATGTTCCAGCCAGGTCTTCAGGGATTGATTCCTTATAACGGAGATCAGTCTCAGGACGGAACTGTATGGATTGCCGACATGAGCTATGACGGAACTGACTACCTGGATACCGTTTATATCCGTAAAGGTGTATGGAATACTGCAAACGGAAGGTATGGCTTCACCACTTATCCAATTTATGCCCCTGTTTCCGTTGATGGAAATGGAGCAAAAAATTTCGGATCATGTTATTCTGCTTTCAGTGCTAACGGACAAACAGGATACATGGTGATGATTGCACATGATGATTTCGTAAACTTCCCTGATTCCGCTTTCTACCTTATCGTTTACAAGTCAACCAATGCCGGTGTAAACTGGAACCTTTCCAAGCGCATTTGCCTTGGCAACCTTGACTCTCTGATGAACGGAATCGGTCAAGGCCGTTACACTACAGGATTCGACCTTGATTGCGTGGTTGACATGAACGGAAACCTGCACATGGTAACTATCGGTTCTGAACAAACTACCGGTGGCTGGTCTGTGCCTTCCAATTCAAACAAAATTGCCATGCACGTTTGGACTACTGACGGAGGTTCTACCTGGAAAGCCCGCAAATTGGGTGAAACCATGACCTTCAGAGGTTCTTACGGTTCTACTCCAATTTCTGAAGACAACCGTCCGCAGATCTCCACCAACTGGAGCCGCGACCGTATCTTCTTTACCTGGTTCGATACCGATACCAACACTTTTGGTAATCAGGGTAACGTGTTCCCTGATGCTTTCATGGCTGGCTACAATGTTACCACAGGAATGTGGAGCCCTGCTGCCAATAAGACTACCGGCTCCTGTGCCGATGGATTAATGCTACAGGGATCAGTTCCTCAGTATGTAAAGTCCAGCAGCGGAACGCACACCATTTTCGCAAACTACTCTCTTATCACAGACGACCTTGCTCCAACCAACTTCAGAAACTTTGATGCCGCAACCATTACTGATGCATCAATGACTTCTACCGGAAGCAATGTTTACCTCTGCTATGTTTTCAGCGTTAACGAACACACTAATAATGTGTTTGGAGTTGGAAACCCATATCCAAACCCAGCTAACGCTATCACCAACTTTGAAATTTCAATGCTGCAATCTGCAAATGTTGCCGTTGAAGTTTACAACACCGTTGGTCAGAATGTTATGAATATCATGAACCAGAATCTTGGAGCCGGAAAGCACATCATCAACATGGATGCTTCCGCCCTTGAAGCCGGTATCTACTTCATCAGCGTTCGTGCAAACGGACACACCGTTACCAAGAAGCTTACTGTTACCAAGTAACAGCCCTCTTCTTTCATAAAAAAACACCTCCGTTCTGCGGAGGTGTTTTTTTTACAATATGTTGTAAATTGATTTTATCCCGGGAGTCCTTTCGAGCACAAAGCCTTCACCAAACTCAACCCCAATCTCCCGTCCATGAATTCTGGCTTTACTTTCCACCACCTTTAGAAACTCTTTCCCGCTGATCGGAGTTTTCGGACCTTTAAGTCCGGGAGAATAAAACTGAGAGGAAAAACATTGAATGGCTTTCATCTTCTTTTCGAAAAAGGGAGAAATATCCAGAATCAGATCCGGCTTTAAGGGGCGATCCTGTATATATTGAAAAACCAGTTTAGGCCTATGCGTCTTTTGATTTCCACGGGTTCTGATTTTTATTAGGCCGGAATAAAAGCAAGCCTCCCTCACTAATTCACTGGCCCGGCCATGATCGGGATGCCGGTCGACCGGGGCATTGCAAAAAACATATTCGGGCTGGCAATCCCGGATAACTTCAATCAGAGCCAGTACAGAGGCATTATCCTTTTGGAAAAAACCGTCGGCAAACTTCATATTAACACGAAAACGGGCTCCCAAAAGACGGGCTGCTGCCAAGGCCTCCCGGGCCCTGGTTTCAGGACTTCCACGGGTTCCCAACTCTCCCTCACTAAGATCTACAAGACCAATTGACTTTCCTTCCTTTTTCAGACCAAACAAAGCCCCGGCACACCCCAATTCAATATCATCGGGATGAATACCAAAGGCGAGTACATCGGTTTTCATGGGATTATTTATCGAGAAATTTCAAGATTTCTTCACTGTCGGGACTCACTTTAGAACTGAAAGAAGCCACCAGATTTCCATTTTCATCGATCAAAAATTTCCAGAAGTTCCATTTAACTTCAATGGGTTCCAACTTCCCTCCTCCGCCAGAACAAAGCCAGGCGTACAATGGGTCGCGATTGGGTTCCTTTATTTTCACCTTTTCGAAAAGGGGAAAAGTAACTCCGTATTTTTCTTTGCAAAACCCGGCTATTTCATCTCCTGAACCCGGCTCCTGTCCACCAAAGTCGTTGCAGGGGAAGGCCAGGATCACAAAACCCTTTTCGGCATATTTCCGGTATAGGTTTTCCAGTTCGGCATATTGAGGGGTATAGCCACAACGCGATGCGGTGTTAACCACAAGTACCTTTTTTCCCTTATACGCAGCCAGTGAAACGGGATTTCCCGAAATGTCATTTACCACGAAATCGTGGAAGTTTTTCTGGGAAAGGGCTGTCAAACCCGACAACGATAAACAAACCAACAAAATCAAAGTTCTCATACCTGTAAAAATACAATGTTTTAGGTAAAACCGGGAGCAATACCCAGTATATTTGAAGGTGAAAAAACAGGTGCTTTCGATATTTTTACACGAACTGAAATCCGACCTTAGAAGCAAATATTCCATCGGCGGGGTTTTACTCTATGTGCTCTCTTCGGTTTATGTAGCATACCTGAGTCAAAAAGGCAGTATGGAACCCCAAACATGGGTTGGAGTATTTTGGGTATTGACCTTGTTTTCGGCGGTAAATGCCTCTTTAAAGAGTTTCTTTTCCGACAGCCGTGGTCTTCGGATCTATTATTTCAATATGGCCCGTCCGGAAGCCTTTATTCTTGGAAAAACAATCTATAATTTTTTACTTATTACCCTGGTTTCCTTCATTGCTTTTGCCACCTTTTCATTTCTAAACGGGAACCCCATTCTTCAAAAATCCCTGTTTCTCCTTTACCTCATCCCAGGTGCACTGGGCCTGGCCGCTGTTTTGTCGTTGATGGCTGCCATAGCCTCGAAATCAGGCAATAGTTTTACCCTTTTAGCTATTTTGAGTTTCCCTCTGTTTATTCCGGTATTGCTCATTTCATTAAAGCTGAGTATGCTGGCCATGAACGGACTGGAATTTGCTGCCGCAGCAAAGTATTTCTTTTCGCTTATCGCCCTTGATTCCATCGCAATCCTCCTCTCCTATTTGTTATTTCCGTACCTTTGGAAAGAGTAAAAAAGATGGTCCGAAACTGGTGGAAAATAGTCTGCGGAATTTTACTTTTCTATGTAATTATTGCAGGATTAGTATTGGAGGTTCCGGCAAGGTTTGTCCTTAATGAAACTATCCGGAATCTGTATTTTCATGTTCCCATGTGGTTTACCATGGTTGCTCTTTTTTCTGTTTCCTTTTATGGCTCGCTTCGTTTTCTCAGATCGGGAGACTTAAAATATGACCGCATCGCCGCCGAATCGGCCTTTGTTGGAATTCTGTTCGGGATTCTCGGTTTGCTTACCGGTAGCCTTTGGGCCAAATACACCTGGGGTGCTTTCTGGACCAATGATGTTAAGCTGAATGGGTCGGCCATAACCCTGCTGGTTTTTTTGGCCTATGCTGTTTTGCGGGGGAACACCCAAGAGGAACAAAAAAGAGCCCGCCTGGCGGCGGTTTATAATATTTTTGCTTTTGTCATGATGGTGGTATTGATCTTTTTACTGCCGAGGATGTATGACTCACTACACCCCGGCAATGGAGGAAATCCTGCCTTTAACCAATACGATCTCGACGGAAACATGCGGCTGGTTTTTTACCCTGCCGTACTCGGATTTATCCTGCTTGGCCTTTGGATTTTTACTTTGAAATTACGCATTCGAAAATTAAACGATGATATCACAACTCATTGATTTTTCAAATAAGACCTGCCGGATATTCCTGCTCGCCTTATTAACACTTCCTCTTACCCTTGCCGGGCAAACGGAACAGGAAAAGCCTGCGATGGCGGATCTTTTCCGTAGCGAGGGAAAAATATTTGTGGTTGTGGGAGTAATGACCCTGGTTTTCCTGGGAATAATAATTTACCTTATATATCTCGACCGGAAAATAAACCGGCTTGAAAAAGACTCGAAGAATAAATGAAAATTTCCACACTTGTTGTTTTAGTATTGATTGCCGTGGCCGGTGGTGTCATGATTTCAACGCTTTCGGATGCCGGAACCTACGATGTTTTTAATGCCGCCTATAAAAACCCCGGAAAGGAATACCATGTTATTGGTTCCTACGTGCACGAAAACGGACAGGAATACAATCCGGAAATAAATCCCAACCTTTTTTCCTTCCACATGAAAGATACCCTGGGAACGGTTTCCAAAGTTATTCTCCACAAAGAAAAACCGGCAGATTTTGAACGGGCAGAACGAATTGTAATTATTGGAAAAGCCGAGGGCAATGAATTTCACGCCCGCGAAGTTTTAATGAAATGTCCCTCCAAATACAATAATGATTCTCCGGCAAAGGACAATGCTGAAAATCAGTAAGCACCTATGGAATCAATAGCCTATAACGGAGAAAGTGCCTGGATAGGCGACTTGGGATTTTTACTCAGCGGAATTTCGTTCTCTTGTGCCCTGTTTGCGGGCTTGTCCTGGTTTCTTTCGCTCAGAAAATCTGACTCCCATAGTCCGGCCGGCTGGGAAAACTTCGCAAAAAAACTTTTTTTCTTACATTCCTTTGCCCTGCTGGGTGTAATTGCTTTGGTTTTCCTGGTCCTTGTCGGACATTTTTTTGAATATCAGTATGCCTGGCAACATACAAGCCTCGACATGTCGATGAAATATATTTTTGCCAGTTTTTGGGAAGGACAGGAAGGGTCATTTCTGTTGTGGGCATTCTGGCATGTGGTTTTGGGATTTATTTTTCTAAGAAAGCAAAGCGAATGGACGGCACCGGTTATGGGAACCATGAGCCTGGTGCAGGCATTTATAAGTTTTATGATCCTGGGTGTTTATGTGTTTGAGTATAAAATCGGAAGCAGTCCCTTCACCCTGGTAAGGGAAATGCCGGAAAACGCCGGTTTGCCCTGGATAAAAAACCCCGATTATCTTTCCTTACCTGTTTTTGCCGATGGCAGAGGATTAAATCCGCTCTTGCAAAATTACTGGATGACCATTCATCCACCGGTTCTGTTTTTAGGATTTGCCTCCACCCTGATCCCTTTTGGATTTGCCGTTGGAGCGCTTGTCCGAAAAAAGTTAATGCAATGGCAATCCCCTGCCCTTCCCTGGACCTATTTCTCTATAGGAATTTTGGGAACCGGAATTCTTATGGGTGGAGCCTGGGCTTACGAGGCTCTTTCCTTTGGCGGTTTCTGGGCCTGGGATCCCGTTGAAAACGCATCGCTTGTACCCTGGGTTCTTATTGTTGCAGCCGGTCATGTTATGCTTGTTAATATCAAAGCAAACAAGAATCATTTTACTGCTATTGTCCTTACCCTGGGCTCCTTCCTGCTAGTTTTATACAGCACCTTCCTAACCCGAAGCGGAATTTTGGGCGATTCAAGCGTTCATGCCTTTACCGATCTCGGTATGTCGGGACTCTTGTTGATTTTTCTTTTTTCATTTGTTGCCCTTGCCGGATACCTTATTTTCCTGAACCGGAGAGAATTTATCCGGCTACATAATAAAGAAGATGCTTTTTACAGCCGGGAGTTTTGGATGTTTGTGGGATCGCTTACTTTGCTCTTAGCTGCCTTTCATATTTCTTTTACCACTTCATTTCCTGTAATCAATAAAATTTTCGGAACCAAACTTGCGGGACTTGAAATTGCAGACTACAACAAATGGCAAACCGGTTTTGCCATTTTGATTCTTGTGCTTATGGGAATTGCCCAGTTTTTCAAGTATCGGAACACCGAACCCGGGGAAGTATTTGCCAGGATCAGAGTTCCACTTTTTTCGGCCCTTGTTTTAAGTCTTGTTTCAGGTTATTTCCTCGGTTGGCTGGAATTTTCATTCCGCCTGTTTTATTTGCTGTTATTGTTTGCAGGCGTGTTTTCGGTTTTGGCCAATGGGAAATACCTGCTTTTCGTGATTAAAGGAAAAATAAATCATAGCGGGGCTTCCATTGCCCATATAGGATTTGGCCTTTTAATTACAGGGGCCCTAATATCAACGGGAAAAACCAAAACAATTTCTGTTAATCCCGACAATTCCCTTTCCTCATTTGGGAACATTTATCCCGCCAACGAAAACATCAGGCTGAACAAAAACGATACGGTTCCCATGGGAAACTATTTTGTGGTTTACAAGGGCAAGGAAAAAGACGGCATTCATATTTTGTTTGAAGTGGAATACCTGGAAAAAGATGCCCAGGGGAATTATTCCCAGGCCTTCACTTTATACCCCCGGATTCAGCTCAATGAGAGAATGGGAAATTCATCGGAGCCCGACACCCGACATTTCCTGCATAAAGATATTTATACCCACATAACACACCCCGGAATTATGCCAGGTGAAGGGGTGGAATGGAAAGGGCCCACCACCGCCACCGTGGTTTCGGGAGATACCATTTATTGCAATAATGCCACCCTGATATTCGAGGGACTTGACCGTGCGATAGACACGACCGGACTGGGAAAGGTTTTTCTGGCGGTGGGAGCCAGAGTTAAAGTTCTGAATGGTGCTTCTGCCGACACTACCGTATGGCCTTTGTATATTATCCGGGATAGTTTCCCTGAGGTTCGTGAAGCCCTTTTACCCAATCTGGGAATGCGGATTGCTTTATGGAAGATAAACCCTGATACGGGATCTTCGGAAATTTCTGTTTTTGAGAAATTGTCTTCGAACAATGATTTTGTAGTTATGAAAGCCCTTGAGTTTCCCGGGATAAATATTTTATGGGCAGGATGCCTTATCATGGTTGCCGGATCATTTATTGCCGTGAGGCAGAGAATTAAAAAGAAAAATGTCGCTTAGATTACCAAAAGGACATGTAGTTGTGGGAACCGGGAATCTGGGTTCTCACCTGATCAGGAGACTGAATGAGCGGGGAGAAAAAATTATTGGGGTTTGGTCGCGCAATTTAAAAAATGCCAAAAAGGAAGCACTCCGTGTAAATGCTATCGGGACCAACAAATTAGCGGAACTCCCCCTTGCGTCAACCATCTGGCTTGCCGTTCCCGACGATTATATTGAGAAAACGGCCCTTGCCATAAAAAGTCCGAACGCTATCCTGATTCATTCTTCCGGCAGCACCCCGCTGAGCGTTTTGTCAAAACACCATATCAACTCGGGAGTGGTTTACCCTTTTCAATCCTTTACTAAAAACAATCCGGTTGAATCCTGGAATAAAATTCCGGTATTCTACGAGGGCAAACAAAAGGATTTACCGGCTCTGAAAAAACTGGCTTTACTGCTGAGTCCAAAAGTCCAATACCTTAATTCCGAAAAAAGGGCTTTTCTGCACTTGTCGGGAATATTTGGAAATAATTTTTCCAATTTCATGTTCCTCCTGGCTTATGATTTGATAAAAAAGGCCGGATTGAAGTCTGATTTATTGCATCCGCTCCTTGAAGAAACCGTGAAAAAAGCCATTACCACCGGACCTGAAAAAGGGCAAACCGGACCAGCGAGGCGCTCGGACTTAAAAAAGATAAAAGAGTTGGAAAGGCTATTAGCAAGGGACCCCCAACTGAAAAAGGTATTCCGGGTATTATCCGACTCCATTTCCCGGAGGTTCCAATAAAAAAATATAACCAAGGTTAATACAGGCCTAATCCGATAGAGGATTTTGTATATTTACAATATGGCCGTAATGCGACTTATCAGGTTACCCAATCTGCTGATCATATTATTTACCCTTTATTCTATCCGGCATCTTATTCTGGGTCCCGTTTTGGCTTCCTGGGGCATGAGTCTGAACATTACACATTTCGATTTTTCATTGCTTTCCTTTTCCATTGTTTTGATTGCGGCGGGAGGCTATGTAATTAATGATTATTTCGACCAAAAAACCGACCGAATTAATCGTCCCGGAGAAGTTATTGTAGGCCGCAGCATTCCCCGCAGAACGGCCATGGCAGCTCATATTATTCTTAATACCATTGGCGTTTTAGCCGGCATATATTTATCCTGGAAGTACGGATTGTTTATTCTTGGATCCATGATTTTCATATTCACCTCGAGTGCCCTTTGGTTTTACAGCGTTGATTTCAAAAAAAGGATGCTTGTGGGCAACCTGGTAATTGCCATCCTGGCCGGATTAATTCCCCTGCTTCCTCTGGTGTACGAAACCCCATTGCTGGGAAAAAACTACAGGGATGTATTTTTAGCCAATCACCACTCTTTCTCTTCTCTGATTAAAATAATTGGGGTTTTTTCATTTTTTGCTTTTTGGTTTACGCTGGCCCGGGAAATTGTAAAAGACATGGAAGATTTTGAGGGCGATTTGGCCGCTGGCGGAAAGACCCTGCCCATACGGGCCGGAAAAAAAACAAGCACTTGGATAGTTTTTATCCTGAGTCTGGCAGGTTTTATTTTGCTCACCATCGGACAAATTGCTTTGTATGATTCCTACGGAGGATTTTGGGCCTCAACTTACATAGCCCTCCTGCAGATTCTTTTAATCCTTTTTTTGTGGCTGCTTTTCAAAGCCAGTTCGCCCGCTGAATACCGAAAAGCCGGAACGGTTTTGAAAATTTTCATGCTTGCCGGAATTTCCTTTTGTTTTGTATTCTGGTGGTTATTAAAATCCGGAATCTGGGAATTATCCTGATGCATTTCGACACATTAAAATCCCGATGGAAATATGTCCTTGCTTCCGGCTCACCCCGAAGGAAGTATTTATTGGAGCAGTTGGGACTTGAATTTACCTTGCGACCCACGGATGTAGAGGAAGGCTATCCGGAGGAATTAAAGGGACATGAAATTGCAGAATATTTGTCATTGAAAAAAGGACTCGCCGGAAGGAAAAATCTGCAAAAGGGAGAGCTTCAGATTACCTGCGACACTTTGGTTTGGCTTGAGGGAGCCGCCCTGAACAAACCCGGGAATTATTCCGAAGCCTGTGAAATGCTGAAACGAATTTCCGGAAAGCCTCATGAAGTATTTTCGGGGGTAACGCTAAGCACACTTAACAACCTTGTAACTTTTTCCTCTAAAACAAGGGTATGGTTTAAGAAACTCGAAGAACAGGAGATTGATTATTATGTAACAAACTTCAAGCCCTTCGATAAAGCAGGATCATACGGAGCCCAGGAATGGATTGGGTACATTGGCATGGAAAAGATAGAAGGGTGTTATTTCAATGTGATGGGACTGCCTCTCGCGGAACTGTATATGCAGCTCCGGAAATTTTCAGAAGAAAACCCTAACGAATAAAAATCGTTCGTTCCGTTTTCTTTTTAAACTCAAGAGCCCTTCTTGCCGTAAGACCGCCAATTTGATTCAGGTGTGCTTCAATGCTTTTCCAGATTACAATTAAATCGTCATCGGAAAGTTGCTCGAAAGACAATCCTGAATAAAAGTCGTCAGACCCGGTAATGAGCTCAATCAGCTCGGCTCGCTTCATAATGAAACTTTGGTTAGGCAAAACTAACCCCTCTTTAACAAGGATTTCGACACCCTGTCACCATACTTGTTAACAGGGTTTTCAACAGAAGCAAAGTGGATTTTTACTTCAGGAGCCCGGAAATGATAGATTCTACGGTTATTCCCTCGGCTTCGGCCTTATAATTTCGAACGATCCGGTGGCGAAGCACGGCATGCGCAACGGCATTCACATCTTCAATATCGGGACTGTATTTTCCGGAGAGTGCTGCATGGCACTTAGCACCGAGCACAAGATATTGGGAAGCACGGGGACCTGCACCCCAGGACAAATAAGCATTTACTTCGGGTCCGGAATTTTCGGTGCGGGGTCTGGATTTGGATGCCAGTGATACAGCGTAACGTAAAACATTATCATTAACTGGAATTTTCCGGACCAAATCCTGAAAAAACATTATTTCCTCTGCCGACAATACCTTTTCCACTTTTTGGGGAGTTCCGGTGGTGGTGGTTCGAACAATTTCCAATTCCTCATCTATGCTTGGGTAATCAAGAAATAGGCTAAACATAAACCGGTCGAGCTGGGCCTCGGGCAAGGGGTAGGTTCCTTCCTGTTCGATGGGGTTTTGGGTAGCCAAAACAAAAAAAGGACGGGAGAGCTCATACTTTTTACCGGCAGCAGTAACATTTCTTTCCTGCATGGCCTCCAGCAGTGCCGACTAGGTTTTTGGGGGAGTCCGGTTGATTTCGTCGACCAAAATTATGTTAGCAAAAAGAGGACCTTTAATAAATTTAAAATTCCGGGATTCATCCAAAATTTCAGACCCGATAATATCGGATGGCATAAGGTCGGGGGTAAACTGGATCCTGTTAAAACTCAAGCCCAGGGCTTCAGAAACGGTATTAACCAGCAGGGTCTTTGCAAGACCTGGCACACCTACCAACAGACAATGTCCGTTCGAGAAAATAGAAATAAGGACATTCTTTACAATCGTTTCCTGTCCGACAATAATTTTACGGATTTCGGCTTCCAGAACATCCCGTTTATTTCTGAGGGCATCAACCGCCTCAACATCGTTTTTAAAATTCATGGCAGGGTAAATTATTTTTGAATCCAGTTCGTTTCAAAATTACAGTTTTTATACTCATCGCTGATCCAGACATATACTGAGGGAACTTTCCGGGCGACCCATTCCCGGAGCAATTTTTCCTCCTTTGCGGCAACCGCCTCTTCTTTTATGCGTTGGTAATCATCCTTCAGATTTGCTTTATGAGGTTGCGTCCGTGATTTCACATAAATAATCCGGTAAGCCTGTTTTGAATCGCGGGTCATGGTTAGTCCTGGCTGGCTAATTTCTTTCGGACCCAGCTTATCGATAACCAGGAACAAGGTAGGATCAAACTGACTTATCTGATCCATTTCAAACCGAAAAGTACCAGCGATGGGATTAAAAATACTGCCTCCGTTTATTTTACTGTCTTCATCATCCGAAAAACGACTGGCGGCTTCGGTAAAAGAAATCGAATCCTTTAGTATCATAGTCCTGAGGCTGTCAAGAAAATTACGGGCTTTAACCAAATCTTCCGGAGCCGATTCAATTTGAATAAGAATATGCTGAAGGTCTACATACTCACCCTTACGGACCAGCAATTTCATTACATGAAATCCGAAAGAAGTTTCGAAAACGGGAGAAATCTCGCCGGGGTTCATAGAGAATGCATACTGGTCGAATTCAGGAACAAAAGTGCCTCTGGCAATATTCTCATACTTGGTAGGTGCGCCACCTTTTCCATTGGAACCGGGATCCATGCTGTAGGCCTTAACCAAAAAAGTAAAATCTTCACCTTTCAGGGCCCTTGCCCTTAGTTCCTCACATTTTGATTTCGCATAGGCTTTCAGTTCAGGGTTAACCGCTGGTTTTTTTACAATTTCACCAATTTCGATTTCGGCATTAATAAAGGGGATACTATCGGCAGGCAGGGAGTTGAAGAAATTTGAAACCTCCAGCGGGGAAACATCAACATCACCGGTAATTTTATTCTGCATTTGCTGAATCATCATCATGTTTCTTACGTCCTCGCGGTAATCGTCTTTAAACCCTTGCAATGATTTACCGTAATATTCTTCGAATGCATCAACATTACCTCCGAAGCGACTGATAAAAAACTTAAGCCGGCGATCCAGTTCGTTTTCAACCTGAAGATCTGTAACGGAAATAGAATCGCGCTTTGCCTGAGCCAGAAGCAGCTTTTGCAGCAACAATTCCTCGAGCAACTCGCAACGAAGACCCGGAGAAACCTCTTTATTTTGCTTTTTCAATTCATTTACCTGGTTTCTTATTTCAGACTCAAGTATGGCGCTTCCTCCCACAACGGCAATAATCTTATCCAGCAATATAGTATCCTGTTGAGCTTTTCCCAGTACAGGAACCAGAGAAAAGGCCACTACCAGGAAACCAATCGCGCTACGGGTTAAACAATTCAACATTCTTTTGGTTTTTAGCTTCTGCAAAAATTTCATTTTTTATCTTTTGAATCAAATCAACCTTCCGGCGGTTGATGATAATACTTCGAATGTTCTCCCGTTCAAAGGCCAGCGGGGAAATGCTGTTTTTAACCTGGAAACCCCGGATATTCACGAAAAAATAATGCAGGGAATCTTCCACTTCAATAAACCGGTTGTTCCGCAAAAAAGATTCTTTGTCGTATAACTTAATAGGCACTTCTTTCAAAATATCATCAAAAAGCAACCAACTGTCATCAAAGTAGTAATTTTCCGCGTAACGGGAGCAATAACCGGCCAGTTGCGCTTTGTCTGCCGCTTCATCGGAACGATACCACTTTCTGACTTTATTGATTTCGGGAGCTTTCCTGGGAATCTTAACGAAAGTTACCTTAATAATATTGTCGCGCAGGGAAAAGCTTTCCTTGTTTTTTTCATAGTATTCTTCCAGTTCCTTGGTGGAAACCACAGTGTCAAGATATTGGGCCACGAGGGCTTTTTCATACTCGTAAATCACCAATGATTTCCGGTAATCTTCCAGCTTTCGGGAAATTTCACTCATGCTTTCTGAATTCTCTTCGGCTTTGCGCAGCAGGAGGGTTTCTTTGATCCAATTCTGGACAAAACCATTTACGATAGCGGCACTATCTTCTCCGGTAGCATCGGGAGGAATTATTTCCCGCAATTGGTCTTCATACAAAAACACATCAAAAACCCTTGCCACGGGTTTTCTTCCGGACTCTCCCTGCGGGCCACAGGCCATGAGGCCAAGCAAAATAAAAAATCCGGCCGGAAAAAACAGGCCGGATTTTGAGTGAAATTTTATAAAGGAAGGCAAGCTCACTTAAGTGCCTTTAACACCTCTTGGTTAATTTCAACTTTGTACTTTGCTTTTAGCTCTTCCAGCCATTCCTTTTCAAGGTGAGCCTGATAATCGGCGGTAACAAGACCCTTGCATTCATTCAGGGATTTTGGTGAAGGAGCCAGGATTTTGGAGACATTTAAAAACACCACTTTCGATCCGTCTTTTTTGTTCGGTGATAAACCCGGGGTCCAGTTGGCATCAACCATAGGATTCTCCCCCTTCAGCAACACTTTACGGTCGAGGGTAACAACTGATTTATTGTTTTTATTCAGCTTATTTAAAATTTCCTGATCGTTTTTACCCTTTTTAATCATCTTCTTCACTGTTTCGGCGGTTTTTTCATCAGCACAGGTATACTGGGTAACTTCAGCCCGTTCATCCCAAAGGTATTTTTGCTTGTTCTTTTCATAAAATTCTCTCAGCCCGGCAGTATCTTTTACGCCTTTCGACCAAACTTTTTTATCGGTTAAATCAAACAACAAAATACCGTCCCGGTATTCATCCATCAGGGCTTTAAACTTCGGATATTTTTCGTCAAGCTTGTTTTCTTCGTACTGAACCAGGGTTTCTTCCAACCATGCTTTGTACTGGGAATTCAAAAACTGGCGGAAGTCCATGCCGGCTCTGGGGGTTTGGTGACTTTCGAGCCAGGCTGCAAATTCCAGCTGGGGGAAATTTTTTCCATCAAGCGTGAATAAGGGTTTGGACATTTTTGCCGCTTTCTCTGCACTCCATTTTGCAGCAAAAATGCTGGAATCCATAACCTTTGTCATTTCCGCAAGATGCTGGGGATAGTCTTTAAACTTGTACCAGGTTTTTATTTTGGAGATAAGTGCCTGACGCGACATGTTGGAACGCATATCTTTTGCCACCCGGTTTTTCAACTCGATTTTCATGTCGTTAAAAGGAGGAAGTTCTTTGGATGAAATCCGCTTAACAATATGCCAGCCGAAACGTGTCGTAAAAGGTTCAGTAATATCCCCGTCTTTTGAAAGGCTCATCGCCTGATTAATAAATTCTCTCGGGAAGTTAACCGAATAGGTTACTACGGGCAATTCGCCACCGCGGTTTTTGGTTCCTGTATCATCCGAATAAAGGCGGCAAAGCTCCTTGAATTCCTCCCCTTTTTTCAGCCGGTCGTAAATCTCTTTTATTTTTTCATAGGCCTTGGCACTGTCCTCCTTGCTCATTCCTTTCGAAAGTTTAACCATAATATGTGCGGTATAAACTTCCCGGTGGGGTAATTTTTCAGCTACTTTAATAAGGTGATAACCAAACTGGGTTCTGACAGGCATGGTAACCTCACCAATTTTTGCATTGTACGCAGCCGATTCGAAGGGGTAAACATATCCGGTCAGGGCCGTGAAAAATCCAAGGTCGCCTTCGTTACCCTTTGCATACGGATCTTCTGAGAATTCCTCAGCCAGTTTTCCAAAATCTTCTTTGTTCTTTACAATACGATCCCGGATTTTCATGATTTTATTCCAGGCAGCTATGGTGTCTTTTGGCAGAGCATCCTGACCCACTTTAATCAATATGTGGCTGGCTTTTACATGCCATTTCATTCTGTCATAAGCTTCCTGTAACAGTTTATCAGTAATCAGGGTATCGGTAAGATAGGGTTGAGAAAGTTGTTTTCTGTAGCCTGATAACTCCGATTTAAAGGCCACGGTAGTATCCATTCCCAGATCGCGGGCTTCGCGAACCTTAAGTTTAAAGTTTACAAACAGGCCCACATATTCTTCCAGAGATTTTGGGTCGGATTGATTGGCACTCGGATTTTTCCGGTAAACATTTTCAAATTCCTGAACGGTAATTTTTTCTCCGGCGATAGTCATCAACACTTTGTCGGAAGAGGGTTGTGCCAACATGCACAAACCGGAAACAAAAAAGGAGCTAACAATTATGATTTTTTTCATACGCATATATTTTTCAAAAAAGGAGAGCAAAATTAAGCATTCTTTATCTGGAAATCAACCCTAAAAAAACACGGTAAAAGCCTGAAATTCAACAGGCTGCAGGAATCAATCCAGCCGGCGGATGGCTATCCCGTACAAGACGATAAATATCAGGGCAGGAAAAAGTCCGAAAATAACGGATATATGCCTGATTCCCGTAAAGGAGGTAGAGTCCTTCGCAATGTAGGCAATGACCACCGAAAAAATAATCGGAGCCAACTGCCCCACAAGGTAAATCCGAAATCCTGACTTTCGCAGCCTCCACATCATTATCACTCCCCACAAAACCACACCGGTGGATACCAGGGAAACAAGTCCACTCCAAAGAATCATTTTCACGGACGAAAACATCTCTTCACCAAGGGGATTATCAACCGAGGTATTTAATTCGCTTAAATATTTCAGGGATGTATAATAGGAATAAAAGGAATAAAGGGTTCCTATAAAGGACAAGCCACACCCAATAAAGGAAAGAATACAAAGTGTGGTTAAAAAAGGACCTCTGGATTTGGCTTTGATCCCTATGGAACCTGCATCTAAAAACTCCCGGTCGAGGGTCATTATTTCATGTTTTTTAACTGGAAGGCATACAGGACAATAAATGCGAGTGGGAAAAGAGAAAAAACCCAATAAATTACATTTACAAGGTTACCTAATTGGGCGGGCAGGGTTCCAAACCCACCCAGCAAAACAAAGGGAATTACCCAGGTAATAATTTGTCCGGCAAAATAGGGGAAATACCCAATTCGTTTCAATTTCCACATAAACAGAACCCCCATCAAACACAGGAGGTTTCCAAGCAACCCGGCAAGTGCCAACTCATATGCGTATTTCGCAGCTTTATCTACCATTTGGCCAACCCCGGAAAGCAATTCTTTGGAGGCCGGGTTGATACCTTGTTTCTCCAAAGGTTGATCATCAAGGGATAATGAATCGACAAAAGGGTTTTCACCCTTTTCTGCTTTTTCAAGCATTTGGTGGTACATTTCTGCAGACTTTTTGGTCATTTCAGCCGTAGCAAGGGAATAAAGTCCACTCAGGATTCCCAGGCCGGAACCAATGAATGACAAGACACATAAGACGGTAAGTGTTGTTGATCTTCCGGGCTTATTTCCAGGGCTATTGGAGTTATCTATGAGTTCCATGGGCAAAAAAAAAGCCCTGAAAAATCAGGGCTTTTTAACAGTCAGAAAAATTAGTTCATATGTTTCAGGTTCAAACCATACATAATGATGAAGGCGATCGGGAAAATTGCAAAAAGCATCATAACTCCACCGAAAATTCCACCGAATCCAACAAGGGCAATAGGAGTTCCAACACCCACAACCTGTCCAACAACATAGGCATAATATCCTGTCTTTTTTAGCTTCCACATCATGAGGGCTCCAAGAAGCACAATCAGGTTGGAAACTATTTCAACACCGGCAAGCACATAGGCGTACTTTGCCATCTTTGCAGCCGATTCCATAGCGTGGTTAAGGGCACCTCCCATACCATACA